>Ga0137415_10003863_pt1 | contig 14856 bp, 15 predicted proteins | sample CZODoug3_1_1_16f_FD_183082 | JGI IMG/M metagenome (GOLD analysis project Ga0137415, IMG submission 183082) | Vadose zone soil fungal communities from Angelo Coast Range Reserve, California, USA - CZODoug3_1_1_16fungal (Hybrid Assembly) | ecosystem: Environmental > Terrestrial > Soil > Vadose... | reverse complement strand
CCGGAGGAAGAAGAATAGAGAAGGAGTGCAAGCTCCTTACCTAACGGACAGAAATAGGAGAAACGCAAATGGCTATTGCTCTGTCACACTCGATATCGCCGGAGGAAGTCACCTCCCCTTGGCAGGGATTCAAAACGGGCCTCTGGCAAAAGGAGACCAATGTTCGCGACTTCATCCAACAGAACTATGAACCGTACGAGGGCGACGAGTCCTTCCTTGCGCCCGCAACGGAGCGGACAAAGCAACTGTGGAATCGGTTGAACGACCTCTTTGTGGAAGAGCGAAAGAAAGGTGTGCTCGATGTTTCCCAGATTCCAAGTTCCATCACGGCACATAATCCGGGCTACATCGATCGGGAGAATGAAGTCATCGTCGGCCTTCAGACCGACGCGCCGCTCAAGCGGGCCATCATGCCGAATGGCGGCTTCCGGATGGTTGTGAATGCTCTAAAGGCTTATGGATACGAACCCGATCCCCACGTGATCGAAGCATTTACCAAGTACCGGAAGACGCATAACGAGGCAGTCTTCGATGCATACACTGCAGACATCAGGCAATGTCGCAGCGCTCACATCCTGACCGGACTCCCCGACGCCTACGGGCGTGGCCGCATTATTGGTGACTACCGCCGCGTGCCTCTTTATGGAGTGTCCCGGCTCATTAAGCGAAAACAAGAGGAGAAGCGAAGTCTCGACTCGGCCATGTCTACCGATGAAATCATTCGCGACCGAGAGGAGCTAAGCGAGCAGATCCGCGCGCTTAAGGAACTGCAGCAGATGGCCTCGAGCTATGGATTCGACATCTCGGTTCCAGCGAGCAACGCGCGGGAGGCGGTGCAGTGGCTCTACTTCGGTTACCTGGCGGCGGTCAAGGAGCAGAACGGCGCTGCCATGTCCCTGGGCAGAACTTCGACCTTCTTGGACATCTACTTCGAACGTGATTTAGCAGCGGGCACTTTGACGGAGGAACAAACGCAGGAGATCATCGATGACTTCGTCATCAAGTTACGCATCGTTCGGTTTCTGCGCACGCCAGAATACGACGACCTTTTCGCCGGTGATCCAACCTGGGTTACCGAATCGATTGGCGGAATGGGGGATGACGGACGGACTCTGGTAACGAAGACGAGTTTTCGTTTTCTTCACACCCTTTACAATCTCGGACCCGCCCCAGAGCCGAACCTAACGATCTGGTATTCCCCACGGATGCCCGATGGCTTCCGCAGTTTCGCTGCCAAGGTGGCGATCGACACGAGCTCCATTCAATTCGAAAGCGACGAAATCATGCGCAGCTCCTGGGGAGATGACGGAGCCATCGCGTGTTGCGTGTCCCCGATGCTGGTCGGGAAGCAGATGCAGTTCTTTGGCGCACGAGCCAACCTCGCCAAATGCCTTCTCTATGCCATCAACGGTGGCAGGGACGAACTCACGGGCGAGCAAGTAGGTCCACCAATCGGAGCTGTCCAGGGTGAGTACCTTGATTTCGACGATGTGATCGACAGGTTCGAAAGCATGATGGATTGGCTCGCCAGCGTCTACGTCAATGCGATGAACGTCATTCATTACATGCACGATAAGTATGCCTATGAGCGTCTGGAAATGGCATTGCATGACTATGCTCCGTTGCGAACTATGGCCTTCGGCATGGCTGGACTATCCGTTATTGCCGATAGTCTGTCGGCAATCCGTTACTCAAGAGTTCGAGTGGTCCGTGACGGAACCGGACTCGTAACCGACTATCAGGCCGAGGGGATCTTTCCCCAGTTTGGCAACAACGACAATCGAGTTGATCAACTGGCTTCGTGGATCGTCAGCACATTCATGAGGAAGCTGAGGAAATATCCTACCTATCGGAACGCCTTGCACACACAGTCAATCCTGACCATCACTTCCAACGTGGTTTACGGCAAGGGCACGGGTAACACTCCGGACGGAAGGCGACACGGGGAGCCATTTGCCCCGGGTGCCAATCCGATGCACGGGCGTGACTCACACGGCATCCATGCCTCGGCCGCATCGGTCGCCAAGATTCCCTATCGCGACGCCGCCGACGGCATTTCCCTTACAACGACATTGATCCCAGAAAGCCTGGGAAGGGTGGGGGAGGATCGAATCAAAAATCTGCGAAGCATACTCGATGCCTTCTTCAGCGCCACGGGCTATCACATGAATGTGAATGTGCTGAATCGCGACACGCTTCTGGATGCAATGGACCATCCCGAGAAGTACCCGCACCTGACCATCCGCGTCTCAGGGTACGCCGTGAACTTCGTGCGGCTGACTCGTGAACAGCAGATGGACGTGATCAATCGCACTTTTCACGGGAACTAGGTGCCCATGAGTGAGAAGGAACAACTGAAGAACGTTCCGCTGCAGGCAAAAAGCCCTTTCGAACTGCGCATAAACCTGGGGCGGGACATCCCGGAGTCCGACGTGCGGACTGCCTTGGCCACGGGAGATGTGGGCTTTCTTCACTCGTTCACCACCGGCTCAACCGTCGATGGGCCGGGCGTGCGGGTGGTCGCGTGGACATCGGGTTGCCAGTTTCGATGCCTGTACTGCCACAACCCGGACACCTGGAATATGACCAACGGCATTCCTGTGACGCTCGGGAAGGCAACTGAAGAGCTGCGCAAGTATCGAACCGGACTGAAGGTCATGGCGGGAGGGTTTACCTTGAGCGGGGGCGAGCCCCTCATGCAAGACCGGTTCGCCGTGAAGCTGCTTACAGCCGCGCAAGCAATGGGAATTCATACCGCTCTGGACACCAATGGCAGCCTGGGCACCCGCCTCACCGATGCAGAGTTGGAGAGCATCGACTTGGTGCTGCTGGATATTAAGAGCTGGGATGCGGAACGCCACCGCCAGGTTACCGGGATGGAGGTTGGCCCAGTCCTGGATTTCGCACGTCGTCTGGCCGCTCGCAAGAGGCCGGTTTGGCTGCGCTTCGTGTTGGTGCCCGGGCTGACAGACGATGCTGAAAACATTACCAAGATTGCGAGATTCAGTGGCGGTCTGGGTAACGTGGATCGAGTCGATGTCCTGCCCTTTCATCAAATGGGCCGATTCAAATGGAAGGAACTCAAACTCAGCTACGCGCTGGAAAACATTCAGCCTCCAACTAGCGAAGCGGTTGAACAAGCTTGCGCGTGGTTTCGGGCCGAGGGGCTCAAAGTTTACTGATTACGAGATCCCATCCGGCTGGATTGGAGAGGAATCTGACAGGAGCAAGGGCGATTTCACTTACCCGAGTGAAGAGAAGATATCCATGAAACCGAGGCACAGAATACTGTTACTTACCCTGCTTTCACGTTGGGTGTCTGCCAGTACTCGGCTGCTTAGGGGAAAGAGCTCCCCAACATCGTGGTCCTAGCCACTGGCGGAACCATTGCTGGGGCGGCAGCCACGGGAACGCAGGCGGGCTACACTTCTGGCGCAGTGACCATTGACGCGATGCTGGCGGCCGTTCCTGGAATTAAGGACCTGGCCAAGATCAAAGGCGAGCAGATCTCCAATGTCGGATCGCAAGACATGACGCTCGACATCATGCTGACTCTTGCCAGGCGCATCAATGCTCTTCTGGCACAGGCTACGGAGTCATCCTTAATCCTTGGACTTTTCTGAGAGGGACTCCCTCAGTTCCCGCCTTTGTTGTCCACGCATGTCCTGGAGGGTTTGCCACTGATCAGCGGAGAGAATCGGCTTCAACTTCTGGTCTGACGAACGCACGATTGTTTCAAGCTTTTTTAGCTTATCTTCGCGCGAAAGCACAGGATTGGAAATAAATTGTCCTGCTTCTCCAGCCTCCTGTTCGAGGATCGGCTTGATTTGGGCCTGCTGACCAGGAGTAAGACCCAACTTTTCGGAAAGATGCCGGAGCTTCTGGCTGAAGTACTCACCTGGGGCACGAGACCAGTCAATGCCTGTTGTAGTCGGGGCACTTTCGCGGCGCAGGATGGGCACTTCGGATGTCTGTCCTAACTTTGTAAACTTGATTGACTCACTTCCGACTTGGACCACCACGTTCATTCCTACCGAATACTTCACAGCGGTGGACCCGCTCGCTGGTGTAAACAACACCAGATAGACGGTGTCCCCGACCTTTAGAGAGAGGTCATACTGAGCCATGGGGGGGTCGCCATTCTCCGCGTTTTTCGGGTGGAGAGTCACCGCCGTGATTGTGGCTACCTGTGGGTTGGGTGAAGGCGCCTGGCAAAAGGCTGGAAGAGTTACGAGACACACAAGAAGTGCACAGAACCGTCTGCCCATCGATGCCTCCACTCAACTACTGGCGATCACGGTTGCGAGCCTCGGGACGGGTCCCTTCGACTTCTAACCACGTTTTCGCTCTCTACTCGAGGTTAAAGCTTATGGGGGGAATAGGTGTGTGAACACTGTCAAGAGTGACAGGAAACCATGGCTGCGCGGGAGTGTCTAGTCTAGGTCGCGCGGCGAGTGTGACCCGGTTCTCATGCTGTGCGCTGACGGTTCGTATCAAGGTACTTAACGAGCATCACTTCATTACCCTTCTCCCCGTATATCACCTCGTCCACAAGGCTACGCGTGAGAAGGACGCCAAACCCCCCGGGGCGAAGTCCAAGCTCATCCCGATACCTTTGATGTCGAATTGGATCGTCCGGCGGATTCGCAATGGCGGCGTGGCGGATTTCATCCAGCGAGAAACCTTCACCGGGATCTTTCACACGGCACAGGACCATGTAGCGGGCACGCAGGTACGAAACTTCTACATATCTGTTGGGATCTAATCGCCCACCATGTTCGATCGCGTTTAGCAGCATCTCACGGAGGGCAATGGCGACGTCGTATTTTTCAGCATCGGGCAAATCAGCGATTTCCCGGAAGAACTGCACCAGCCGGTCCGCCGTCTTCACGTCGCACCGGGCCGCAAGCCGAATCCAGTCTGGAGTCGCTGAAACTACTTCAATGCCGTCGTCCCAGCACGGTTCTTCAGCTGCCAGTCGCACCATTTCTGCGAACATCGTCCAGGAGAGCGGCTTCGAGAAGTAGCTAAAAGCCTGCTCGCGCATGGAGGCGATAACATCCGCCGGCGTGCTTTCGTTGGTGAGAATGATTAGTCGAGTATGTGGCCGGACCAGTCTGATCTTGCGGAGCAGATCGACATCGGCCTTGCCTGACGTGTCCGCACCAGTGAGGACCACATCAAACGGCCTTGCCTCGATCAAGGCGAGCGCCGCCACGTTGTCACGTACCCGCTCGATTGTCCAATCGGGCAGGATCGTCGCAACCGTGGCGGCGAGGGTGTGGTCGGGTCCGACCACAAGCGCGGTTTTTGGCGGAAAGGATCGGGCATCGAGGTGTGGAGGGGAGTTCATTTGGATTGGCTCATTTTGCGGGTGGCCGCACAATGACTGAGTTAATGTCCACAGAGAACTGTCAGTTGTGCCAGTGCGAACGTCCCTAAAAAGTAACTAAGATCCACGTGGATTTGCATCGTGCTTTGATACCACGGATATTCCAGAACAGTATTCTTTCCGTGCGGGGACGGTCTTTTCGACACCAAGGGGTACCGGTGAGTTCTTGGCACAAACACAAGCCTAGGGCACAGGGTGGCGTTCTAGGACATGGTCTCCCCCAGGCGGGGCCTGCATCCGACACGATACAGCGCTTGGACGTCGCTTCGCTGATCGCTGACCCGTCCAGAGTACGGTTATTAGAGGGCCTATCCAAGGCGGACCGGAACTCCATCGTAGCAGCTGCCTCGTACCGGCGATTCTCCAGTCACTCCGTCGTTGCAGATCAGGGAGAGCCTGCGGATCAATTGTTTTTGCTGATCAAAGGCGGTGCTCGCTATTTCTTTATCACACCAGAGGGGCGGAAAGTGTACCTGCTTTGGCTCGTACCCGGAGAGATATTCGGCGGTGCGAGTCTTTTGGCGAAACCCTCCGCTTTTTTAGTTAGCACGGAGACCGTGAGAGACAGTTGCGTGCTCGTATGGGAGCGCAAAACAATACGAGGTCTCGCCACACGATATCCGAAGTTGTTTGAGAACGGGGTGGCGATTGCGACCGATTACTTGATCTGGTATCTGGCCAGCCACTTGAGCCTGCTTTGCCACACCGCTCGCCAAAGGCTGGCTCATGTGCTGGTCAGCCTAGCCAATGGTATGGGCAGAAGATGTCCGAGCGGAATCGAACTCGATATCACGAATGAGCAGTTAGCCAATACGGCAAACATCACACTGTTTACGGCAAGCCGACTGTTGAGCGAGTGGCAACGACGCGGTGCTGTGGCAAAGACCAGAGGCAGAGTCGTGCTCCTTTGTCCGGAACGGCTCTTCCTCTCTTAGCTCTTGAGTGCCCGGTTTCCGTTTCGTCGCATTCCCTTCGCTGCTCGCGGTTAAGTCACCGTTCCCGTTTTCGGCCAAGACGAGATGGGCCTCATTTGTGCGAACTCAGGTCATTCAACTTTGCCTATGATGTCAAGCTCAGACCTTGCTGTCATCTTTAACAGTTTCCATGCGCTTGACGCGATTCGAAAATATTCCTGTCTCTCGAAACTGTCCCCATCGGTAAAGCGTCGGGCACGGTCTCCTCAGCAGAAGGTTGTGCACGATGCGCTTCACAGATCAGGTTTCGCCCTACGTATTGCATGGGCGCCGGGCACTCTGGTTGCGAATTGTCGATACGTGCGGCCTGCACGGCACATTCTCCCGCCAAAGCGTTAACAAGCTAAAGGAAGCCAGTGCGCTCAAGAAACGCATACTTCTGGGATGTTGGTTGTCGGTGCTCCTCGTCGTGGGTGGTTTCGTGTCGGGGCAGCAGTCAACCGAAGCCGTGCCAGGTCTCGGGCTGCCGAGTGCTCCGAGCCTGCAGCAGGGCTTCGACAACCAGCTGTTGGCAACGCATTCCCTGGCACAGCCCACGCGAACGGCCCTGCCACCGATCCACAGTACAGATTCCAGTTCCCCAAACACAGATGCTTGCGCAAAGCGTGCTGCTGATCCTGCAGACCATCAATGGCAAGCAGAATGGACATCCGGCAAGAAGCTGGCTGACGATCTCGAGCGACACGTTACCCTGATCTCAGATCCCAACCTCACCGAGTATTTGAATCGCCTGGAGCAGGCCATCGTACTCAATTCCCATTTGCGAGGGTGCTTCGTCGTGAAACTTGTTAACAATGTCGAAGCCAATGCGTACTCATTTCCTGGAGGATTTCTCTATGTGACTAGCGGGATGATTCTAACTGCCGACGACGAAGCTGAGTTGATCGCCGCTCTAGCCCACGAGACCGGACACGTCACCGCCCGGCATTTCACCAAGCTCGAGGCGAAAAGACGTTGGCGCCTCGGTCGGCTCGTTACCCTCAAACTGGCACGTAATGCTGAATTCGAGGCGGATCGGCTGGCACTCAAGTACGAGGCTGCTTCCGGATACGATCCCATTGCGTTAGCGCGCCTTCTCAAAAATGCGTGTCAGGAGGAAGGAGAACCATCATCCTTCTTCGCTCGGCTCTTCGATACGCATCCCTCGACTGTCACGAGGATAAAGCGGGCGACGCAAGCCACGAATCGTCTTGTGCCCCAGACCGACTATGTAGTAGACACGAGCGAATTCCACCAAGTAAAGAGGCGGGTGGCTGATGTGATGGAGGGTGACGAACCCAGAGTTGTCGCCCCGCGAGGAGAGGCTGACCGTTGAAGCGCAGTAGTAGTAGTTGTTGTAAAGGAACCAGTTGACTGTCAATTGTGCCAGTAGCAGTGAGGGTATTCTGAACTTAACTTGATACGAGCGCGGACCTGCTGCATTGCGGCGCCTCGTCGTCTACTCCTTAGAGGCCTTAATTGCAGGAGCTTTGTCGCACTCTGTGCCGGAAGGGAGAACGATGAGAAAGATTATATTTACTGCTTTCATTGTGGCAGGAATCTTGCTTGGGCGTGGACCATTACTTTCGCAAAATGCTGCAGCAACGGTCGATCGAGATCTCCAGTTATTGCGCAAAGACTTACGGTCACAGAGGAAACAAATTGTGGCCGCTAATGTTACATTGACCGCCGCCGAAGCGCAGAAGTTTTGGCCAATCTATGACCAGTACGCGGCGGAACTGGCAAAGATCAACGATACCAAGCTCTCCCTCATAAAGGAATACGCTGCGAACTATGCCGCGTTTACCGATGCTCAGGCTCAGAGCATCATGGAGAGGTGGACTGCAGCGGACGACGCAGCGATCCAGTTGAGAATCAAATATATCCCGATTTTGCAGAAGGTGCTGCCTGGAAAAACGGTCGCGTTATTCTTTCAGGTCGACCGGAGGATCGGGGTTCTGATGGATCTGCAGGTAGCCTCCGACATTCCTCTTGTGGAGCCTTGATTTGTTTGGAAGTCGAAACGGATGCTAATGACAGAGGGGCAACGCACCGTCATGAAATTAAGTGCATCGGGCAAAGTCGTCCAGGGAGTGCGCGCTAGACTGAGCATTCACGGGAAAATATGAGAGCGGGCCGGAAGGCACAGGGGAGCTACCTTACTCTTGTTTCCGCAATGCATGACGAGACCGTACCCACTCGATCCGAACGACGGTGCTGTTCTCACTTCTCTCTCGGCGGGAAGTCCTTCAGCAGCTTGACGATCGCTTTGTCGATCAGCTTGAGGGACTTCTTCTTGTTCTCCATGTCGAGCTTCTGTTTAACCGTGCCGGTCCAGACCACCTTATTGGCATTTCGGTCGATGAGATTGAGCATCAGGCTTCCTTCTGAAACATATGGTGCCATGAGGTTCGAAGGCCCTGCTGCTCCCGTCCACATAGTGGCGTCCATTGCGGGTGGCGGACCGCTATAGGTGGGCATGATCGGCGTCCCCACAGCGTTGTTAATGCCAAGCTCCATTCCTCCTCCAGGAACGAGGATGAGATCGCCATTGGTTTCCGTCCTTGTCAACCCCTTGGCCTTCAGTTCGTAATCGATCGCGCCTTCGATATTCAAATAGAGCAGTGGCCTGCTGGGTGGTGTCGTAGGCTGCGCCCACGTGTAACTTTTATACTTCGAGAAGTCTGCGCTCTTGTCGTAGCCCACACTCACTTTCTGGGCGAAAGCGTTGACTATGGGAAGTGCCACTGCCAACAAACAGGTCCAAAGCTTATGGTGGTTCAGTTTCATGCGATCTCCGAAGACGTCGCCAACTCAAGTGGAAGCTCCTCCTACAAAAAGGGGAGCGTCCAGGAAGGGTACAATGACATCTGACCGACAAAAAACTGTCACTTGTTACAGCTTCGCCCGTTCCCGGTGCCCTGGGCCTTCTACCCTAGTTTCATCTGATATCAGGCCGCCGTCGGGTCACGCCGGTACGCCCTTCAGGGCCTTGGCTCACCCCATGTACGCGAAGCGTCCATTGATTAGGATGGCAGGACTCCTCTTTGCCTGCCGCACAGAGCGACGCTACGACCACTCGTTGCAGGGCGTGACCACCCAGACCGGGGTCTGCGACAACTGACAGTTCCCACCTCTGTGCTGCCATAGATAGTCTCACCTTAACTTTAAGCAAGGAGTTCACGATGTTTAACATGGAAATCACGAACAGCTGTGCCTCGGTTCCGCAACAGCGTGCCACGTTGTGGCGTTGTGGCCAGTGCAATTCATTTGTATCGATTCATTCAGTGTTCGTCCTCGATGAGGCATTGTGTCCGGCTTGCGGCTTTGTACAGTTGGAGCTCTGCGGAACTTTCGACAATACTCTGGGGCTTCCGTTTGCCAACGCGTAAGGGGCTGGCCGCACGAGCCACAGTCCAGCTCACCACTGGTTCGTGGCACTTCAATCGGAGGTGGCGACAAGATCTGCGGGCCACTGGTCGTCAGTGCGGTGCCAAGTCTTGTCGGGGTTGTAGCGCTCCATGTTCTTGGCTAAGTTGAGCGAATCCGGTCCCATGTCCTTTTCGTAAACGGTACCGTCGTAGCTGACCATGAAGGTCTTGACCCCGGTGACGCGATATTCGGCCGGGACCGCAACGAGAGCGAACCCGCCGATCATGACTCCCTCGATCACGTAATCAAGCTGTCCCAACGCCGCCGCGGGCCCTTGCCCCTTCAACACCTTGAAATAGTAGCCGTGATACGGTGAGGTTTTGCTGGAGTAACCTTCCTCAATGGCCCGGGCAACGTTCTCGCCGATGGGGCCACCCGGCGTTCCATCTTCGTTCCGCCAGAACAGACCGTCGCGCTTTCCGGGAGTGCTGATGATTTTCTGTGCGTATTGATTGACTCCCGAATTATCGTGAACCTCTGAGGCATATTCTTTCTGTGCATCGACAAAACCGCGACAGATTTGGATTGCGTCGAGCTCGTTGGCTCCAATCCGCCGCAAGAGAATCTCGTTCCGCCCCTCTTTGGAGTTGAAATGCCACTTCCCACTCTGTTTGACGATCGGAACTGGAAACGGAAAATCGTCATTGCCAACCGAGAGAATGGCGAGGGTCTTGTTCTTCGGGTCTATGGTTACGACTTTCTTTTCGTTGGCCTTCGCGGCAAACGCAGCAGCAACGTTCTTGTCCCTAACCGGATCTGCAGAGGCAATAAAGTCCTTGCCGTCTGGACCGAAGATTTCAAGCAGGGCGGAAACGTCATAGCTGCCCGTCGCCGCAATCAACGCTTCGACGGCCTGTTGAGGCGTGTCAAACGCCTTTTGTGCCTGCGCTGTCGACTGTGCATAGACAGTGACTGCCAGAGTACACGATAGGATGGCGACCCAGAACACGAACAGAGAGTTCCGTGTGATAGAGGTAGATGGTCTTGATTTCATGTGCTTCTCCTTAGTCATGACGTCCTCACCTCCGCCTTCCGCCGCTGCCGCCGCCGCGCGAACCGCCGCTGCGGGAACCTCCCATGCTGGAGGACCCGCGGGAGCTGCTGGCCCGTGCGCTGCCTCCGGAACTACCCCCAAAGGCGCTGGAATTACGGGATCCTCCACCGCCGCCGGAAGTGCTGCGGTTGCCGACACGGTCTCCGCCGCTTCCGCCACCACGATTCGAACTCATGTTGCCAGCGCTGGCGCCCGACCCTCGATTACCCGTGTTCCCTCCTGAACCCCGGTTGCCGGCGTCTCGGTCGCCAGACGTGCCCCGGTCGCGAGTGCTTGCCTGTTGGCGGCCGCCCGAAGAGTTGCGGTCGCGAGAACCTGCCTGTTGCCTGTCTCCACGCTGACCCTGGTTCTGGCGCGCCCTGTCCTGCCGCGAGGCCATGGAATCTCCGCGAGATGAGCCACCATACTTGTTTGCAGTCGCCCGATTCGAGTAAGGGGCGCCTCCGCGGTGCTGTGGATTATGTTGCCAGCTGTTGCCGCCGCCTGACCGATTCGAGACGTTCTGACGGTTGGAGTTTTTTACGAAGTTGTTGTTGGTATTGATGTTGATATTGTTGTTGCCACCGCCCCAGTTGTTGTTGTAGCCCCAGCCGCCGCCCCAGGCCGCTCCCATTGCGAGCCCGACGCCAAATGAAATCGCCATACCCGCGGCGTAATACCCCGGCGGCGGATACGCAATGGGCGGGTACGGATAAGCCGGCGCTCCGTACACGACGGTCGGGTTATAACTGGGTACATACACAACTTCCGGACTGGCCTGCTGGATCACGATGACCTGCTGGCTTTCGACCACCTTGGTTTCTACTTTTTGCTGCTCACTTGATTTCAAGTTCCCCGCGTCTTTGGCCTTCTTGCGCATGCGTTGTACCGCGTCCATGACATCGCTCTGCTGCGCCAGAAAAGCGTTGCCGAGATCCGTCGTCCACTGGATGTTTTCTGCCATCTGTTTGACCACATCCGGAAGCGCTGCCATGGCCTGAATACTTGCATCCCAGGGCTGCTTTGCCACCGCATCGGCGAGAGCTTTGTCCTTCAGGTTCTTGTTTTTCCCCAACCACTGCTGGAGCTGGATGATTTCCAGGGGGTAGGTGGAAGCCACCAGCGTTTGGCTCAACATCGGATCAGGATAGAGCGCGATTGGAGCAACTAGAGAATCGAGTTGGTCGGGCGGAACCACAGCAGCCGATTCGTCACCAGCGGCGGCCGCCTGCAGTGGAGCGGGACTTGCGAGCAAACCAATATCTCCAGGTACAAGCACGACTGAGCAAAGGAGCGCCATGAGGTTTCGAATGATGGGAGTCGCAAATCCTGACCGAGAGTGTTTCGGTTTCATAGCGAGTGTCCTTCCAACGGCCGCCGCGGTCCTGCCCGGGGGAGCCAAGTTCTCGTACTCCGGTATATGGCTTCGGGCCTGAGTTCTCGTGATTTCATTTCACTTCTCCGCGGATCCGGTGCTCTAGAGTGTCGACTCAATGATCACCCTCGCAGAAGCGGGGCACGACTGCCAAAATGGACAGTTCTTCTTCAGGTTGGGGAGGACCGCCAAAATTACGTGAACTTCCTGCCTCCCTGCGCCGCACACTCGCGATCTGTCTGTTCCTGCTGGTACCCGCTCTCTCTTAAATTCCAGGTCAGATCAGACTGGGAACGCGAACGGACAATGTTAGCCGGGCAGTTTCACCTAGTACCGCTGAACTAGCGGATCAAACACGGTAGGCTCCGCACAAGGTCTGGCAGGGCGAGCCATTTCCTCGGCCGAATAGCGCTCCGACGACCGCCAGAGTATTGGGATGCGCGCTGCGTTCGTCAAGGGTGTTTGTTATGGTGCCGACAGAACTATCATTCTTGACAGTTCAACCATCGCGCGCCCCGCGGTTAAGCTAAGGCTCGCTTAGCGCCAGAGCACTACTGGCATAACGGATCAGTCGGAAGGACACACCTTATGCGAAAGCACTTGTGGAGTATGTCACTAATGTGGCTGGTGCTAGTCTCCGTACCCGGAACCACGTTGGCGCAAGTGAACCATCAAAGCCGCACGTTGGTTATCAACGGACAGGCCGGGCAAGCGGACTTAGTCAAGATAGACGGCCGCTTTTATGTTGATCTGGACGCGGTGGCTCGTATCACCAATGGGTCGTTGCGGTTCGAGGCGAGCCGCATTGTCTTGGATTTACCCATTTCCACGGTCAGTAGTCCCACCACCGTTCCGCCTCCAAGTCCGGCGGACGACTCCGGATTGTCGCGGGACTTCATGAAGGCAGGGATCGAAGCGATAGCGGAGATGAGAGAATGGGCTAGCACTCTCGCCTACGCCATTCAAAATGGATACCAAGTCACAGAAAGTTGGGTGGCTACCTACCGCGAACAAGCCTCGCATAATGTCAATTTGGCCTCCGCAGCGGCCAGGACCGAAGAGGATCGCAATGCTCTTCAGTTGCTCAACAACGAGTTCGAGGCCGTGCGCCAGTGGAGCAACAAACTGGTAGAAGCGCGAAAGTCTATGGACACGGCGAAATATGCACTATCAGCCAATGCCCTGCGCGATGAGCCGCTCTCCCAGAAGATCATCACGTGTGGGCATTTCCTGGCGTCGATGTTCGGGAGTCGCAGCTTTCACGACGATGCATCGTGCCATTGACTTGTCGTTCAATTCTCGTCAGGAATAGCCAAGGTTCCATGGATGATGACGATGCCCGCCTGAAGGTGCTTATCGCACCGGCACTCAGCTGTCAGTTCTGTCAGTACCGAGACTTAGCAAGGCCCTCTAGTATTACGCGCGGGATGCTGCTCACCTCCTCGGAGAAATCGCAATGAACTCGAGCCAGAAACCTCACCTTGCCTACGTTGAAACCAACGAACAGCGCAGACTGAATGACTGCCGCGAGAAGGGAATTCCATGGAAAAAATGGGGACCGTATCTCAGTGAACGCCAGTGGGGGACAGTGCGGGAAGACTACAGCCAGGATGGGAATGCCTGGAATTATTTCAGCCATGACCAGGCTCGCTCCCGTGCCTACCGCTGGGGAGAAGATGGCCTGGCCGGTATCTCCGATGACAAGCAGCAACTGTGTTTCGCGATTGCACTGTGGAACGGCCGGGATCCCATCCTGAAAGAACGCCTGTTCGGCCTGACCAATAGCGAAGGCAATCACGGCGAGGACGTGAAGGAATACTACTTCTATCTCGACAGCACGCCGACGCACTCCTACATGAAGTACCTGTACAAGTATCCGCAGCAGGAATTCCCTTATCGCGTCCTGGTGGAGACAAATGGGCGTTTATCACGCGAAGACCTGGAGTATGAACTGCTCGACACGGGTGTGTTCGATGCTGATCGATATTTCGATGTGTTCGTCGAATACGCCAAGGGAGATCCGGAGGACTTGCTGGTTCGCATCTCGGTACACAACCGTGGTTCGGAAGCGGCAGAGATTCATTTGCTCCCGACACTATGGTTTCGCAATACCTGGTCATGGGACGAGGGTGCACTCAAGCCGGGGATACAGCAGGTGAAAGAGGGAGCTGTACTGGCTTCGCATGATCAGCTGGGTGACCGCACGCTTCAGTGCGACGGTAATCCAGAACTGTTGTTTACGGAAAATGAGTCCAACGCGAGTCGCCTGTGGGGCCAATCTAATCCGTCGCCATTTGTAAAAGATGCTTTTCATAATTATGTGATCGCAGGCGATCACGATGCCGTGAATCCCTCCAAGGTGGGCACTAAGGCCGCGGCTCTCTATCGTCTTGAAGTCCCCGCCGGCGGCAGCAAGGTAGTCCGGTTGCGCCTGAGTGCGAAACCACCAGCCGACGCCTTCGCTACGTTCGACCAGATATTTGCTGCTCGCCTGGCCGATGCCGATGAATTCTACGAGAGGATCACCCCACCTTCGTTGAGCGAGGATGAACGTCGCGTGCACCGCCAAGCGTTGGCGGGAATGTTGTGGAGCAAGCAGTACTACTATTTCGACCTCGACCGCTGGCTGGAGGAGCATGACGCTCATCCACTCACCGGATCTGGTCAGAAG
>Ga0137415_10003862_pt1 | contig 14859 bp, 12 predicted proteins | sample CZODoug3_1_1_16f_FD_183082 | JGI IMG/M metagenome (GOLD analysis project Ga0137415, IMG submission 183082) | Vadose zone soil fungal communities from Angelo Coast Range Reserve, California, USA - CZODoug3_1_1_16fungal (Hybrid Assembly) | ecosystem: Environmental > Terrestrial > Soil > Vadose... | reverse complement strand
CCAGCACGAAGCCCGGATAGGCCAGGGCACCCATTTCGGGGATGTCGAGCCCTCGAGCTCGACCTCGGCGGACACGCGGTTGCCGATCAGCACATCGACCAGCTTGAAGAACGCGTTACGATGTGTCCCTTAGGAGACTGCGATTGCGAGCAGCCACGCCTTCACAGACAGCATTCGTATCAACGACATTGACCCCTCCGTATGAAAATGCAACGACTTCGGTTACACCTTCAGCGCCGTCGGTCTAGCGTTTCCCGGCCCTCGCCACGGCGCGCTGGCGCGTCCAGTTGAGAACGCCCGCCAACGCGAGACCCATCACGACAGCTGCCGGGGGCGCCCCGAACTTGACCGCGAGGCCGCCGGCCAAAATGCACGCGCCAAGAAAGAATTTCCAGTTCATCTCCACATCATCACCACGAACGTGAGCACCGCCATGACCGACAGGACGATGGTGGGCGCCGTCAGCGGTTTGTTCCAGGTGACATTGCGAGTGCTTTCCCGGTTCAGCCGCCGCACCTCCTGCAGTTGTCGTCGCGCGAGGGACAGTTGCCACCCGGTCTGCGCCAGGTCAACGGCCTTTAGTGTTTCCTCCTCGGCCCGCGGCAGCGCGCGGAGACGGTAGTGCAGCTCGGCGTACTTCAGTTGTCCCCAGAAGTGCGTGGGGTCAATGGATGTGGCTGCTTCGAGCGCGTCCATCGATTTGTAGACGTCGTAGTTCACCGCATAGGCCATTCCGAGACACGTTCGGAGATCCGCTGATTGCGGGTTGTCGAGGCAGGCCTGCTCGAGGCGCTGGATGTATCCAGCCAGAACCTCTGGCGAGACCGTGTGAGGATCCCGCCAGGGAACCGGAGGAAGCGTTTGAGCGTGCGGCTGCAGCCGCGTCGACGTCGTGACCAGGTCGTTCGACATGTCCCTACTCCACGCTCGCCGCTTCGGCGTGGATCACGAACTCGGGATAGCCGAGCGCACCCATCTCCGGAATGTCGAGCCCTTCGAGCTCGGCCTTCGCCGACACGCGCTGTCCGACGAACCAGTCGATCAACGCGTTGAAGATGAAGCTGAGGCTGAAGACGAACCCGATTAAGGTCGCGACCCCAACGAGCTGGGCCACGAGCTGGCCGGCATCGCCGTAGAAGAGGCCCGTCACCGAGCCGGCAACACCATTCCACGAGCCGCCATAGTTGCTCGTGCCGTCGGCGTACAGACCAACAGAGATCACGCCCCACAGCCCGTTGGCTCCGTGGACCGAAATCGCGCCGACGGGATCGTCGACCTTCAACACGCGGTCGATGAATTCGACCGAAAGACAGACGAGCACGCCCGCAATGACGCCGATGATGACGGCGGCGACCGGATTCACGAACCCGCTGGGTGCGGTGATCGCCACCAGCCCGGCGAGAAGTCCGTTGCCGGTCATCGAGGCATCCGGCTTCCGGTACCGGATCCACATGTAGAGCATGGCGCCAAAGGAGCCGGCCATGCCTGCGAGCATGGTGTTCACCGCGACGGAGCTGATGCGGAGGTTGCCGTTGGCCGATGCGCCCAAGGTTGAGCCGGGATTGAACCCGAACCATCCGAACGCCAGGATGAAGCAACCGAGGAGAACCAAAACAATATCGTGACCGGGGATAGCGTTCGGCTTCCCGTCCCGCGTGTACTTCCCAATGCGGGGACCGACGATGATGCCCATCGCGAGCGCCGTCATGCCGCCCACGGCATGCACAACGCCCGAGCCCGCAAAGTCCGAGTACCCGTGTCCGAGCCCGAAATTTGCGCCGAGGGTAGCCAGCCACCCGCCGCCCCACGCCCAGTTTGCAAACAGCGGATACGTGAACGCGCCCATCAGGAACGACGACACGACGAAGGCTGCGTACTTCCAGCGCTCCGCCGCAGTCCCGGTCACGATCGTCAGCGCGGTATCCATGAACACCATCTGGAACAGGAACATGACCATCACACTGACGTCGTACGTGCCGTGGTGCATGAGCAGAAAGCCGTTCTTGCCCCAGATGCCCACGTCCTTGCCGAATACGTGGATCATTTGCTCTGCGCTGAGCGGCGCTGTTCCGCCGAGATTGGCGACAGCGCCGACGCCGCCTTCCTGGATCGCGAACCCAATCAACCAGTACGCGAGCATGCCGACGCCGTACACCATGAAGTTCATCATCATGGTGTGATTGGCGTTCTTGGCGCGGCAGAGACCAGTCTCAACGATGGCGAACCCGGCCTGCATGAACATGACTAGGAAGCCGGTGACGAGGGTCCAGACAAAGTTGATGGCGATTTTGTTTTGGCCCACCTGATTGGCAAGGTCCCCGATTGTAAGGCCTTTCTTTGGGTCACTAACAGTTACGTCGCTTGCGGTACCGGTGAGCGAGCCGTCCGGATCGCCCTTGGCACGACCATCTGCCGAAGGCACGGGAGCGTTGGCCAGATCCGCGTCAGTGATGGGTTTCGGAGTGGGCGCCGGAGCCGCCGCAGGCGTAGCGGCCGCTGGCGCGGCAGGAGTCTGGGGGAATCCAAGCGGCGCGATACAAAGCACAACGGTCAATACCAGGAGTAGTCTCTTGGTTGTTGTCATCCTCGCTTCATCCCTTCTTCCAAATGGCGTTCTTCAAGTAGTGTTTGTTGAGGAGACCCATGATTCCGAAAAGACTGACCGCGATTCCCAGCAGCACAAGTACGAGGCGGCCGCCCACGGAACTGGCCAAAGTTAGGCTGAGCACACTGATCACGAACCCAAGCAAAGTCACGAGAAGTCCAATAAGGATGATCATGTCGGGTGTCCTCAATTCTCCGCGTTTTCCAGCGGCTTCGCTTTGCGGAACGCAGCCACCGAACCCGCCAACAAAGCTATCGTCACGATGTAGAGCAGGATGCTCCCCGCGTAGAGAGCACCGGACAGTGCGGTGAACCCTAGCAAGAAGGCCGTGATTCCCACGGCCTGAGTGGGATTAGCTCCCATTGCGTCGTCCCTCCCTTTTTAGAATCAAGTTTGTACACACAGCCTGAGTGAACTCCCCACAGCGATAACTGCTACTGTTTGGGCCCGACACCACGCGAGGACACCGAACAATAAGGTGTCCCCACGATTACCCCTACATCTCCATTAACAGCACTTTCAGGAAGCAGCCGACTCCGCTTGTGCCGCTGCTGCTTTCGCCTTTCGTGCGACAGGAGCTGGCTCGCGCTCCACTGCGGCCATTCCGGCTGGTGCACCGAGCGGCGAAATTACGTATTCCGGATAGGCGGAGATGCCGTGCTCGTGCAGATCCAAGCCGTAAAGCTCGCCCTCTGCTGACACGCGGAGAGTTCCGGTGGCGTTAACCGCATACATGACCACCATGGCGATCGAGAAGGTAGCGAGCGTGACGACCGCGCTGCCGATCGCCTGGGCGACGAGGAGTTGCGTTCCGCCGCCGTAGAAAAGGCCCTTCAGCGGCGCCGAGTTGTCTGCTGTGATGGGACCGGTCGCTCCATACCTGCCACAAGCGAACAGACCGAGCGAAAGCGTTCCCCAGATTCCGCAGAAGCCGTGAACGGGAACGGCGCCGATGGGATCGTCGATGCGGAACCATTCGAGCGCTTCGACGCCGAGTACCACCAGCACGCCGGCGATGCCACCAAGGAGAATGGCTCCCGTCGGACTAACCCAGTAGCACGGGCAAGTGATGGCCACGAGGCCGGCCAAGAATCCGTTTGTGGTGAAGCCTGCGTCCCACTTCTTGGAGGATTTGAAGGCCCAGAACATGGCGGTCAAGCCAGCGGCGCACGCGGCGAGCGTGGTGTTGGTGGCAACGCGGCCGATGCCCTCAAAGTCCATCGCGGAGAGCGTGCTGCCGGGATTGAACCCGTACCAGCCAAACCAGAGGATGAGACCGCCGCTGACGGCGATTGTCAAATCATGCGGCAACATCGGAGCGCCGCCGTCACGCTTGAATTTGCGGCCCAGGCGCGGACCCAGAACGATGGAGCCGGCCAGTGCAATGAATCCGCCAATCGTGTGTACGACCGTGGAGCCCGCAAAGTCATGGAAGCCCGTGCCGAGTGATGGCCAGACGTGGCCATCACTACCCATCAAGGCCAACCAGCCATCCGGCCCCCAGGCCCAGTGGCCAATGATCGGATAGATGAAACCGGAAACGGCAACACTATAGAGGAGATCGCCGACAAATCCGGTCCGGCCGATCATCGCTCCGGAAGTAATCGTGGAGCAGGTATCCGCAAAGGCAAACTGGAAGATCCAGACGGCGAGGAACGCGACGCCTGTAGTTTCGTAGGTCGCCGGCGCACCTTGCAGGAAGAACCAATGATATCCAATGAATCCGTTGCCGTGGCTGAACATGAACGCAAACCCGATGGCATAGAAGAGGATGCCACAAAGACAGGTATCCACAACGCATTCCATGAGCACGTTCACGGTTTCGCGAGAACGACAGAATCCGGCCTCCAGCATGGTGAAGCCGACTTGCATGCCGAAAACCAGGAAGGCAGCAATCAGCGTCCAGGCCGTGTTGACGGGATTGACGACGTCAGCAGCTTTGACCTCCGCATCGGCGGCATAGACGCGGCCGAAGACGAGGTAGGACATCGCGGCCATGACGACAAGAGTCAACCCGACGCCCATTAGTTTGCCGGCGAACAGCAGCTTTCCGTAACGGCGCCATTCCGGAGCCCGCAGCCGCACGGCCAGCCGCGAAAGCTTCTCCGAGAGTGACAGCTTCTTCCGATATTGCGGGCTTCCACTCATTCCATTCCTCCCCGATTAAATTTCCCATAGAATTTGCTCAACACTCTCAGCTGCTGCATGAGTTACCGCTTGGGCCCAAAGAATGCCACAACTCCCAACGACAATGTGTCTTGGTTCTTGTAGGTTCCTAAGCCGGTGGTGCCGTTCACCGAAGAACCGCGAAAGAAAAACGGCTGGTTCGACCAATCGCGCCGGTACTCCAGCCGCGCGAGCAGACCCTCGATCATTCTGTATTCGCCTGTGAGCGTGACCTCTTTAAGGTCTTGCGCCAGTCCGGTTTCGAATCCATCGCGATCCTTGAACCATTCGACGCGCGGTGTGAAGGCCCATTTGCTGGTGGGCTGGAAGTGCACAGCGCCGGCGATGCCGTACCACTTGGCGGTGAATTCCGAGGTGCCCGATCCGGACTTGTTCTGACCATAGTCAAAGTTGATGTAGGCGTTGAACTTGCTGTTAGGAGTCAAGAGGAGCGTGGTGTCGTAGAGGTTGCGCCAGCCCGTGTTCGTGCCGAGGTTTTCCGGACCGGCGTAATAGTTGTTGCTCCAGGCGAATTTCTTGGTTGTAAAAGCGCCGGTGAGCCCCACGGTCTTGCCGCTGTTGTTGTCCTCGACGTTGTTCCACCCGTTGATGAGTTGTACGCCGCCGGTGAAGTATTTACCGACCGGGAACGATGTGCGCACGCCGAAGTGGTAATACGGAATGGCCCAGGCGAAGAGAAGCGAGCGGGAATAGTTCCAATTGCTGTTGGTTTCGATGACTTCAGCACCCGCGCTGGTGACGAATTGGCCGAAGTCCACCTCGAAGCCTTTAGCCTTCGCCGGCTTTAAGCTCACATAAGCCTGTTCGATGTTCCGGAGGAAGCTCGGCGCCGTGCTTGGCTCGCTCGCATGGATGATATCGAATGCGCGGCCGAACCCCAGATCCACTTGGAACCCGACCGGATCGGGCGAGTGTGCCACGGTCAGCTTGGCCATGTTCAGGCTGAACTGATTGGCCTTCACATCGAAGTTATACAACTGGTTGAACTGCGAAGAGGGATGATTGAAATTGAAGCTGTAATAACCGTCTACCAAACCGCTGAAATCGATCGGCCCCGCCGACCATGTAGGAGGCGCCGGCGCAGGAGTTGGCGCGGGCGTTTGAGCTGGGGGTGTTGCGGGGGCAGGTTCCTGCGCAGCCGGAGCGCCGGCCGCAGCCGTTTGTCCCGAAGTGGGTTGAGCGGAAGCGGTGCGCCCCTCAACATCGGCGAGACGCTTTTCCAGTTGTTCGATTCGATCCAGCAGGATTCGTTCGCGCAGGTCATCCATCGTTCTCACGACTTGCGTACCCGCGGTGCTTTGCTGGTTGCTAGTTGTCTGCTGTGCGAAAGCGGGTACTGCCAGCGCCGAGCCGAGCAATAAACTGAAACTGTACTTCGAGGAAATGTGCAATTTATCTTCTCCTTGGGACTTCCTTGGATACCCCGGGCCCTTGGACAAATGCGAAAGACGACATTGCTCTTTTCTTGGGAGGTGACTGTAACGGTGACTCATTGGAAACGCCAACAGAAACTTTTTATTGAATTAATGCAAAAAATTTGTTGGCCTGCCCGGCGCTCCCGTGCATTATTGTTGACCTGCGTGTATCGCCCGCACGCGGGGCGCTCTTGCGCCATACCGGGGAAATGCAGTTCATTCATGGAAGGGGGAGATGCATGAAGAAACTCGAAGCAATCATCCAGCCCTCACGGTTCGAATCCGTGAAAGATGCGCTGCTTGAGATGGGTGTGGGAGGCTTGACGGTGACGGAAGTACGCGGGCACGGGAGGCAGAAGGGCCATACTGAGGTTTATCGCGGGCGCGAATACACCGTGGACCTGTTGCCAAAGATCAAGCTGGAGGCGGTGCTGCCGGATGCCCTGGCGGATCGCGCGGTAGAAACAATTTTGAAGACGGCCAAGACAGGGAAGATTGGCGACGGTAAGATATTCCTGTCGAAGGTTGATGAAGCCATCCGGATTCGCAACGAGGAGCGCGGTGAAGCCGCGCTTTAGTATTTCACTTTTGGCCGCCGTGCGACCGGCTTACTGACCGTGGGGCGATCAACGTGACGAGCGCTCCACGCCCCAGTTTTAATCCGGACATCCGGCCCGCAAAGAACATGCAAGGTTCTCCAACGCCCCTATCCGTGCTCGGCCCGCAGGCCGACGCTGAACGGCAACGCATCCGGCAACAATTTGAGTCGGGTACCAGTGCGCGAGAAACGCTGCGCGCGCAGTGCGAGCTGGCGGACCGCAACGTCGAGCAGATTTTTGGCGAAGTTCTGCGCGTCCACAACCGCGAGGCGCAAGGGCTTTGCCTGCTCGCGTTGGGCGGGTACGGGCGGCGAATGCTGTTCCCCTATTCCGATCTCGACATTCTATTTTTGATGGGAAACGACAAAGCAGAACAGGAATCGCAGCCGCTCATCTCCGAATTTTCGCGGACATTGTGGGACATCGGATTTCGCGTCAGCTCGGCGGGGCGCACGCTGGAAGAGTGTAAGCGGATCGAAGAAGACAATGCGGAGTTCCACCTGGCATTGCTGGATCGCCGATTTCTGGCGGGTGATGCCGCGCTATACGAGAAGCTGGACACGAAAGTGCTGCCAGCGTCGGAAAGGCAGGCGCGGCCCTTCCTGCTGGCGCAAATTCACAGGCTGACCAGGGAACGCCTGACGCGCTACGGAAATACGATTTTCCAACTCGAGCCCAACGTGAAAGAGTCGCCGGGCGGCATGCGGGATTATCAGGCGACGATTTGGCTGCGGCAGATCGTGGACGAAAAAAAGGAGATACGAAACATCACCGCCGCGGAGGAAGAGCTTTCGGCCGCGGCCGTCGATTTTCTCAGCGCCATTCGTTGTTTTCTGCACTATAGCAACGGCCGGAACGACAACACGCTCACCTACGAGCTGCAGGCGGCGGCAGCAGAACGCGCGCTGGGTGTGGGCGACGGAGTGGGGCGAACTCCTGCTGAATGGATGCGCCAGTATTTCCGGCACGCCCGGACGCTAAACCGGCAACTCTTGCGCTATCTCGAGCAGCGATCGGCCGTGCCATTAACGCTGCGGCAGCGCTTGTTCAATGCGGCACGCGCCGCCAAGCTCGAGCCGGGCGACGGAAAATGCTTCGCCGTGCGTGATGGCCTGCTCGAAGTTCTCGACCAGCCGGTGTTATCGGACCGTGCGATCACCTATTCGCTCTTCGCGGAAGCGGCGCACACGGGGACCCCGCTGAGCCGCGAGGCGGAGCGCAGCATTGGTTATATCCTGAAGCATCCGGAACTTCCTCCGAAGAACACGGAGATTTCCTGGGCCACGCTGCGCGAGATACTGGGCTCCGATTATCCGGGCGTGGCTCTGCGGTCGATGCAACGGCTGGGGCTGCTGACGGAAATCCTGCCGGAATTCGGAAGGATCGACTCGCTGGTGGTGCGCGATTTCTATCATCGCTATACGGTAGACGAGCATTCCTTGCGGACCATCGAGCACCTGCAGGAATTGGCGGAACCGCCGGATGAGCGAGGGGCACATTTCGCGCCGCTCTGGAAGACCGCCGAACGGCGGGACTTGTTGATCTTGACGCTGCTGCTGCACGACGTCGGCAAAGGAATGCCGGTGGAAAATCACATCACCGGAAGCCTCGCGGCACTGGATAGCGCTGCCCGGCGATTAAAGCTTTCGCCGGAAGAAAAAGAAGAAGTCCAGTTCCTCATCGAACACCACCTGGACATGTCCGCCACCGTGCAGCGCAGAGACATCTTCGATCCTGCCACCGTTTCCGCTTTTGCGCAGTCCGTCACAACGCAGGAAAGGCTGCAAAGATTGTGCCTACTGACCTACGCGGACATTCACGCCGTCAATCCGGAAGCACTGACGCCCTGGAAAGCGGAAATGCTGTGGCAACTCTTTGTGGCCACTTCCAACCACTTTAGCCGCACCGTGGATCGCGACCGCTTGCACGCGCCGGATGAAGGCTCGTTGCTGGAGCGCGTGAAGGCGCTGGCGGGGGACGCCACCCTTGAAGAGATCGAGCGGTTCCTCGAAGGATTCCCGCGGCGGTATCTCGCGGTGCATTCGGCGGCGGAGATTGCGGCGCACTTTGCGCTCTACCGGAGGCTGGGCACGGATCCGGTGCAGACGGAACTCCTCGCCACGCGCCATGGATTCTCATTGACGCTGCTTACGGCGGACCGCCCGGCGCTCTTCGCAACGATATCGGGCGTGCTGGCCGGCTGGGGCATGAACATTAACAAGGCGGATGCCTTTGCGAATGCGGCCGGCGTTGTGTTGGATACCTTTCACTTCGCGGATCTGCACCGTACCCTGGAACTGAACCCCAGCGAAGCGGAACGCTTCCGCAAGAGCCTCGCAGATGTCGTGAACGGAAAGGCGCAACTGGAGCCGCTCCTGAAAAGCCGCGAGAGCGCCAGCCGCGGGCGGGTGCCGAAAGTCACTGTCGAAACGCGCATCAACTTCGACGATGCGTCATCGGCGCACAGCACGCTGCTCGAAATCGTTACGCAGGACCATCCCGGATTGCTCTACGAGATCGGTTCGGCGCTGGCGCGCCTGGGGTGCAACATCGAAGTCGCGTTGATCGACACGGAAGGCCAAAAGGCCATCGACGTGTTTTACCTTACAGCGCAAGGGAAGAAGCTCACCACGCAAAAACAAGAGCTACTCCGCGAAGTGCTGCAAGGAACACTTGTTTAGCGCACTCTCCGGTAGTTAAGTCACGATGCTGTAAGTTGCGTCATGTCATTTCAAATTCCGCGACGGCCGCGCGGTCCGGTAGAACTACACGGCGGCCACTCATTTCTTGAAATAGAGTATCGGACACAGTGAACAAGCAATCAAAAAGGGCAGTTGCCCCAAGCGGTTGGCCTTCGGCGATTTCCTGAAGCCCGGCTTTAAGTTCAGCAAGGCTTCCTGTCATCGCTGTCGTCCGATACGTGCTCATAGCGAATGCCACGAGGGACGCTCTCTCAGGTGCTCGCCTCATTCGGTCGAATCTACTGGGGCCCGCAATTTCCTGGACGGTTATTCCCTGATCTAATCCTCCAGGGTCCGGCGACGCGCTTCGCAAGCAGCCCGGTTTTCCGCCTCCAGCGACGCCAGCGAGGACTTAGTCCGCTGCGTTGCCTCGGAGATAGCAAGTTCTATTTGCACTTCCGCCTGCCGCCGGAACTCGTCCAGGATGCCATGTGCCGCGCTCTGGATCATCGCGCGCGCTTCCGCCGCTCGCGCCTCGAGTTGCGAGGAAGCTTCGCGCGTCTCCATTCGCGTGGCTTCCATAAGGCGCACCAATTGCCGGTCGGAAACGCGGGCGGCTGCAGTCTCAAACTCCTCCCGCGCACGGCCAACGGTTTCTTCCATCCCCGTGCGAATCAGTGGTTCTAATTCGGGGGCAGCTTTTTCGATGAATCCTTGCGTCTCGTCCGGCTCAGGTTCGGCTGCCAGCTTCTGGAGTCGCTGCGCAAGCTCTTCTGCCCCGCTGTGATACGCCTCCTCCCAGCGGCTCTGGGCTTCTCTGAGCCGCTCCTCAAGGCGGCTCAGGATTTCTTCCCGCGCAGCATTCACCAGATTCTTAAGGCGCTCTTCAACGGTCTCGTCCAGCCGGACGCGCATTTGAGTTTCGAGTTCGCCCGCGGCCTTTTCGACGAAATCCCGCGTATTGGCCAAATCAGTTTGCGTATCGGAAGCCAGCTTCTCCAACCGCTCGGCAATCGCCTCAGCCCGGCTGCGATAGATATCCTGCTGCTGTTCCCAGTCTCTCCACAATTCTCCAAGCCTCTCTTCCAGGCGACTGAGGATCTGTTCGCGCGAAGAACTGAGCAGCGTCTCGATTCGTTCCTCGAATAAGGGGCCGGCTTCACCGTTTAGCCGCGAAACGACCTCCGCGGAACGCGCTTCCAGTTGTGCCGAAGCCTCTTGCGTCACCTTCAGCGTGCTTTCCTTCAGTTGTACAAGGTGTCGGGCAGAAGCACTGGTTACCAAGACTTCGAAATCCTCAGCGGCACGGCCAGCGTACTCGTCCAGCCGCGTGTGCAGCGATTGAAACTGGGGTACCAGTTCGTGGGCGACCTTCCCGATGTACGCCTGCGCATCGCTGAAACTTCGTTGAGTCTCCCTGACCAGTTCCTCGAGTCGCTGAGCAATTTCTTCTGTCCGGCTGCGATATTCGTTCTGCTCTTCTGCCAAGCGGCTCCGAACTTCGCCGAGCTGCCCTGTCAGCCGGCTGAGAACTTCTTCTTGAGAGGAACTTACCAGGCTTTCCAGGCGTTGCCCCGTGAACTCCTGGGCTTGCCGCAGACCCACCTTGTAAACCTCGGCGATCTTATAGAGAGCCTTTTTCGCGGCTTCATCGAGCTGCGTTGCCAACGCGCCCTGCACGGCCTTCTCGGCGGCCAGCTGCAGTTGCCCCTGCAGCGCCTTAACTAGCTGGTCCTTTGTGACTACCATCCGCTCTGCTTTGGCCAATCCGGGATCTTTTGCGGGTTCCGCGGCGGCTGGCGGCGCAGCGAATGCGGCAACCTCGGCCATATTCTGCTCAGCAGCGGTATGCGTGTGCGGGAGCGTTGCACCGATCACCACAGGCTCCCGTGCAGGAGCCACCCCGGCGACGGCCTCGATTCTCGAGGCATCTCCTTCGAGGGCGTCTCGCCAATCTTTCGGGGGGGCAGGAATTCCCCACACGTTGCCGGGCGCTTCGAGTTCTACGCCGACTTGGTAGAGCTCAAGCGGGGTCTTGGGAACGCGGAGGGACCGCACCTTGGCGCGGACGGGCGGTGATTTGGCCTCGCCGTTTGGTTCCGTCACCTGCAAGTTGACCCAGGTCTCGACCGGATAATCGTGGCGTGATGAAAATCGGCACCCGTGGAGATTCAGACTTACCGCCGAGGTAGTCTCCTCGGAGAGTTCTCCAAGTTTGTCTTTGCCCATGATAATTAGGGGGATAGCGCGTTCTAACCGGGTGCTTCGTCGGGCATCGATGCCGGAAAAACGGCCGGTAACAGCGGGAGTAGCCAAGCTCATTTCCTCTCTTCCATCTTTTTTGGCTGGATCGGCAACCAGGTTTCCTGGAGCTTCCTCTTGCTCGATGTCAACGCCACCGGACCTGATGTAGGCAACAAGTCTATGCCGTGGGCTCGGTGTCATCAAGACTCTAATTCTCCCGGAGAGAGTCTCGCCTTTGAACGCCGACATAGGAGAACAACTGACCGGGCCCAGAGTACTATGCTCACCCCTAATGAAACGAAAAGTCACAGATGGGCCGCTCAGGCGTACTAGTTCCTTAGGCTCACCTTGTCCTTAATACTCAATTCCCACACGCACGTCAATAGGGAGTCCTATTGGAGAGGGGGCGGCTAGAGGCGGCGCGGAGGGAATGGAGACACCTCTCTGCGCAGAGCGACCGGTTCACACACAAAAGGGTACCGAATGGAGAAGAGCGCGTAGGAGCAAAGAAGGAAGAAAAACCCCGGTACCCACTGCCGCATGAGACTGCTGTCCACAACACGAAAACCTTGCGTGCTTCGCCACGCTCAATCCTTTTGCGTTTTGCTGCTGAACAAATCTCTTCTTACCACTTCTCCACGCGTCCATTACCGACCGTTTTGTGCTTCTGTCAGCTCCCAGGCGAGCGGTGTTGTCAGTCTGCGCTTCGCCGCACAACTCCGGCGCACCTCGACACCATACCTTCCCCCAATTGAATTTGCATAAGGCCCGCTTCCGCCGCAACCACGGGCGGCTTCGTTCTCACGGCTTTATCGAACGCGCCAGAGGACCTTGCTCCCGTCATACTCTTCGGTGGAAGCGCGCCTCCGATAAAGCTCGAACGTGATCCGACAGCAACGCCCCGTACTCGGGCACGCTCATCGGCAAGCCCTTGGTGACCAGGGAGAAGCTATCGAGCCAGATTTGCATAACGGGTTGAGCATCAAGTCGTTGAGCTGTTGTCAAAACCGAGCACCAATCAGCGTGGACTTGCCCGGCAGGGCAACTTCCGTCGAGCAGCATGACGGCCCGAAGCGTATTATCGTCCAAGCGGCGGGAAGGTTCTCTTCAGGCGGAAGGGATACACCGGGACGTACTTTTTGGTGAGGACGCCCCAGCCTTTCGAACAGTCAAACAGCCCTCTGAGAACACGGATTCCGCTTTCTTCATTCAAGTCGCCGCGGCTGCTTCCTTGCCGTCACAACTGGTCTATCACAGCAGCGATTACTCGGCTTTTATGCCGACGCTGGTGACAGTGCGGTTCGGGCCATCAAACGGAGGCCAAACCACAGTGTGGATTTCCTTGCCTTGTCTGACCACCACGATGCGCAGGTTTACAAACCCCCCGGTGCTCGGAAGGAGAAGAATTGTTCCGGTGCAATTGGCATTAACGTGATAGGTGCCAGTGACGGTGGTCCAGTCGCTTATCGGGCCGCCATTGAGAATGATGGAGTCAACCTGGGTCAGCTTACCGTTGCCGTCAAAGTGAGTCATGTGCACGCCGCGGACCGGGATGGTAACGCCAGGTGCGGGGAGGATCAGGCCTTCGACGGCGAATCCGTAATCGCCCAGCAGGGTTCGGTTCGAGCAGGGTCCGTCGTCTTGCGACTGAGCTCTGGCAGGCGCGCCTAACGCCAGTAAACCACAAACGATCATGATGGGAGCCGCGATCATTGAAATTTTCGAAGTTGATTTTCTTTGCATGGTGACCTCCTTTTAGGTCGGGGCCGACAATACGTTTCAGCCGCGCGGGTTTCAATGGCCGGTGTGTGTCCTCTTTGTTCCCAATTCGTTCCCTGGTAAAAAACATCTTAGAATCAGAAGGGTACGGCAGGAAATCGCAGGAAATGAAATGCCAGGTGTTATACTGCGACCCACCAAATGAGCGTTTCTTCGCCGCAACTGATCCGATTCGGGTTCTTCGAGGTTGATACTCGGTCTGGCGAGTTGCGCCGGCAAGGTTCCAAGGTCAATCTGCAGGAACAGCCGTTTCGGGCGCTCGTGCTGTTACTGGAACGTCCTGGCGAGGTGGTGACGCGGGAAGAACTCAACAAAAGGCTCTGGCCGGAGAACACCTTCGTCGATTTCGAGCGCGGCCTGAACAAAGCCATTAACAAACTACGCGCAGCTCTGAGGGACAACGCCGAGAAACCGTGTTTCATCGAGACCCTGCCCCAGCACGGATATCGCTTTATTGCTCCAGTTGAAAACATTGCTCCAGTGCGCGATCGCGTTCGGCCGCAACATCCCCCGAATATTGACTCCCTGGCCGTGCTACCGCTCGAAAACTTGTCTGGCGATCCCGCGCAGGAATACTTCTCCGACGGCTTGACGGAGGAATTGATTTGCGCCGTCGCCCGCATCGCCTCGCTGCGGGTGATCTCGCGGACTTCGGTGATGCCCTACAAGGGTGCGCGCAAGTCCTTGCCGGCGATTGCAAAGGAATTGCGGGTAGACGCAATTGTCGAAGGTTCCGTAGCGCGGTCAGACCAGAAAGTCCGAATCACAGCTCAGTTGATTTACGCTCCGGACGACAGACACTTGTGGTCCGGAAGATACGAGCGCGAACTGCTTGACATCCTGCAATTACAGGCCGAGATAGCTCAAGACATTGCAAGTCAGATTCATAAGCTGGTAGACCCGGGACAACCTCCCTCGGCTCCGGCGCGCAAGGTTCATCCGCAGGCTTATGAAGCTTGTCTCAAAGGAATCTTCTTCCGGGACAAGATGACGCCCGCGGATTTGGCGAAGAGCACCGCCTATTTCACCCAGGCAATTAATCTTGACCCTGGCTACGCCCAAGCTTACGCGAACCTCTCGCAGGCTCAATTCTATCTGGGGCTTTTCGGCATGGGGCCTGCCAGTGAGATGTTCCCCAAAGCGAAGGCCAGCGCCGTGAAAGCTCTGGAATTGGACGAAACCGTTGCGGCCGCTCACAATGCGTTGGCCGCTGTCCACATCCTTTATGAGTGGGATTGGGCCGGTGCGGAAGCCGAGTGCCTACGCGCCCTTCAGTTGAGCCCGAATGATTCGGTGACGCATGTGCATTTGGCCGACTACATGTCCATTCAGGAGCGGCACGACGAGGC
>Ga0137415_10003859_pt1 | contig 14865 bp, 9 predicted proteins | sample CZODoug3_1_1_16f_FD_183082 | JGI IMG/M metagenome (GOLD analysis project Ga0137415, IMG submission 183082) | Vadose zone soil fungal communities from Angelo Coast Range Reserve, California, USA - CZODoug3_1_1_16fungal (Hybrid Assembly) | ecosystem: Environmental > Terrestrial > Soil > Vadose... | reverse complement strand
ATCCCACATCGCTGGATCTGCTTGGCCGGATTGTCGAGCGAGTAAAGCATCTGGCCGTACTGTACGTGGTGACGGCTCGGCCGGAGTTCGGCGCTCCCTGGGTCGACCGTCCGCATATCACCGCCCTCTCGCTCAGCCGTTTCGAACGAAGTCAGGCCGTAACCATGATCGATCGCATCATGTCGAGAAAGGCGCTGCCCGCGGAAGTGCTCGATCAGATCATTGCAAAGACCGACGGCGTGCCGCTGTTCGTGGAAGAGCTGACCAAGAGCGTGCTCGAATCCGGCCTGTTGCGCGAGGAGAACGGCGCCTATGTGCTCGCCTCAGCACTAACGCCGCTCGCGATACCCTCGACCTTGCACGATTCCCTGACGGCGCGGCTCGATCGCCTGTCACCCATCAAAGAGATCGCGCAGATCGGGGCGGCGATCGGGCGCGAGTTCTCCTACGAGCTGCTGGAAGCGGTATCGCCGATCAAAGGGCGAGTATTGCAGGATGCCCTGCATCAGCTCATGGCAGCCGAACTGATCTATGGACGCGGCGCGCCACCCAACGCGAGCTACATTTTCAAGCATGCGCTGGTGCAGGATACCGCCTACGTTTCTCTGTTGCGCGGCCGGCGTCAGCGCATCCATGCCGATATAGCGCAGGCGCTCAAGCAACGCTCAGGCGACGAGGAATGTCCGCCTGCCATCATCGCGCATCATTTCACCGAGGCGGGCCTCGCCGAATCCGCAGCCCCTTACTGGCTCGCGGCAGCAGAACTGGCGCTCTCGCAGTCGGCCCCGGCGGAAGCGGAGAGTCACGCCCGTGCAGGCATCGCGCTGATCCCGCGCGTCGCCGACGGACCGGAACGCGATGCGCTTGAACTTGGGCTTTTGGTCGCCCGCGCCAACGCCATGGTGCCTTTGAAAAGCATTTCTGCGCCGGAAACGTTCGCGGCCCTGGCTGCGGCGAAACGGCTGCTGGACCGAGGCATCGGCACCGATTTGCAGCGCGTCTCCATTCTATACGGGCTTTGCTCCGCCAGCACCCTCACGGCACGATTGAAACAGGCGCTCGAATTTGCCCACCAAATCATAGAAGTAGCTGAACGCCTGGATGATCCGACCTACCGGGTCGTCGGACACCGTCAGCTCGGGACCATTCAGTTTTATTTCGGACAGAACCGTGATGCGTTGCAGAGCCTGCAAAGGGGTAAAAAATACCGCGACCTACGCCGGCAACAGGCGCTCGGCTTTCGGTTCGGATGGGATCAAGGCGTCGCGATCCTTTGCTTCGAAGTATTGGTACGGCTGTCGCTTGGTCTTCTCGACAGCGCCGCGCAAGTCAGCGAACAGGTACGAATTGAACTCGTAAGTCACGGGCACGCCACGACGATCGCTTCTGCGACATTTGCTTCTCAAACCTGGCCCGAACTCGTGTTGGAAGATCTTGACGGCCTGGAGCGCGATAGCGCCGAGCTCGCGGCCTATTGCGCCGAAAAAAAGGTAGAACAAATTCGCCTGTTGGCCAGCTACCACCGCGCCTACGCCCGCGCCATGCGCGAACCTGTTGAGAGAAACATCGCGGCCCTTCGTGCCACGCTCGAAGCGTTACGCAGATCAGGTGGAAATGCCGGAAACTCCATCATCAAATGCAATCTTGCCGAAGCGTTGCTGGTGGCCGGAGATCTGGAAGCGGCCGAGGCGGCGCTGCAAGACGGTTTCGCCTTCGTCGAGCAATCCGGGGAGCGTTACTGGCTCGCCGGTTTGCATCGGCTTTGTGGACACGTCGCGCTCAAACGGCGAGAGCCGGATCTGCTGCGCGCGGAAGCCTGTTTCAAAAAAGCGATTGAGATCGCCCGCGGCCAGGAAGCGCGTTTGCTCGAACTGCGCGCGGCGATCGACCTTGCCCAGTTGTGGCGCGACACCGGGTCGGAGCGTGATCCCCGCGCGCTGCTGGAGCCGATCCTGGCCACGATCGAGGGCGGCGAGACGACGCGCGACGTCCGCAACGCTCACGCCTTGCTGGCCGAGCTGGTTTGAGTGAGCATGATTTCGATCATCCATATGATAAAATGCCGTTGGCGCACTGGCGTGGATTTGCCGGATCGACGCAAGATGCTGGCCGCTCGCAATTTGCATTGCCAATATCAACTTCTGCTTGCAAAATGCCAACGCCATTCAGGGAGGGATCAACTCATCAAGGACACCAGATTGAAAGGGAGCCAATAATACGAAACGACAGTGTTTTATTTCTTCTCTGCGTCACGAATTTCCATCATTTTCCGGAAAATTTCTTGCTGTTCGACCCGCGACGGCGGTGGTCGCGTCATCGAGGGTAATGCCAGCGCAGGCCGTGATTTCGGCAATGCCGCAACTTCAAAGACAAAGGAACAACTTCAAAGACAAAGGAAAGCGTCAGTCGCCTACCTGAAGGAATTTATTTAATCAATCGAGTGCATCACCGCGCCGGCTGCGCCGCGCGATAATTTTACAGGAGAACCCGATGTCGCCAACCACTGCTGGAAAGACCCCCCTCGACGCCCTGCGCGCGTTTGAAAGAACCACCGCTCAGGGCCTCGGCAGTTTGTGGGGTATGACGCTCGAACACATGTCCGAAAAACAGGCCAAGGCCGCTGCGGCCTGGACGCCAGATCCGGAAGGCGGCGTGGCGCGCACCCCTGACGGTGTCGTGGTCACCAGCAAGGAGCTGGTGATGCAGGTTCTTCTCAACAGCGACGGCAATTACACCATCGAGGGTTATCAGGACCGCATGAACCAGAGCATCGGCCTGATTTATCTCGGTATGGATTGGGGGCCGGAATACGTCAAGCAATCCACGCCATCCAACGCAGCCATCGGGCGCGTCACCAGGAAAGAGGCATTCGACTTTGCCCTGGAGCAGACGCGCGCGGCGCTGGCGGCCTTGCCCGATCCCGGCGCCTTCAACATTGTCGAGGTTTCGGACACCGTCTTTGCCGCTATTTGCAATCACTGGTTCGATATCCCCGACGGGGAATTTGTCCAGGCGGGCGGGTTTCAGATGTCGAACCTCCTGGGGCCGGCGCGCTGCCCGGGCGATTACACCCCGCCCTCCGGCTACATCGTTCATCCCGACCCGGATCTGTTGCTGACCCATATCGGGCAGCGAACCGGCCAGATCCTCAGGCAAGCGGTCGGCAAGTTCGTGGCTTCAAGACGCGATCCGAAAAACCCTCCGGTCGGCTCCATCACCAAGGCTCTGTTCGAAGAGTTTCCGAACTCCGAGGACAACGACCTGCTGGCGCGAACCATTGTCGGGGTGATGATGGGCGCGTTGCCGACCATCAACGGTAATCTCATCACCATCGTGAAGACCTGGCAGAAAACCGCGACGCTCTATGTCCTGCAAGCCAAACTGAAAAAGAGTTCGCAGAGCGACGAGTTTGCGCGTGCCCATGAGGTGATCGAGCAGCCGATGCAAGAGACGATGCAGATGACGCCGACGCCGGACTCGTTGTGGCGCATGGCGGTCAAGGACCACACGCTCGGGACCAAAAATCCGGTGCAGGTCCGCGCCGGCGACAAGATCTATCTCAGCGTCGTGAAGGCGACCCAGGAAGATCTCCGCGCCGGCATCACCGATGTCTGTCCGCTGTTCGGCGGCAATCGAAGCGTGTCGCCTCATCCGACCCACGCCTGCCCGGGGTTTGAAATGGGGTTCGGCATCTTGCTCGGCATCGTCTACGGGGTTGTGGAGTGGCATTCCTAGAGCGTTTTCAAGCGAAGCCTGCCCCGGACGCGATCCGGGGCGGAGACCATTCCATCTCAAGAAAACGCGTCAAATCAAGAATCGAGAGTCCCGTTTCGTTTCTATCGAAACGGGGTCTAGAACGCGCGGACGTTGCGGGCGACGCGACGATCGATCGGCGAACTGTTGTCCGGACGGTTGTTGCAACTCGACGTCCTCGCTGAGCGTGGTCGCCACCGGGGCGAGCACTTAAATCGCGAGATTGGATTTAACGCCAGCCGCGAGGGGGCGTCCACGCGGCCATCCGGTAATGATGATCCCGACCGCCGCGTGTCCTGCCAAAATATCTCTCGCATGGCGTGCGCTGTTCCAATCGGGTGCATCTTAACGCCCCAATTACACGCCATTTGTTGGGGACGGAACTCGTTCCCGTCAGCTGTTAGCGTTCACGTTCAAAAACCTAGGGGAACGAAAGGAAGCGGCAGGGCTTTTAGCCCAAGGCGGCATTTGGACCAACCAGGAGGAACTCATGAGGAAACTCGCAATCATGCTTTTGGCGGGTTCCGGCGCGCTGTTTGCTGGCAACGCAAATGCCGCCGACTTCTATACGAGCGGCGAATACGCAACCCCGGAGCTGCAGCAGCAAGTTCGCGTGGTCTGTAATGAGGACGGACGATGCTACCGGACCCGCGGCGGCAGCCGTGTGATCATCCAGGACAACTACGATTCCTACAATTATGCGCCACGCGAGCGCTACATCGAGCGTCGTAGCTATCGTGGTGATTGGGATGACGGTCCACGTGCTGGCGTCGGCTTCCGGGCGCCCGGCGTAAGCGTTGGGGTCGGCGTCGGCGACGACCGTTGGTAAGTCGACGGACCCGGCACTGAAGAAACAGATAGCAGGAGGCCCGCCCGACCCATGTTCGGCGGGCCTTACCGTAGCAACGAGTTTGAGAATGAGCCGCGGGGAACCGCCGCAAAAAAATGCGCCGCTGGCTTGCGGCTGCATATGCAAGTGGAGAATCGCATGTTGGACAACGATAAAGGCAGCGGCAGCGGCGGAATGTTGGCAGCCATTGTCTGTGCCTTCATTCTCGTATTTGCGCTGATCGTATGGGGTCCGTGGAGCGGAAATCATGTGGCGAGCAACGACGGACCGAGCGGCACGCCTGGATCGACCGTGGTCAATCAGGCCCCGCCTCCGGCTTCCGATCCCGATCCCTCGGGGAGGACAACCGGCTCGGCGCGCTGAATATGAAGCAGAGACCGTCAGGGCGGTTTGCAACTAGCGCCTTTGCCCCTTCGATCGAATCGAAACGAGGCTCTAGATTCTTGATTTGACGCGAGCCGGCCTCCGCTTCGCTTGAAAAAACGCTCTATCTAGCGCGGGGAATCGCTGCCGGTGTGGCGCGATCCAGCGCCGGATCCGGATCCGGTGGTCACTCCAGGGCTTGGCTTGATACCTTTGACCGTACCCCTGTCCTGCGTTTCACCCGGCGCATATTCGGAAGCGCCCTTCGTGCCCTTTGCGCTGTCCTTATCCTTGTCCTGTATCGTCTGCGCCGGAGCGGTAGATTGTTGCGCCAGGGCCGGCGCGCCTGCGAATGCTGCAAATGCGCTGATAATTGCGAGATATTTGATCATCGGGATTTCCTCCGTTCGCACTCCTTTGCGCCCCTTCGATAACGCGCCGGGGAACCGAGGTTTCCCGTCTTCCGGCACCGGCCGAACAGGCCACTCTCGTTTTGGAAATACGCCCACTGCGGATGTTGTTGGCTATTGTCTGGCGGGCACGTTCAATGTTGGACACCATCGCTCAAACAGGGAACAGTTGTTGGGCTAGCGGGTTCTGGAATCGTGCCGGGTCGCCCCCGGCACCGTTTGGACTGAAGACGGCCTCAGCGTTCCCCTTCGCTGGGGCCGTTTTGTTTGGTTGCGGTAGCTGAGCGCAACGTGCCGGCCCACGAGAAGCTGGTGGGCTGGATTCGTCATCCGGCGCGCTACAGCCGGGGCCCATTACTTTTCAGGTTTGGACAAAGGGCTCCGGTCCGGCGGCGCGCCCGGTGCATCAACTCGCGATTTAAGATCGGCGGCTTTCTCGATTAGACCGGCGGCGACTTTGGGGTCCGTGGTTGCCTTGGCGAACTTAAGAAGAATCGTCGCCTGACGCGTCAAGTAGTCTCTGCCTATCACGATGGGTTCCCCGCGCTACTCTTTCACTGTCCAGCCAGATACATCACGCCCAAGGTAGGAATTTTGTTCCGGACGAAACGTGCAAAAGTGAACTTAGGGACCTCGGCGCCACACTCTTTGATTTGATTCTTACGGGAGATGGAACCCTGGCGAGCCCGCTTACGTACACTTTTGCACGGAGAAGCCGGAACGATTGCCCACCTCACGCGTGATCTAAGTGGGTTGGTCAATGGCGTGGAGAAGTTCAATGCCCGACAGAGAGATCAAGCTCCAACCCGAGAGCGTCATGGCCGATGTTTGTCTCGGCGTAACCGTTGCAGGCTTATACACCCTGGTCGGAATGGGGCTCACCATCGTCTTTATGTGAGAGGCCGCCTCGGTTGGCCGCCTTTTTCTCACACACGTTCATGCATAAACATGGGGTCTTCCGTGGGCGTCCGCGTTCGTTTGAGCCGGCGACCAATCATGATGGGCCGCTATGGACGTGACAGCAAGAAAACGGCCCCAGCGTTGGGGGACGCCGAGGCCGTAGGACGGTGTGTCTTGGGCGGCCATAGACACGTATGTTCAATACCGCACATAGCCACTTGTTCCCGGCCAAATTGTCAGTTCTTCATGGTGGCCTGTTTGAAGCTGCGCATGGCCTATTTCGGCCAGTACCTTTCAAACTCCGCCCACTGACCAATTTAGATTAGCCCACCAGGGTTCAAAACAGGCGGTGCCTGCTTCAGGGTTCCCGCCTTCAATGCCATCCGCGATGTCTGCCACGCGTCCATCCGTAATGATGCCCGCGGCCCCTGCCCCAACCGTAATGATGTCCACGACCTCCGCGCCCCATATGCCCGTGACCGTGGCCATGGCCGCCGCGCACCAGAACGGTATCGCCGGTTTGTGCAGCAGCAGCAGGAGCTAGCGGCGCCAGAGGCATCGCAGCACTCGACAGCGTCGGCGTCACCGCCAATACACAGAGAGCAGCGGCACCGATCAGCAGAAAACGATTCATTTGGCATTTCTCCCTTGGACCCGCGATCGCGCGGCGAAGGGCAATGTCGCTGACCCCGGGAAGTTCCGTTCAAGCTTGGAAACGCATTAAAGGCAGCGCGCCTGCGCTCTTTCCGGACAGAGCTTGAAAGAGTTCGACAGTGAAAACAACAGCCTCGCGCTGCGGCTTGAGTTGTCAGGTGCACGGTATCCAAGTGGCACGGCCACGGCGAGGTCGGCCCGCAGGTCGCCACCGAGAAGCAATCGCACGCCGGCGCCGGCAGACGTGAGCGAAAGACCGTCGGTGTAGCTAAATCCATCGTTCCAGGCCGCGCCGGCGTCGATGAAGCCGTAAAGCTGATAACCGGTCAGGTATTCCAAGGTCAGCTTCTCATCGAAACGCAGTTCAAGCGAACCGGCGACGCCGTTGTCGCCGCTGATCTCGGCGCTGCCATAACCTCGCCCGAAGGCCGCGCCACCCAGGTAAAATTGCTGCGACGTGAACAGCGGGCCGGACGCGATCTGGCTGGCCGCTGACACTTTCACCGACCATGCATCGGACAGTGTCTGATAGCGTGTAAACCAGAAATCCATCACCGAGAATGTGCCGGACGCGCCCCCGTGCGATAGAAAATCGTCGTCCCGGTGCGAGGCGCCGAGGATATCGAGACCCTGCCGCCACGCCACCGTGAAGTAATTGTTGCCGCCGAAATTGTCCTGCAGCCGGTAGTCGGAGGTCAGGCTCACCGTGCGGATGTGATCGTTGTAGATCGGGCCGAACACATCGCGCTCGGAGACATTGCTGAAACCTGCCGCCGCGGTGAGCGCCAGCGTCGAGCTCTGTGATTGCAGCGGAGCGATGCTGCCGCGGACCTCGAACGACTCGGTCCTGGTGTTGTCGTTGTACAAGCGCCTGACGTCGCCAGGCCGAACCTCGCTGTACAGAGCGGACGCGCCAATCCGCGTGCCGTCGGTGCCGACCGGGACATCGTAGGACAGCCGGCCAAACGCCAGCTCTCGCGGATCGGCGGGCGTGGTCGACAGATTGAGCGCCAGCGTATCGCCGGGCAGCAGATAGGAATTGAATGCACCCGTTGCATAGGTTTGCCAGGGGCCGACCGTTGATGAGCCCAGATTGTCCACCCCGAATGAGGTATAGACGCGCCAGGTTTTCAGATAGACGACGAGGCGGAAACGACCGGTCGCGACGCCGATTTCTTCAAGCGCGGTATCGGCGATGCGCACTCCCGGCCGGCTGTTGATCAGTAGCAGCTGGCGCTCCAGCGTCGCCAGTCGCGAGGGCTGTTCGGCCACAACCGAGTCGAGAAGCGGCCGCACACCGAAACGCTCCGCGCCCTCACCTTTCAACGCGACTTCGGTGATGCTGCCTTCGATCACCTGAAGATGGATCTCGCCGTCCCGGATATCCTGCGGTGGAACGATGGCGCGGCTCAAGTGAAGCCCAGCCGCCCGGTAGAGGTCGCTGATCGCTGCAGCGATCGCCACCAGATCGGCTTGGCAGACTTTTTTCCCGAGATAAGGTTGATAGGCCGTCATGAGCTGATCGCGCGGGATCGCCCGGGCGCCGGTGAGCGAAACCTGGCGCAGCTCGAACAGCGGTTTCGTATCCGCTCGCGCCTCCGGCCGCGACAGACGCGGCATCTGTAAGGCGGATCGAGCTGCCGGCGTCTGTTCGGATTGCAATGCGTCGAAACGTTTTTCTGTCTGTCTCGGATCAAAGCCCGGCTGGTTTGCCTGCTGCGCTCTGGCCGGTAGTGACGACACGATCGCCGACAATATCGGGACAAGGGCCGCGAAAGCGAACCTGATGGTACCGAGATGCCGCCCTGCTCCCGCCCGGGATACCGCACATCCGTAGTTCCACGGATGAGTTTCAGCGAATCTCGAAAAACCCATTAGCCCCATGATTTTTCATAGATTTTTATGGTCAACGAATCGTTAAGACGGCGCGCGATAGTTGGCAGGCCGCAATCATTCAATGTTGAAACATTTCCAGTAGCCCTGTGGGTAGGTACGGGCGAACGGAGACTGCCATGTTTGGGGCGAGTGGGTTTGGGCGCATCCTGGCGATGGTGCTCGTTGTCGGTGCGGGCTCCAACGCGCTCGCCGCCGACGAGGGAACGTGGTCGGTGGGCAAATCGTCAGGCGAAGTATGGATGACCACGACCGGCGCCCGGCAGGTTTCGCTCAACCAGGAAGAGGTTTTGAAACCGGGCGACACCATTCGGACCGGCCGCAACGGGCGGGTGCTGCTGATGCGCGGCGAGGAAACAATTCTGGTGTCGCCGAACTCGGTGATCGGCTTGCCCACAGAGAAGAAGGACGGACTGTCGACAACGATCGTGCAGCAGGCCGGCTCGATCCTGCTCGAGGTGGAAAAGCGCAACGTCAAACATTTCGAGGTCGCAACCCCCTACCTCGCCGCAGTCGTCAAGGGCACGCGGTTTAGCGTCACCGTCAGCGCCGCCGGGACCACCATCGACGTCATCAGAGGACAGGTTGAGGTCGCAGACTTCAGGTCGGGCCAGATTGCGCAAGTAATGCCCGGACAGGTCGCAACCGCTTTTGCGCAGGGCAAAGCCGGTCTTTCCCTGAGCGGATCGGGCACGTTCAGTCCGATCGAGCAAGGCCGGCCGCGCGCATCGACCATCGAACGGATCATGGTTCCGAAATCCGGACTCTCTGCACCGCGCCACGCCGCGAACGGGCTCAACCGCGCGCTAGGGCACGGCAATCACGCCGCGGCTGGCATCAATTCGCATACATCGTTACAGCCGCAGAGGGATGCCGGCGGTCCAGGCCATGGCGTGACGCGGATATCGGCTTCGCTCGGTGAAGTCAGGCTGAATTTCCACCAGGTCACCCATGGTCTCGCCCACGGGGCGATTTCGACGCATGGCTCGGGGAGAAGCGCCGACAATAAGCATACGGTTTGGGCCTCCCGCGGCGCCGGGGCGGCGCCGGGCGCCGGAAACGACTCCAGCCAGGGCAATTCAGGCAACGGCGCGACAGACATCACCGCGGCGACAATTTCAGGCGTGACAGCACCGGCAGCTGCGGTCGCAGCGGCGGCGGGAAATAGCGGCGGCAACGGAAACGGCAATGGTGCAAACGGCAATGGCAATGCCAACGGCCATGGCAACGGAAATGGAAACGGAAACGGAAACGGGAACGGGAACGGGCACCATTAGCCGGCTAAGGCCGAACGTCATCCAAGGGTAAAGTTGAAGATTGGGAGCGTACTTCGTCCGTCGAGAAGTGTGCAGGGGAAAATAACTTGAAACATTACCGGCCGCATATCTTTGTGGTGGTTGCGCTGGCGATCGTGCTGTCATGCGACTGGCAGGGCACGCTCCGCAATACACTGACCGACTTGCGGTTCACCTGGGTGTCGCGTCCGGCCGTCGGCGACATCGTCGTTATTGCGATCGACGCCCCATCCATCGAGAAAATCGGAGTCTGGCCATGGCCACGCTCCCTCCATGCCGATCTGCTGCGGCGGCTGGAAATCGCAGGCGTCCGTGACATCGTGTTCGACGTCGATTTCAGCGCGCCGTCCGACGCGGCGTCAGACCAGGCGTTTGTCGAAGCACTTCAGGCCGCGGGCGGATCCGTGGTTTTGCCGTCCTTCAAGCAACCGGGTGCAGACGGCGGCAATGGCACGGCTATTTATATCAATCGTCCGCTCAAGCAATTCGGTGAGCATTCATGGACGGCAGTCGTGAATGTCGCCGTTGAACCCAATGGCCTGGTCCGACGCTACCCCTTCGGCGAGAATCTCGACGGACAGTTTTTGCCGTCGATGGGCGCAGTATTGGCGGGGCAATACGCTGCCAAGCGCAAGCCATTCCTGATCGACTTCGGTATCCGCACCGCGTCCATTCCAAAAGTATCCTATATCGATGTGCTGCGCGGCGATAAGGCAACGCTAACCAGGCTCCGGGACAAAAAGGTCATTATCGGCGGCACCGCCCTTGAACTCGGCGATCGCTTCAGCATTCCGAACGGTGGCGTCGTTTCCGGGCCCGTGCTGCAGGCGCTTGCGGCCGAATCGATCCTGCAGAACCGTACCCTGCAGTGGACCTCCGATATCGTCACGCTGGCCGGCCTATGCATCATCTCGCTGGTCATGATGTTCTCATGGCGCCGCCTTTCCGCCAGCATGAGGGTTGTCGTGCTGGTCGGAATGGCCGCCGCTGTTGAAGCAGTCGCAATTCTGCTGCAGGCCAGGCTGCCCCTCGTTCTCGATACGTCGCTGTTCCATACCGCGATCGCCGTCTACATGGCCACCATCGCGCTGGATGAAATTGACGTCCGCGATTTGCTGGGGCGGATTGCCGAGAGCCGCTTTCAACGCATCGCCATGTCACTGGGCGACGGCCTGGTCTGCACCGACTCCAACTACCGGATCACGGTGTGGAATCCCGGAGCGGCGGCGATTTTCGGTTATGACCGTGCGGAAATGATCGGCCGGCCATTCGATACGATCTGCGCCGGCAACGCGGAAGCCGCGCCTGGTTCATTTTCGATCCGCGACGCCGCACATCCCCGATTGCAGCTGCCCGGCGGCGCGGTGATGGAGTTCGACGGCCGGCGCAAGAACGGTGAAGCGTTTCCAGTCGAGGCATGTTTTTCCGGCTGGCAAGGCACTGACGGCTTTCAATATGGCGCGATCCTGCGCGACATATCGGTACGAAAGCGCGAAGCCGAGCGCGTCAGATATTTGGCCGAATACGATTCGCTGACCGGGCTCGCCAATCGCGACACCCTGCACAGCGAACTGGCTGCGATGATTGCCACCGCCGAAATGGCGGCAAGCGAGGTCGCGCTGCTGGTAGTCGGCCTCGACGGTTTCCAGCACATCAACGACATGCTGGGCCATGCCTGCGGCGACCTCGTGCTGTGCGCCGTGTCCGAACGATTGAAGGCCGAGATCGACGGCGCAGGAATCGTCGCACGATTGAGTGGCGATGAATTCGCCATCGCGATCCCGCGCGCTGACAGGACCGAAACCGTCGCGCAATTGTCCGAACGTATCTCGCTCACGTTCAAGACGCCGCTCTTGACCGGAACGCGTCTGCACCGCGTCAAGGTCAGTATCGGAGCAGCGGCATATCCATCGGGTGGTCGGACCGCTGACGAACTGCTGGGCAACAGCCATCTGGCGTTTTGTCGCGCCAAGGCAACCAAGCGCGGCAGTCACATGGTATTCGAGAGCCGCATCAGAGCGGAACTGGAGGCACGACTGACCCTCGAGGCCGAATTGGTCCGCGCCGCCGAGCGAAAAGAATTCGAGTTGTTCTATCAGCCGCAAGTCCGCCTCGCCGATGGCGGCCTGATCGGTGCGGAAGCACTTATTCGCTGGCACCATCCAACCCGTGGCCTCGTGTCGCCGGCGGAATTCATGCCGGTCGTCAACACCTCCTCCATTTCGCAGCGCATCGCGGGCTGGGTTCTCGAAACCGCATGCCGACAGGCGCGGGTTTGGGAGGATGCCGGACATAACGTCCGCGTCGGCGTCAATCTTTCACCTTCGCAACTTCAGTCGGGCGACCTTGCAACCTCGGTCGCAGAGATGCTCGACATCACCGGCCTGACGCCTTCTCTGCTCGAACTGGAGGTGACCGAGGACATTCTGCTGCTGGATGCGGAGAGAGTGCTCAACATATTTCGGCGGATTCGGGAACTCGGGGTTCGTATTGTGTTCGACGACTTCGGCACCGGCTATGGCAGCCTCAGCTATCTCAAAAAATTCCCGCTCGATGGGCTCAAGATCGACAGGTCATTCGTGCTCGAACTAAACGTCGATTCCGGCGATGCGGCGATTGTCGGTTCGACCATCGGTCTCAGCAAGCAACTGGGCTTGTCGGTGATCGCAGAAGGCATCGAGGACCGGGCGACCGCCGATTTGCTGATGAGCATGGGATGCGAACAGGGACAGGGCTATTTCTTCGGCCGGCCGATGCCGGCTCAAGCATTCGAAAGCAAATTCCTGATGATGCACGACGCCCCGGCCAAAGTGCTTGAACGCGGCGAGGCGGCTTAGCCCGCGGTCTGCTTCGCCTGGCGGCGTTCAAGGCGGTCGAATGCTAAACGATCGGTTAACACGACCGCTCGAATTCAATCCCCGCACCAACGGGATTTTCCAATCTTTCCGCTAGCATTTTCGCAGATCAACGCGGTGGAAGGAGCGGCGTCACGCGGCTCCGCGGGTCACCGCGACGGGGAAACGGGACGTGGTCGAGATTACGAGTTCAGCGGTGGTCGGCCGGGCGTCGGTGAAAGATCTCATCGTGAAGCGCCCGCAGGGTGCGGCTTCGCCTGGTGTCGATGCGCTCGCGCCGCTGACGGCTATCGCCGCGGGCCAATGGCGCGCGCTGGCCGAACGCGCGGTCGAGCCGAACGGCTACTATTTACCTGACTGGGAGTTGGCGGTGAACGCCTCCGCACGCGGCCGCACCGGCGTATCCGCGCTCGGCGCGTGGAGCGATGCCGCGTTGGCGCTGGATGGCACGACCAGCCTGACCGGCCTGGTGCCGGTGATTTCGCTGTGGCGCGCCTACAGGATCCCCCTGCCCGCCTTCGTGAGCGCCGACCCCTACGGCACGCTTTGCACGCCGCTGCTCGATCGCAGCGCGGCTGATGAAGCCGTAACCCGATTGATGCAACAGGCGCGAAAAGCAGGCGCGCATGCGCTGATCCTGCGCGATGTGTCGCTGGACGGCGCAGCCATGAAAAGCTTCACGGACGTGCTGCAGCAAGCCGGCATCCGTCCGCGGGTGCTGCAATCCCATGTCCGCGCCTGCCTCGACGCGACGCGCGATGCCGATGAATTGCTGCGTGACGCCTTGGGCGCGAAGAAACTGAAGGAATTGCGCCGCCAGCGCAACCGGCTTGCCGAGCATGGCGACATTCATTTCGATGTGGCGCGCACGGCTGAAGACGTCGGATCGGCGGTGAAGATATTCCTCAACCTCGAAGCCAGCGGCTGGAAGGCGAAGCGCGGCACGGCGCTGATGCAGGACGACGGCGATGCCGGCTTTGTCCGGCGCGCTGCGATCGCACTCGCTGAAACCGGCCAATGCGAGATCGTGAGCTTGCGTGCCGGCGACACGCCGGTCGCGGCCGCCGTCGTGCTCCGGCATCAGGACCGCGCATTCTACTTCAAGCTCGGCGTCGACGAGCGTTTTGCAAAGCTGTCGCCCGGTGTGCAACTGACGCTCGATCTGACGCGGCATTTCTGCGCCGACCCCGCGATTGCGATGGCCGACTCCACGGCGAGCGCCGATCACCCGATGATCAATCCGATCTGGCGCGGCCGCCTTGCGATCGGCGACGTGCTGATTCCGCTGCGCAAGCGTGATCCCGTGGTGTCGCTGATCCAAGCGGCAGTGACGCTGCACAGGCTGGTGCGCGAGCCGGCGCGCCGCGCCGCTCATTTCATCCGCAAACGCCAGGAGAAATCGGCATGAATACCGTCACCGAGATAGCGCCGGTGATTACAGCCGCCAATGAGGCGCTGCGCCGCGATTTTCCGTTAAAACCGTTTGCGATCCGCCACAAGCTGGCGGGCCATCCGCTGCTGACGCTGCCGCGCATCGCGCAGCTCGCCGCCGAGCTGCCGCGCGACCTGATCGAATATAATTCAGGCAAGGTCGCGATCAGCCAGGACCCGGATGCCATCGCTTCCGTCGATCTCGATCCGGTCGAAGTGGTGAAGAGCATCGAAACCGCCGGCGCCTGGATGGTGCTCAAGCGCGTGGAGAATTCACCGGAGTATCGCCGCCTCCTGGAAGACACGCTGCTTTCGGTGGCGCGGGCGCGCGGCTTCAACAGCCTGCCCGACGCCGGTTTCGAGCAGGTCGAGGGGTTCTTGTTTGTGTCCTCGCCGAATTCGACGACGCCGTTCCATCTCGACAGCGAAGACAATTTCTTCGTGCATATCCACGGCGAAAA
>Ga0137415_10003856_pt1 | contig 14870 bp, 12 predicted proteins | sample CZODoug3_1_1_16f_FD_183082 | JGI IMG/M metagenome (GOLD analysis project Ga0137415, IMG submission 183082) | Vadose zone soil fungal communities from Angelo Coast Range Reserve, California, USA - CZODoug3_1_1_16fungal (Hybrid Assembly) | ecosystem: Environmental > Terrestrial > Soil > Vadose... | reverse complement strand
CATAGTCGTTGGCGTTGCCGACGTGATCGAAATGCGAGTGCGAGATCGCGAGGTAGGTAATGTCCGCGGGCGTTATACCGATATCGGCAAGCTGGCCGCGGAGGCTATTGAACTTGATCTGCCCGTAGCCGCCATCCACGTTCTCGTAGAGCGGCCGGCCCACCAGGCGATCGGAGAGCCCGGTATCGAAGAGCAGGATTCCCTTCGCGTGGATGACGAGGAAGCACGGCACCGACATGTTGGTGTCGGCTACTTCCTCGCGCGTGAGGTTGTAGTCCTCGGGACGGTTGTAGACGAGCGTGCCGCAATCGATCACGTAGAGCCTGGGTGAGGTGACCCTGGGGAGCGGCGCGAGCCCTGGCGCGCGCGGTGCAGGCCGGGCTGCTGCATCTGCGGCGCTCGCCGGTACGGTGGTCGCGCAGGCCAGCGCGAAGGCCGTGAGCAGTGCGCGTCCGAAGAAAGAGCGGCGGGCAACCAGCCGCGGGCCAATCGTCCGAAGTCGATCCCGGCGCAATCCTTGCCCACCACACCGGGCTTCGTGCATGCGCTTAACTCTACGCTAGAGCAGAGTGAATCGACCAGCGCCGCCGCGCTGCATGGCGGGTTCTGATGGGGCGCACGCATGACCGGAAGGACGTGAGCCGACCGTTAGGCGCCGTGGGAGGACGCGACTTCCCCGGGTGATGCCGCTCCCGATTGCACCAACCAAGGGTTGACTGGTTAGCATTACTGTGTACACTTATGGTGTACACTCTCTCGGAGATTATTGTGAAGCACGTAGGAATTAAGCAGGCGCGCCAGGAGCTGCCAGATCTAATAGATCGTGCGGAGGCCGGCGAGGAGATTGTTATCACTCGCCAAGGCAAGGCAGTAGCGAAGCTCATTCCTGCGCCGAAGCCCGTGAAGTCGCTGCCGTCGCTCACAGAGTTTCGAGAGGGAATCGGCCGCGCCGGAACACCCGCCGTGCAATTGCTGCGTGAGGAACGAGATGGTCGATGAAAGCGCCTATGTCGATACCAGCATCCTAGGCGCCTATTACTGTCCCGAGCCGCTCAGCGCAGCCGCGGAAAAGGCACTGCGACAATTCAAGACTCCGGTCATCAGCGTTCTGAGCGAAGTCGAGTTTTGCTCCCTGATCTCGAAGAAGTACCGGCTGGATGAGCTACGGGAGCGGCAGGCCAAGGAGATTCTTGATTTGTTCTCGAATCACGTTGCTGAAGGCTTTTATCGACGAATTTCCCTGAACACAGAACACTTTATCAAGGCGCGCCTGTTGGTCGCTTCGATGGACAGTTCGCTGCGCACCTTGGACGCATTGCACCTTGCGGCGGCGTTAGCAGAGGGCCTCACGCTGGTGACCGCGGATCGCGAGTTCGCACGGGCTGGCAAGCGCCATAAAGCCAACACCTTACTGATTAGGTGAATGACAGCAATTTCGATGATGGGGTCGCAAGCTATGAGGAGCGACAGACGGGATGCTCCGAGAGTTCGGCAATACTAAGGCTCCCCGGGTTGGATATGTACGGAGTGGCAAGCCATTGAGATCGATGAACGTTTCTTGGCGGTGGGACATGAGGTACCCCGAAGGGTACCCTCATGTCATGTGAGCTGTGATGGTGCGCAGCGATATGGCGTGAGTCCTCTCCCAGGGCGTGATGATCGCGTTGAGATGCATTTGGGCGGCAGTGCTCGCCGGGTCGGCTGTCGCATGCCACAGTGACACGGCGCCGGATTTGAGTCGGCTCTATGCCTCCGGCATGGAACAGGCGCGCACGCCGCCCGTCATTTTGATTCCCGGGGTTCTTGGTTCGCGACTCTTCGACAAGCACAAGCGCAGTGACGTATGGCCAGGATCGACGCTGCATCTGTTGGCCGGTTCCAAACAAGACCTGGTACTACCCTTTGACCCGGTCACTCTGCAACCCGTCGATGACGGCTTGGAAGCGAGTGGGCTTTTTGAAGAGGTGCTGAACGCCGACTTCTACGGCGCGATCCTGCGTACACTGCGGCAATCAGGGGGCTTCGTTGCGGGGAAACTCGGCGTACACGCCGATCCGCGAGTGCGGCGGTATTACGTATTCGCATACGACTGGCGGCAAGACAATGTCACGACCGCGAAGCGTCTTGACGCGCTTATCGAACAAGTTCGTCGCGACTATGATGATCCGACTTTGAAAGTCAATGTGATCGCCCACAGTATGGGCGGTCTCGTCACTCGCTATTACCTTCGCTACGGCACGGTGGATGCGCTGGAAGGCGAGGGCGCCTTCCCCATCAACATGCGCGGTGCGGCAAAAATCGATACCGCCGTGTTACTCGGTACGCCGAATTTGGGCTCGGTGAGTTCGCTGCAAAGCATGATCCTTGGTCACAGGGTTGGACTGCGCCGGGTTGAGCCTGAGGTACTGGCAACCATGCCGAGTATCTACCAGCTTATGCCGCATCCCTTGACAGACTGGTCAGTAGATCCTGGCGGCAAGGATCTGGACTTGGACCTCTATGACGTGACGACCTGGAAACGCCTGCAATGGTCTGTGTTCGACCCCGCCGTAGTTGGCCGCTTGCGAGCCCGCTTTAAAGGGTCGAGTGCGGCAGACGCGTACATCTCGGCGCTGCAGGCTTACTTTGCCCGAAATCTCGAGCGCGCGCGTCGCTTCATCTGGTCGGTGACTTTCGAGGAGCCCACCTCCCCGGTCAAATTCGTGGTGTTTGGCGGCGATTGTGTGCTGACGCCCGCGCGCATCGTGATTGAGCCACAAGCAGGTCGTTCGCTGGCACGGCTATTTCCACAGGATGTCCTGCACAAGGTAATTGGCGTCGACTACAGTCGGTTAATGTTGGAGCCGGGGGACGGCGAGGTAACGAAGCCGTCGTTGCTCGCGCGTCAAGCGCTCAATCCGGTCGCGCCACGTAACGACGCACTGTTCTTTCCGCTTGCCTATGCCTTCTTTCTCTGCGAGAACCACGAGCGACTCACCGGCAACATAAATTTTCAGGACAACCTGCTGAACGTGCTCCTCACCCGTGAGCGCCCATGGGAAGCAGCTCGCGCAGTGAAGACGCCGCGGATCCGCTGAGACATTATCCGTTGGCGCGGATGCCGCTACCACCTCACCGGCCGCCTCCTGCCGGAGGTCCTCAGGACGGCTTTGACGAAGATCGGCACCGCCCGAAAATCCACTCGGGCACGCAAATGAACACGGCGCTGCCGATCACGAGAGCCACGGACAGCGTCGACCATCCGGGCACGCCTAGCGGCAGCACGCCGAGGCCATACAGGAGCCCAACGCCGGCGAGCAGTAGGAAGAACGGTCCGGTGACGTAGCAGTGGATCCGACCGCAGCTCCGGGCGTTGAGCAAGCACGCCACGCCCATGAACGTGAGAAGTGTCGGCCACACGATGACGAAGTACCGTACCGGGCTGATAAGCAATAGCACGACGGGTATGCCCCAGGTGAGGGAACTCCGTGCTGCCACGCAGGGCGCCCAGCTGATGCATGAGGAGGCGCGGACGAGGTGGTTCGGTGCCAACCCATTTCGCCCCAGGCGTACACCTGTTTTTCTCCGTTCTTGAGCTCGACCGCTTGCGAGAGGAGGTGGCCAAACGCCCCGGAAGGGTTCCAGTAGTGCTGGACGTTAGAATTCTGTAGCAGCCGCGCCGCCTTCGGGACATCCTTGCCTCCGGAGGGCCGCAAAGTGTGGAGAAAGGGCGAAGCAACTGGCGACCTGTTGCGAACGAATTAAACGCGGTTGGGTCCCAGTGAACGCGTGTGGATGAGTCTGTACGCCGCTGGAATTACAAACATCGTGAGCAAGGTTGCCGTAACCATCCCTCCGATCATGGGCGCCGCGATGCGCCGCATAATCTCCGCTCCCGTGCCGTTGCCCCACATGATGGGCAGCAGCCCCGCGATGATCACCGCCACGGTCATCGCGATTGGCCGGACACGTAAGGCTGCGCCTTCAATGATTGCCTGAGGCAGATTGTGCTCGCCGTTCAGTTCGCCCTTTGCCCGGCGCGCCGCCACCGCCTGGTTCAGGTAAACCACCATGACAATCCCGATCTCAGCCGCGACACCCCCGAGGGCAATAAAGCCCACCGCCGAGGCAATCGACATGTTGTAACCGAGGAGAAACATGAACCAAAAGCCGCCGACGAGCGCCAAGGGCAGCGTCGCCATGATGAGGGCGGCATCGCTGAAGCGGCGGAATGTGAGTAACAGCAGGACAAAGATGATGATCAAGGTAGCCGGCACGACGATCTTCAACCTCTCGGTTGCGCGCTCGAGGTACTCGAACTGGCCGGACCAGGAGATTGAATAGCCTGGCGGCAGTTGGACCGTTCTCGCGACCGCTCGCTGCATGTCCCGTACCGCCGCGCTCAGGGCGCGCCCGCGAAGATCGATGTACACCCAGCCTGAAAGGCGCCCGTTTTCGCTCTTGAGCATCGCGGGTCCATCGGCGATGCGAATATCCGCCACATCACTGAGTCGAAGTTGCGCGCGGCGCTCAGTCAGTATCGGCAGATCATCTAGCTTTTGCAGGGAGTCGCGAATCTCGCGCGGGTAGCGCACATTGATCGGGAAGCGCTGCAAGCCTTCGACGGTCTCGCCGATGTCGTCTCCACCAATGGCGGCGGAGACGATGCTCTGTACGTCGGAAATGTTGAGCCCGTAACGCGCGGCGCGGTCGCGGTCGATGTTCACATCGATGTAGCGCCCGCCCGTAAGACGTTCCGCGAAAGCGGAGGTGACGCCCGGCACCGGTCTTACCGCGCTCTCGACTTGCCGAGCGAGTCGATCGATGATCTGAAGATCGGTGCCGGAGACCTTCACGCCGACTGGACTCTTGATGCCGGTGGCGAGCATGTCGATCCGATTGCGTATCGGCGGCACCCAGATGTTGGTCAACCCTGGAACATTGACGACTCGATCGAGCTCCTGCACGAGCTTGTCGGGTGTCATGCCGACGCGCCACTGATTTCGCGGCTTGAACTGGATAGTCGTCTCGAACATCTCGAGCGGCGCGGGATCGGTCGCCGTTTCAGCGCGTCCTACCTTGCCGAATACGCTCGCGACCTCGGGCACGGTCTTGATCAGCCGGTCGGTCTGCTGCAATAGCTGGGTCACCTTGCCGGCGGAAATGCCCGGCAGGGCGGACGGCATGTAGAGCAGGTCCCCCTCATCGAGCGGCGGCATAAACTCGCCGCCCATGTGAGTGACGGGGTAGACCGTGGCGAGCAGAATCAGCAGCGCCGCGACCAGCACCGTCTTTGGATGATCGAGGACCCGGTGCAGCAGGGGTTGATAGACGTGAATGAGGCCGCGGTTGATGGGGTTGCTGTGCTCGCGCGGGATTCGGCCGCGGATCAGATAACCCATCAGGACGGGGATGAGGGTGACGGCAAGCCCCGCGGCGGCGGCCATCGAATAGGTCTTGGTGAAGGCGAGCGGTGCGAACAGCCGTCCCTCCTGAGCCTGCAAGGTAAAGACCGGAACAAACGACAGGGTGATGATCAGTAGCGAGGTGAAGAGGGCAGGTCCCACCTGCACCGCTGCGTCCGTGATTACCTGCCACTGTTCCTGGCCACCAGGCAGGCGGTCGGGATGCGCTTCATGCCACGCTTCCAGGTGCTTGTGCGCGTTTTCGATCATGACGACAGCGGCGTCGACCATCGCCCCTATGGCAATGGCGATGCCGCCGAGCGACATGATGTTGGCATTCACTCCCTGGTAGTACATCACGAGGAAAGCGGCCAGCACCCCCAGCGGCAGGGACACAATGGCTACAAACGCCGAGCGCAGGTGATGGAGAAACACCAGGCAGACCAGTGCGACGATCAAAAACTCCTCGATCAGGGTGCGCTGGAGATTCTCTACGCCACGCCTAATGAGCCCCGAACGGTCGTAGGTTGGTACGATCTCAACCCCGGGCGGCAGGCTCGACTTCAGTTGTGCGAGCTTGGATTTGACGGCGTTGATGGTGTCCAGGGCGTTCTTCCCCGAACGCATGATGATGACGCCGCCGGCCACTTCGCCTTCCCCATTTAAGTCCGTGATCCCGCGCCGCATCTCCGGGCCCACCTGCACGTGCGCGACGTCGCCGAGGCGCACGGGTACGCCGGCATCGTTCGTGGTCAGCGGAATCTTGCGAAAGTCATCGAGGGACTTGAGATAGCCGGACGCGCGGACCATGTACTCGGCCTCGGCCAGCTCGAGGACCGACCCGCCGGCCTCTTGATTGGCGTTCTGGATCGCTGCGATCACCCTCTGGTGCGTGACGTTGAATGCACGGAGGCGTTGCGGGTCGAGCACGACCTGGTACTGGCGCACCATTCCGCCGAGGGAGGCGACTTCAGCCACATTCGGCACGGACTTGAGCTCGTACTTCAGGAACCAGTCCTGCAATGCGCGTAGTTGTGAGAGATCGAGCCGGTGAGTCCGGTCGACGAGTGCGTACTCGTACACCCAGCCGACCCCAGTCGCATCCGGACCGAGCACGGTCTTGGCGTCCTTCGGTAGGCGCGTCTGCACCTGGCTCAGGTACTCGAGGACCCGCGAGCGCGCCCAGTACAGGTCGGTGCCGTCTTCGAACAAGATGTAGACGAACGAATCGCCGAACATGGAGTAACCGCGCACGGTCTTCGCTCCCGGCACGGAGAGCATGGTGCTCGCGAGCGGGTAGGTGACCTGGTTCTCCACGATCTGCGGCGCCTGTCCTGGGTAGGTCGTGCGAATGATTACCTGCACGTCGGAGAGGTCAGGTATGGCATCAAGGGGCGTCTTCGGCATCGCCCACAGTCCCAAGGTCGCAATCGCTGCGACCGCGAGCAGCACGAGCAGCCGATTGGCGATGCAGGCGCGGATGAGCTTGGCGATCATTGCAGGCGCTCTTCTGTGCCCTTAAGGCTGGCCTCGGAATCGAGCAGGAACTGCCCGGAGACGACGACCGTTTGCCCAGTCGTCAGCCCTGATCGAATCTCGGTCTTTCCACCGCCGTCTGAGCCGACCTCCACATTGACCGGCCTGAATCTTCCTTCTCCCTCAGCCAGAATGACGACACGCCGAGTACCGGTTTCGATGACCGCCTCACTGGGTATGAGCAGGACATTCCGTCGGCCGCCGTTCGCAAACTGCACGGTGACGAACATGCCCGGAACGAGCTGCGCGTCGGGGTTAGCCAGCGCCACGCGCGCCGTGAGCGTGCGGGTCGTAACATCCACGTGCGGAAGAACCGTGTCGACCTTTCCGTCGAAAACGGTCCCGGGCAGAGCCGGTACTCTCGCCTTCACTGCATCGCCCGAGTGCACCTGGGCGCCGAAACTCTCGGGTACTTCCACGTTGATCCATACCGTCGCAAGGCCGTTAATGCGAAACAGGGGTGCGCCATTCATGACCGCCATCCCCTCCCGGGCGCTGAGCTCTGCGATGACTCCGGCCCTCGGCGCGGTAACCGTGAAGCGCGATTGAACCTTGCCGCCCCTCTCGAAGGTTTGGATCAAATCATTCGTCATGCCCGCGAGACGCATGCGCTGGCGCGCTCCCTCCAGTAGGTCTGCGGCACCCGGGCTCTTGAGCCCCTTGACCGCGAGATACTCTTCCTGGGCGGCTACCCAGTCGGGCACGTACAGATCCGCGAGAGGCTGCCCCTTGCGCACGGGATCTAGCGGTGCGCGCGCGTGCAGGCGCTCTATAAATCCGTTCGCACGGGCTGGCACCAGCACTACATCACGCTCGTCATAGCCGACGGTTGCGGTCGCGGTGAACTCCCGGTCGAGCGTGCCGCGTGTGACTTCAGCCGTGCGAACGCCGAGGTTCTGCTGCACTCGCGAGCTGATCTCGATCGCACCGCGCCCGTCAGCGCCTTCTTCGACCGGCACGAGTTGCATGTCCATGAAAGGAGACTTGCCCGGATGGTTAAACCTCTGCGTGGGCACCATGGGATCGTGCCAGTAGAGAATTCTCTTTCCGGTTTGCGGATCGATGTCGCCGGCCTTTTGCCCCTGTGACCCTGGCGCATGGGCCCCTGGGGCTGACATCGGGCCGCGCCGGCCCGCGCTCATACCCGCGGAATACAAGCCGTAGCCCACGAGCCCAAGGAAGACCGCCGCACACAAGCCGACGATGAGGGATTTTCGATTCACGGCAGTTCCCCGCGATCGGAGCCGACTGAAGTGGTCGCGGTATTCGCAACCTCAGGCATGGAATTGAGAAAGGTGAGCTGGGCCCAGAGGCGCGCCGCGCGTTCCTCAAGCTGCAGCGCCTTAAGGCGCGCATCGATCTCAGCGCGCTGCGCGAGCAGCAGATCGCTCAAGCTGGCCTTACCGCCGCGGTACGCCGCGCGCGCGGCCACCGAGCGATCAGCGACAAGGGGAATAATGGAATTGCGGTAGCGTTCGCGGCGCTCGCGGGCGCTGTCCCACGCATCGATCATCGCGCTGATCTCCGCGGCGTGCGCGCGCAGCATGTCCTCACGCTCGGCCTTCGCCTGGGAGGCTTCCGCCAGCTTTGCGGCCAGCTTGGGGTTTTGTCGGTAGGCGCGACGGATCTCCAGCGGCACGGTGAGCTCCAATGTCACCATGTTGGAGTAGCCGATCCCCCGCTGGCTGTACATGAACTCCACTGACCAGTCGGGATGTCGATCGGCGCGCGCAACTTCGGCCGCGGCCCGGGCCAGCTCTTCGCGCCTCTGGAGAGTGAGAATCTCCGGATGTTCGGCCAGTTGAGCGTCGAGCGTGTGTTTGTGCAGGGGTATCGTGTCGATGGCTGGCTGTCCGGCCAACGGATTTTCGGCCGCCTCACCAATCCACCGCGCGAGTGCGAGCTTTGCGCCGCGAACTTCGCGCGAGGCATCCGCATCGAGGTCCTCGGCTTCGGCCAGCGCGGCGCGCGCGGCGAGAACGTCGGCGGCGGTGCCATGACCGCCCCGATAGCCGGCTTCGGCGGCGGTCACGTCGAGCCGGGCCACTTGGACCTGTTGAAGGACGGTTTGCTCGAGCAGTTCGGCGTAGTAGCGATCGAGCCAGGCGAGGGCGCTGTCCCGTCGAACCGCGACCAGGGCCTGCGCCTTTTGGGCTTGCGCTAGCTGCACGGCCTGCTCCGACTCCGCGGCGCGCGCACGCAGCTTCGTAGGACGGGTAACCTCCTGCATGATCCCGACGCTGCGCATCGTCATGAAGTCTCGCTGCACGCTGAAACGCTCCGGGCCGTCGATGGGAAGATTCTCAAGACCAACCTTGGCAACCGGATCCGGCCGTTCGGCCGCGGCGACCGCCAAGTCTTTCGAGGCGGAGATGGCCAGGTCGCTCGCCTCGACCTGCTTGGAGCGCAGGGTCGCGAGCCGCTGCGCCTCGGCCAGGGTGAGGGGTGGCTCGGCCGCGCGGACCGTGCTGCCCGGCGCGAAGGCCAGCAGCGACGCGGCGCCGAGCGCGATCGTTCCGGCGCGCCACCGTAACCGGCCGGCAGGGAACGGGCACGGGTGGGCACAGCGGTGCAGCTGCCCGGAAAGCAAGGGAGCAAGTCGGTTCATGACTCTCACCGAATCGGACTGGACGTCAGGTCAGTCGACGAGCCCACGGCACGCGACGCACACGCCAACCAACGCGGCGGCGGATCAGAGACCGTGGAGGTAACCGGCGGTTAGCCGGGATCGGCGGAGTGAGACTTAAAGGCGCAGGCGCGCCGTAAGGAGGTACGTCAGCGATTGGTTAATGTGATCGGGGTTCTGCGCCGCGGGCATTCGCAGTTCCGGCAGGTGCTGCCCGATCGGGGCCACTGTCGGCGGAGCGATCGCAGGGGAGACTCCGGACGCGTGCTCTGGGGCAGTACGGGGCCGTATGGCCGAGACGGAGGGCGTGCTGGCGTCTGCCTGCACGCAGGGAGAGGCCAGGCATATCTGCTCCGCGCAGCCTGCGGGCGAGCCCGCGGGGCAGCAGTCGGTCCGCGAGGCACAGTTGGTATAGGCGAGCGCCGTCTGGACGATGCCGAGAAGGCACGCCACAAGCACCAACGAAGCGATCAGCCGACGAACCACTAATGCCACCTCTGGGGCCCATAGATTGAGCAACCCGTGCAGGCTAAGTTCCGCGATCCGGGATCGGGAGTCAACCGTTCCCTGCGCGGTGGTTCACAAGTTGGCAAGCTTTCACGCTTGGCGGGCACGCGCCGGTAGGTTGACTCGGGCGTGGTGGCATGTGAGTTTTTCAATGGACTGTCGGCGTAGGCGTGAGGCGGAGTTAACTTCAATAGAGTGAATGAGATTATGATTCTGCTGGATGTAAATGAAAAATAACGAAATGGCTCCCTGGGTTGGAATTTGATTTTCCCTCAAGGCTTTGATTCTGAAGCGAGTTTTGGAGCGCGCGCGAAAGCTTACCCCCAAACGTACTCATCGGGCTGCTGCGCTGTGATGGGATAAGGTGATGCGCAATGAGCGCGAGTCGCCGGCGCGCATAGACGGCCCCGACGACCAGCACGTTGCCGCGATGATTGGGCGGGAGCGGCGCATCGTCGAATCCAACCGTGTGCGACCAGTGCCGAACTCTGTGCCACTTCACGGCCGACGGCACGAAGTACCGATCGTGGGCGCGCGCTCAAAGCGCTTCGAGCAGTTTCGCGGCGCGATTGTAGTTGCGAGAATCGACCCAGAAGAGCATGGCGAACCGACCCTCTCCGGCCGCGACGGCATCAGCCGCAATCACGTTGATTTTCGACCCGGCAACTTTGGCGAGTGGTGGTACCGCGGCTCCGACCTCGTCCGTTCCCTGCGCGAGAAAGGCGCGCTTGGTCCGGCTCAACTTCCACTTGTGCCGCTTTGCGGCCGCCTTGAGGCCGTCGATATCGGCGGTCACGATGTCGATCTGCGCCTTGTTGCGCCCCTGCGGAAACCCGGAGAACGCGAGCAGATTGAGGTTTGCGTCACGCAGCGCTTCGAGGATACGGGCCGCCTCCCCGGGTTTGCTCGCCACAGTGACGTACGCGTAGTCGACTTTACGAATCGTCGTTGGCATTGTGGCTCCTTAACCAGCGCGGACCGCTCTTATAGCGCTATCTCGCGTGCAACTCCACGATGTCGCGATCGGCGACGCGGTGCTCCGGCCCCACCCGCTGGCCGTCGAAGGCGCCGCTGCCCCACAGGCGCGCGAACTTGAGGGTGCGGGCAACGTCCTGATGCACGAGCCGCGCGACATCGAGCACGGTCTCGCCGCGACGTACCGTGAAAGGCAGCACTCTCTCAGCGGGCCGGCCGGGCGGCTTGGTGTACACGCGTACGATGCCCAGCGCCTGGAAGAGGAACCGCGCGAGCTCGTCGAGGCCATCACCGGTCACGGTTGAGGTGGCGATGGCGGGATAGCGAACGTCCGTCAGCTCTTCAAGCACCCGCACCTCGTTGGGGTCGGGGTCGAGATCGTTCTTGTTCGCGACGAGGAGTGCGGGGAGCTGAACCCGGAACGGGTCAGGCACTTCCTCGGCGCTGCGCGCTTCGTCTTGTTCTGCTTGTGAAGCAGGCGCTGAGTCGGGGTCGGCGCTGAGGCCGGGCCAGCGATCGGTCAGCGTGATCTTGCGCTGCGCCAGCTCGGTGCGAATCGCGAGTAAGTGCTCGGCGCATCCGGGATCGGCGAGATCGACCACGAGCCATGCCGCATCGACCGTCTGCAGCACTCCTGCCATCCATGGTTCCGTGCGTGCGGATGACATCGGCGGCAGATCCACGAGCTGGAACGCGATGTCCTCGAATGGCAGCATGCCCGGGAGCGGCGCGCGTGTCGTGTACGGAAACGACCCGATTTCTGCTCTTGAACCGGTCAGGGTCGCGTGCAGGCTCGATTTTCCCGAGTTCGGCGGCCCGATGAGGCCGACCTGCGCGGTGCCCTCACGATGAACTGAGTGCGACGAGCCGACCTGCACCGGCCCCTTGCGGGGGGCGATCAGCTCGTCGCTGAATTGCTTAATCCGCGACTTGATGTCGGCCTGGATGCGCTCGGTTCCCTTGTGCTTGGGGATCGTGCGCAGCATCTCCTTCAGGCAATCGAGGCGCTCGCGCGGCTCACGCGCCGTGCGGAAGGCCTGCTCGGCATTCTTGTACTCCGGTGAGAGATTGGCCGGCATCGCATAAAGAGCGTACAACAATCCGCGGACGCCGTAGCGCGAGCCGCACATGGGCAATCAGGACACCCGATGGAGTGAGGCATCGGACGTGATTCCGATATTCCCCACGCTCGTGTGGAAGCTGGAGCTCGAGGCACAGTTGCGCGAAGCCATCTGCGCTCAGACGCTCGCAGCGCTCGCGCGCCTGAGGCGGGACCTGCCGCCGCTTGCGCCCGGCCAAGGGTGGCAGTCGGTCCAGGCACTCCACGAGCTCGATGACTTCCGGGATCTCGTCTCTTGCGTGCACCGCGTCGTGCCAGGAATTCTGCGCTTCCTCAGGATCGGCTACGACGCGTACCAAGTGACTGCCTGCTGGGCGACGGTCCTCGCGAGAGGTGCAGCGCACAAGATACACCAGCACCCCAACAACTTCCTGAGCGGCGTGTACTACGTCCGGACCCATCCGGGCGCGGACACCATCAACTTTCATGACCCACGCAATCAGACCGGGATCATCCGGCCACCGGTGGTCGAGCTCACAGCCGAGAATACCGACCAAGTCGTCGTGAGAGTCAAGGACGGCACAATGCTGGTATTTCCCGCCTATTTGCAGCATTCCGTCGACGCGAGCGCGAGCGAACAGGAGAGAATCAGCGTCAGCTTCAACATCATGTTTTCTTCGTTTACGGAGAATCTGAGCAAGGCGCTATGGTCAGCGGCGGCGCGCCCAGTATGAGCAACCCGTTATGTGACCCTCGCTGGAGCAAAACCTCCGGGAAATAGGCCCGCTACGGGCCTGCGTCACATATGAGCGGTCGCCACATTTATTTATAAATGTGGTTAGCCACATTTCGGAATGAGCGTTCGCAGACCGATGCGCATCGACTCGTCGCGCCATGGGCGCGCCGGCCGATGGTGCAGTTGGCCCGGTCTGCTTCGGAGACGCATTGCAAATGAAACGCTGACTGGGCTCGGCGAAATGACGATGGCATCCTCGAACACGAGCATTGGCCTGTCCCGCAGGAGTTGCAGCCATGAAACGGTCGAAGCGAGCTTTGGCGCTCTTTGTCTCCAGTTCACTCGTGCTGGCGGCCGTACAAGCAGGGCGCGCCACTGAGGCGCCGCAAGCCGAAGCGCAATCGTCGGTTGAGGCTGCGCGGCAGGCTTCAGAGGAGAGCACACAGGTGGTGGCGCAACAGTCGCCCGAAGAGCTGGACCGGCTGGTCGCACCGATCGCACTGTACCCGGACGCGCTGGTTGCGCAGATTCTTGCAGCCGCAACCTATCCGACGGAAGTCGTGGAAGCAGAGCGGTGGATGCAACAAAACCCAGGTCTGGAAGGAGCCGCACTCGCCCAGGCGGTCGATCCGCAATCCTGGGATCCCAGCGTGAAGGCTCTCACGCAGTTTCCTTCGGTGCTTGCCATGATGGACAAGAATCTGTCCTGGACCTCGTCGCTCGGGGATGCGTACGTGAACGGGCAGCAGAATGTCCTTGACGCAGTTCAGGTGATGCGTCAGCGAGCGCAACAGGCCGGGAACTTGAAGAGCACGCAGCAGGAAACCGTCACGACCCAGGGACAGACGATCGTGATTGAACCAACAGACCCGGAAGTCGTTTACGTGCCGGAATATGATCCTTGGGTCGTCTACGGGGACCCTCTCGCGTTCTATCCAGGATGGGTCGGGGTTCCGGGCGCCTTCATCGAGGGGCCAGGGATTGCGTTCGGCGTGGGAATTGGCGTCTTCGCTGGGTTTGGCTGGGGCTGGCATCACTGGGGAACCGATTGGCACCACCACGACCTGATACACGACCATGACAGGTACATCTCCCACAGCCGGACTTTCACCGATCGCAACAACTACGGTCACGGACGTCCACTGCTCCCTCATCCCGAAGGAGTTCCTCACGGCGGAGAATTTCCGCATGGCGGCGGATTTCCGCGCGCGGGCGGGTTCCCTCATCCCACCGGTCTTGTTCCCGGCGGCCGAGCTCCTCATGGCGGCGGATTTCCCCACGACGGCGGATTTCCTCATCCTGGAAGTCTTCCTTCCGGTGGCGGAGCTCCTCATGGCGGCGGATTTGTTGGCGCCGCGCCGTCAGGTATTCATTCCGGTGCGTTCAGCGGCTTCAATCATGGAGGCGTCACGAGCGCATTTTCCTCGCGCGGAAGCGCTGGCATCGGCGGAAGCTTTCACGGTGGAGGGGGCTTCCATGGCGGAGGAGGCCACAGGTGAGCACGAGGCCAGTACTTCTGGCGTGTCGACCGACGGAGAGAGAAATGATGGGCGCAATGAAGAGTGAGCTCAAGGCATGTCCTTGGCGCTGGCGAACCGCAAGTGCCGCACCTGCGATATTCGCACTGCTGCTGGCCGGTTCTGTACAACTTTGTCTGGCTCGGCCATTGAGTCAAACAACCTTCCCGTCGCCCGAGGATGCCAGCCGCGCCCTCTTTGCCGCGGTCCAAAGGCACGATGAGCGGGCCGTGACGGAGATTCTTGGGGCGGGGACTGAGCTCGTCAGCTCTGATGACAAAGTCCAGGACACACTCGACCGTGAGCGGTTCGTTCAGAAATATCAGGAAATGCACCGCCTGGTTCAGGAGCCTCGCGGAGTCACGGCCCTCTACATCGGCGCAGAGAACTGGCCTTTCCCGATTCCGCTCGTATCACGCAACGGTGCGTGGCGATTCGATTCGGATGACGGCGCGAACGAAATCCGGTTCCGGCGAATCGGCGAGAACGAAGTGACAGCGATCGGGATCTGCCACGCGCTGGTCGCGCG
>Ga0137415_10003855_pt1 | contig 14870 bp, 14 predicted proteins | sample CZODoug3_1_1_16f_FD_183082 | JGI IMG/M metagenome (GOLD analysis project Ga0137415, IMG submission 183082) | Vadose zone soil fungal communities from Angelo Coast Range Reserve, California, USA - CZODoug3_1_1_16fungal (Hybrid Assembly) | ecosystem: Environmental > Terrestrial > Soil > Vadose... | reverse complement strand
GCCGATGGCGTCTCGACCTGCAATTTCATCAGGTCGAGCAGGTTGGTGCCGCCGGCAATGATCTTGGCGCCAGGTTTAACGGCGGTGGCGGCAGCGTGCGCGGCCGAGTCGGCGCGTTGGTAGGTGAAGGCCTTCATGTCGGCATCCCCGCGGCTTGTTTGATGGCTGCCACAATGTTCGGGTAGGCCGCGCAACGGCAGATGTTGCCGCTCATCCGTTCGCGGATTTCGGCGTCGGTGAGTTCGGGCTGCTGCGTCAGATCTTCCGTCACGTAGCTCGGCATGCCGGTGCGGCTCTCCGCGAGCATTCCGATGGCGGAGCAGATCTGGCCCGATGTACAATAGCCGCACTGAAAGCCATCATGCTCGACAAAAGCTGATTGCAACGGGTGCAGATTTTCGCCCTTGGCAAGTCCCTCGATCGTCGTGACGGATTGTCCGTCGTGCATCACCGCAAGCGTCAGGCAGGAGTTGATGCGACGCCCCTCAATCAGCACCGTGCAGGCGCCGCATTGACCGTGATCGCAACCCTTCTTCGAGCCGGTCAGCCCGAGATGTTCGCGCAGCGCATCCAGCAATGTCGTGCGGGGATCCAGTGTCAGCGAATGAGATTGGCCGTTGATCTGAAGCTCCGCCGTGAGGGGAGGCGGTGGCGGTCCGGCATCATCGAGCGGGTCGGCACCAAGAGCAGCGCGCGGGAGCGTAGTTAGCAGCAGCGCGGTGGTTCCGGTCTCGATCACCGTACGCCGGGTAATCTCCAATGTGATGGGTTCATCCTCGTCCATGACTGCTCCATGTTTCGCAGTTTCGGTGAAAGCTGCCTGCTGCAAGACGTCCGGCTTACGGCCAGGTGTCGTCCGGCAGGTTGATGACAATCGGCGTCGCTGTGCTGCGCACGACAACCCATCGAAACGGCTCCAGTTTCGAAGGGTTGATTTCCATATGTGGCAGGAACGCCGGGACATGAATGAAATCGCCGGGCTTCGCGCGTGCTGAAGATTCTCCTTTTTCACCCCATCGCACTTCGCAGATGCCGGAGAGGACGTAAGCGATCGTTTCCTGCTGTCCATGATGGTGAATTCCTGTCCGCGAGCCCGGCTCGACCTCGAACAGACCGCCCCAGATTGTCGAAGCGATGCCCAGTGCAGGCGCGATAGCCGCACGACGTTCGGAGCCTGGCGTCTGGGCCGTTCCGGAATCGAATTGAGCCGGGCTGACGATATGGATGGCTGCAGATGTACTCATGGCGTCCCGGATCACTCTTGAAAGCGGATGCCACGAAGTTAGGTGGGGGCTGAGTGAAGGGCCACTAAATTGGGGTTTAAAAAAACTCACTTGGAATTGAGGCGGGATGCCGAATGCACTGCGGTCTTCAGGCTCCGTCCATGATTGCTACATATCGCAACTTCAGCGTCTTAGAAGGCGAGGGTCCATGCTCAAGACAAAAGAAGGCCGGTGGCAGAAAGCCACCGGCCGAATGCCTAAGCCAAGCGAAACCGACTGGGAGGAGGTCTGGTTTCGTGATGATCGACGAAGCGAGCAGGGGCCACAGAGAGTACAAGCCTCGGAATAGCTCGCACCGATCGCGCGTAGACAAACGGAGTGTGCGCGCTCACAGATAGAATTGCTTGCTGGAGATTGCGGTGTTTGGTTCGAATTTGCGCCGATCTGATGATCGGTTCGCCCCGTTGGGCCAACGATTCGTCTTGACCTTCGATGGATGGTTTGGCGCGGTGATGATTACCGGCGAGCAATTGCAAATCGCCGGTGAACTAGCACTAGGCCCAGCATTTGAGTGATTTACGTCATTCGATCTGAATGTCAGCAGGCAAGGCTGAGCAGGGCGCCGACCCGTTCCGAGGTCGCGGGATGGCTGCGAAGCAGACGCATTGAACCTTCCTCGAACGCAGCGACGGGCTGAGCCGGAAAACCGGCGTGGTGACGTTCCAGCTTGTCGAGCGCGGCGATCAGCGCTTGCGAGTCTCCGGTCAATTCGAGCGCCGTCGCATCCGCGTCCAATTCGCGGGTGCGGGACAGTGCCAAACGAAGCAACTGAGCGATCGAAGGAGCGGCGCGAAGCAGTTCCGCCAGTGGCCGACTGAGTGCCACGCCGCCATGTTGCGCTCGCGACAATGCGAGACCGGCCAACGACGTCCATTCAATCGAACGATGCAGTGCAGCCGCCCAGCCCATCGTCCAGGCATCATTGTTGCGGATGTGGGCGACCTCATGGGCCAGGATGCCGGCGATCTCATCGCGCGTCATGCGGCGCAGTAACCCCTCGGTCAATACGATCGCGGCGTCTCCCGGGCCACCCAGCGCGTAGGCGTTCATATCGCCTGGAGCTGGGAGGCAATAGATATCCGGCAATCGAGACAAGTGGGCTCGGCTGCAAACGTCGATCAGTATATTGAACAATTCCGGCAGATCGGCAGGACGCAGCAGGCGGGCGCCGAACCATCGAAACATGGCCTCGCGCGAGATCGCCGGACCGTTCGGTCGCGGCGCGCTTCGAGCCAGCGCCCGGTGAACTCCCTCGGTTCCGCCAACGATCCAGCCGCATACCGCGAGCAACACCGTCATCGCGGCGATCGCCAATGCAGACGATCGATGGTTCGCCGCTTGATGGGCGGGCCGGCGAAAATGCGACGGCTCCTGATCCTGGGAATGCACGTCGATGCTGCAGCGCAGAACAGCGCCAGGCAGATTCGTCGGCAAATGCAGTTCTACGGTGACGGACGCGCCGGATCGCCTAAGCCGCAGCATTTCCGGGCGCGGCGCAGAACGCACCAACGCCAAAGAAATGCAAGGCGGCGGGCCGGTGACGACGTATTGTTCGATCCGACCCCCGCGCCACGCCCCGCCATCAGCGCTGACGTTGAACACCGTTAGTCCCCCAAATCGCTACCACAGTAAGTTAGGCTTCGCAGACAACCGTGTCATGCCAATTTCATGCCATAGACACAGGAAAGTCACAGATAGACACAGGAAAGTCACAGACGACCGCCGACTACCCGAAACCGTTTGGTACCGTGGCTCACGCCGACAAGGAAACCGGCTTTTGTTGGCCAGGCACGGCCGCGAGGAGCTCGCGGGTGTAAGGATGCTCAGGGCTTGCGAACAATGCCGCGGTCGGCTTGAGTTCCACGATCACGCCGCGCTGCATCACCGCGATGCGGTCGCAGATCTGCGCGGCAACGCGCAAATCGTGGGTGATGAACAGCATCGAAAGCCCAAGCCGGGTCTTGAGGTCTTCCAGCAAGTTCAGCACCTGCGCTTGCACCGAGACGTCGAGCGCGGAGACTGCTTCATCAGCCACAAGGATTTCCGGATCGAGCGCCAGCGCTCGTGCGATACCGATGCGTTGCCGTTGCCCACCTGAGAACTCATGCGGGTAGCGTTCCATCGCGCCCACATCAAGACCGACCATCCCCAGCAGATCGCGGGCGCGCTGCCGCGCCAGCTTTGGATCGGTGCCATGCGCGATCGGTCCGTCGCTGATGATTTGTCCGACCTTGCGCCGTGGATTCAACGAGGCAAACGGATCCTGAAAGATCATCTGGATACGGCGGCGCTGGTCACGCAGCGCCTTGCCCTCAAGCTGCGTCAGATCGATGTCGCCGATCCGGATGGTGCCGTGATCGGCCTCGATCAGCCGCATCACCAGACGCGCCACCGATGATTTGCCGGAGCCGGATTCGCCGACCAGGCCAAGCGTCTCGCCCAGAAGAATCGAGAAGTTGACTTCGTTCGCGGCCTGAACCGTGCGATCCGGCCGAAACCAGCCGCCTGATGTAACATAGGTCTTGTCGAGGCCGATCACGTCGACCGCCTTGTTGCGATCGATCAACGTCGTTCGCTGCGGCGGAGTCATCGACGGCACCGCGGCAAGCAGCGCCTTGGTATAGGCGTGCTGCGGGCGGTTAAGCACCGCTTGTGCGCGGCCTTGCTCGACGACCTGTCCATGCCGCAGCACGACGACGCGATCGGCGATGTCGGCGACCACGCCGAAATCGTGGGTGATGAACATGACAGCCATATTGCGGCTGCGCTGCAGATCGCGGATCAGTTTGAGGATTTGCGCCTGCGTGGTGACGTCGAGCGCGGTGGTAGGCTCGTCCGCCACCAGCACCGCGGGCTCCAACGCCAGCGCCATCGCGATCATCGCCCGCTGGCGCTGGCCGCCGGACAACTGATGCGGATAGGCGCGCACGATCCTCGCAGGGTCGGGAAGTCCGACTTCCCGTGCGAGGTCCAGCGCCTTTTGTCTGCGTTCGCGCGCCGACAGCAAGCCATGGGCCTCGAACATCTCCATCATCTGCTCGCCAATCCGCATCAGGGGATTGAGCGCCGTCATCGGCTCCTGAAACACCATGGCGATGCGGCGTCCGCGCAGATCGCGCCACCCGTCCTCGTCAAGCGCCAGCAGATTGTTGCCTTCGAAAGCGATCTCGCCTGTTTCCGTGGTGACACTGCCCGGCAGCAGTCCCATCAGGGCGTGCGCGCACATCGACTTGCCCGAGCCGGATTCACCAACCACGCAAACGATTTCGCCAGGCTTAAGGTCGAATGAAACGTCATCGACAGCGTATGCGCGTTCGCCGCCGGGTGGCAGCGCAATTCTCAAGTTCTTGATGGTGACGGCGGGATCGGCAGGCATGCTCAGCGCCCATCCCTTGCAAGTCGCGGATTGAGCGCGTCATTAAGGCCTTCGCCAACCAAGTTCAGACCAAGCACGGAAATCAGAATGGCTAAGCCGGGAAACACCGTGATCCACCACGCTTGCCGGATCACCGTGCGGCCGGCACCGACCATATAGCCCCACGAAATCAGATTGGGATCGCCGAGGCCGAGGAACGACAGCGAGGATTCCAGAAGGATCGCGGTCGCGACCATCAGCGACGCCAGCACGATCACCGGCGACAGCGCGTTGGGCAGGATTTCGTGCCAGATGATCCATCGGTTGGTCTGGCCGGTGACGATCGCGGCCTGAACATATTCGCGGGTGCGCAACGACAGAACTTCGCCACGCACCAGCCGCGCCACCGGCGGCCAGCTGACGATGGCGATGGATGCGACGATCGAATAGATCGATGGCTGCAGGATCGCCACCAATACGATGGCAAGTGCGAAGCTCGGAATGGTCTGGAAGAATTCCGTGAAACGCATCAGTGCGTCATCGATGCGGCCGCCGAAATAGCCGGCGATGGCGCCGAGCGGAACTCCAATCGCGAGCGCCGCCAGCGTCGAGACCAGGCCAACCAGCAGTGAGATGCGCGCGCCGTAAATGATGCCAGCAAAGACATCGCGTCCCAGCGCGTCGGTGCCGAGCGGAACGGCCGATAGCGTAAAGGGTGGCAGAAACGGCCGCTGTATCATCCGCCACGGCGAATTCGGAAAAACCATTGGTCCGAGCACGGCGAGGAAAATTGCGATCACGAGGATGATCAGGCCCATCAAGCCGCTAGGGTTGCGCAACATCTGCTTGCGGAACTGCTTCATGCGGCAAAGTCAATGCGCGGATCGACCATGCGATAGACCAGATCGGTGACAAGGTTGAAGACCAACACCATCGCCGAACACACCACGAAAACGCCGAGCAGCAGATTGTAGTCACGCTGAAGCAGCGCCTCGTACATCAGGCGGCCAATCCCGGGCCAGGCGAACACCGTTTCGGTAAGCACGGCGCCGCCGATCAAGGTGCCGGAATGCAGGCCGGCCAGGGTCACAACTGGCAACAGAGCATTGCGCAGCACATGGCGCCGCTGAATCACATTGTCGCTGAGCCCTTTGGCGCGGGCGGTCTTGACGAAATCGAGTCGCTTCACCTCCAGCATCGAAGCGCGGGTCATGCGCGCATAGGTCGCCATGAAGAAAAGGCCGATCGTCATCGCCGGCATGATCAGATGCGCCCCGACGTCCAGTATGTGGCCAAGGCCGCTATAGTTCGCGCCGACCGTTTCGTAGCCGAAACTCGGTAGCCAATCCAACGCCACCGAGAACAGCAGGATCGCCATCAGCGCGATCCAAAACAGCGGCGTGGCATAGAACACCAGCGCCGCCACCGTGATCGCGGTGTCCGCCCACGTTCCGGCCCAGCGCGCTGCCAGTGTGCCAAGCAGAATGCCGAGTACCAGTGAGATCGCGAACGCCGTCATCGTCAGCAATAGCGTCGCTGGCAATCGATCCATAATCAGTTTTGAGACCGGCATCTGCTGGCGAAACGAAAAGCCGAGATCGAAGCTGAGGATGCCTTTGACGTACAGAAACAATTGCTCCGGCAGTGGCCGGTCGAGACCGAATTTTTCGCGCAACTGGGTAACGAAAATCTGATCGCCGGCGCCGGCTTCGCCAGCCATGACAACGGCCGGATCGCCGGGAGCAAGCCGGATCAGAAAGAAGTTCAGGACAATGATCGCAAGCAGAACGATCGCGCCCTTTACGATCCGTTGGGCAACGAATGAAAGCATCAAAGGCTCATTTTACTCGCGCCACAATCTGCTGAGATCGATGTCCGACAGATGCCGGGGATCGGCGCGCGGGCGTGCCGCCGATGCGTTCACTTGTCGATCCAGACGTCGCGGAAGCCGTCATTGACGCCAATGGCTGTTGTAACAAGATCCTTGATCTTGCAATGGGTGATGGTCGGAAATTGCAGTTCGAGCATCCATGCCACCGGCACGTCCTCCACCAGGATTTTCTGCACCTTTTCGTAGATTTCCTTGCGCTTGGAATCCGGCGTCGCGACCGCGCCGTCAGCAAATAACTTGTCGATCTCCGGGTTGGAATAGCCCTCGACGTTATTGAACACGGCGCCTTTGGCGATCGCGCTGGAGACGTAGTTGCGGCCAACGCCGAGCGCAGGATCCCCGTACTGATAAAGATACGAGAAGGCCATATCATAGTCCCAGTCGCTGATCTTCTGGTTCGAACCGGGCACGTCGGTGGCGATGGTCTCGATATTGATGCCGACGTCCTGCAGGTTCTGCTTCACGGCTTCGCCCCAGCGCAGCCAGGTTTCGCCGTAGGGCAGCGGCATCAGACGTACCTTCTCGCCGTTGTAGCCGGCTTCCTTCAGCAGCGCCTTGGCCTTGCTCGGGTTGAAGTCGTATTTCGGAACGTCGTCCGTGTAAAACTTGATGGTAGATGCCGACGGGCCGGTGGCAACCTTGCCGAGCCCGTTCCAAATCACGTCCTTGGCGAAGTTGCGGTCGACCGCGTACATCACGGCCTGACGGAATTTCTTGTTCGACGTCGGGCCGGAGCGGTTATTGAGCCACATCCAGGCTAGCGGGCTGAAGAACTCCCAGCCGGCGCCTGTGACGCAGACGTCCTTCAATTTGCTGAGGCGCGGTACGTCGAAATTCTCCACCGAGCCGCCGGGCAGCACGTCGACCTTGCCGGTCTCGAATGCGACGGAGCGAGCGGCGGCGTCCGGAATGACCTGCCAGTAAATTTCATCGATGTAAGGCTTGCCCTTGACGTGATAATTGGGATTTTTGGCCAAGCGAATGAACGAACCCTTCTGCCATTCCTTGAACATGAACGGTCCGGTACCAACAGGTGCGTTATTGTAAGGATTGGTCTTGAAGTCGGTGCCTTCGTACAAATGCTTCGGGACCATCGGCAGCGAGCCAACCTCGAAGATGCCGAGGAAGGGTCCGAACGGCTGTTTCAGCGTGAACACCACGGTGAGGTCGTCCGGCGCTTCAACCTTTTCAAGCTGTACCAGGTTGGCCCGCGCGCGCGCATGGGTCTGCTTGAGCATGTCGAGCGAGAACAGCACGTCGGCTGACGTGAACGGCTTGCCGTCATGCCAGGTCACGCCCGGTTTGAGCTTGAAGGTGTAGACCTTGGCGTCCTCGCTGACGGTCCAGCTTTCGGCGAGACCGGGCAGCGGCTCCAGTTTCGGGCTGTAACGCAGCAGACCTTCATAGATATTGCCGGACACCACCTGGGTCGGGCCGTTCTGGATCATGGCCAGCATCAGCCCGGGCGGCTCGGGCTGGATCACGGCGTTGATGACGCCTCCCCTCTTCTGCTCCTCCTGCGCGAGCGCAACGCTTGCGCTGCAGGTCAAAACGAGGCCGAGCATGATTTTCTTCAGCATGACTTACCTTTGCGGGCTAGATACTTTGGGCGGCAAGCCCCGTTGAAGCGCGAGAATGCAGGTCTTGAGAGGTCTTGAATGAGGTCTTGGGTCGATTGCAGCCATAACGAGGGGAGGCTCACATGGCCCCATTCCACGCCGCAAGATGAAACTGTCGACAAACGGCGACTAAAATTTGGACAGTGCAGTTCGCAGTCCGGCGCTGATGCCCGCCATGGCGGCAAAAGCGGCGCGCACGACGCGGCGGTTGCCTGTGCTAGACCTCGCACGATTGAGCCAAAACAGCGTAGAAGCATCGCATGATCCCGTGGTTGCAGATCGATACCGCACGCGTGCCTGGCGCAGACGTTGAACTTCGTCTGATGCGAAGAGGCACCGATTTTTCCATGATGCTGGGTCAGAACGAGCTGATGAGCAGTCGCCTCAGCGGGTCCGAGGAGGCGCTTGCCACACTCGCCTGCAGAAGCATCGAAGCGGTCAAATGCCCGCATCTGCTGATCGGCGGATTAGGCATGGGGTTCACCCTGCGCGCCGCGCTTGCCGTGCTGGGTACCGGCGCGCGCATCATGGTGGCCGAACTCGTGCCCGCCGTGATCGCTTGGGCGCGAGGTCCGATGGCAGACATGTTCGGCGATAGCCTTAACGACCCCCGCGTCAGCATTCGCAGCGCCGACGTCATTGAGGTGATTCGATCCCATGCCTCGACGTTCGATGCGATCCTGCTCGACGTCGATAACGGCCCCGAGGGACTGATCCGTAAAGCCAATGATGCGCTCTACGATCTGAAGGGACTGAAGGCGATCCGTAAATCGCTGCGACCGGGCGGCGTGCTCGCCGTATGGTCGTCGGGGCCGAATCCACTGTTTTCCAAGCGGCTTCGCGCCGCCGGCTTCGATGTGAACGAGGTTGCCGTGCGCGCCACCGCAAGGCGCCGCGGTGCGCGCCATGTCATCTGGTTTGCAACAAAGTCTTAAAGCTGCGTTGGTCAATCAGCGCCGGCAACGACTGCTTTTGATCAAATTGCAGACGTCAGGCGAAATGCGTGCGTGTCATTCCGCGCTCACGCGCGACCAAGTTCACTGCCGTAGTATCGGATACTCATTGAGCACATCTTCTCGGATCGATACCGCCTGAATCGCGCGAAACAGTATCCGCGCGGTCCTCAAATCGTTAGCCTTCAAACACAAGTTCACGATCTGACGTACGGCGGAGTCGCGCAACAGGTCATCAGAAATCTTGATTGCGATTTTCATGGCGGTCTTGGCGGCGCGTTCGTACCTTTCGACCTCGTCTTTGTTGGTCTTATTATCCGGGTCATCCGAGCGGTCAGCAAAGCCGCCGACTTTTTCAGCGCTACTGGCAGCGGAACGGCAGATGTCGCGTATCTTATGCGCCGCTTCAATATCGCCAATCGGCCACTGGATATCTTCGTCCCAGATTTCCTTGCGCTTGCCCTTGTTGAACCACCACATCGCCATGCCCTGAATATCTGCAAAGCATAGATCGCCGCGGTACAATTTCAATAAGCAATCCACCGGAGCTGCGATCGCTCCTTGCGTCGTCGTCCGTTCGGGGGAGATGGCGCGGCCATCGTGGCATCGGAAGTGAAGGTCGCCTTCCCATCAGGCGGCGCAATCCGCGGAAGAAATCAATCGCCTTGTTGCCGAAATAGAGGCCGCGACCGATGCGGCGGCACATCTGTAGGACAATCGCGAATGTCGTCCGATTGATCGAAGTCTCGGAGGGCGGAGCGCGTATTGCCAGCGTTTCGGATTTGAACCTTCACGGCACATGCGCCCTTCATATTGAAGGTCTCGACATTGAAGGTCTTGATATTGAAGGTCTTGCAGCATCGATTCCCTTGATCGTCCGGGACAAGGCCTAACACCAAATGCCGCCGGCGCTCGCTGCAGCCGGCGAAAACCAGGGAGCAATACGTGGCGTGGCTTGGTAGACGGACTTCGGGGCGTGAGGCTGCCTGATTGCAGAATTGGCTGGTTGGGAAGTCGTGGCTGTTCCGCCTCGACGTCGTTCGAGCCCGATACCCATCTGGGGACGGCAGCGGTTGGCCGCAGGACAGGATCATCTCCTGCGCGAGATCCGCACCGGCCAAAACCCCCGGCTGTGAATCGAGTTCGCTATCGTGCCGACCTGCGGCACCTCGTACCGCAGATACCGATGTTTGTTAAATGCGCCTTGTTTGACTCCCGCTTGATGTATTTCGCTAACCACAAACTGAAACGAAATTTTCAGGATAGTCTGTGAAGCTGTCGGAGGCGTTTCTAATCGATAGTAGGGACCGGTAATGTATCCGCGAAACTTTGCTCGCGTTCGGCCGACAGGCAGGAGTTCCAAGGCCAAAATAATCGTTGGCCCGAAAGCTCCCGTTATTGATTGCAACGTTGTTGACTACTCGCCCGGTGGGGCATGCCTCGAGGTAGATCCGCAGACCAAAGTGCCCGGTCGATTTGAATTGCTGTTCGGCGTCACGAAGAAGCGCTGTCGGGTGGTCTGGACCGCCGGGCGACGTCTAGGGGTCGTGTTTTAGCCGGCTCCGGGCGGATCGTGATGTCAGGGCGCCCTCAGAAAGCGAAAGCTTAGCGCCACGATCTCGTAACCTCGCAGGCAGCTCGGGCATAGGTCCGCGTCCCTGGTGTCGCTCCTATCGGCCATAGCAAAGCCTCCGCGCGACACCGCAGCGAAAGGCTAGCTTCAAACTACCTTTTGGGTCTGTTCGGTGGCCGAGAGGAACTGGGCCAGCTTTATTCATCGGCGGCCGTCCTTCAAACAGCGAGGGGCACAGCCGCGCTGGCAAAGATAAACCCACAACGGAAATTGGGGGGCGCTATTCCGCGGCCTGCGACGACGGCAAGCGCATGGTGGCAACGCCATCCGCCTCGGTCGCGGAGATTGTCGTGCGGACCATCAGGCGGGCCTCGTGCGCCGGCCACGGCCGTCCGCGATGCATGGTCGCGCGGTTGTCCCACATCACGACGTCACCTCTGCGCCATTGATGCAGGTAGCTGGTGTCAGGTGCGGTCGCGGCCGCCATCAGTTCGTCGATCAGCTTTTTTCCCGCCGCCGCTTCCATGCCTTCGACCGCATAGGCATGCGAGGCGAGATAGATCGCACTGCGGCCGTGCGTGGGATTCTTCCACACCATGCGCCAGCATTGCGGCGGCAGCGCCGCGCGCTCCTCGGGGCTCGCCAGGTCGGCCGTGATCTGGCTGCGCGAATGCGCGTAGTCGTGCCAGGCAAAGGAATTTTCGAGCTTGTTGCGCAAGCCCGCGTCGAGCCGCTCGAAGGCAAGGCGAGTCGAGACGAATTCGGTTTCGCCGCCGCGCGCCGGGATGATGCGCGCCGACAGGATCGATGTCAGCGCCGGCACTGACTTGAAGGATGAGTCAGTATGCCAAAGCTGGTTGGCTTTGCTGCGCAGGGAAAGCCGGTGATCGGCCGGGACCACCTTGCCGTCGAGGCCGATGGTACTGAGGATCACAAAATGCGAACCCGTGCCCTGCGAGCCGACCTTGGTTACTTCCGGTGGACCGAAGCGGCGCGAAAACGCCAGTTGAAGCTCGTCGGTCACCTCCTGGCCGCGCAACACCAGAACGGAATGTTCTTCAAAAGCAGCCCGCGCCGCCACATAAGCGGCGTCGTCAAAGGCGACATCGGCAAGTGCCACACCGCGCAGCTCGGCGGCGAATCCCGGACCCAACGGGACAACGTCCATCGGCAAGTCCTCCCTGTTCTTATCGTGCAACTTTACGGCAAAACTTCCCGGCCGGCAACGAACTGAAACGTTACAGCCTGACGTCCGAACCGCGGTGTTCGGCATCATTCACAGCTGGCGTCTTGGCGGTCGGTTCGGTCGTTCTAATTGTCGGTGTTCTGACCTTCGACCGACGTGCAGCGCATACCTGCGTCCTTACCTCAGCAAGAACCAGTGTCCCATTTTACAAAAGATGCGAGACGTCTTGTCGCCCCCGCAACGGTCGCTCAAGTCGGTGAGAAGGCTTGGCGTGCGGCGGCTGAGGTGATCGAATAGCCGCTTTCCGAGCTTTGCACGAAGCCAGCGGGCCGATGATTTCTGCTTTCGGCTAACAGGACGTGTCATGAACGGTAGATTGTTGCGCCGCACTTTTATCGCTCTTGGCTGCGCGGCATTTGTCGCGGGCGGCTTCCGGCGATATCGATTCCCTGCAGTTTGTGAGTCGGCAAAAAGTGTACATCTTCCACGGTTATAACGATAACAAGGTAGCGAAGTCGGTCACCGATGCGACCGCGGGATTTTATCGCCATTATCTTGGCGAGACCAACCGCGGCAACCTTTACTACCAGACTGCGATCGGGGCCGGTCATGCGCTGGTGATTGCGCAGGATCCGCACAAAGATGGCCTCAACGACTGCAAGGACAACGCCACCCCATATATCGACCAATGCGGCTATGACCAGGCCGGAGTAATCCTCCAGCACATCTACGGCGCGTTGATTGCCCCCAACCGAGGGCAATTGACTGGGACGATAAAGCGCTTCGACCAGTCCATTTATACCAAGCCCGACAGCATTGGTCGGCTAAGCCTGGGCGACACCGGCTACGTGTTCGTTCCCAAAGCATGCGAAGACGGCGCGGCGTGCCGCGTTCATGTCGTTCTGCATGGATGCAAGCAGGATGTTGGCGATATCGGTCGGCGTTTCATCGATAATGCCGGATACAATTCCTGGGCAGACACCAATCATCTGATTGTGCTCTATCCGCAAACCACGTCGAATTGGTATCTGCCGTTTAATCCGCAAGCGTGCTGGGACTGGTGGAGCTACGTCGATCAGCGCGACGACCATGTCACAAAATCCGGATCGCAGATCCGGACGATCAAAGCCATGCTCGACGCGTTGACTGCGCGCGCGGCGCCTGCGACGCCGCCTGCGGTGGTGGGTCGCCCGATGTTTTGAGAAGAAGCAAACGTGGGGTGGTATCTCAGTTCAACAGCGGCTGACAGGCACCAGCACCCGACGCATCAGCCATCTGCGAGTTTCTTCAATGTCGCACGAAAACTCAGGCTTCGGTTTCCGGCCAGGGTGGTGCCGAACACCTCGGCGCGATCGTCGGCAAAAGTCCCCGAAAAGCCGCTGGTGACTTCCTGCCCGGCGAATAGCGGGCGAACGAAGCGGTCAGGAAAGGGCGTGTGCTGATTGGTGCTCAGGTGACCCTTCCATGTCCCGTTATCAACGGTATAGGAACCGACCGACCAGAAATAGGGACCCCCACCGATAAGCACGCCGTTTCGAAGGACGAGTACACCGCTGTCGCGGCCTCTTATGCCGTCGAGCATGTGGATGTGAACAGAATACAGCCCGTTCTTCATTGATAATGCTGTCGCTCCTTCGGCTTAGAACGATAGGGCCTACAGCGATCGACGTCGAGAAGGGCCTGGCGTCGACATCGTCAAACTGCCGCGATTGACCTTGGCGGAACTCCCCTCCTCAACGGCGATGGCCGTGGTGAAGTCGCCGCCATAAGCCATCCAGGAATTATCCGGTTACCCGCGCTATCGAGACCGTTGGCCGCCTCTGCCAATCCTGAGCCGATTGCCTTACCGCCGCGCCCGGATCCGGTTTCCCCCGGGGAACAGTGTGTTTTAAAACCATTGGATTCGGCTAGCCGACCACGTACCGTGGTATCTGCCAGTTCAGGAGCACAGGAGAAATGGAAAGACGCCTAGCTGCCATAGTCTGCGCTGACGTCGCCGGTTACTCGCGAATGATGGGCGCCGACGAGGCAGGTACACACGCCGCGTTCAAGGCCCATCGAAGCGCGATATACCCGATAATTCTCAATCACGGCGGTCGGGTTGTGAAGAATACCGGCGACGGTTTCTTGCTGGAGTTCCCGAGCATCGTGGGAGCAATAGAGTCTGCAATCGCGATGCAAGAGCTGATGGCAGAACGCAACAACCACCTCTCCGCAGATCGGGTCATGCGATTCCGCATGGGCGTCCACATGGGAGATGTGATCGCCGACGAAGACGAAGTATTCGGGGATGGCGTAAACATCGCGGTCCGCCTTGAGACGGTTGCTGTCCCCGGCGGCGTGGCCGTTTCGGCAAAGGCCTACGATGAGGCCGGCAAGCATCTCAGCGCCACCCTTGTCGACGCCGGCAGTCAGCGATTGAAGAACATCGAAGAGCCTGTAAATGTCTGGACTTGGGAGCCAGGCGGGTCCGACACAAGCGGTCGGGAGCCCAGGAACACTTCAAACCTGCCGGCCCAATATCGAACTGCGATCGTAGGGGTGCTTCCGTTCGCGAATCTAAGTGACAGCACCGACGAGTATTTTTCTGACGGGCTCACCGAGGATCTGATCCACGCTCTTTCCTTGCAATCCTTTTATCGAGTGCTTAGCCGAAATTCGACTTTCTCGTTCAAAGGCAAGAATCTGAGCGCGCGCCTGATCGCGCGGGAGATTGACGCGACATACTTGATCCAGGGTTCGGTACGGCGTGCCGGATCCAAAATTCGTGTAACCGCCGAACTGATAGCTCCGGAGAATGGTGAGCAATTATGGGCCGGTCGATATGACCGGGACATCGGCGACCTGTTCGCGATGCAGGATGAAATCACCACCAGTCTGTCCGCCGCACTGGCCCCGGAGATATATCGTGCGGAAGCTTCCGCTCCGGCCCGGTCGTCGTCCACCGATCTGACCGCATGGGATCGGTTCTTAAGGGGACTGTCTCACTATTATCGGCACACAAAAGCAG
>Ga0137415_10003854_pt1 | contig 14872 bp, 14 predicted proteins | sample CZODoug3_1_1_16f_FD_183082 | JGI IMG/M metagenome (GOLD analysis project Ga0137415, IMG submission 183082) | Vadose zone soil fungal communities from Angelo Coast Range Reserve, California, USA - CZODoug3_1_1_16fungal (Hybrid Assembly) | ecosystem: Environmental > Terrestrial > Soil > Vadose... | reverse complement strand
CGACGCCGCGTCCGGAGCGGTGCGCGGCGACCATCCGTTCGGCGACGGCGCGCAGTCGGTTGTGGTCGGCGACCGAGCTGCCGCCGAACTTCCACACCAGCGGCGCGGCGGCGGACGCGATCGCCCTCGGCCCCCGCCGAGCGACGTCGCTGCCCGCGTTCCCCCTGTTGTTGCCCATGCCAAGTCCTCCAGCAAATTTCGGTGGGTGTCCGGTCGACCGAGGTGCTTCGGCGCCGGCGAGAGGTGGTTCCAGGCACTTCCAGGTCACAACACGGCAAGCGCGGCTCCGCCGTTCGGCGGTGTGTCCGCGATCACATCAGGGGATCTCGACGCCCACCGGGTCAGCGCTTGCCGGCGGCCCGGATTCCGTCCAGGGCCATGGCGAACACCCGCTCGAACCGGGCCTCGTCGACGACCAGGCTCGAGGTGACACCGACGATCAGCCAGAGCACGTCGGTCAGGTCGGTGTCCGGCCTGACCTCGCCCTCGGCCTGCGCCCTGGCCAACAGCGGCTCGCCGGCGGCCAGCAGGGCGTCCCGCCCGGCGTAAAACATCTCCAGGTTGCGGTCCAGACCCTCCCACATGGTCCGCTTGGCCACCTGGTAGCCGACGAACCGGCGCAGCCAGGTGACCAGCGCATCCCAGGCCGGCAGCCCGGCCACCTCGTCGGCCACCGAGCACAGCTGCTCCACCTCGCCGAGGTAGACGGCGCTGAGCAGGTGCTGGCGACTCGGGAAGTTGCGGTACAGGGTGCCGATGCCGACGCCGGCACCGCGTGCGATGTCCTCCAGCGAGGCCTGCGAGCCATGCTCGGCGAACGCCGTGCGCGCGGCGGCCAGCAGCGCGTCGAAGTTGCGCGCGGCGTCCGCCCGGTGCGGCCGCTGCACCGCGAGGACCCCCGCATCCACTCCGGAGGCGGCCATCCCGATCACTCCTCGAACCCTCGGACGGGACCTCCGACGAAACGGAGGTAAGTCTCCACATTAGCGGAGGGCGCACTCGACTTTACCGGGCAGGCACTCATTTTTCCGCCGTTTACGGCGGGTACGCAGCACCCTGCGAACCTGAGGTCACCGCGGCAGGTGCCCCCCATTTCGGACGGTGATCCGGATGCGAACGAAGTGAGCGACCTTGTCCGACACAGCTCAGCTCGCACTGACCGAGTACCTGGCCGCAGCCGCGGCCGCCGGACTGCTCCGCCAGGTGGACGGCGCGCACTACGTGGCGGCCGAACAGATCGAGCCGAATACGGGTGAGCGATATTGCTTCGTGGAGTTCTGCGACAGCCCGTTGCTGACCTGCCGGGAGTTACGCGAGGCGTTCCTGCTCGCGCTCGCCGCCGAGTTCCCCTGGGCCGAGTCCGCCGTGGTGTGCACGAGCGCGCACGCCGACCTGGACCTGCACTGGCAGCGACTGCTGACCTACTACCTCTGGACGCCAGCACGACTCGCGCCGGCGCAGCCGTACCGCCCCGAGGTCCGGCCAGCCACCGATCTGGAGCTGCCCCGACTGGTCAACTGGCTGGCCCGATCGTTCACCGGGACGGCCGCACAGCCGGCCCAACGGGCGACCGATCCGGCCCAGCTGGCCACCGGCATTCTCGCCGAACCCGACCGGAGGTCGTGGATCTCCTGGTCCGGCGCCGAGGCGGTCGGCCACGCCACCGTGCTGACCGGTGCCCTGGACCTGATCCGGGGCCAGCGGTTCATCGAACTGCTCGACATCCTGGTCGAACCGGACCGTGACGACCGCCGGGAACGCGCCGCCGAGCTGTTGGCCGCGGTCCAGGGATATGCGGCGTCGGTGCGGAAGCCGCTGCTCAGCAACGTGGTCCACCTGCGCGGCGACCTCGAAACCGTGAGCCGGGACTGGCAGGTGGCCGACACTCTCCACCAGACCGGCTGGACCGAGTGCGACGTCTACTACTGCGCCCAGCTGCCCCGATCCGCGCCCTGACCGGAACGCACCTCGGGACGGCTGGGAGGTGTCGGAACACGGGAGGCGCCGTTGCCCCCCGGTCACGGCGTGAACCGCGAAGATCAGGTTAGAGAACGTCGCCGACCGTGTCCACAACATCCCCGACCGTGCGCAGGACACCGTGCACCAGGCCACCGACATTGAGGCCGGCGACCTCGACACCGTCGTGGTCGGTGTAGTCCGACGCGCTGGCGACACCGGTGGCGAACAGCGAACCCGCCACCATGACGACCGCCGCGATCGCCACCCGCTTGGTACGACTCATCGAATGTCCATCCCTTCATCGGATCTCATCGGTGCCGGACGGAGTCGAGAGCGATCTCGATCGACCGACACCGGCAGCAACTTGCGATCAGCCGAACGGGATACGCCTTTCGAGTGGCAGCGTGCCGACGCTCACACAATGCCGGCGTTATCACACGACAATCTCACCGAAAGTGATCACAATCGTGTCTCTGGGTAATCACGTTCCGATTTGTGAACCGGCGTTGGTCTCCGCGGTGGCCGCGCGGACGAGCGCCGCGGAGCCGCGCCCCGAGCCGGACCGGAACCGATCGCCGAGTTCAACCACACCGGCCTCGAACGCGCGCCCGGACGCCGGTGTGGTTGAACTCGGCGGAGGTCAGGTTGCGGGGACCTCGGCGGCGGGCCGGGCGGCGGAGGCCTCGGCGGCATCGAACAGGGCGCCGCCGCGCTCGAAGTCGAGCAGGTGGCGCTTGCGTTCCAGGCCGCCGCCGTAGCCGGTCAGGTCGCCGCCGGAGCCGATCACCCGGTGGCACGGCACGATGATGCTGATCGGGTTCTTGCCGTTGGCCAGGCCGACCGCCCGGGACGCGGTCGGCCGGCCGATCCGGTCGGCCAGCTCGGCGTAGGAGATCGTCCGGCCGTAGGGGATCTCGCACAGCGCGGCCCAGACGGTGCGCTGGAACGGGGTGCCGCCGTAGGCCAGCGGCAGGTCGAACTCGGTGCGCCGGCCGTCGAAGTACTCGGCCAGCTGGGCGGCGACGGCACCGAACGGCTCGGCGTCCAGCTCGCCGAACGTCTCGATCGGCGGCCGGTGCCGGTGCTCGACCATGTAGAGGCCGGCGAGCCCACCATCGGTTGCGACCAGCGTGAGCGGCCCGACCGGGCTGTCCAGCACGGTGTGGGCGCGGTGCTGCATGGGTTCCTCCTCGAGTGCCGCGGCGGGGCGCCGCTTCGGGGTATCGCTTCGGGTGGCGCTGCACGGATGTCGCTACGGGGGCGTCGCTGCTGGGGTGTCGCTACTGGGTGGCGGTGGCCCGGCGGCGGGGCGCGCGGGGCCGGGGCTCCTCGCCCTCAGCCGGTTCGGGCAGCCGGTTGATGGCGTGGTCGCCGGTCGCCCACAGGTACTGGACGGCGTAGGCCCGCCACGGCCGCCAGGCCCGGGCGTGCTCGGTCAGCCCGGCGGGCGTGGTGGGCAGCCCGAGCTCGGCGGCGGCCCGCCGGATGCCCAGGTCGGAGGCCACGAACGCGTCCGGGTCGCCGAGCGCGCGCATCGCGATCGTCTCGATGGTCCACGGGCCGAACCCGGGCAGCTCGGCCAGCTCGGCGCGGGCCCGTTCCCAGTCGCTGCCCAGGCTCAGGTCCAGCTCGCCGCCGACCAGCGCGGCGATCAGCGCGAGCAGGCTGGCCCGCCGGGTCCTCGGCATCGCGAGCTGCTCAGGGTCGAGCGAGGCCAGCGTCTCGACGTCCGGGAACAGGTGGGTCAGGCCACCGTCCGGGTCGTCCACCGGCTCGCCGTGCGCGAGGACCAGCCGGGCGGCCAGGGTGCGCGCGGCCAACGTGGACACCTGCTGGCCAAGCACCGCGCGCACCGCGAGCTCGGCGGCGTCCACCGTGCGCGGCACCCGCCGGCCGGGGTTCTTCGCCACCTCCTGGGCGAGCACCGGGTCGGCGCGCAGCTGCTCGTCCACGGCCACCGGGTCGGCGTCGAGGTCGAGCAGCCAGCGGCACCGGTTGATCGCGGTGGCCAGATCCCGCAGATCGGTCAGGGTGAGCCGACAGTCCACGTGGTCCGGCAGCGGGCGCAGCGCGACGATGCCGTGCCCGTGCGGCAGCCGCAGCGTGCGGCGGTAGGCGCCGTCCCGCCACTCCTCCACGCCGGGCACCGCGGTCGCCACCAGGTGGCCGAAGAGGTTGTCCGGGCAGAGCGGCTGGCGGAACGGCAGCCGCAGGGCGAGGGTGCCGGGCGCGGCCGCCGGCAGGCCTCGGGCGGCGCGGCTGCGCAGCTCGGACGGCGTCCGGTGGAACACCTCCCGGACCGTGTCGTTGAACGACCGTACGCTGGTGAATCCGGCGGCGAAGACGACGTCGCTGATCGGTACCGGGGTGGTCTCGAGCAGCAGCCGGGCGGTCTGCGCGCGCTGCGCCCTAGCCAGTGCGAGCGGCCCGGCGCCCAGCTCGGCGAGCAGCTGGCGCTGGATCTGCCGGACGCTGTAGCCCAGCCTGGTGGCCAGCCCGGTCACGCCGTCCCGGTCCACCACGCCGTCGCCGATCAGTCGCATCGCCCTGGCCACCACGTCGGCCCGCTCGTTCCAGCTCGGTGAACCGGGGCTGGCGTCCGGCGCGCAGCGCTTGCAGGCGCGGAACCCGGCCTGCTGAGCCGCCGCCGCGCTCGGGTAGAACCGCATGTTCTCCGGCTTCGGCGGCACCACCGGGCAGCTCGGCCGGCAATAGATCCGAGTCGTCACGACGGCCGTGTAGAACCAGCCGTCGAACCGAGCGTCCTTCGACTGGACGGCTCGCACGCAGCGCTCAACGTCCTCATGCATGGGTCCAGCATCGCCGCTGCCCGGCGCGCCGGCTGGCAGAAATGCGACATCACCCGAACAGTGCCGGGTGGCCGGGCGCGACGGCCGGGGCGCGGTTGCCCGCTGCCCCGGCGGCTCGCTCATCCAGCCACTCTAGGACCCCGTCGTGGCCGTGGCCGGACGCGTGGCTCAGCAGGCGACGGGGAACGTCCACCAGGTCGTCGGCCCGTCCCAGGAGTCCCCCAGCTCGGTGGCGCCGTGCCGCGCCGGTGCCGAGATCCGGGCCACCGTGCGGTCGTGCCCCCGCTCGCCGGCCTGGTCCAGCGGGCGGGGCGGCTGGACCAGCGTGGCGTCCGAGGTCAGGATGCGGCTGTGCAGGTCGCGCAGGCCGGGACCGGGTTCCAGACCGAGCTCGCGCATCAGCAGCGCGGCGACCTCCCGGTAGGCGGCCAGCGCCTCGGCCTGGCGGCCCGACCGGTACAGCGCCAACATGAGCAGCTCCCACAGCCGCTCCCGGTACGGCAGCTCGGCGACGCGGACCGCGAGCTCGGCGGCCGCCTCGGCGTGCTCGCCCAGCGCGATCCGCACCGCCAGCTGCTCCTCGGTGGCGGTCGAGTGCAGCTGTTCCAGACCGGCCCGCTGCCCTTCGAAGAACGACCCGGTCAACCCGGCCAGCGGGGCCCCGCGCCACAGTGCGAGCGCGTCGCGCACCTGGCGGGCGGCTTCGCCGAGGTCGCCATGCCCGTGGGCCTGCCGAGCGGCGGCGAGGTTGGCGCGGAATCGCCACACGTCGACAGCGGCCGGATCCACCGTGAGCTGGTAGCCACCGCCGGCCGACCGGAGCTCGACCGCGCCCTCGGCCGCGACGGTCAGCTCGCGCCGCAGCCGACAGATGTAGGTCCGCACCGTGGCGCGCCCGCTGCGGGGCACCTCGTGCTCCCAGAGCATCTCGACCAGGTCGTCCACCGCGATGTGCTTACCCTTGCTCAACAGCAGGGCCGCGAGCACCGCCCGCTGCTGCGGCGAACCCAGCTCCAGCTCACGCTCGCCGTGCCATGCCTGGACCGGTCCGAGCAGCCCAAACCTCAACTGTGCCGACATTGATGCCACCCCGTTTGTGAATGCGCAGTTGCCTCAGAACTTCTCGGCCGCATACACGGCCGGCGATCACCAACCGGTTCGCCCGAACGCCGCAAGGAGACCGCGATCACATTCATTGTGGGTTCAACAACCCGTCGGCCCCGAGCGGGAATCAGCGCGCGGCGGCGGGGCGGAACCGGTTGACTGTGCGCAGCGTGCGGGCCGGGCGCCTCGGCACCGCGACGGACGGGGACCGACGACTGTGAGGATCATGCCCATGACTGCTGAGACCGGCCCGGCAACGCCGCTCGCGCCTGCCTCCCCCTTCGACCTGACCGGCCGGGTCGCGGTCGTGACCGGCGCCTCGCGCGGGATCGGCGCAGCCATCTGCATCGCGCTGGCCAGGCAGGGAGCCGACGTGGCCGGCCTGTCCATCTCCGACGAGGACGGGGCGGCGCGGACGGCGGAGGCGGTCCGGTCGCTCGGCAGGCGCTGCCTGATGCGCGTCGGGGACACCTCGAAGTCGGCCGAGGTCGAGGCGTTCGCCGATGCCGTCACCGCCGAGCTGGGCGGACTGGACATCTGGGTCAACAACGCGGCGGCGATGTTCGTCCGGCCGTTCGTCGACACCGACGACGAGTCGTGGCATGCGCTGCTGGCCCCGAACCTGCACGGCTACTTCCACGGCTGCCGGGCCGCCGCGAGCCGGCTGCGCGGCCGCCCCGACGCCAGGATCATCAACATCTCCTCGGTGACCGATATCCAGGCCGTGCCCGGGCTGTCCGCCTACATCGCCGCGAAGGGTGCGGTCGTGGCGCTGACCAGGACGATCGCCCTGGAGCTCGCGGACGCCGGGATCACCGTGAACGCCGTCGCCCCCGGCGCCATCGACACCCCGATGAACGCCACGGCCTGGGACGACGCGGTCCGCAAGACCTACCACGAGCGGATCGGCCTGCACCGGATCGGGCAGCCGGAGGACATCGCCGACGTCGTGGCGTTCCTCGCCTCCCGCGCGTCGCGCTACATCACCGGCCAGGAGATCGTCGTCGACGGCGGGCTGACCATCAACGGGCACGTCGGGCACGTGCCCGGCTGAGCGGGTGGGCTACTGGAGGTGACGGCGGGCGCGGGTGGTGAACTCGTGCATGTCGCTGGTCGAGCCGTGGTCGAGCAGCGTGTGGGCCCAGCGTCGGGAGGCGGCGGGGTCATATTCGACGGTGACGCTGCTCAGGGAGTCGAGGACGAACGCGACGGTCCAGTGCAGTGGGTAGCCCTCGCCAGTGACTCGGCGCGCATGCAAGAGTGCCTCGGTGAGGTGCTCGGCCGCTGTCCGGGCGTCGCCGCGTCGGGCTTCGACGAGGGCAGTCGCGCGGTATGCCAGGGCCCGCTGGTAAGCGATGCCGGTGGTGGCGGCGAGGGCGGCTGCCTGCGCGGCGAGCCCGGCCGCGGCGTCGAGCTGGCCGGCGGCGACTTCGACCTCAGCCAGCATCGTCATCGGCCACGGACGCAGGGCGAGCATGCCTGAGCTGTGTGCAAGGGCAGTCTCGATCGGTTCTCGGGCGCTGAGGGGGTCGCCTTGGATGAGTGCCACCCGGGCGGCGTGGGCGGCGGCGTAGACGATCAGGACCGGGTCCCCCGCGCGCTGTGCCGCCGACACCGCGGCGCGCGAGTACTCGGCGGCTTCGGCACAGCGCGCTTGATCGGCACCGGCGGCACCGAGGAACATCAGGTTCACCGACTGTGCGCCGGGATCGTCGGACCGGGCAAGGCCTTTCGTGGCGAGCCGGAGCGCGACGTCGTAGTCGGCGCGCATCAGATGGCTCCCGGCAAGCACGCCCAGCGCGGTAGCGGCCTCGGTGGGGCGGTCGAGCCGCTGTGCGATGCGCAACGCCTGGCTCAACGCGGCGGCCGCTTCGTCCCACCCCCGAACCGCCATGCCGAGCATCGCTGCGAGGAACATCCTGGGCAACAGTCCCACGGCCGGGTCACTATCGCTGTCCGCCGCCCACACCGCGCCCCGCCCGAGGTCGATCGCGTGGTCGACCGACCCACCGAGGAAGGACTGCCAGGCCACCGCCAGACGCGCCCCAACGACGTCGGCGCCCTCGGCGAGCGCCCCCGTTGGATCCCGCTCGGCCACGGCGAGCGCGGCCAGCACTGCCGCCCCAGGCTCACAGGCCAGTTCGCGGCGCAGGATCTCCCGGCACCGTTGGTAGTGGCGGCGAGCCGCGAGTGCATCACCCGCGAACGCATACGCCCGGATCAACAGCGCGTGATGCCCCTCGTCGAGGGGATCAATCACTACCAGTCGGGTGGCGTAGTTGATGGCCGCGTCGTGTTCACCGCGGGCCAGGCAGTTCAGAGTCGCTTCCCTCAGCACCGACGCCGACTTCCTGGCCAGACGCCGGCGCACGCTCAGCAGCCAAGTATCGAAGATCGGGCTATCGACGAAACTCAGCCCACCCAGCAACTCCTGGCCGAATCCCGGCTGATCAATGGCCCTCGGATCGCCGCGTTCGATGGCTAGGGCATCGATGCTCGTCCCCTCGGGCAACTCCAGACTGAGTGCGTCGCCCTTCAATGCATCCGGGAGGGCCAACAACCGGCGCAACTCCGCGAGGCTCCAGCGCAGCGCACCCAGCGGATCCTGGGCTTCGCTGAACAGCACCTCGGCCAGCTCAGAACGCAGGTGGGCACGCTCGGCCAGCGCCAGATACGCCAGCAGTCCCCACGCCTTGGCGCCGCGCGCGGGGGCGGCGGGCCGGCCCGCGATCAGCACGGCTGGCCGGCCGAGCAACCGGATCTCCAACCCACCCATGCCGCAAGGCTCCCACGACCGCGGCGCTCACACGCTAGCTCACACGGTGCCGACTGAACCTGCCCCAACGAACGCCCACCAGCGGGTCGGGCGAGCCGAGAACGGAGCGAACATGCCGAAATTCGTGATCGAACGCGGGATTCCCGGCGCGGGCACCCTGTCACCGGAGGAGCTGCGGGACATCAGTGCCAAATCCAACTACGTCCTCGCCGGAATGGCCCCCCGAGCCCAGTGGATCAACAGCTACGTCACCGACGACAAGATCTACTGTGTCTACCTTGCCGAGAACGCCGAGGCCGTACTCGAACACGCCCGGCTCGGCGAATTCCCGGCCGACACCATCTGCACGGTCCGTGCCGTGATTGACCCCACCACCGCCGACCCCCTCTGAGGTCCCAGCATCCAGGGCACGTCACTCGCAAGCCTGAGTGTCACGCCCGGACGAGCGGGCCGGCCGGACTCGAGCCCGGCTGAACCCGACAGGTCGGGCTCGAGCCCCGCCGCCCCGCTCGCCCGACGACCGCACGCTCGCACCGAACGCTGACCGGGGTCTCGGTCGGCCCGGCACCCACCTGGTCTGACGCCGTGTCAGTCCCGCCACTGGGCGGACGGCAGCTGCGTCAGGACCAGCCCGATCGACGTGACCACGGTGTTCTGCAGCGCCGGCGCCAGTCCGTTCCACTGCTTGGACTGCCACATGGCGAACCACTCGCCGCCGATCGCGAGGAAACCGCCCACCCACAGCGCCAGCGCCATCAGGTACCCCAGGGTGGCCGCCCCTCGGGCCCGCCCGAACGACCCGTCCCGGTGGGCCGCCCACCACAGCACCGCCGCCCAGACCAGGACCGCCGAGGTCAGCGCCTCCCAGGCGATCACCGCGACGTAGGCGACGTGCTGGGCGACCGGGTTGGTGATCGAACGCCACATCAGGTCGGGATCGTGGAACGTGGTGTCCATCGCCAGCACGTGCTGGACGAAGGCCAGGTTGGTGCCGAAGTCGGTGATGTTGCCGAGGGTGACCAGCACCAGGTAGAGCGCCAGCAACACCGTCCACACGGTGGCACTGACCGGCAGCGTGCCCAGAGCGAGCAGCCGCGACGGACGCCGGGGCACGGGGCCTCCTCCGAACTACGCGACAACGCAACAACAGCGCGCCGAGCGTAGCGGGCCGTGATCGACAAACGATCTGTGAGTGTCGTTGCGGTGCTCCTGGGTGGAGGACCACCAGGCTCGGTGCGGGTGACCTCGACGTGCCTCGCAAACGATCTGGGCTTCGGCGTGCCTTTGGCTGTGACCTGTCTGTCGTGGTTGCCGGCATCGGCCTGGCCCACCAGTTGGCCCGCTCGCAGAGCTCGTCGATGCCGTTATCGGCGCCGACACCCACCGCGATACGAATCACCTCGAGATCGCAGCCCGGCGTATGACGTCACCTGGCCGCTTACAGCGTCCGTATACTCCGGGTGCTCGGCGAGGATCAACAGTTCGCGCTGCTCCTCATCGGCAGGGTTGAGCTCGATCTCCTCGCCACCGTCGATGCTGGTCACGACAGTTGGGACCGCGAACCGGCGACGCGCCAGTAGCTCCCGCACCGCAATGGGATCAACCAGCACCGACGAGTCGACGCCCTCGACGTAGCCCACCGCGCTATCAGCGTCAACCACGGCCGGATCAACCTCTTGGTCCAGCCCGCGCAAACGCAGGGCGGGCCGCCGCGTGAGCTGCACCCGCCGAAGCTTCTCCCGCGAACGCTTCCCGCGACGTCCGTGACCAGCCGAGTTCACCACCCCGCACTCCCAGATCCACCCCTCCCTGACGAGGCCACACACCGCGCCTTCAGATGTCTCGGCGGACTTGACATCAATAGCAGCGTCACCGTCCGATATACCGGCTAGTCGTTGGACCGCCGGCGCCCGGAGCCGCCGCCCTGGTGGTTGAGCTGGTCGAGGCACCGGCGCATCAGGTCGGTGATGATCAGGCCGAGGAAGGGCACGTCCCCCCGGTGGAAGCCCCGGCCGGAGCGGAAGGGCAGCTCCCCCCGGTCGAAGCCAGGGCCCGAGTTGATGGTGTTGTTGTTGAACTGGCAGCCGCCGTTCGAGCTGGACCCGGTGGGCAGCACCGTGACCTGGCTGGCCGGCGCGGTGCGCAGCGACACCGGCCCGGCGGCGGACCCCGGAGCGTGGCCGGCAGCAGGGCCGGGACCACCGACGTACGCGGCGAGGACCGCCGCCACGACCAGCACCGATCCCGCCGAGCAGCCGCGCAGCCGGCGCGGCCTGCCCCGCCGCCCCGGCACCGTCGGCCGCGCGGCGTCAACCAGACTCGATCTCGTGGTGGCTCTCACCGGCACGCTCCCTCACCCTCGCTGCCGCACGAACCGTGTCAGCGCGCGCACCGGCGCGGGGGCGAACCGCCGAACGTCCCCCGGACGAAGCAACCGAGCGGCGACCCGGGCCACGCCGACTACGACATCCGTGGTGACGACGAAACCCATCCGTGGCGAGTTGGGCAGACTCCGGCCGACGACGCCAATACATTGCCCCGGGAATCCCCAACCCAGGAGGCACTGTGACGACAGCCCCCGCGGCGGCATCCCTGCTGACCGTGTTGCACGAATGGGGGCGGTTGGGCTGCATCGGTTTCGGCGGACCACCGGCACATATCAAGCTGCTGCGCGACCTGTGCGTCGTCCGCCGGGGATGGCTCCAGGCCGCCGAGTTCGAGGACGCGATCGCGGCGTGCAACCTGCTGCCCGGGCCGGCGTCGACCCAGCTGGCGATCTTCTGTGCCTGGCGGGTCCGCGGCCGGGTCGGGGCCGTGGTCGGCGGGATCGCGTTCATTGCGCCGGGGTTGATCCTGATCCTCGGGCTCGCGGCGCTGTTCCTGGCCGGCTCGCCGCCGCGTTGGGTCACCGGCGCCGGAGCGGGTGCCGGTGCCGCGGTCGCCGCGGTCGCGATGCAGGCCGGCTGGGCACTCCTCGTGCCCGGTTGGAAACGCCTGCGCGACGGTACCCGGCTGCGTTGGTCGATCTACCTGGTTGTCGGCGCGGCAGCGGCCGCGATCGTCGGCCCGTGGCTGGTCGTCGTCCTGCTCGGCTGCGGCGCGCTGGAACTCGCCGCGCGCCACCTTCGCCGCGGCGCCACCCCGCACGGGCTGCTCGGCATCCCGGGCCTGGCCGCCGGCGCCGCCGGGGTTGGCTCGTTGCTGTCGCTGTCCTGGGTGGCGTTGAAGGTCGGCGCGCTGTCCTACGGCGGCGGGTTCGTGATCATTCCGTTGATGCAGGCCGACGCGGTGGAGCACTACCACTGGATGACCGATGCGCAGTTCCTCAACGCTGTCGCGCTCGGCCAGATCACCCCGGGCCCCGTCGTGCACACCGTCGCGGTCGTCGGCTACGCCACCGCCGGGGTCGCCGGCGGGCTGCTCGCCTCGGCAGTCGCGTTCGCCCCGTCCTTCGCCTTCGTGCTGCTCGGGGCCCACCGATTCGACCAGCTGCGCGGCAACGCCCACGTGCGCGCGTTTCTCGACGGCGCCGGCCCCGCCGCCATCGGCGCAATCCTCGGCTCCGCGATCCCCCTGGCCGCGGCTCTGACCCGACCCTGGCAGTTCTGCGTCCTCGCCGGCGCCGCGATCCTGCTGCTCCCCCTGCGCCGCGGCGTCGTGCTCACCCTGTTGGCAGCGGCGGCCGTCGGCGTAGTCCTCGCGTGAGCCGTTCGGCACTCACCGGGTCCCCGCTGCCTCCACCGCTGAGCCGCTACGGCCGTTCTGTGGGTACCGGGCGCGCGCCGACCGGGGCGAGCTCGGCGGTGGTGGCGATCAGGCAGAGCATGGGGTGGCCCAGCAGCGCGGCGTAGTGCGCGGCGCCGGCGTAGCCGTCCAGCAGGGCGTGCGCGAACCCCGGGTCGATGGCCACCAGCCGGTCACCGTCGTCGATCACCAGCACCGTGCCGGTTGCGGCGGGGTCGCCGCCGTACTCGAACTCGGCGACGTCGCGTAGGCAGTCGTTGAGCGCATCCAGGTTGTGGCCGTAGTAGCCGGGGAACGAGAGCGCCGCCGCGAGCGCGGCGTGCACGTCGTCCCTGGTCCGCCAGGCCGCGCCGGCCAGCCGGTGCACGACGTAGCCCAGCTCGGCCAGCCGGTCGGCGGCCACCCGCAGCTCCGCCGACGTGTCCACCCGGTGGACCGGCGAGCTGCGCAGCAGGTGCCAGTCGTAGCGCCCGAGCTGGTCGCGGAACGTCTCGACATCGGTCGGGTCGAACAGCGGCCGGCGCGTCATGGGCGCCATTGTGGACGATCACGATCGGGATCGGTCGAGCGGTGGAGCAGCCTTGCGCTCCTACCAGTCGAAACGCTCCCGGTCGGCGGCGGCGAACTCCGCGACCGCGCGGTCGGCCTCGGCGGCCAGCGCCAACCCATGTCAGTCTTGTTTTCAGACTAACTCCACACCGCCGGACGAGCTGACGGGACAACACGACCACCAGGTCGACCCATCCCACTGGACCAGCCGGCGCGCCTGGCCCAGCTCGTCCGGGAGTTGACGCACGCGGCCAACTAGGTTGAGGGGCCGGGAGGGCGTCGGCTAGGGTCGGCGATCATGGCCAGCCCCGAAGCGTCCAGAACCGAGCTGTCGGTCATCTCGACAGCTCGCCCGCCCCGCTGACCGCACTCGACTGATCGCACCCGACGACCGCCGACCCCGGCGACCGTCGGCCGGGTTGTGACGCTTTCCGCGCTGTCCAGATGACCACGACATCCTCATCCGATCTCGTGTCGCCTGGAGCCCCGTCATGCCCCTGCCCGTCTATCTGCTTGCCATGGCCGTGTTCGCCATGGGCACCTCCGAGTTCATGCTCGCCGGCCTCGTCCCCGACATCGCCAGCGAGCTGCACGTGTCCCTCGCCCAGGCGGGTTCGCTGACCTCTGCCTTCGCCGTCGGCATGGTCCTCGGCGCCCCGATCATGGCGGCGCTGTCCCGGTCCTGGCCACGCCGCACCAGCCTGACTGTCTTCCTGGCGGTCTTCGTCGCCGCGCACGTGCTCGGCGCCCGGACCGACAACTTCGAGCTGCTACTGGTCACGCGCATCGTGGCGGCGTTGATGAACGCGGGCTTCCTGGCGGTGGCGGTCACGGCGGCCACCGCGATGGTCGCGCCGGACCGCAAGGCCAGGGTGTTGGCCGTACTGCTCGGCGGCACCACCGTCGCCTGCGTCGCGGGCGTGCCCGGTGGCGCGCTGCTGGAGGCCGGGTTCGGCTGGCGCGCGGCGTTCTGGGCGGTGGCCGTGCTGTGCCTGCCCGCCATCGCCGGGGTGCTCGGCGGCGGGCTCGGCGGTCGGCTCGGCGGCGGGCTCGGCGGAGTGCTCGGCGGCGGGGCCACGGGCCGGACCGACCGCCGCCGGCCGCCCGGGCTGCGCGCCGAACTGGCACAGCTGGGCCGGCCGGGGCTGCTGCTGGTGCTCACGCTGGGCGCGCTGGTCAACGGCGCCACGTTCTGCACCTTCAGCTACCTCGCCCCGGTGGTCACGGACACCGCCCGGCTCGGCCCACTGTGGGTGCCGGTCGTGCTGGCCGCGTTCGGGATCGGCTCCTTCGCCGGGGTGAGCATCGCCGGCCGGCTCGCCGATCGGCGTCCGGCGGCCGTGCTCACCCTCGGCGGTGGTCTGCTGCTGGCCGGCTGGATCGCCATGGCCCTGACAGCGGGGTGGCCCGCCGCCCTGGTCGGGCTGGCCTTCCTGCAGGGGGCACTGGCCTTCGGCGTCGGCAGCACGCTGATCGCGCGGGCGCTCTACCTGGCCCCAGGTGCCCCGACCATGGCCGGTTCCTACGCCACGGCCGCCTTCAACGTCGGGGCGGCCGCCGGGCCGGCGATCGGCGGGCTGGCGCTGGCCACACCGCTCGGGCTCACCGGGCCGAGCTGGGCGAGCGCGGTGCTTGTCGCCGCCGCGCTGCTGGTCCACCTCGCGACCGGTCGCGCGGCTGCTTACTGAGCCGGCGGCTCAGGCCCGGACTCCAGACTTGGCGTGTCGCCGGGCGATCTTGTAATGCTGGTGGTGGACGATGTGGCCCGTCGGGGAGGTAGACGTGATCAGAGGTCGTGCCTGGCGTCTCGTGCGGTTCGGCGCCGCGAAGGATTCGATCGAGCTTCAGGAGGTGACGTGGGCGCCGCCTCTGCCTGGACGGCTGCTGATTCGAGTGCGGGCGGCGGGCGCCGGATACCCGGACGTGATGA
>Ga0137415_10003853_pt1 | contig 14875 bp, 14 predicted proteins | sample CZODoug3_1_1_16f_FD_183082 | JGI IMG/M metagenome (GOLD analysis project Ga0137415, IMG submission 183082) | Vadose zone soil fungal communities from Angelo Coast Range Reserve, California, USA - CZODoug3_1_1_16fungal (Hybrid Assembly) | ecosystem: Environmental > Terrestrial > Soil > Vadose... | reverse complement strand
GTCCACCACGCCACGCCGAGCGAGATCCGCCACGCATGCAGCGAGCTGCGCGGCCGGGAAACAATCCACCGCGCTCACGCGCAGCAGGTGGAAGCCCGCCGGCAGCGCCTTCCCCAGCCACCACTCCATCAGGGATCCCGGCGGGACGTCGGACGGGAGGTAGACGATCCAATGGTTGGCGTCGATGCCATAGCCCGCAGGTGCGCCAACGGACGCCGGAACCCCAAAGCCGGTGGCGACTCCAGGAGGCACCGCGCCCGCATTGGCGCGGGCGTACGGCACTTGTCCCGGCGCGAGCGTCTTCCGTGCCGCGGCGGGCGGCGGCTGGTAGAGGTGCAGCGTGAACCGAGCGGGGAATCCCGTCTGGACCGGAGCCCGGGTGGCGAGCTCCTGATCGCTCGTCGATGGCGGCGGGCCGCGCTGCCAGAGCAACGCCGCCTCCAGACCACCGACGCCCGCACTCGCCACGTATCCCGGGAAGCTGGCCAGCGGCTCGCCCCGGTAGCCACCGTCGGCTTGCGGATCGCACGCGCAGGACAGCGCGGCCAGGGCGATCAGCGAACGTCGATTGGACGGCATCGGATGCTCCTGGACGAGGCTCGCCTGTGCTCCTCAAGGACCGCGAACCCGCCAACAGCGGCAAATGCGAGTGCACTTTGCCCGAACCGGCCGGCCGGGGGTCCTTGCCAATGGTCGTTTCGTCAGGAGTCAATCGATGCGCGTCCAATCCGTTTTCGCCGTGCCGATGCTGCTGTTCGCCTGTGGACGGCAGGAGCCCGGACCCAAAGAACCCGCTGCTCCGGCCGGCATCCAGGACCGGGTCAACCTGGCTCGCGCCGCCACGTGCGAGTCGCTGACCCGGATCGTGCAAGACACCGCGGTCAGGCAGATGCGTTCGCAAATGGACTCCTCGAAGGGCACCTTGCCCGCTCCGGGACCCGTCGCTGCGGCCGGCGGCGCGACGCCGGCGGCATCCGGCCAGCCCGCGAGCTACAGCACCACCAACATCCAGGTCGCCGGCGTCGACGAGGCCGATTTCGTCAAGAACGACGGCACGCGCATCTTCGTGCTCTCCGGCCGGAACCTGTTCGCGGCGGCCAGTTGGCCGCCGCGGGATCTCGCCCTCGCGGGCAAGCTGGAGATCGAGGGCTGGCCCACCACCATGTTCCTGGAGGGGGACCGGGTGGTGGTGTTCTCCAACATCTGGACGTCGTCGCCCGCGGCCGCGGGCTCTTCCGGCGCGACGGTGGTCCCGTGTCGGGGGTCGTCGAGCACGAAGATCACCGTGGTGGACGTGAGCCGTCTCTCCGCGCCTGCGATCGCCTCCGAGCTGTATCTGCCCGGGTATTCCGCGGGGGCGCGGCGCGTGGGCGGCTCGGTGCGCCTGGTGCTCGGGGAAGACGTCCGCTGGCCGCAAGCGGTCCGGTGGTGGCCGCCCTACGATCCGGAGCTGTACCAGCATCCCGATAAGCTCGCCCTGGCCATCTCCGCGCTCGAGGACGCCAACGAGGCCGTCATCCGCGCCACTTCGCTCGAGACCTGGTTTCCACCGGGTGCCCGCAAGCTTCCCGACGGGAGCCTGGTCGACATCGGCTACCGCTGCACCGACTTCTACCTTTCCAACGCGCCGGAGCGGCTCGGGCTCGTCACCATCGCCACCCTCGACCTCGCTCATCCCGAGGCGGGCGTCGCTCGAACCAGCATCGTCGGCGAGCCAGGCGTGATCTACGCCACCCCGAGCCAGCTGTACCTGGCGAGCCGGCATTGGTGGTGGTGGCCCATGTCGGGCCAGCGCGACTGGACCTACCTGCACGCGTTCGACATCGCCGATCCGGCCAGCGCCGCGTATATCGGGTCGGGCGGCGTCGAAGGCAGCGTCCGCGACCAGTTCGCGATGGACGAGCACGACGGCTACCTGCGCGTCGCGACCAGCACCACCCGGTATTCAGTGGATCCGGCGAACCCGCGCTCGTTCCGCCTCGAAGCAGGCAGCCGGCTCACCGTGCTGGCGCCGCGGCCGGACCCGGGCGGCGGTAGCAATCTGGCGCTGGTCGGCGAAGTGGCCTCGCTCGTCGAAGGCGAGCGGCTGACGGCCATGCGGTTCGTCGGCGACCGCGGGTATGCCGTCACCTTCCGGAACGTGGATCCCCTGGTCACGCTGGACCTCTCGGATCCCGCGCACCCCAGGAAAGTGGCCGAGCTGACCCTCCCGGGCTTCTCCACCTACCTGGAGCCCATCGACCAGAACCACCTGCTCTCGATCGGCGTGGAGCTGCCGCTCGACTCCGCCGGCCGGCCCGATTGGAGCAAGCGCTCCCTCCAGCTCTCGGTATTCGACGTGACCGACCTGGCGAAGCCGACCCGCACGGCGCAGGCGCTGGTGGGCACCGCCTGGTCCTGGAGCGAGGCGCTGTGGGACCACCACGCGTTCAACTGGTACCGGCCAGATCCGGCAAAGCCGGGCATCCTGGCCGTGCCCTTCAGCGACTGGTCCCAGGCCGCCGCGGGAACGCCGTGGTGGAACGGCTTCGTCAGCGACGTCCGCATGTTCTCGGTGGATGCAGCGGCCGGCATCGCGCCGCTGGGCTCGCTCTCGTTGGGGGACGTCTACGTCCGGCAAGGCAGCGGCGACTGGACCTGGTGGTACCGGCCCTGGGTCCGCAGGAGCGTCCTGGCCACCGACCAGGCCGGAAGCACCTTCGTGTACGCCGTATCCGATGCAGGCGTCCGCACGGCTCCGCTTCTGCACCTGGACGCGCCGCTCGCCACGGCGCTGTTTCCCAGGACTCCGTAAGGGGGGCCGGGGGCGGCGCCCGGCCCCTCCTCGGCGCCGTCCCCGGCGGTCGGTCTCTGGCGCGCGCCGATCCTTCAGGACGTGGGTGTCGCGGCCGCCAGGCGTCGAACCTTCGACACGACCTGTTCGGCGAGCTTGCCGGCGGCCTGCTCGACGAGGCGCAACCTGAGCGCAGCGAGCTTGCGGTCCAGATCCCAGGGCGTCTCGTCGGAACCGGCGCGCACGCGCTCGTAGACGGTGAAGAGGATGGTGCCGGTGCGCACGTCGAAGAGCGTCGCTTCCAGGACACCGGCCGTCTCGATGGTCCGCGACGGAGCGACGATGGCGCCCACCAGCGTGGGATAGAGCCAGCCCCAGGCATTGAGGTAGTCCGCGTGGACGAACCGGTGCCGGTACAGGAGCAGGTAACCCGAGCGGTAGCGCGTGGCCAGCTCGCGCAGGCCAGGCACGTCGCCGTCGACGGGCCAATCGGCTGAAATCTCCGAGGTCGCCTGGAACAAGCCTGCCGTTTCCAGCGACCGCGTCAGCTCGGCGGGCACGGCGGCGATCGGCACGGCCCGCTCGGGCCGGTAGGAATCCGTCACCGGCAGGACTCCCAGCCGCTGCGTCGTGTCCAGCCGCACCGGCGCGTCGAGGACCGCGCGCAGGCCCTCCTCGCTCACGCCGCCGGCGCGGTCGCGCTGGAAGTGATCGCCGGCCAGCTCCGGCGAGGCCGCGGTTACCCCGAGCGCGGGCAGACTCGGGTGCAGGACGGACGCGCGCGCAGCGCACCCGGCTCCGGACAGGGCCACCAGCATGGTCAGGAGCAGCGCAGCCGCGATTCGCATGGTCGTCGTTCCCTCCCTCGGGAGACCAACGCGGAATCGCGCGCACGCCTTACACTTGCGCCCCGCCACGGCGGCCCTGTAAGGCCGGCGCCGGCTCGCGCGTTGCACGGGGTGCGCTTGGGGACCGGCTCGGAGGACAGGCTCGGCTGGGAGCTGCGCTGCCTCGAGGAGGTCCGGCGCGGCAACCGGAGCGCATTCGGCGAGCTGTACGCCGCGTTCGCCCCGCCGCTGTACGCGCAGGTGCTGCTCCCCCGGCTGGGCAACGCCTCCGCGGCGGAGGAGGCCCTGGCGGAGACGTTCCGGGCGGCCCTCGAGCACCTGGCCGGATACCGCCCGCAGGGCGGCAGCCTCTTCGGATGGCTGGCGCGAATCGCGGTGAACAAGGCGACCGACCTGCACCGCGAACGCGCGCGCACCGGCAAGGCGCTGGCGAGCTTCGAGTCGCTGATCGCACCGCTGCGCGAGGGCGCGCCGGGCGGGGCCGCTGAAGCCGAGCGGCAGCTCGACCAGCGCCGCTTGCGGGCAGCGGTGGACGAGGCCCTGGCACAGATCTCGCCGCGCTACCGCCGGGCGATCGACCTGCGCATGCTGGAGGACCTGCCGCGAAGCGAATGCGCGCGCCGGATGGAGATCACCGTCGGCAACTTCGACGTGCTGCTGCTGCGCGCGCTGCGCGCGTTCCGGGGCGCCTGGGTCGACCGGCACGGCGAGAGGTGGGAGGAGCCATGACTTCCGAGGAGAGGCCGCCGACCGAGGCGGAGGCGCGCGAGGCCGATCTGCTGGCCCATGCGCTGGAGGACCCTGCCAGGCCGGGGCGCGACGTGGCAGCGGTGGACGACGCGCTGGGCACCGCATGGCTCTTGCGTGCCTCGAAGAGCGCGGAGCTGAGCGAGCTGCGGGCGCGGGCGGTGCTAAAGCGGGCCTGGCCGGGTAGGCCGCGCTGGCTCAACCCGACGCCCGCCGCGATGGCGGCGCTCGGCGCGGCGGCCGCCGTCGCGGCGATTCTCTCGCTCCTGCCGCGCGGGCCGGCGAAGCTTCCGCCGCCCCCGGTCCCGCTCCTGCGGGCGCAGGTCGCCGCGGCGCGGCCCGGTGCGCAGCGGGCGCTCGCTCCGCTCGAGGCCGAGATGGACGCACACCGCGAACGGCTCTACGGCGCACTGGCCCGCGCATACGGGACGCGGCGATGAAGGCCGCCTGCGTCTGGCTCGTCGCTGGCGCACTGGCCGGCTGTGGCGGCCGCGCCGCGCGGTGGGTCGAGGAGGCTGCCGACGCCCACGCGCAGGCCGATCTGTTGGTGCGCCGCGGCGAGCGCCAGCAGGCGTCTCGGGTGCTCGAGGAGCTGGTTTCGCGCCCGGTGCCCGCGCAGGTCGCGGCGCAAGATCGGCGCGCCGTCCTCCAGGACGCGTACGCCCGGCTTGCCGGCCTCGCCCTCGAGGAGCGCAGGCCGTCGCAGGCGTTGCGGTATGCGGACGCTGGGCTCGGGCTCGGCGAGACGCGCGACGTCTTTGCCTCGTCGCTGCGCACGTTGCGCGGGCGCGCCCACGAGGCGCTGGGGCAAGACGCGGAGGCGGCGCGCGACTACGAGGCGGCGCAGATCGTGGCCGAAGCGCTCCTCCAGGAAGCTCTCTCCGGCGGAGGCGCGCGATGAGCCCCAGGCTGCTTTCGGCCGCGCTGCTCGCCACCGCTGCCTGCGCGAGCGCGGTTCCCCGTAGCCCTGCCCCGGCGACGGCGAGCGATGCGGAGCGCGCAACTGCGCTAGGCCACGAGCAACGTGCCGGCGAGCTGGAGCGGGTCCTCTCTGCGCTCTCGGTCGAGGAGAAGCCACCCGACTGCCCTCGGGTTTGCGAGCTGGTGGACCAGATCTGCGATCTCTCGCAGCGCATCTGCCTCATCTCCGGAAGGCACGCCGAGGACGCCGATCTCGGCGCCCGGTGCGCCGCCGCCGAGCTGCGTTGCCGCCGCTCCCGGGATCGGATTCCACCGAGCTGCTCATGCCAGCCGCACTGACGGTCCCGCCGAAGTAAGCTACACGGACAAGCACACGGCGGCCTTCGACCGCCTGCGCGCAACAATCGAGGAGGATCGATGGCACTCTTCGCCCGCTGGGCCGCCAAGGCTTCGTTCGCGGTGGCGACCTGCTCGCTGAGCGCGGCCGCGGCTCCGGTGGAGCCGGTGTACTCGCTCGCGCGGAAGGAGAAGCCCGCGCTCGTCGAGACCCTCCGCCAGCTCGTCGGAATCGAGTCGAGCAGCCGTGACCCGGAAGGGCTGGACCGGATCGCCGAGATGCTCAAGGACCGGCTCGTTGCCCTGGGCGGAAAGGTCGAGCTCGTCCAGCCCGGCGCCGACGCGGTGAAGCTGTTCGACACGCCGCCGCGGATCGGCAAGGCCGTGCTCGCGCGATTCGAGGGCACCGGCACGCGGAAGATCATGCTGCTCGCGCACATGGACACCGTCTACCCGCGCGGCACCCTCGCCAAGCGCCCTTTTCGCATCGAAGGGAATCGCGCCTACGGGCCGGGCGTAGCCGACGAGAAGGGCGGCGTCGCCGTCGCCCTTCACACGCTGGCCGTGCTGAAGGGCCTCGGCTTCCGCGAGTACGGGACACTCACGGTGCTGATCGACGGGGACGAGGAGATCAGCACGCCCGGCGCGCGCAACGTGATCACCCGCCTCGCAGCGGAGCACGACCTGGTCTTCTCCTGCGAGCCCACTCCGGCGCCCAAGGACGAGCTGGCGCTCGCCACCAGCGGGATCGCCGCGGCGACCCTCACGGTGCGCGGGCGGCCGGCCCACGCCGGGGTGAACCCCGAGGATGGCCGCAACGCGCTGCTCGAGCTGGCGCACCAGCTCCTCCAGACGCAGGCCCTCGGCGACCCTTCGCGCGGCATCAAGTTCAACTGGACGATCGCCAGCGCGGGCACCACCCGCAACGTCATCCCCGACACGGCGACCGCCAGCGCCGACGTTCGCGTCCGCCGCATCGGCGACTTCGCCGCCGTCGAGCAGTCGTTCCGCTCGGCCGTTGCGAAAGGCCACCTCGTCCCGGACACCCAGGTGGAGGCGACGTTCGAGCGCCGCCGGCCTCCGCTGGAGGTGACCGATCGCTCGCGAGCGGTGGCCAAGCGCGCGCAGGCCATCTACGCCGAGTTGGGCAGGCAGCTCGGCCTCGACGAGTCCAGCAAAGGCGCCGGAACCGATGCGGCTTTCGCCGCCCTCTCGGGCAAGCCCGTCGTCCTGGAGAACTTCGGCCTGATGGGCTTCGGCTATCACTCCCCCGAAGCGGAGTACGTGGAGCTGGACTCGATCGAGCCCCGCCTCTACCTGCTGGCCAGGTTGATCATGGAGTCGGCCCGTGAACGGTGATTCGTCACGCCTCCGGCGGCAGCGTGCTCATCTCCGCCGGCTGCGCGACGTCCGCTTCGTCCGACCGCACGCCGAGCGGGATGTGCGGGAACAGCAGGCTCGTCGCCGCCGCGGCGATGGAGATGCCCGCGATGGCCCAGAAGACGGTCCCCAGGCCTGCCTGCAGGGAAGCCGAAAGCCCGCGCAGGACCTCGGGATCGAGCCCCGCGCCACGCTCCGGGCCGAGCAGCCGATCCGCCGCGTCCGCCGCAAGCGCGCCGCCGCGGAGCAGCGCGGCCGACAGCACCGCGCCCAGCACCCCTACCGCGAGCGTCCCGCCGATGGTGCGCGCGAACATGGTGCTGGCCGTCGCCACCCCGCGCTGGCGCCACTCCACGCTGGTCTGCACCGCGATCAAGAGCGCCGTGTTGGCGAGGCCGAGCCCGACGCCGTAGAGCGCGCTCAGGGCCTGCGGCACGTGGATGCTCGCGCCCGCCCGCAGAAACGCCGCCAGCGCGATCGCCGCAACCGCGGAGATGAATAGCCCCGACCTCACCAGCGCGCGGAAGCCCACCCGCGGCAGCGCCCTGCCGCTGAGCGCGCTCGCGATCGGCCACCCGATCACCATCGGGGTGATCGCGCTGCCCGCCTCGGTAGGCGAACCGCCCAGGATCGCCTGCACGTAGAGCGGCACGTACGTGACCATCGAGATCATCCCCGCGCCGACCAGCGCGCCCGCCAGCGTCGCCACCCCGATGGCCCGCTGCCGGAACAGGTCGAGCGGCAGCACCGGTTCCGGCGCGCGCCGCTCCGCGAGCAGGAAGACGATCAAGGAAACCGCCGCGATCGGAAGTCCCACCGCGCTGGCGCGTCCGCCGTGGACGCCGACGAGCAACGCGGTGAGCCCGACGGTGAGGAGCCCGGCTCCGGCCCAGTCCAGCGAGTGCGGCCGGCGCTCGACGTTCTCGTGGAGCGCGCCGACGAGCAGCGCCGCGGCGGCGATGCCGGCGGGAACGTTGATGAAGAACACCCAGCGCCAGGAGAGGTACTTGACGATGATGCCGCCGAGCAGCGGTCCGATCAGCCCGGCCACGCCCCACACCGCGCCGAAGACGCCCTGCATCCGGGAGCGTTCCTCGAGGTTGTAGATGTCCCCGACGATGGTGAGCGTGGTCGGCTGCATCGCGCCGGCCCCCAGCCCCTGCAACGCCCGGAACGCGATCAGCGTCCCGATGCCGCCCGCAAGCCCGCTCGCGATGGAACCGACCAGGAAGACGCCGATTCCCGCGAGCAGCACCGGCTTGCGCCCGTACAGATCGGCCAGCTTCCCGTAGAGCGGCACGGTGACCGTGGAGGTCAGCAGGTACGCGGTGAAGACCCACGAGTACAGATGGATGCCGCCCAGGTCGCCGACGACCGTCGGCATGGCGGTCGAGACGACGGTCATCTCCATCGCCGCCATCGAGAGGCTCAAGAGCAGCGCGACGACGGTCAGGGGCCGGTTGGTCTTCAACGCGCTTTCTTCAGCGAGGCCGAGTTGATGCAGTAGCGCTCCCCGGTCGGGGCAGGCCCATCCTGGAAGACGTGCCCGAGATGGCCCCCGCAGCGGCGGCAGTGCACTTCCACCCGTTCCATGCCATGGCTCGTGTCGCGCTCCGAGGCGACCGCGCGCGCGTCGGCCGGGCGAGAGAAGCTCGGCCAGCCGGTTCCGCTCTCGAACTTCTCGTCGGCGCGGAACAGCTCGGCACCGCAGCCGGCGCAGAGGAAGCGCCCGGGTTCGTGGTCGTCCCACAGCCGTCCGGTGAAGGCGCGCTCGGTCCCCTTCTGGCGGAGCACGCGGTACTGCTCGGGCGTCAACTCGCGGCGCCACTCTTCGTCGCTCTTCTCGATCTTCTCGTCCATCGTGGCATGATTCTAATGCTTCCGTGGCTCCGCGGGTGGTCCTACTACCAGCCCGCGAGGCTCTCTTCGAACAGATGAGCGAGGTCCGCCTCGTCCGCTGGCCGGGGCGACAGCTTGGTCACCCGCGCCTGCGGAAGCGTGCCCTGGACCAGGGCCGGGATGTCGGACTTCGCGTACCCGATCGAGCGCAGCCCGTTGGGCACCTTCAGCCGCTGCATGATCGCGACCAGCCGGTCCGAGAGGATCTTGCCCGCGTCCTCCGGCCGGACGCGGGACACGTCCGCCCCCAGGATCCCGGCGGCGAGCAAATGCCGGTCCGGACATGCCTCGGCGGTGAAGCGGAACACCGCCGGAGCGTTCAAGATGACCGACATCCCGTGCGGCACGATGGGGTGATCGACCGGGAAGCCCGCCGGCCGGAAATCGCGCACCATCCCGGAGACCGGATAGGACATCCCATGCGGGAGGTGCACTCCCGCGTTCCCGAATCCGACGCCGGCGTACGAGGCGGCAAGCTGCATCTTGGCGCGAGCCTCGTCGTCGTCCGGATCCTCGACCGCCCGCACCAGGTACTTCGAGACCCAGCGCAGCGCCTCGAGCGACCAGACGTCGCTGATCGGGTTCGAGCCTTGGTACGCCGGCCGCAGCACCGGGCGGTCCGGCCGGGGACGGCGCTGGAATGGCAACGCGGTATAGGACTCGATGGCGTGGCTGAGGACGTCGAATCCGCTCGCGGCCGCCACTAGCGGCGGCATGGTCCGCGTATTCTCGGGATCGAGGATCCCGAGCATCGGCTTGAGGCGCCGGTGCGCGATCCCCGTCTTGGCGTGCAGGGGCGTGTAATCGAAGATGGCGACGCCCGTGGTCTCGCTGCCCGTTCCAGCGGTGGTCGGCACGGCGATGAGCGGCTTCAAGGGTCCGGGAGCCGGCCGGCCCTTCCCGATGGGCGCGTTCACGTAGTCGAGGAAGTCCGCCGGGTAGGTGGAGTACAGATTCGCTGCCTTGGCGGTATCGATCGTCGATCCGCCGCCGACGGCCACCAGGGCGTCGAATCGCCCCTCCGTCGCGAAATCGATGGCCTCGCGGAAGGAGACGTCGGTCGGCTCGACCCGGACGCGGTCGAACAGCGCGTAGGAGATCCGATTGTCGCGGAGGCTCTCCAGCACGCGCGCCACCGGCAAAAGCCGGGCGAGGTTGGGATCGGTCAGCACCATCACCCGCTTCGCCTGCATCTCCGCGAGGTCCATGCCCACCTCGCGGGTGACGCCGGGCCCGAAGCGGATGCTGGAAGATGCGAGCTCGAACGCGTACTCGAGGGCCATGCACCCTCCTCAGGAGGTCTGGAGCGCCGCGTCCACGCGCGCCGTGCCCGCGCGCCAGCCGAACCACAGCACTGCCACGGTCATGGCGGCGAGGACGACGGCGATGCTGATCCGCGACAGCGTGGTGAACAACGTGAGCGTGCCGCTGGAGAGCCCGGTGAAAGCGAGCCCGAGGATCGGCAGGACGGGGACGCCACAGCCGGTCAAGGTGCAGGGGCCGGTGGTCAGACCGAAGACGCTCGTCAACGCTCCCGCGACGCCGGCGGGACGCGCCGCCTTGAACCCCAGCCCGCACGCCTCGCCCAGGCGCCGGCGGTACGACCACAGCGCGAAGTACGAGCCGAAGACCAGCGAGGTGAGCAGGATCCGCACGAGCGTCGGGACGTCGATGATGAACCCCCACTCGATGCCTTCGCCGCCGTTGTCGGCGCTGAGCCAGGCGATGGCCATGCCGGAGAGGAACGACAGCTTCTTCGAGAGCGGCGCCTCCGACTGGAGGTATTCCGGCAGGCGCGAGAGCCAGGGATTGAAGGTGAAGAAGTCCACCGGCTTGCGCGCGATGGAGAGGATGGCGACGGGCGCCGCCAGGTTGAAGACGAACACGGCCGCCGTGACGCCCCAGACGATCCGCGACCGCGCCCGGAGGGCGGCGGCGATCCCGCGGAGCGTCTGCCCGATCGCGGCGAGGGCCTTCCCAGCCATGTCCGCGCTCCGTCCTGCTGCGCGGGTCAGCATACGCGACGACGGTCGGAATCCACAACGGGCCGCGTTCAAGCCAGGCCGGCCAGGACGCCGCGCAGCGCCGCCTTCTCCCGGGCCGGCGATACCCTCGGTCGCGCCGCGATGCAGCGGCGGCGCAGCTCGGAAAGGAAGCGCGCGTCCTCCTCGGCGCGACGCAGGAGCCGGGCGAGCGCCCGCGTGTCGCCGAAGGGAAAGAGCCCGGGATAGTCGGCGCCGAGGATCGCGCGCATCGCCGGGATCCGGGAGGCGAGCACCGGAGTGCCCGCCGCCACCGCTTCGGAGAGGACGTTCGCTCCGCCTTCCATCTCGGAGGTGATGCACACGAGCCGGGCGCGGGCGATCAGGCGCCGCGCCTTCCAGCCAGGCACCTCGCCGAGCCACAGGTAGCGCGGATTGCGGCGCATCTCCGCCTGCGCCTCCTGGCGCATCCGTGCCGAGAGCGCGCCCCCGGCGTGCACCACCCGGACGCGCGACTCGGGACCCAGCTCGCGGGCCGCCTGGGCCGTGCGCAGAGGGTCCTTCTCCGGGCGCAGGTGCGCCACCACCAGCACCTCGAACGACCGGCCAAGAGGAGGCAGCCTTCGCATGGCGGGCGCCGACTGCGGAACCACGTGGACCTTCGGCCGTAGCCCGGGAGCCAGCTCGGCGGTGGCCCCGTCGTGCAGCACCACCAGGCGGTCGGCCAGCTCCAGCGATCGCCGGGCGGAAGCGTCGACGCGGACGTCCCGGTACAGGTCGGTGCCGGTCAGCGCGACGATCACCTTCGTTCCGGGCCGCAGCTCGCGGGCGCTGCGGACGGATTCGGCCGACCTGCGCGCATGCAGCGCGAAGAGCACGTCGGCGGGCGGTGCGGGGCCAGGCTGCACGATGAACGCGCGGTGGCCCATCTCGCGCAGCATCCGCCGCCAGCGGAGCGCGGTAATGCGGTTACCGAGCCGCGATCCGGGCGGCGCAGGGCAGACGAGTGCGACGCGCACGGCAGGGGAGAGTATGATCGCTGCCGTGGCGGATCCACTCGGAGCGCAGCTTCGCGACGCGCGCGCCCGCACGCTCCTCCTCGTCCAGGACCTGGACGACGGGCAATGGATGGGTCCCCGATTCCCAATCGTGAACCCGATGCTCTGGGAGGTCGGCCACCTGGGCTGGTTCCAGGAATTCTGGACCCTCCGCCACGCGCGAGGGCGGCCGCCTGTCCTGCCGCACGGGGACGCGCTCTACGATTCCGCGAAGGTGGCTCACGATGCGCGATGGGACTTGCCCCTCCTCGACCGGCCCGCCGTGCTCGCCTACCTCGAGCGGATCCTCGGCTCCGCGCTGGAGACGCTGGGAACGGAGCCCGATCCCGCCGCGTATTTCCACCGGCTCGCCCTCTTCCACGAGGACATGCACGACGAGGCGTTCACGTATACGCGCCAGACGCTCGGCTATCCTGCGCCGGCCTTCCCGGTGGGCGCTGTCCCTCCGGGAGGCGGGCCGCTGCCGGGAGACGTCGAGGTGCCGGGCGGGCCGTTCCTCCTGGGCGCGGCGCGCGACGAGCCGTTCGTGTTCGACAACGAGAAATGGGCGCACGCGGTGCAGGTGGCGCCGTTCCGGATCTCGCGCGCATCGGTGACCAACCAGGAGTTTGCCGCCTTCGTCGACGACGGCGGATATGGACAGGAGCGGCACTGGAGCGCGGCGGGTTGGCGCTGGCGATCGCAGGCGGCCGCCGAGCATCCCGCGTATTGGCGCCGCGAAGCCGCGGGGCGCTGGCTGGTCCGGCACTTCGCCGAGTGGTCGCCGCTCCCCGCCCACCAGCCGGCGATCCACGTCTCCTGGTACGAGGCGGAGGCATATTGCCGCTGGGCAGGGCGACGGCTTCCGACCGAAGCGGAGTGGGAGCTCGCCGCTTCTACGCCGCGCAAGCGCCGGTTCCCCTGGGGAGACGATCCGCCCGACCAGACGCGGGCCAACCTGGATGGGCGCGCGGGGGGACCGGTCGACGTGGGTTGCCATCCCGCGGGGGACAGCGCATACGGCTGCCGCCAGATGATCGGCAACGTCTGGGAGTGGACCGCGACCGAGTTCCAACCGTACCCGGGGTTCGTGATCGACCCGTACAAGGAGTATTCGGAGCCTTGGTTCGCGACCCCGCACAAGGTGCTGCGCGGGGGGTGCTGGGCGACGCGCGGGCGCCTGCTGCGGAACACCTGGCGGAACTTCTACCCGCCGGACCGCCGCGACGTGCTGGCGGGCTTCCGCACCTGCGCTCCGGATGCCGCGCGGGCTTGAGCGAGGAGACGCGTCATGAAGGTCGACGTCATCGTCGTCGGGAGCGGGCAAGCTGGAATTCCGCTTTCTGCCCGGCTCGCGCGCGCCGGCAAGCAGGTGCTGCTGGTGGAGCGCGGCGAGCTGGGCGGCACCTGCGTCAATACGGGCTGCACGCCGACCAAGACCATGATCGCGAGCGCGCGCGCGGCGCACGTGGCGAGGACGGCTGCCCGGCTGGGAGTACGCGCCGGGCCCGTGCAGGTGGATGTGCCGGCGGTCGTCGACCGCAAGGACGCGATCGTCCGCAGGTGGCGCGAGGGGGCTGCGAAGCGCTTGCGCGAGGGCGGCGACCGGGTCACCTTGGTGCGCGGGCACGCCCGGCTCACCGGCGAGCGGCGAATCGAGGTGGCGGGGGAGACGCACACCGCCGACATCGTGGTGATCGACGTGGGCGCCCGGCCGGCCGCGCCTTCCATCCACGGCCTCGAGAGCGTTCCCTGGCTCACCTACGAGACCGTCATGGACTTGCGCGAGCTGCCTTCGCACATGCTGGTGATCGGCGGCGGCTACATCGGCTGCGAATTCGGACAGATGTTCCGCCGCTTCGGCGGGCAGGTCACCATCGTGGATCCTGCCCCTCATCTGATGTCCCGGGAAGACCCGGAGATCTCCTCGGCGCTGGAGGAGGTGTTCCGCGGCGAGGGGATCGGCCTCGAGCTGGGCGTGGGAGCGGAACGCGTCTCGGGTCAGGCGGGGCGCATCTCCCTGCGCCTCGCCGGCGGAAAGGATCTGCGCGGCTCACATCTATTGGTCGCGACGGGGCGGCGGCCGAACACCGACGATCTCGGGTGCGACCAGGGCGGCATCGCCCTCGATCCCAAGGGCTTCATCGTGGCCGACGACCAGTACCGCACCAGCGCGCCCGGAACGTACGCCGTCGGCGACGTCATCGGCCAGCCGCAGTTCACCCACACCGCGTGGGACGATCACCGGATCCTCTTCGACCTGCTGCTGGGTCGGTCGAGGCGCGGGCGCAACGGGCGCCACATCCCGTACACCGCGTTCACCGACCCGCAAGTGGCGGGCGTCGGGCTCACCGAGCGCGAGGCGCGCGAGCGCGGCATCGCTTACGAGGTGGCGACGATGCCGTTTGGGGAGATCGCGCGAGCAGTCGAGATCGACGAGAAGGCCGGCTTCATGAAGGTCCTGCTCGATCCGAAGACCGAGCACGTGCTGGGCGCGGCGATCGTGGGGTCCGAGGCCGGCGAGCTGATTCACATCTTCGTCGCCCTGATGCAGGCCGGCGCGCCGGCGCGCGCCATCGTCGAGGCCGAGGCAGTGCACCCCACCTTCGCGGAGGGCGTGCAGTCCTTGGTGATGAAGCTACCCCGCTACGCCTTGTCCTGATCCGAGCCGGAGGGTCGTCAGAACGTGGCGGTCAGCGTCGCGGTCCCGGGCGCGCCAGACTGGCCGACCAGCGTCACCGTCGCGGACCCATGCAGGAGGTACGCCGTCTGTCCATTGGCCGAGATCGCGCTGACGCTGGTCAAGACGACCGAGAAGGTGCCGGCGCCCGAGCTCTTGCTCTGGACGTAGAGGGCGCCGGCCTTGGTCTGCACCTGGCCAACCGAGGTGTTGACGTCGGCAGCGCCGTACGTGCGCACTCCCGGCGCCGAGGGCAGCGTGATCCCGAATTG
>Ga0137415_10003852_pt1 | contig 14875 bp, 12 predicted proteins | sample CZODoug3_1_1_16f_FD_183082 | JGI IMG/M metagenome (GOLD analysis project Ga0137415, IMG submission 183082) | Vadose zone soil fungal communities from Angelo Coast Range Reserve, California, USA - CZODoug3_1_1_16fungal (Hybrid Assembly) | ecosystem: Environmental > Terrestrial > Soil > Vadose... | reverse complement strand
GTAGTCATCTATGCTGCTTTGACTGCTTGGATGGCGTGTACTTCGCAGAGATTGGCTAATCTTTCCCAAAAGCAATTCGATATTTTTAAATTGCAGCAACGTGCCCTGCTGCAAATTACGGCTAGTGATATAGGAACTGTGAAGTTGGAAGATATTAAAAAGTTCGAATTCCCGCTTATGGTTGAAAACCTGGGAAAGGCAATAGCCGAGCATGTGGTAATTGATGTTGCTGTGCAAACTTTGCCGTATTATCAGGAACCGGATTTTAGTTATAAGCGAACCTATTTGGAATTCGCTAGTTCCCCTATGGTTACTGGAGGTAAACAAGCATTCACCGCCTCTCAAAAAACACAAGGGATTTATGCCGACGAAATGACCCCCGAATTGTTTGAAGACCTTAAAAACGGAAGAAAATACATCATAATTTACGGTCAAGCTACCTATGACGATATATTCGGCTCTTGGTGGACTCATTTTTGTTACTGGAAAGCTTTCCCTCCTCCCAATAATCCCGAGGCATCTATCAAAGCTGGTGCTTGCACAGCCTTCAATACAGCAGGTGAAACACCAAAACAAAATTAGAATTGCAGCCCTGTCACGGAGTTTCATGATGACACCCCGCAATCTTGTGCGTCAAGTATGTTATTACCCATCAAGCAATCAATGGAGAGAGTAGGGGGATACCCTTGAATGTGGCAGATCAGCCTATCGATGGGCTCTAAAGTGTCTTCAAATACGCAATCAAGTCATCCGCCTGCGACCCCGCAATACTGGCAGCAAATCCAGGCATAGTTCCCTTCCCCTGTTCAATGATTTCGCGCACATGGGCATCAGCAGGCCGTGGACGGCGAGCCGTGTAATACCCCTTCAAGCCCGGACCACTTTTTACCTTGTCAGTATGCGCATCATGGCAAGAAGCACACGATTGAATGAAGATTCGCTGCCCATTCTTAATAGCGGGGCCAGACGGTTTTCCAGAGGGAGGATTCGCCGCCAGGGCATACAGCACAGAGAACGCGATAATAAGGCCAGGAACAATAGTGCGCATAAAACCTTTCATGCAGCTTTCTCAGAGAAGCGAAGTGGAAGCTTACGAAGACGCTTTCCAGTTGCCGCGAAAACAGCATTGGCTACTGCGGGGCCAACCAGAGGAAGTCCGGCCTCGCCAATCCCGCCTGGGTCGAGATGATTCTCCATGAGATGTATCTCGATACGCGGCGACTCCGGCATGCGGACAATGTCATAGCTGTTGAAGTTCTTCTGCTGTACCTGACCATTGGCAATGGTGATCTCCCCTTTGAGCACAGCGCTTAGCCCATAGACAATCGCGCCTTCAACCTGCGACCGCACACCATTTGGATTCACAACTTGCCCGCAATCGACAACCGCGACGATACGGTCGACCTGGATGTTCCCATCCTTGACCGTGACCTCGGCCACCTGGGCATGATAGCCGTCATAAATCGGAGCACAACTGATGCCTCTACCGCGATGCCGCTGCATAGGCCTACCCCAGTCCGCTTTCTGCGCAACTAAATCGAGAACAGCGAGAAATCTGCCGTAGTCCCTCTTGTCATCAGGCTTAGGCTTTCGGTTTTGAGCTGCAACGAGTAAAGCTCTTCGAAAACGATATGGGTCTTGATGCGCCGCAACAGCCAGTTCATCGACGAAACATTCCACTGCAAGCACGTTGAACGAGTGCTCAACCGACCGCCACCACCCGCGCGGAACAACGCTGTCAACCGGAGTGTAGGAAAGCCTGAAGTTCTGCATTGGATATGGAGGATTATCCGCACCACCAATCTCTGCGCTTTCCGGTTTCACTTTTTCAGGCTGATCCCATTGAGCCCGAAGGGATGTAGAAGCAATATGATCCGACCAGGCCGTGATATTCCCATCGTGATCCAGTGTTCCAGTGAAGTGATGGCACACTGCCGGACGATAGAAGTCATGCGTCATATCATCCTCACGCGTCCATACAAGTTGCACTGGTCCCGAAACATGCCGGGCAATCTGCGCTGCCTCCGTCGGATAATCGCCAATATAGCGGCGGCCAAATCCACCGCCCATCAACGTGCTATGCACGGTCACTTGCGATTCTTTAAAGCCCAGTTCTTTGGCAATCGCGCTGCATGCCCAATCAGGAGATTGCGACGGGCTCCATGCTTCACACTTGCCACCCTGAAGATGAATGACTGTATTCATTGGCTCCATCGCGGCATGGGCCAGAAATGGAAATTCATACGTCGTCTCCACATGCTTCGTAGTTGTTGCGAACACATGATCGACATCGTCATCGTTTCGAATAGTTTTGCCGGGCATCGCGATCGCCGACTGGAAATCGCGATGCAATGCTTCAGAAGTTTCGCTGCTGTGCGATCCGTGGTCCCATGTAATTGCTAGAACATTACGTCCCTGAATAGCAGCCCAGGTAGATTTAGCAACTACAACTACGCCTCCTGCCGTGTAGATCTGAAAGCCGCGCGGCTCAATCGGAAATACCTGCAAAACTCCAGGAACGGCAAGGGCTTTGCTAGCGTCGTATGTTGCCAACTTTCCTCCAAACGTAGGACAGCGAGCCACAACCGCATAGACCATTCCCGGCACGCGCACATCAAGACCAAATCGCGCAGTGCCTTTGACTTTGTCCGGAATATCTAGACTAGGAATCGCGTGCCCAATAAGTTTGAAATCCGACGGACTTTTGAGAGGCACATGCTCCACATCTGGCAATGGAAGTTTCCTCGCTACGGGAACCAATTCACCATAGGCAAAGCTCCTGCCAGAAATACGATGAATCACTTTGCTCTGCTGTGCGATGCAGCTTTCCTTGGAGACGCTCCACTTGTGGGCCGCCGCGCTAATCATGGCTTCACGCACCACAGCACCAGCACGCCGTAGCGGCGTGTAGCTGCCAGTGGTACTGCCGCTTCCGCCTGTTCCGTCTGTTTTCAGGGATTGTTCGACTATGACGTTGTTCCAGTCAATCTCCGCTTCATCGGCAAAAATCATCGGCAGGCCGGTAAACACACCTTGTCCCATCTCCGCCTTTGCAAGCATCAGCGTGATCTTTCCATCTGGGTGAATCTGCACCCAGGTATCAAATGGATTTGTGCCCGGCGCTGGAGTCTTCGCCAAATGCCAGGGTCCGTGCAACTGGAAACCAATTACCAATACTCCACCAGCAGCAACAGCAGAAGAAACAATGAATGCGCGCCTGCTGACTCTCACGCCGACGTCTCCTGTGCCACGCGATGAATCGCCTGTCGGATGCGCATATACGTCCCACAACGGCATAGATTGCCAGCCATCGCCTCATCGATATCGGCATCCGTAGGATGATGATTGTTCGCCAGAAGCGCCGCAGCCGACATGATCTGCCCAGGCTGACAATAGCCGCACTGCGGCACCTGTTCGGCGATCCACGCTTTCTGTACGGGATGCAAGCCATTCAGCGAAAGACCTTCAATCGTCGTAATGGCTTTACCTGCTGCGTTGGCCACCTGCATCTGGCACGACCGCATTGCGGTTCCATCCACATGTACCGTACAGGCGCCGCACATCCCAATGCCGCAACCGTACTTCGTGCCGGTCATGTTGAGCGTGTCGCGTAATACCCAGAGCAAAGGAGTCTGCCCGTCGACATCCACCGCAAGTGTGCGGCCATTGATTTGAAGAACGAAATGATCCATCTGCATTCCTCACACACACTTTTCCAGAGTGCTGGAGGAGAAGCGAATGATTTGCAGAGTGGCTTGGAACTTATGCAGGGAAATCTGCAAATTATGCAGGGAATAACTGGCCCATTAGGATTGAGTGCGGCTCACAGTAAGCAACGTCTGCCAGCCAATCTTGCTCATGCGCACTCGCTCGCCGTTGGCAAGAACGACCCAGCCCTCGGCTCTGCCCTCGCGAAGGATCTCCCGGACCTGCTCAATATTCACAATCGCCGACCGATGTACGCGGGCAAATTTTGCTGGGTCCAACTTAGCCGCTAGTTGTTTGATCGTCTCTCGCAGCATGAGCTTCCTGTTGCCCACATGAAGGCAGGAGTAGTAATCGGCAGCCTCAATCCACTCGATATCACTGACGTTGACGAATGAATCTTTAACTCCATTGCGTACAAGAATGCGCTTCAGATACTCTTCCTGCCCCTGCCCCGAATTCTTGAGCCCTGCCAGAACAGCCTTTAACTGTTCCTGCGTCATCAAGGCTGCTTTTGAGGCAACCTGCTCCTTTACATGGACAAGAGCTGCTTGTAATCGCTCCGGTTCAACAGGTTTTGTCAGGTAGTCCAGCGCATGCACTTCAAATGCTTTGATGGCGTATTTGTTATGTGCTGTCACAAACACTGTGACGGGCATGCGCGCCGAGCCAATCTTCTCAATGACCTCGAAGCCGCTATTGCCCGGCATTTGAATATCCAGAAAGAGCAGATCAACTGGCTTTGCCTTCAGCGTTGCGATCACTTCCCTTCCATTGCGGCATTCATCCGTAATTTCAATCTCTTCGTCTTTGGACAAAAGAAATCTGAGCCGCTCGCGCGCCAGCGGCTCATCGTCAGCAATCAATGTCTTCAACTTCATGCCAACGCCTGTTCATACGGAATAGTGATGGACACTTCGAATCCGCCAGATTTCGGTTCACCAGCATGAAAGCCATATTCTTTCTCATAAAAATGAGCAAGCCGGTCCTCAGTATTCTTCAACCCTATTCCATGCCCTGGTTTCGAATTCCCATTCAGCCCCGGCCCATTGTCGCGCACGCGCATATGCAAGCGGCCTCCACTGCGTTCGATAGATGTATGAATGACACCGTCATCTTCACAATGGGCAACTCCATGCCGGATTGCATTCTCAACAATTGGCTGAAGCAGGAAGCACGGAACCAGGCCATCCAGCGCATTCGGATCGACTTTGATCTCAACCTTCAAACGATCCGCAAACCGGATCTGCTCAATCGCCAGATAGTTCTCTATGATCTCCAACTCCTGAGACAACGGGACCTTTTCAGGAGTCGTTCTCTTGAGCGTTGCTTTGAGGATCGCATTCAAATGCGCGAGCGTCTCGGCGGCTTCTTTCTGGCGTCCCAGCTCAACCAGTGTGGTGATTGCATTCAACGTATTGAACAGGAAATGCGGCTCCAGTTGCATCTGCAACGCACGCAGATGCGCAGTCGATAATTGCTTTTGTAGCTCCAGCGAACGCATTGCGTCCCGCTGTGACTGAATTTGTAGATAAATGATGCCTGCAATGCCAAAAACGAATCCGTATAACAACAGATCGAAACCTAGACGGTTAATCTGAAAAAGCTCAGTCCATACGGCCACAGCGCTCTTATGCGTCGCCCATGCGCTGTCAGTAAATCCAACAGCTCCTAAAAGGAGGAGATGAACCACCCCCAGAACAGAGCCGGTAATGACATGAAACAAAATAGCCGGCAGCGAAAAGCGCAGGACATTTGGCTTAAGCTGTCCAAGTTTCCATAACGAGCTCGCTACACCGCCCCACCAGCACCAGAGCACAATGCCATAAATCAAAGAAGGTATGTGCGTGATAGAGTGGCATTCGCTTGCCGTCATAAGAGCCAGAAAGAACGTAAGCGAGAATATGATCAAGAAAGGGTTGATCCGGGGAGCGGGACGTATAGTTTTAGGCTTTACATCTGCCGGATTTCCCCGCTCTCCGGCAGCGTATGCGGGTGACATCACGAGTTGATTCATAGGCATGCTCCTCACTGGAAGGCCTGTACGCTGATAGTACAGCCGGTACATTGACTACGGTAGAAATCTTTCAATCCCTGTTGCGCTTCCATCTTTAATTGAGCCGCTTGTGCGAGAGATCCTGTGCGTTGCAGAACCTCGGAATACGCCATTTCAGCAGTGAGATACCTTGGATTCTGATGGCTCAGGGTGTTACCCAAAATTGTTAATCCTTTGCGCATGGCGTCCAAAGATTGATCTACTTTTCCTGCATTCACATATGCCTTGCCAAGAAGCATATAACCCCATCCGGTGATGGGATGCTCCTCGCCATTCCTGTGTTTCCATAGATCTAAAGCATGCTGATAACTGGATATTGCAAGCGAGGTATTACCATCAACATCTGCAATCCATCCTTGCATCGAAACAATGGCTGCAACGTCGTCATCGTCCAGGTTGTTGGTTAGCTTCATTTCTTCCAGCGCTCGCTTCAAATACTTTTTGCCCTCGCGAACATGATTTTGACTAAGCGCAAGCCCCACGAGGTTACTGCAGGACCTCGCAATACCTGCATGATCGCCTATTTGCTCGTAGAGGCGCAGTGCCTTGAGTCGCATCGCGACTGCGATTTGTATCTGCCCCATATCTCGATAAAGAGAGCCGAAATTATCGATGACCGCTGCATAGTCGACAATATGCGCAGGCAAGGCGCCTAAAATCCGAGCGGCTTGTTCATAGGCATGTTGCCCTTCAGCGAATCTGCCCAGGTCTTCATAGGCCAAACCTAGAAGATCCCATGCTCTTCCAACATCCGCTGGACACAGTATTTTAGCGTCAATGAGCGCCTGGGCCGCAGCAATGGCCTGAACAGGTTGCGCTTTCAGCTCAAGTGCAAAAGCATCGGCAAGCTGCTGTACTGGATTCACTTGAGCCGCAAACGCGGAAGCACACGCTAGAACTAAGACCAAGGAACATGCTCTGACATATCTCATGCCACTAGAGTCTGCGTGCGCTCAGACCCTAGCCACATCAAAGCTGCGTACTATGCCTATTTTGCAGGGAAAGTTCGGCTTGGTGCAGCGATATGACTCATCTACCTCCGCTTCACTGGATAAGTGAAGCAGAGGTAGACATGTTCATGACTACTCACCACCAGAAGACTTCCTTCCGGCCAGGCGCTCAGGCATATCCGCCAGTACATAACTCATCACCGCAAGCGCCGCAATATTCTTGCGAAACTCTTCAGGATCGACCTTATCGAGAGTATCTGCCTCGGTATGATGCCAATCGAAGTAGTGCGTGCCCACTGTCTTCATCCCCAAGCTGGGAACGCCCTCACGGGTGATAGGTCCAATATCGGAACCGCCGCCACCAGGAGTAATTTCATTCGCGCCAATAGGCTCCAGCAGCGCTCCTATCTGCTTCAGCAAGTCCATCGAGTGCTGCTCTTCCGCACTCAGCTCCAGAGGAGTGAACCCTGAGGCATTGGGAGCCGCTCCTGCCGCCGCAGCAGCGCGACGGAAACCAAAACCACCATAGCCGAAACCCACTGGCTTTTCCGCTCCTCCATCCATCTCAATCGCAGCAACCTGGTCTTTGATCTTATCGATCACCAGCTTGCGATAAGCTTCGCCGCCATGCGTGCCATTCTCCTCATTCACCCAGAAAACGACACGAATCGTGCGCTTTGGATGAAGATTCAGTTTGCGGATAAGAGAGACTGCCTCAAATGTAGCCATAATGCCTGAGCCATCGTCTTGTGCCCCCTGCCCTACATCCCAGGAATCGATATGCCCGCCAAGAACAACCACCTGCTCTGGATGCTCCGAACCGGGAATTTCACCAATCACATTGCCTGCCTGCACCTCCGGCTCCAGATGCGCATCCATCTGCAAATGGATCTTCACTGGACCTTCCTTCGCAAACCGCTCAATCAATAGCGCATCTTCAACAGAGATAGCAGCGGCGGGAATCTTTGGTTGCTTTTCGTCGTAGTCAAGCGCACCCGTATGAGGAATCTGTAAAGCTAACCCAGTTGCTGACCGGACTAAAACAGCAACAGCGCCCTTGGCCGCAGCACGCGATGGCCCGGTGCGACGATACGTCGAGCCCACACCGTATCCGTGCCAGCCTGGATTGAAGACGACGATCTTCCCTTTCACTTGATCGTTTAGGAGCGCATCAAGCGCATCGAAACTTGGAACAAATACAACATCAGCCGTAATACCTTCCTTCGGAGTGGCAACACTCATGCCAAGGCCAAGCAGATGAAGCGGTTTACTGACAGGCGCAAGAATCGATCCCTCTTCATGCCCGCGCACCCAATGCGGAACCGAAACAGGCTGGATAGTTACGTTCTGCAGGCCTGCCTTCTTCATCAGGTCTGCGCCCCACGTAATAGCAGTATTCAGCTGCGGAGTACCGCTGAGACGCTTCCCAATGTGATCGCAAAGATATGTAAGATTTGCGTAGCCATCCTGATCGGCAAGCGCAGCCTGCGTGAGCTTATCGGCAACCGGCTTGTATGTTTCAGTGAGATTGGCAGAATTCTGCTGCGCCGAAAGTGGCAGAGAGAGCAAAGGTATAGCCAATGCAAGGGACGTGATACATCTGAAAGAGTTCATTCTTACAAGTTCCCTTCATCTGAATTGAGCAAAGAAAAATCGGCTGGAAGACAATTGCGCCTTCCAGCCAATCATAGTGCGTACATCAAAGCTAGAAGATCAGCTTAGCGGCGAATTGTACGTTGAAGGGTTCGCCAGGGCCAATACCAGGTGCCCCGGCATTATCACCGCGCGTATCCGTAGCACGGCCAAAGCTACTCGAACCAAATGTTCCGCTCGGATTAGCAAGATTCACGCGATTGAAGATGTTAAACATCTCAGCGCGCAGTTGAAGATTCAGCTCTTTGCGATTCACGGCAAACCCCGTGTTCTTCACCAATGCCGCGTCCACCGTGCCAAAACCCGGACCACGCAGCAGATTGCGCTGCATGGTGCCGTAGGTTCCAGCAGTCGGTGTCGAGAAAGCTGCACTATTGAACCATGAGACATACTTGCCAGTGGTATTGAAGGCGTGGCTGACAGCATAGGCGTCGCCGGTCAAGTTCACACGGTCCTGAACCTCACCATTGCCGCTGTTGCTGCTGCTCAACTTCACATTGACAGGCGAGCCAGTGTAGAAGGTGAGGAACGAATTTGCCTGCCAGCCCTTGGTAAGCAATTTGGCATGTTCGGTGAACGTTGGCACCTCATAGACAATATAGCCATTGAAGGTATGCTTCACGTCGAAAAGTGCGTTGCCGTATTCCGCAGCCAGGTTATTCGAATCCTGCGGCGCATACCCGCGCGTGCCCGAGACATTATCCAACGCATGCCCATATGTATACGAGGCCTGCGCCGTCAGCCCATGCCATCCGCTGGTGCGAATCTGCGCTTGCAGCGAGTGGTAGTTTGATCCCGAACTACTCTCGAACTGATTGATCGCCGCCAGATGTGGAAATTGATTATTGTATGGACGTGTAGCCTGAACCACATTGCCTACCAAGACACCGTTAACGATTTTGGCGCCCCTTGCAGCCTGGTTAATATCGCGCAGATTAAAGAGTCTGCGTCCAAGCGATCCAACATAGCCAATCTGCAATACTGTGCGAGGGCTTAGCTGATATTCGGTGTTCAGGTTAAAGTTCTGTATATACGCAGTGCGGAAGTCTTTGCTGACGGTAGCAGCACCAAAGGTGGCAGTTGCACTGCTGGATGGCAATGGATCTAAATCAGTGCTGATAGCAAATGCGGAACTCTTGCTGACGGTAAAGACTGGATCCGAGCCAGCCCGGTTCGCCTGTACTCCCACCGCTGCGCCATTCCCAGGGCGATTGTCAAAGAAACCATTCAGGTTTGGCAGATCGAAGAAGACCCCGTAGGTACCGCGAACAACCAGCTTATCCGTCAGCTGTGACGAGAAGCCAAAGCGTGGCGAGAAGTTCGTCCAGTTGCGCGGATAGATAGAGTCGAGTCCCTGGCCTACAATCGCGAATCCAGTAGACGAATTGGGATCAAAGTCCGACAACGTGCCATCGGTAGAGTAAAACGGCCCGTTGAAGTCATAACGCAGGCCATAGTTCAGCGTGAGGCGTGGGAGAAGCTGATACTGATCCTGTGCGAAAGCGTCGAAAGTATTGACCCAAAGATCACGTTGCAGGTTCCCGCGTACAATGCTGCCGTTCGTCGCATATCCGGCAAGGAAATCAGCAAGAGCGCGAACGGAGTAGTCACTGCTGCCATAGACTTCCTGACTGGAATCACTGGCATACGATGTAGCCGTACCCGTCGCTAACGTGGCAGAAGCCTTGCCTGCAAAGCTGAAATTGCCACGCACATTGCGCTGATAAAGCAGGTTCATATAGGAACGGCGATATTCACCACCGAAACGGAACTGATGCTTGCCAACAACATATGTAACCGTATCGGTTACGTGGCCAGTGACGTCTTTACGACCGAGCGGTGGCGTAACACCGATCTGGTCAAAACCTGTAATCGTGATTGTTGGCGCGCCATACAGAGAAGGATCCGTCACACCCGTATCCAATCCCAGAGCTGGGATGTTCTGGTTGTGCACCGCATCGTTGAATGTCTGGCCAAAGTAATTTGCTGCGAACACAATCTGGTTGGACAGATATGCAGTCGGAGTCCAGTTGTGCGTGATGGCATAGTTCTGCACATGGTCGGGGGCAACCTGATAATAGTTGTAAACGTTCGTGCCGACATTGCCGGTCTGGCGTCCAGCGCCCACGAAACCGCGCACCGAGAGCGTCTGCTTGGGAGTTAGGTTGTAGTCAAGCTTCAGAATCGTATTGTCGCTATAGCCTGTCTGCGGGCGAGTTTCGTAGAAGTTGCTCGTAGTAGCAGCGCCGCTCTTATTGCCCTGCGGCCAAAGCGTAAGCACATTCAACATCGTCTGGCTGACAGGAACATTGTGAGCACCCAGCAATGCTGTGGCTCTATCCACCCATGCAGTGGTAGGTTCGGTTGCCGAAGACTGATTGCCAACAACGTACTTCTGGCGCTCGTAGTTCAGAAAGAAGAACAGTTTGTCACGAAGGATAGGACCGCCAAGCGAAGCGCCAAATTGATTATTGCGAATCTTCGGCTTGTTGCCAGTAACGAACGGGCTCTGTTCGGCGAAAAATTCGTTCCGCAGAAAGTAGTAAGCACTGCCGTGAAAATTATTCGTTCCCGCGCGCACAACCATATTAATGAGACCGCCACCATTGCGGCCTACTTCGGCATTGCCCTGTGTCTGCACGGAAAACTGGTCAATGGCATCGATTGGCAACGTTACGCCAGCAATGCCGGAGACGCCACCCTGGTTTGCGGCCTGAGCATTCTGCCACAGGTCGTTATTGTCCGCCCCATCAATCTGCCAGTTGTTCTGATTGGTACGGGTGCCATTGAGCGATCCGTATCCGTTATAGCCGGGAACAATCTTGAGCAACTGCGTAAAGTCGCGACCATTCAAAGGAATGTTCTGCACCGCTTTGTCCGGCACCACCCCTGTGTTTGTCGATGAGACAGTATCAAGGGCAAGGTCCGCTGCATTCACTTCGACCGTTTGCGTCGACGAAGCTACATTCAGCTTGACGGCTAGCGAGTAAACCTGGCCCGGATGCACCGCAATGTCTGAAATCTTAGTTGACTGAAAACCAGCAGCACTGACCGTAAGAGTGTAGTGATTGCCTAGCGGCAGGTCTTGAAACGCATAATCGCCACCCCCGGTGGTGACTGTGTCACGAGTCAAACCCGTCTCAGGATTCAAGAGAGTGATGTTGGCTCCGGGCACAACAGCACCTGAAGCATCCGTTACTGCACCGGCAATGCCACCGCGAAATGTTTGAGCGAAAGGCAAAGGGCTAGAGATTAAAAGAAGAAAAAGAGAGAGCCATAAATGACTTTTATGTACACGCAAGGAACAGCCTCCAAAGGACATGGAAAAGTACTGAAAGAGTTGCATGTTTCCAGTCTTTTATCTGTGAGATGAATTGACAACGATTATTAACAAAATCAATTTGCCAAATAAATTTTATTTACGAAGAAACCTCATATGCTAATCCGGGATAGAAGTCACAGCCGGATGATCCTTCGACGGCGGTGGCGGTAACGGTGCCATTTTCTCGTAGCCCCGCTGACCATCAGCGCCAATGGGGCCTGGTCCAGGCTGCAAATGTGGAGCATCCACATTGTCCTCCGAGCAGGAGTATTCCCTAACCTCCTGGTCTGGACGCCCCAGTAGCCATGTCCGCTGATAATGAATCGGCTCCGTGTAGAACTTAGGGTCGATAACCGTCAATTCCAAATGAAGATGCCCAATGTCTGACCGCGTCCAACGCTCGATCGTGTGCAGTTGGTCACTATGCGGGTTGGCATTTTCATCAGCCCACGTGCGGGCATCTTTGAAGGCGATGGAATCAATCACGAGAGCATCCCCATCCCAGTTGCCAATCTCCTCGCCAAAGAAAGAAGGATCGGGATCATCGGAGTGCTTGCGACCATCGAACGGAATCAAACGATACGTGGTGTACCAGTAGAGAAAAACCGCATGATCTGCACCCTGCAGCAACTGAAAGGGTAAAGCGCTCGCGTCATGGCGAGGAATACCACCGACGACGCAAAGGCTCTCAGGATCAATCGTATGTTCGACGTTGTACTTCAGCGCTGCAGTGCCGGCGGGAGTAAAGGGCAGCTTATATCCCGGCAAGTCCTTGCCGATATTGCCCACTGGCTTGTCTTTTTTAGAGGGCACCCAATAGCCCGAGAGATCGGGGTGCCCCTGCGCTGCACGTGGAGCAGGTCCCTTCGGAAGGTCTTCTTCTTTTCTTGAAAATAACGACAATGCCTGCTCTGAATCCGACTTCGGTTTGGCCTGTGAAGCAGTCGAGGATTGAGCCAACAAAACGCTCTCTGAGGCCAAAGGAAACAGCGCAATCATTGCAGCAAGAGCGGTAATCCAAACATCAGAGCGAATCTTCAAAGCAACTCTCCTATCGGGAAGCGAACGGATACAGCTTCATCGATGAGAAGTGTCAGATGCACGCAGAAATGCCCGCCTCATCGAGGAAGCTAGATCCGCAGATTGAAATGTCTTTATAAGGTATGCGCCAGTGCAAATGAAACTAGCGAATGCTGACGATCTCTCCGCAAATCAGCAGATGTAGCCGACGGCAACAGCTTTGAATTGGGAGGATAGACATATGTTCACCATAGCTGGGAGCGAGATAGCGGTCAAGTACTTCCAAGGCAATCTATCCTTGACACTAGAAACATCACAAGCTAGAGTTCGATCATGCTTTGCCTCTACCTCGCACGGTGTTGTCCCTCTGCCATCTTCTCAGGCAGGAATGGGTATCGCGTGCAAGCAAAGCAATGATCTAACGTATTTGCGATCTTCAGCTTTTTGATGAAAAGCCCGCTCCCAAACCTATGGTAGAGCGGGCTTTTTGCATTCGAGATATCCCCATCATTCAGGAGCATTGACCATGAAAACCAAATTTGGCGCACTCGTTGTAGCTCTCGGCCTGGCAAGTTCACTGCCAGCATTCGCGCATCATTCTTTCTCTGCGGAGTTTGATGGTAGTAAACCAGTCCGTCTCGTAGGCAAAATCACCCGCGTCGAGTGGACAAACCCGCACTCTTATTTCTATGTCGACGTAACCGATGACAAAGGTAAAGTAACAAACTGGGGTTGCGAAGGCGCTGGACCAGGAGCGCTTACACGCCGCGGATGGAAGAAGGGCGATCTTAAGCTAGGCGACACAATCGTAGTCGATGGTTACCGCGCTAAAGATGGCTCTCACCTGATCGACGCGCGCCGCGTGACTTTCCCTGATGGCCGCTCCGTATATGGTGGAACACCCGGCGACGGAGGCCCTGGAGATGATGGCACAAACAATGGCAATCTCCCCGCAGCCGCCAAACCAAATCAGAAATAGATCGCTACGTGAAACAAGATTTACTTTCACACAACTTAGTTTCCTAACAAGGACTTGCTTCGATGTCCGTACTTCTTCATTTTTGCCAATGGCTCTACGATTCTCCGATTGGCACATCGATCCGTGAATCGACTTACACATTCCCCATCATTGAAACGGTCCACGTGCTCGGCATCACGCTGTTAGTTGGCACCATATCCATTCTCGACCTGCGCCTTCTCGGGCTGATTCTAAAACGGGAACCAGTCTCTGATGTGGCGAGGCAAATTCTTCCGCTCACATGGATTGGATTTGCAGTAATGTTCGTCAGCGGCTTCCTGCTCTTCTGGTCGGAAGCTGCGAAGTCTTATTGGAATCCCGCTTTTCGCATCAAACTCATCCTCTTGCTACTCGTTGGCTTGAACCCGCTCATCTTTCATCTGACAATCTACCGGCGGGTCGAGGATTGGAATCTTGCGCCAATTACTCCTTGGCGTGCCAGGGCGGCAGCCATCGCATCGCTTACATTGTGGAGCGGCATTATCATTGCCGGCCGTGCAATCGCTTATTTCTAAGAGAGGCTCTCAGCGTGTCGGTGCTTTCCTGGTTTATATGGCTTAGCAAATCTCCTGTTGGCGAGGTTATGCAGAAATCAACCTGGGGATTCGCCGTTGTTGAAATCGTCCATCTTCTCGCACTCGCAGCTCTAGGTGGAACGGTATTGATCATGGACTTAAAGCTATTAGGAGTTATCTTCAAGCATCAGCAGGTTTCACGCATCGCTCGCGACCTCAACCCAATCTTCCTCGGAAGCCTCGTTTTCATGGTGCTTTCAGGAGTGATGCTCGTATCCGAAGAGGCCCTCAAGTGCTACTACAATCCAGCATTCCGCCTCAAGATGTTACTGCTCTTCCTGGCAATTGTCTTCTATTTCACGCTACACCGGAAAGCTTTAAGAATAAGCCAGGATCACCCGTCTTGGGGATCACGCGCAGCCGCAGCTATATCGCTGGCGCTGTGGCTGAGCATAGGACTGGCAGGAAGAGCTATCGGCCTGATCTGATTTTTCTACCTCTCGACATAACCACTCGCCTCTCCTAGAACAAGAACTTAGCCGCAAACTGTACCAGGCGCGGATTGTTTGTCTGACTTGTAACCTGACCGAAGGTTGAAGAACCAGGACTCCAACCATTGGCTGGAGGGCCAAACTG
>Ga0137415_10003848_pt1 | contig 14878 bp, 10 predicted proteins | sample CZODoug3_1_1_16f_FD_183082 | JGI IMG/M metagenome (GOLD analysis project Ga0137415, IMG submission 183082) | Vadose zone soil fungal communities from Angelo Coast Range Reserve, California, USA - CZODoug3_1_1_16fungal (Hybrid Assembly) | ecosystem: Environmental > Terrestrial > Soil > Vadose... | reverse complement strand
GACGATCGCCGGCGCATTGGCGCTATATTCGATTCCGATCGCGCAATATCCCGATATCGTTCCGCCCCAGGTCTCCGTCACCACCAGCTTTCCCGGCGCCTCGGCAGCGGTGGTCGACAGTACGATTGCGCAGCCGATCGAAGCCCAGGTCGTCGGCGTCGACAAGATGATGTACATGAAGAGCGTGAGCGGCGACGATGGCAGCTACACGCTCACAGCATCTTTCGAGCTTGGCACCGACCCGGACATCAACACTGTCAACGTCAACAACCGCGTCCAGGTGGCGCTTTCAAGCCTCCCCCCGGACGTTCAGCGCCAGGGTATCACTGTCAAAAAGAAATCGTCGGCTTTGCTCGGCGTTATCGCGGTCTACGCGCCAAAGCACACTCATGATCCGTTGTTCCTGTCCAACTACGTCACGATCAACCTTCTCGACCAGATCAAGAGCGCGCCCGGCGTCGGCGACGCGTCGCTTTACGGCCCGCAGGACTATGCCATGCGCGCCTGGGTTCGAACCGACAGACTTACCGGCCTCGGGCTAACGACAGGCGACATCATCAATGCGCTCCAATCGCAGAACGTCCAAGCGGCCGTCGGCCGCGTCGGCGCCCGGCCGATCTCCAACGAACAGCAGTTGCAGCTCAACATCCAAACGAAAGGCCGCTTGGACTCCGTCGAGGAGTTCGAGAACGTCATCGTGCGTACCAACCCGGACGGGTCCGTGCTGCGCCTTCGCGATGTAGCGCGGATCGAATTGGGCGCCGCCAATCTGGATCGTGACACCCGGTTCAACGGCGGGCCTGCGGCCATCATAGGCATCTACCAATCACCCGGCGCCAATGCCATTGCCACCCTGAATGGGGTTCGCGCCCAGCTTGCCGAGCTGGAAAAGCGGTTTCCCGAGGATTTGGCCTGGAAGATCACCTACGACCCGACGAGTTTCGTCACCGCGACCATCGAAGAAGTCCAGCATACGCTGATCGAGGCCTTCATCCTTGTCGTGCTCGTGGTCTATCTCTTCCTCGGCAGCTTGCGCGCGACCCTGATACCGACCTTAGCGGTGCCCGTCAGCCTGATCGGTACATTCATCGTGCTCAAGGCGGTCGGTTACTCCGCCAATTCGGTTTCGCTCCTGGCCGTCGTGCTGGCCATCGGCATAGTGGTCGATGACGCCATCGTCGTGGTCGAGAATGTGGAGCGTGTGCTGGAGGAGCATCCCGAGCTCTCGCCCGGCGAGGCAACCAAGCGAGCGATGCGCGAAATCACCGCGCCGATCATCGCGATCACGCTGGTGCTGCTCTCGGTTTTTGTTCCCGTGGCCTTCATCCCCGGCATCTCAGGCGAGCTGTTCCGCCAGTTCGCCGTCACGGTCGCCGTCTCGATGTTCCTGTCGGCGATCAACGCCCTGACGCTGTCGCCGGCACTCTGCGGGGTGCTGCTGCGACCAAGTCACGGCCCGCGGCGCGGCGTGATTGGGCTGATAATGCGTTCGATCGACCATGTCCGCGACGCGTACGGTGTCGCGGTCGCCCGCATCGTCCGGGTCTCAGTGATTGGGTTGGTGTTGGTCGGTGCCGCTAGTTTCGGAGTCGTCGGTCTTGCGAAGATAACGCCGACCGGGTTCCTGCCCGAGGACGACCAGGGTGCGCTGTTCGTGGTCGCCCAACTGCCGGGTGGGGCATCGGTTCTCCGGTCGTCCGACGTGATCCGCCGGGCCGAGGCCATCCTACGAGACGAGAAGGCGGTCGAGGACATCACATCAATCATCGGATTGAACTTCATCGACAACTATTCGCAGCCCAATGCGGCGTTCATGATCGTCACGCTGAAACCCTTCGAGGAGCGCAAGGATCCGTCTCTCGGCCTGGCGGCGTTGATCGCTCGCCTTGCTCCAAAGTTCCGCCAGATCGAGGGCGGGACGGTCGTTCCGCTTGCGCCGCCGCCGATCATCGGCCTCGGCACTGGTGGCGGCTTCACCTATGTGCTGCAGGATCTTCGCGGCGGCGACCCCGCGGCGCTGGCGCCGGTCTTGCGCGGCCTCGCAGTGGCGGCAAATCAGGATCCGCAACTGAATCGCGTGTTCAGCACGTTCTCGGCCACCAATCCCTCGATCTATCTCGACATCGATCGCGACAAGGTGCAGATCCTGGGCGTGCAGCTGAGCGCCGTCTTTCAAGCGCTGCAAGCGTCGCTCGGCGGATACTTCGTCAACAACATCAACCTCTTCGGTCGTACATGGCAGGTCCAGGTCCAGGCTGAGGCCGACGACCGCAACAGAGTCGACGACATCTATCGGATCAACGTGCGCAACGCCGAGGGAATGATGATCCCGCTACGTAGCCTGCTGGAGGTTCGCGTTGTCGTCGGCCCGCCAGCGCTGATCCGCTACAACAATCGTCGCGCCGTTACGGTTCAGGGGTCTCCCGCCCCGGGGGTTTCGTCCGGACAAGCGCTGAGTGCGATGGAAGCGGTCGCGGCACGCACGCTGCCGCCAGGGTACGCCGGGGAGTGGACCGATACGGCATTCCAGGAAAAACGTGCCGAAGGCAAGACGGCCATCATCCTCGGCTTCGCAGTCCTGTTCGCCTTTCTGTTCCTCGTGGCGCTCTATGAGAGCTGGACCATACCGGTGCCTGTCTTGCTATCGGTGACGGTCGGTATTCTTGGGTCGTTTGTCGGGATCGTCCTCGGCCGCCTGACGCTCGATCTCTACGCGCAGATTGGGATCGTCGTGCTGATCGGACTCGCGGCCAAGAACGGAATCCTGATCGTCGAGTTCGCGAAGGAGAAGAGGGAGCACGGCATGCCTCTGCTCGAGGCGGCAACGGAGGGCGCACGGCAGCGGTTCCGGCCGGTCATGATGACGTCGTTTGCCTTTATTCTTGGTCTCCTTCCATTGGTGGTGGCGACCGGCGCCTCGCAACTCGCGCGCCGCGACGTTGGCACGCCTGTCTTTGGCGGCATGATACTTGCCTCATTCATCGGGATTTTCGTCATCCCGCCGCTCTACGTCTCATTCCAGGCGATTCGAGAAAGGCTCAGGCCATCGGTCCGCCCGCGCGAGACATCGCAGTTGAACGCTAGTACCGCAGAACCCGCCGCGCATGACGCAGGAATGCAACCTCAGGCGCCGGCAGAGTGATGGCCGCGATCTTGATCGCCGCGCTCTCGCAGCGGCAATGACGTCGGCGCGGACGGGGCAGATCAGATGCTGCCCCGTCCGTGCAGAATCTCGAAGGGAGTTCGTCATGAGTACAGCGCCTGCTTTGCCGATTTGGACTCGCTTCCGCGCAATGGGTGTCGGCATCCTGCTCATGCTGTTCAATTCGTCGGCAAGCGCCGCCAGCTTCGGTGAGGTCATGGACTGGTGCTCCAATCGCGGCAATGAGGGCGATCAGCGGCTGTGCGTTGCCTATGTCTCGGCGGCGATTGAATTGATGCGATCCCCGGATCCAGTGACCAACGGCGGCCATCAGCTGTGCGTGCCGGATGAAGACCTCAGTACCATCGTGATTCCTATGCTCACGACGTGGATGAAGCAAAATCCGCAGGCAAGGAATGACTCCTTGTCGACGGTCGGCGCGGTACTGGCCAGTCGCTATCCATGTTCGTAGGCACAGCGCGACCCACCAGGTGGCTCGGTCGATTTTCCTGACGCGCTGCGGTCAGCGCGACAGCAAGAGCATGGCTGCTATATCACGTTAACCAACGTTGGAGCGTGACGGCTGCATCGCGCCGAAGCGCATGCGCTTTATTCATTGCGCAGGCGGATGCAGGGCGGCTGGCTCTTCGGTGCTCCACTCCTTGATCAGGGTATAGCCGAGGGCCAAGAGGGTGGGTCCCACGAACAGTCCGAGGAGACCCAGCATCAGCAGGCCGCCGAACATGCCGAGCAGCAGCAGGATGAGCGGCAAATCGCTGCTACGGCCGATCAGATAGAGACGCATGAGACTCTCGAAGGGGCCGAATACCATCAAATTCCACACGCCTACGAAGATCGCCCATCCAATATCGCCGGCGTTGGCAAGCCAGAGCAGGGCAGGGAGCCAGATCAGCGCCGGCGCGAACGGTATCAGCGTCAGAAAAAAGCACAGCAGAGCGAGGAGCCCGGCACCGGGCACGCCGGCGAGCAGGAAGCTGAAGCCGGCGAGGAGCGCCTGTATCAAGTTGGTTCCCAGGACGCCATAGAGCACGCCGCGAACCGTGCCGCCGGCGATCGCCATTAGCCGGTCGCCACGGGCGCCGCCGATGCGTCGCAGGCTGGTATGCAGCCGCTCGGCAATGGTGGCGCCGTGGCAGTAAAAGAAGAAGGCAATCACGAGGCTGAGCAGCAGCTTAGCGGTGCCGCTTCCCAGGCCGGTACTGATCGCCAACACCCAGTCGCGCACCGTGCCGAGATACGGCGCCAGCGCGGCGGTGAGGGTAGCACCGCTGGTAGCGACCTCTCGCCAGCGTTCGTCCACTTTACGGCCGATCAGGGGTAGTTCGGCGACCCAAGACGGAGGACCGGGCGGCCCGATCTCGAGCCAGTGGCGAACAAGCTCGATCAAACTCGTCGTGCCGTCCGCCAAGGTCAAAATCAGCAGGGCGATCGGCGCAGCCAGGAGCGCCGTTGTCAGGAGGGTCATAACGCCGGCAGCAGCAGCCGTGCGGCCACCTAGCGCAGCTTCGACACGGAGGAACAGCGGCCAGGTCGAGAAGACGATGATCATCGCCCAGAGCAGTGACGTCGCAAACGGCCAGAGGATTGCGACGCACCCGAGCGCCACCCCTCCGAGAGCGATCCCGGCGATCGCTCGCTCGATCCTGGGCTTGTCGTTCATGCCATGAGCCTCCGGAAGCGAAGCGCCTGTCGTGTCCGCCCTCATGCGGCGAGTACCTGGGCGATGCGATCACTGAGCTGACCGAGCGCGTCGCTCATGGCGGCAACGAGATCCGTGACCGAAGGCGAGGCTGGCTGGGTGGTGATCCGATCCGACCACAACGAGGGACGTCGCCCATCGCGTTGCACCGCCGATCTCGCATCGAGAAAGACCTTGCCGTTCTGATCGGCGTCGAACCGGCTGATGTCGACCTCGACCGTAACATCGGCCCGAATCGTCAGCGAACCGGAGGCTCCGACAACCTGGCTTGCCGGCAGCCGTAACGACAGGTTTTCGATCACCACGCGCGTCACCATGTCGCGCATCTCTTCGCCCCAGCGTTCGAGGTCGGCGATCTGCAGCTCGTAGGCATTGCTGTGGCGAACAATCTGCGGGCGATCGAGATATTTCGCGAGCTCGACGGGTTTGACCGCCACGGTTGCGGGCGATCGCCCTGCCGACGCCGCCACCGGTTGCGGAGCGAGGGTGAAGAACCTCGAATTTGGCGATGTCGTACAGCCTTCGAGCGCGGCGAGCAGACCAAGGCCGGCGATCAGCCGACGGCGGGACAGATTGCCGCTCGTCATGGCGTCGTTCCGGCCTTGCCCCGGATCATTGCCTCGGGATGCCGCTCGACGAAGTCGGTGAGCTGCCGGATCGAGCGCGCCGTGTCCTGGAGTTGTCGAATCAGATCCGTGAGGTCTCGTCGCACCTGCGAGTTGCTGCCATAGCCGGTGTCCATCGAGCCTAGAGTGTTATCGGCGCGTCGTATGGTGAGGTTGGCGGCATCGGACGCCTGCCGCAGGCTCTCGAGCAGCGGTACTGTCCGCCTCACCGCTTCCTTGACATCCGGCGACCCGACCACGGCTTGAACCGAGACTAGAATATCGCGGATTTCCTTGACCATGGCGTCGAGCGGCAATGTGGCGATGCGATCGAGCGTCTCGCTGACGGAGCGCGTGATATTCTCCATCTCGTTCGGCACCGTCGGCAGCTTCGGATAGGTGGCGGTCGGGACGATGCTCGCTTGTGGCGCGTCGGGGAAGAAATCGAAGGCCACGAAGAGCTGTCCCGTAATCAGGCTCGCGGATTTGAGCTGCGCGCGCATGCCCCGCGCAACGAGTTCGGGCAGCAGGCGGCCTTGGCCAAACTCATCGCGGGTTCCGCTGGCAAGGTGAATGCGCCCGGGCTCCATCTCGACGACCACGGGTACATGAAAACTAGTGGTGGCCGGGTCGAACACGAGTTCGAAGTCGATCACCTTGCCGACCCTCATGCCGCGGAATTTGACAGGGGAGCCGGCCTCCAATCCATCAACCGATCCGCCGAATTCGACGATCACGCGAAGCGAACTCGTATAGGCCGCATCCTGTGCCGCCGACCGGTCCTCGAAGAGCGCGAAGGTAGTCAATTCCTTGCTTGGCTCGCCCTGCCGCACGACGTCCGGGCTGTCGAAAGCGAGGCCGCCCAATAGAACGGCTTCCAGCGATTCCATTTCGAGCTTGAAGCCGCTCGGGCCGGCGCCGAAAGTGATTCCCGACGCCTTCCAGAAATGCGTCTTGTCGTAGACTTGCGAATCGTAGGGGGCATAAACGAAGATCTGGACCTTGATGTCGGCGTTGGGGTCCGAGGCGTCGTATTTGATCACCTCGCCGACCTTGATATCCCGGAAATAGATGGGAGAGTGCGGGCCGATCGAGCCCAGCCGCTTCGTGGCCAGCACGAACTCGCGTCCCGGAACGTCGGCACGCACCACCGGCGGCGTCTCCAGGCCGATGAATTTGCGCGTCGGTTTGCCCTTGTCCGGATCCATTTCGATATACGCACCTGAGACCAGCGTCTCCAGCCCCGACAGACCGCTCAGGCCTAACCTCGGCCGGACCACCCAGAATTGCGTCTTGTCGGTCAGGTGGCCCTCGGCCTGTTTGTTCATCTTGGCGCTGACGGCGACATGGGACAGATCGGGGCTGGGCTCGATCCGATCGACCACGCCAAGCTCGATATCCCTGTACTTGACCCGCGTCTTCCCAGCCTCGAGCCCGGCCGCGGTCTTGAAGTCGATCGTGATCGTCGGGCCTCTCTCGCTAAACGTCGTATAGGCAAGCCAAATTCCGACGAGCGCGGCGACGATGGGAAAAGCCCAGATCGGCGACAGGCGACGCCCACGCTTGATCTCAGGCTTGGCGAGTCCCTGGAATGAGGGCGGCTGGTCGGCGCTCATGGCTGTTCTCCCGCAGCATCCCACATCAGTCGTGGGTCGAAACAGGTGGCGGCGATCATGGTTGTGATCACGACCGCGGCGAAGGCGATCGCACCGGTGCCGGGTTCGATGGTCGCGATCGCACCCAGGCGCACGAGCCCGACGAGGATCGAGATCATGAAGACGTCGATCATCGACCATCGACCGATCGACTCGACGATGCGGTAGAGCACGGTGCGGTCTCGCAGGCGCCAATGCGAACGTCGCTGGGTGGTGATCAGCAGGATCGCGAGACCGACGATCTTCAAGACCGGCACGGTGATGCTGGCGAAGAACACGAGCAGGGCCAACGGCCACATGCCCGCGAGGGCAAGCTCCTTCACCCCGCTCAGGATGGTATCGGGAGAGCCCGAGCCGAAGGAGATCACTGTCATCACCGGGTACGCATTCGCGGGGATGTAGAGGACGATCGCCGTGATCATCAGCGCCCAGGCGCGCATGATGCTATCCGGCTTCCGGAAATGGCGGCGCGCACCGCATCGCGGACAAGGCGAACCGTGACCCACCATGGGCGCCACAAGCGAGCAGGCTTCACACAGCAAAAGGGGCTCTTTTGGTGCCGGCGTCGGAACCGTTACGAGACCGCGCCGTTCGATCGCTGCCCAGACAACCTCGGGGCCGAGCACGATGTCGATCGCCACCATCACAAGCATGAGGGCGGCGAGCGCATAGAACGCTACGCCGATTTCAATCGTCGCGAGGTCGATCAGCTTGACATAGGCGACGAAGACACCGAGGAGGTAGACCTCGATCATCGCCCACGGGCGCAGGATCTCGAGCCAGCGGAAGATAAGTGGAAGGCGGGGTGGCGGATGGGGCAGTCGCAAGCCGGCCAGGACGTAGAAGGTGGCGCCGAGCTTCAGCAGCGGCGCCAGCACTGTTGTCGCCGCGACGACCGCGGCGAGCGGCCACATTCCTTGCTTCACGAGAGCTATCGCGCCGGTGATCAGGTCCGCCTCTTGAAGGCGTCCCTGGATCTTGAGCGACATGAACGGCATGGTGTTCGCGATGACGATCAGGATTAGGCCGCCAACGACGAGCGCCAGCGAGCGGTCGAGCGAGTCGACCGGTATCCTGAGTAGGGTCGAGCCACAACGCCGGCACAAGGCCGAGCTGCCGGGTGCCAGATGGCCGATCTCATGTCGGAGACCGCATTCGTGGCACTCGAGGATGCTCGTCAAGCCGCCCGTCGCATCGCGGTCATGGCCGTTGAGTGCGATCGTGGAAGAGCTCACAACGTAAACGTCTCCGATCTGCTGATTTACTCAGGAACGAGCGAATGTGGTGCCGGTTCGACTACCGGACCATAAGCGCTATTGACCAGTCAGTACGATGCACAGGCCGCTGCCGACCGTCCGTGCCGTTGCCAAACTAGCGAACGCAAGTCGGCCTCAGCGTGGCGTACACGCGCCGAAGATGACGTAGCTGCTCGCGTCGTCGTGGATCGCCAGACTCATATTTCCCTTCGCCTCGTTGATCGCCATGCTCCAGCCCCGCGTCTTCTCGATGCCCTGCAGGAACATCTGTCCCTCGGTATGGCGGACGAACTCGATCTTCGCGTTGATCGACGCGCCGCTAGGGCGGGTGCCGGCGATGGTCTTATCTTGAACGGAAACCTGCAAAAATTGCGGTGCGTCGAGCTTGTCGACCGTCTCCTCCTCGCACCTCAACCCGGGCTCGCATTCGAGGAGCTCGAATGTGGCGCAGATAATCGGCTGCGACCCGTCGAACGTGGCGGCAAAGCCGTCCGGCGATAGGGACAGGGCGAGTGCGGCGGCAGCGAGGAACACGGTTCTCATGATGAGCTTCCTCAGTTGACCGTATAGCCTCGCCCTTGCAGGCAGGCCGTCAAGGCGCGGTTGTATTGGTCGCGTTGCGCGGCGTTCGCCGAGCCCTGATTGGCCTGAGCCGCCGCCTGCTGCTGGTAGGAGCTTTGCTGCTGCGCCTGGCGCTGCATCTGCTCGCGACGGCGGATGCCGCCGATCATTGCGCCGGTCGCCGCACCGATGGCAGCGCCCTTGCCGGCATCGCCGCCGATCGCGCCGCCGACGGCGCCAATGGCAGCGCCGCGCGCACCGCCGCGCAGGAGACCGCCCTGCGGAGCCTCCTGAGGAGGCGGTGGCGGCGGAGGTGGTGCTGAAGCAGCGCTCGCGCGCGACGGATCGAATCCAGTCTGCCCTACGGCCCAGCTATGGCACTCGTAGCGATCGCGGTCTTGTTGCTGCTGACTCTGCCCTCGCGCCGGGTACATGAAGATGTCCTGTGCGCTCGCGGCGGGAGCCATGACACTCAACAATATCATCAGGATCGCGCCTCGGCTTGGCAAACCGACTGCATTAGCTCGATCGCACGGCGCCTTCAGCTGATTCCCTTTCAAGGCTGGCTGGCGACGAGCGCGAAGATCCGTAATTAGGCCGCATCCCTCAGTTTGTGGCATCGACTCACCTCACGCCTCGGCGATCTTGTTCCGCACGGCATATCGCACGATGTCGACGATCGTTCTGGCCCCGAGCTTGCGCATGATCGAGGCACGATGGGTCTCTACGGTCTTGACGCTGATTCCAAGCGCCGACGCAGCCTCCTTGTTGCTCTTGCCCTCGGCCAAGAGCTGGATGATTTCGCGTTCGCGCCCGGTGATCATCCGAGAGAATTGAACCTCCTCCGGCGCCTTTGTTGTCCGAAGAAATGAAACGAGGATCGCCTCCGAGACGTTCGAGGTGAAAAACGGCTTGTGTCGGGACAGTGCTTCGACAGCGGCAACGATGTGCTGGCCTGCATCTGTCTTCAAAAGATAACCTCTGGCCCCGGCGGCGAGAACGTCCCGCACGAGCTCTTCGCTCTCGTGCATCGTGAAGATGAGAACCTCGGTGTTTGGCAGTGCCTTCCTGATCTGGCGCGTCGCTTCGAGACCATTGAGCTCCGGCATGGTGATGTCGAGCACTGCGACGTCGGGCTTATGCTGTTTTGCTAGTTCCACCGCGTGGCGACCAGTCGTTGCTTCAGCGCAGACCTTCCAACCAGGCTGCTCCTCGACAAGGTGACGCAGTCCTCGCCGCATCACGTCGTGATCGTCAGCCAAGAGGATGCTCACCATCTGAATTCCCGCAATGCTCGCCCGGAACATTTCGAGGACGAGCCAAGACTCTCAAGAGCGCACCGCCCAGGATTTGGCCTGCAATATTTAGACTACGTCGAGTCCGCTCGCGCGCCGATCAGTTATTCCATGTAGCGCGGCAGAAAATTCACGTTACCGCGCCGTGAGCGCTTCTATCCGAGGGCGGCAGTCGGATTTCCGCGCTTATCCGTCTTTATCAGCCAAAGCGGACCAAAAGATAGGCGGCGCTGACAAGCCGCTGGAACAGCATCACCGACGCGACCACGCCTCGCGTCGGCGGTGATCGGCGTCAACCATCTCACCGAGTCTTTGGAGCTTCAGACCAAGTTGACCAACCGCCGACATTTCGCCTAGTTTATCGGCGTGGCTTAACAGTATCGCTAGAAAAACATAAAATGCTCGTCGATAGAGCTAAGGCAAAACGCCTGTACAAGCTCTGGCGTTCTTAGCGCCAAGCTGTCGCGCTCGTGAATGGCGGCAAGATCAACGGCAACGAACTTAAGCTGCGTCGGCGAAGTGGGCGCCAGCCCCTACATATGAGCAAAATGTGACCTAAGGCACATTAGTCAAAAGGGCATTGCACTTAGCCAATAGGTAATCCACCCTACCCTTGGTGGTTGTAGTTCATTGTGCGGGGGGTACGCGAAAGAGACTGGAGGTTCGCGTCAAGGGGAGGCTCCGTCATGACTGCCGATCGGGCCCTAGCGCAGACTGTCTTGCTAAAGCCATTTCGCCCCGTTGCGCCAGCGCTCGGGCCGCTCCTCGTCGGGGTTGCGTACTATTGCGGCGCCGAGGCGGCCTTCGCCATCGGCACGCTCACGCAAATGTTCGCGCCGTTCTGGCCGCCGAACGTCGTACTGCTCTGCGCCCTACTGCTGGCGCCGCAGCGGCGCTGGTGGGCGTACGTGCTCGCCGCGTTCGTGGCTCACCTCGTGGCGGAGCGCGGTGTCGCGATGCCGGTGCCGCAGCTGCTCGTGGCATTCGCCTGCAACGTCGCGGTGGCGCTGCTCAACGCGGTGCTGCTGCGCCGCGTCCTGACCGGGCCGCCGTGGCTCGGGGATCTGCGCAAGGCGTCCTTGTACCTGCTCATCACCGTGATGTTGAGCCCCGGCCTGGTGGCTTTTGCCGGCGGCGCGGAGCCGACCTTCGGCGATGGCGACGCGAGCAATTACTGGACCTTCTGGTGGCGCTGGTACCTGAGCAATACCCTCGGCAGCCTGACCTTGACGCCGGTCGCCCTGACCTGGTTCAGCGAGGGCACCCATTCGCTGAGGATCGCGCCGCGCGGCCGCCGGATCGAGGCTGCCGCGCTGGCGCTCGGATTGACGGCGGCGTGCACGATAGCGTTCGGTGCGCCGACGGAGTTGGCGGACCGCTTTCTCCCGGCTCTGCTCTATGTGCCCGTCCCGCTGCTCCTGTGGGCGGCGGTTCGCTTCGGCGGCAAGGGTGCGAGCGGCGCCATCCTCCTCGTGACCGTGCTCTTGCTGTGGCAGGCGATGCAAGGGCACGGCCCGTTCGCCGCGACCGCGCCGCACCAGAGCGTACTTGCCCTTCAGCTGTTCCTCGCCGTCATCTCGGCCCCGGTGATCCTTCTCGCGGCGATCGTCGAGGAGTTGCGCCGCACGAACAACCGCTTGGCCGCGGTCCTCGATGGCATCAGCGACTGTTACTATACGGTCGGCCGGGACTGGCGGTTCACCTTCATAAACCCGAAGGCCGCCGCCTGGTTTGGCGGTCGCTCGCCTGAGGCGATGATCGGACGGAACTTTCGGCAGATGCAGACCGATGCTGCGCCGGCCGTGCCGCTCGTCCGCCGCGCCATGGACGAGGGCACCGCGGTCCATGGCGAGATCGCTTCGGCGACGCAGCCGGGGAAATGGATCGACTTGCACGTCTATCCCTCGGCCGACGGCGTCAGCGTGTTCTTCCGCGACATCACCAAGCGCAAGGCAGCCGAAGCCTCGCTGCGCGAGAGCGAGGAGCGGTTTCGCGCGATGGCGGAGACCGTGCCCGACATTCTCTTCGCCTCGCCGCCCGAGGGTGGCTGCGATTACCTGAGCCCCCGGTTTCACGAGTACACCGGCCTGACGGCCGAGGCGGCATCGGGGCTCGGCTGGGCGGAGGCGCTGCACCCCGATGACAAGAAGCGCATTCTGGCGGCGCGACAGCTCGCGGCGCCGACCGGCGAGAGCTTCGCGGAAGAATGCCGCATCCGCGCGGCGGATGGAACTTACCGCTGGTTTGTCGCTCGGTGGCGGCCGATCCACGACGCCGCGGGCCGAACCCAGAAGTGGTTCGGCGCTATCACGGACATCGACGAGCTGAAGCGAGGGGCGGAGGAGCTGCACAGTCTCACCAGACAGCTGCTCGCTGCGCAGGACAGCGAGCGGCGACGCATCGCGCGCGACCTGCACGATTCCACGGCGCAGAACCTGGCCGCTGTCTCGCTCAACATTAGCCGGGCGCTGCGTCTGGCCCCGGATATCGCCATTCCGGCGACGAGCGCGCTCGAGGAGAGCTGCCAGCTTATCGAGCAAAGCCAGCGCGAAATTCGCACCCTCACGTACCTGTTGCATCCACCGATGCTCGACGAGGCGGGGCTGCCGTCGGCCCTCGGCTGGTACGTTGAGGGGTTCTCAAAGCGCAGCGGCATCGCGGTGTCGCTTGAGATCGCGCCCGAGCTGACCGAGCGGCGCCTGCTGATCGAAGTCGAGACGGCGCTCTTCCGCGTCGTGCAAGAAGGGCTGTCCAATGTGCACCGGCATTCCGGAAGCAGCACAGCCCACATCCATCTCGCAGAGCAAGCGCCATCGAGCGGCGAGAGCGTCGTCACACTTGAGATCGCCGATGCGGGGCGGGGCATGTCAAAGGACGCGGGCGATCCCGTCTTTGCGGGTAGCAAGCCCGGCGGCGCGGCACGCCCCGCCTTGGGCGTCGGCGTGGCCGGCATGCGAGAGCGCGTGCGGCAGCTTGGCGGCCGTCTGGAGATTCGGTCGAACGGGCACGGCATGAGCGTCCGAGCGATCGTGCCGCTGGACGGGGACGCGGAGACACCGGCGGAGCGCCATCAAACGCCGAACGACCGGCGCTCTCATTCTTCGTTGCCGACCTGAGCCCGGCATAGGGTTCTTCTCCAGCTCGAGTACGTGTTGCACCCGGTAGCGCTGCGCCGCCGCAGAGGTTACATTTTTATTACGGCTAGAAAATCATAAAGCGCGCCTACGGCGTGCGTGGGACCGGCTCATGACGATCCGTGTTCTTCTTGCCGACGATCATGCGATCGTGCGGCGCATTCTGCGGCAGCTCATCGAGGACGGCTCGCGCTGCGAGGTGTGCTGCGAGGTGGCCGACGGCACTGAGGCGGTCCGGCTCGCGGGAGATCTAAATCCCGACGTCGTCGTGCTCGACATCAGCATGCCGAAGATGAATGGGTTCGAGGCGGCGCAGCGCATTCGGATGCGCTCACCTGCAACACCGGTGCTGATGATTACGATTGACGACACCGAACAGTCGGTCCGGCTCGCCCTCGCGGCGGGCGCACGCGGTTACATTGTGAAAAGCGAGGCGGAGGAGCACCTCAAGGCGGCGGTCCTCGTGCTGGCGCAAACCCCTCAACCCTACTTCACGCCGCAGCTCACAGCTGCGATGTGGACGGAACACACGTCCGGACAGTTGCCCTAGTAGCGGGGACGACAATATCATTCCCAAAAGGATTGAATGCGGTAGAGGGCAACCAGTATCGGATTCGGTTGCACCGACCATTTTCCGAACCAACGATCGTAGATCGCTCCAACATCGCCGGAGCGATAAGTCTCGGCCAAGGCACGATCGGCGACGAGCCGGAAGTCCGCGTCGTTCTTCCGCACCATCAACGCGTAAGGCTCGTAGGAATAGATCGTGCCGGAGAGGCGCAGATCGGTAGCATCTTTCGCGCCGCGGGCCAATCCGATGAGAATGATCTCGTCCGATGCATAGGCATCGGCGCGGCCGGCCCGAAGCGCCGCCAAGCCATCATCATGATCCCGCACTTTTACGATTTCCGCGTTGATCAGCTGCCGCTTGAGCCCGGTTGTGATCACATTTTCCGTGGTCGTGCCGGGCAGGACGGCAACCCTCTTGCCCTCAAGGCCGGAGAGGCCGTCGATCTTCGATCCGACATGAACGAGAAGCTCGGTGCCTGTAACGAAGGTCAATAGCGTGAAATCAACGCGTGCCTGTCGCGCCAGCGTCTTGCTGGTGGAGCCGCACTCGATGTCGATGTCGCCAGTCTCCAGCTTTTCGATGCGGTTCTCGGCGGTCACTGGGACATAGGCGATCGCGAGCTTATCGAGGCCGGTCGCCTGCTTCACCGCGGCGACGACACGCAGGCAAAGATCGATGGAGAAGCCAATCGGTTTGCCGTCTTCGTCAACCGATGAGAATGGTGGCGATGCCTTTCGATAGCCGAGGGAAATCGATCCGCTCGCCCGGATCTTGTCGAGAGTATCGGCATGAGCTGGCGCCGGCAGACCGAAGACGATCGCGGCAACGACAAGGCAAAGGGCGGAGACTACGGAGACTGCATTACGTGTTCGCCCGCTCGTTACAGGTGACCGCCGACTATTCTCACTCCCGTTCGATGAGGAAACGAATTGGCCCTTC
>Ga0137415_10003847_pt1 | contig 14881 bp, 11 predicted proteins | sample CZODoug3_1_1_16f_FD_183082 | JGI IMG/M metagenome (GOLD analysis project Ga0137415, IMG submission 183082) | Vadose zone soil fungal communities from Angelo Coast Range Reserve, California, USA - CZODoug3_1_1_16fungal (Hybrid Assembly) | ecosystem: Environmental > Terrestrial > Soil > Vadose... | reverse complement strand
TCGCGGCGCCGCTGAAGAGGTTCTCCCGTTGTCCAAGATTTCAGCCGCGATCCTCCGAAACAGTTTCCCGCGGAAGTGCTAAACAGCGCATGGGACTAATAGAGCCGGGTTGGACCGAATCCGTTCGGCCCAAAAGCTCTTACTTATGTAGCCGCTACGTTCTGTAACCGACGTGTCTGGGCTGGACCAGGAATGAGTGGCGCGCCAGGAGGGATTCGAACCCCCGACCCTTAGCTCCGGAGGCTAATGCTCTATCCATCTGAGCTACTGGCGCGCAGCAGGCCGCTCCTCGATGGTGCTTAAGGGCGCGACAAGCGAGAACTTCCATGAACATTAGTATTCTATCCGGTATGAATCACGGGCGCTAGGGCGCATTCTCCTGCGGGACTACGTGGTTTAGCCTTTCGCGCGGGACCTGATGTCTTTAGCCAGTTTTTCGATTTCCTCGGTCTTTTTCAGCATGGCAAGTGAGAGCACTTGGACCGAATCGGTTTTCTCCACTTCGGCTTTCAGTTCACTCACCAGGTCGTATAGTCTCTCGACATTTTTCTTAATTTCCTTTTGATTGGCCTCAAGGATCAGTTTGGGATCGATCTTGGGCGGACGAGTATCGTCGTCTTTTTGTTGCGGAGGATTTTGCGGGCGCCGTGTGCGAGCTTGTACGCCGGGTATAAAGACGAGTATTCCCGTTGGCACCCCTATCGCGATTGCTGTTGTCAAGAAGCTGCGCCTTGATTCCATGGTCAAGAACCCCCTTGTTTCCTCGCACTCCCCCGCAGCAGCGGGAGAATACTTCTTCGGGCCCCTTCCAATGTTATACTCCCCCTCTCATCAAAAATATGCCTAGTTCCTTCAATCGCTTGCTGGATTTGGCGCTTCCGTACGCGCTTCACCTTTTAGGGATTTTCGTCATCGCGCTAGTGGCGAACCGGCTGCTCCGCGCGGTGACTAATCTGGTTATCAAGCAGGCGTCGGGACAAGGGCGGCCGGCGCAATTACGCGAACAGCAGACGCGCACGCTCGCCGGAATCCTCTACGGCACGGGAAGCAAGGTGATCTTGGCCGTGGCCTTGCTGACGGCGCTGAGCGTTTTCAAAATCAACATCTTGCCGGCGGTAACGCTTGCCGGTCTCGCGAGCCTTGCGGTGGGTTTTGGAGCGCAAAGCCTCGTACGAGACGTCATAACGGGATTCTATATCGTGCTCGAAGACCAATACGCTGTTGGCGACACGATTCAAATCGGGGATTATTCCGGGCGCGTGGAATACCTCACTCTACGGCGCACGGTGATTCGCGATGCGCGAGGCGCGCTGGTAACTATCGCGAACGGGGAGATTCGCACGGTCAGCAATCTCAGCCGCGACTGGTCGCAAGCGTTCGTGGACGTTTCGCTCGCGCCGGAAAGCCCAATCGAGAAAACGCTACAGGCTCTGGAGGCCGCGGCGGCCGCTTTGCGAGGCGATCCGTCCTGGTCGCAAGCACTGGTGGACGGGCCGCGGATTCTTGGTGTGCAGAACTTCGACCGCCATTCGTCGACGGTACGATTGCAGGTGAGGACCGCGCCGACACGGCAGGATGAGGTCGCGCGCGAGCTGCGGCGGCGCATCCAGATGGAGTTTCAGAAGCAGGGTATACCCATATCGAGCGTGCAACGCATCGAACTTGCGGGCGTCTCCCACTCCTCGCAGGAAGCGGTCCAACCAGACGGAGCCAGTTAGAGCAAGGAGAATAGGCAATGGCCCAGATTACCTACGACGAAGTGAACCTGATGCTGCGCTTGTACGACATGCGGCGCGAGCCGCGGCTGCGCCAGGCGCGCGCGTGGTTCGTCGAACACTTTCATCCGGAATCGCCGGAAGAGATGATGCAGAAGTATCCGCAGGGGAGCGAGGAAAACACGTACATCCGGATGGTGATCAGCTACTGGGACATGGTCGCTGGTATCGTCAACCGTGGGCTGATCAACGACGAATTATTTTTCGATAGCAATGGTGAGATCTGGGTAGTGTGGGACCGCATGCGATCGATCGTACCAACGTGGCGGGGGGCCTTCAAAAATCCGCATCTCTTCCACAACATCGAAGAGACTTGCAAGCGACTGGAAGCCTGGCGGGAGAAGCGGGCGCCGGGATCCACCGCTGCGATGCGGCAAATGATGGGGCAAGCGAAATCGGGCACCAGGGGCAGTTAGAGTTTGCGGAGCAGAAGAGTTTCTGGGTCCTACCTGACGATCAGCGCCTCGCGCGGAGAGGCAAATGAACATGCGCGTCCCGATCAGGCGAAGAGATTTTCGGACTCGCGAGTTTCACGCAGTTGCGTCCGGCCGCCTTGGCCTCGTAGAGCGCCACATCAGCCTCGTGAAGAAGTCCACGCATGGTGAACAGACTTCGATTCTTGCTATGATGGCAAGACACGAGAATCCCCAGGAGAACAAAGGCACGCGGGTATCCATGTGCAAAGCGGTCATTCAGACCAGGTGATTGATAAGACTTGAGTTAGGTCCAAGTCCTTGGCTCTTGCCGGGGGCCGGATACCCACGATGGAACGAAACTGAAGAAGTGTTTCAATTTGAGACTAGCGGCTGGAACATTTGACTTGTAAGAAGCTTGGAGGCGCGGGTGGGATTCGAACCCACGAATGGAGGTTTTGCAGACCTCTCCCTTGGGCCACTTGGGTACCGCGCCGAATCTTTAAGTATAGCAAATCTGTCCGAACTCTTTAGAACGTACCCGGAAACATTGCTCCTGCAATTCTACTTTTTTTCCGCGACCGTAGGAATCTTTGCCTCACGCAAGAATCGCGCCGACTCTTCGGGCGGTGTCGGATTGATGTAAAAACCGGTGCCCCACTCGAAGCCGGCCACTTTCGTCAGTTTCGGAATAATCTCGATATGCCAGTGGTAGTGATCGTTGATTTCTTCGCCGATCGGAGAGGTATGAATCATGAAGTTGAGCGCGGGCCGGTCCAGCACCTGGTCGAGGCGCATCAGCGTATCTTTCAGCATTCTTGCCAGGCTGGCATACATGGAGCTCTGGTTATTCTCGTAAGAGGACCCGTGCACTTTTGGCAGCAGCCACATCTCGAACGGGAAGCGCGGTGCGTAAGGAGCAAGCGTGATGAAATGCTCGTTTTCACCGATGACCCGTTCCCCGGTGTCGCGCTCTTGCCGGATGATGTCGCAGAAAATGCAGCGCTCTTTCTCGTCGTAGTAGTGCCAGCAGTTGTCGACTTCTTCTCGCACGCGGCGGGGAACGATCGGTAGGGCAATCAACTGTGAGTGGGGGTGGTCGATGGTCGCCCCGGCAGCTTCTCCATGGTTTTTGAAAATGAGGATGTAGCGAAAGCGCTTATCATTTTTCAGATCCAGCATACGGTCGCGATATCCCCAGAGCACGTCCTCCACGGCACGTTCGGGCAGGGTGGCGAGCGTTGCAAGATGGTTTGGCGATTCGATCACAACTTCGTGCGCGCCGATTCCATTCATCTTGTCGAAGAGACCCTCTCCCTCGCGGTCCAGTTCACCCTCGATGCCCAATGCTGGAAACTTGTTGGGCACAACCCGGATGCTCCAGCCCGGCGTGTTTGGGCCTCCGCCGTTCCGCCCATAGACGAGGATTTCAGGGGGAGTTCGAGCTTCATTGCCCATGCAGAAAGGGCAATTTTTCTCTTCCCTTGGGATGACACTCTCACGGAGAAAGTCGTTCGGACGCTTCCCTCGTTCCGTCGAAATGATCACCCAGCGGCCCGTGATCGGATCCTTCCGCAACTCCGGCAAAGCATTCCTCCTCGAACAGTTTCCACTCACCCGCGCGGGGGGCGAACTGGAGACTCTAAATTGTACCTTTTCTGCCGTCTCCGTGAAGATGTTCCCGTCAGTCCTTCACACCTGAGGACTGAAAGCGTCTTTGTGCAACCGTACCACGGGCGGCTGTCCTGGGCAGTTGTCAATGGCCATGACGTCAAACCGGCAGGGACATTCGCCGACGTGACGTTCTGCGAGAAACCGTTGCGCGGTGCGAACGACTAGGTGTTGTTTTTCCCTGGTAACGCTGAGTTCGGGTAGAGCCGGCAAGTCCTCCCGGACCGTGCGCGTTCTGACTTCCACGAATGCCAGCGTCTTGCCATCATAACCAACAAGATCGATTTCACCTTTGATGCCACGCGGGGTGTAATTGCGGGCCACAAAAACGTACCCCCGCTTACGCAAATACCAGTAAGCGTAGGTTTCTCCGCGAATGCCAGTGCGCCGGGCTTCCAGCTTCTTTGCATCGCTCGAAAAACTCTCTTCTTCGCGCAATCCAAGCCGCGCCGCCCAGTGCACCGCGCGAAACATCAGGTGTGAAAATATCGGCATGGTCGGGGGCACCGATTCCTCGGCGATTCGCGCAGTATAAACAAAAATGCCGTCACTGCCATACTTCTTCTATGGCAGCTATGGGGTTTTGTCTGGTCTCACCTCAAGATTCTGGGACCTCGGTGGTCTTGGCGTCAGACCTTTTTCTCTGCCTCACGGAAGCAATCTTCAAGTGTCCGCAGGGCAAAGTCAGCTTGTTCCTTATCGATCAGGAGCGGGGGCGACAGGCGAATGGTGTTCTCACCCGCACCGAGCACTAGCAAGCCTTTGTGAAACGCCAGGTCGACGATCGAGTTACGCAAATCCGCGGCCCTTTCCTTGGTCCGCTGATCACGCACGATTTCGATGCCGATCATCAATCCGCGTCCCCGTACGTCGCCAACAATCTTGAAGTTTTTCGTCCAATCTGCGATGCGCCCGAAGAGGTAGTCGCCCATGCGATGAGCATTTTCCTTGTACTCGCTGTCGATCAGATCCATAGTGGCCAGCGCCGCGGCAAGGCACACTGGATTTCCTCCGAACGTCGTGCCGTGGGCGCCCGGCCCCCAGCGCATCACGCTTTCTCTCGCGATGATCGCGCCAAGGGGCATGCCGCTGGCAATACCCTTCGCGGAACAAAGAATGTCCGGTTCGATTCCGGCATGTTCACTGGCCCACCACTTCCCCGTTCGTCCCATGCCCGATTGCACTTCGTCCACGATGAACATGATTCCGTGCTGGCGGCAGATGCGCTGTAATTCCTGAAGGAAGAACTTCGGCGCAGGAACGTATCCTCCTTCGCCCTGGATGGGTTCGATGATGATGCCGGCAACATCTTCGGGATCGAACAAACGCTTGAAAATCTGCCCTTCAAGCTGTTCGAGAATTTCCGCGCCGCAGGTCTCCGCGCTGTGCCCGTGGGCGCAGCGGTAAGCGTAAGGGAATGGGATGTGTTCGATTCCACTGAGCAGCGCGCCGAATCCCTTGCGCTGCGTCGATTTCGACGCTGTCAGTGATAGGGCGCCCATCGACCGGCCGTGGAAGCAACCGTAAAATGCGATGAATTTGTCGCGCCTGGTCGCGTATCTTGCCAGCTTGATGGCGCCTTCGATGGCCTCCGTGCCCGAATTGGTGAAAAAGACCTTCTTGCTTTCCGCCCCCGGCATGGTCTTGGCCAAGCGTTCCGCGAGCTGCGGCATGCTTTCGTAATAGAAATCCGTGCCGGACATGTGAATCAGCTCGGCAGCTTGCTTCTGAATGGCGGCAACAACTTTCGGATGGCAATGTCCGGTCGAGCAGACGGCGATGCCCGCGGCGAAATCCAGAAAAGTGTTACCGTCCACATCTTCCACGATCGCGGCGTGTCCGCGCTTAGCCACCAGAGGATAGTCGCGCGTATAGGACGGCGACATGAATTTCGCGTCTTGCTCCAGAACGCGCTTGGCGTTCGGCCCGGGCAACGCAGTTACGAGCCGGGGCGTTTTTACTTCTAATGTCGTTGGCATCGCTTCCTCCACAGAAGAAACAAAAGGTTGGAGTTGATTGGAAACTGCGGGGCAAAAGCAGGCGCGCAAGCGGACTGATCCGCCAGTGGCCTGCAGGAGAAAGAAAATTAAACTAAGTCTACGCCGTAGAGTTCTGGCCGCTGGGCGGCCGGCGGGAGAAATCCCGGGACGTACGAAAGGCGAATTTGGAGGTTAAGGCTCACTTGCGTTTCCAGCGGACGCTGCCATCTTTGGCATCCTCAATGATTATACCACGATCTGCCAGTTCTTTGCGGATGCGGTCGGCCGTGGCGAAATCGCGTTTTTTCTTGGCGGCGTTGCGCTCTGCAACAAGTTTGTCGATCTCCTCGTCGCCAGGTCCGCTCTGCGGACCACCGTAGCCGAGCGCGCGAAGTTTTTCGCCGTCGTTGTCCTCCACGACGGCGAACACTTTATCAAAGGCAGCCAGGAACTCCAGCACCGCGGGGACATCCCCCTGCCGGAATTCACCTTTATCGATAGCGATATTCGCTTCGCGCACCAGGTCGAACGCTGCCGCCAGCGCCCGCGCGGTATTCAAATCGTCCGCAAGCCCCGCGTCAAACTCTTCTGCCGCCTTCGCAATGCGCGCAGCCATGCCCTCTTGCTTGCCTGCAGGGAATTTCCCGCGCTTCAGCCGATCGGCAAAATTTCGCAGCCGTTCCACGGAGCTGGCCGCCTGCTGCAACCCGTCGAACGTGAAATTGAGCTGCTTGCGGTAAGGAACGCTGGCGAGAGCAAACCGCAGCGCCGAGGGCTTATAACCTTTCGCAAACAAATCGCGGAGCGTGAAGAAGTTCCCCAGCGACTTGGACATCTTCTCGCCTTCGACAAGCAGGTGCTCCGCATGCAGCCAGTAGCGCACGAAAGGCTTGCCTGTCGCGCCCTCGCTCTGCGCGATTTCGTTCTCGTGATGCGGAAATGCCAGATCAATTCCACCGGTATGAATATCCAGTGTTTCGCCGAGATACTTCATGGCCATCGCGGAGCACTCAATGTGCCAGCCGGGCCGTCCGCGGCCAATCGCGGTCTCCCAGAAGTGCTCTCCCGGCTTCGGGGCTTTCCACAGCGCAAAATCCCGCGCGCTTTCCTTTTCGTAGCGGTCGTTATCGACGCGCGCACCCGCCTGAATGCCGGTCAGATCGATCTTCGAGAGCTTTCCGTAATTAGGGAATTTCGCAATGCGGTAATAAATCGAACCATCGCCGGGATACGTGAATGATTTTTCCTGGAGGCGCTGGATTAACTTCACCATCTCGTCGATATGGTCCGTGGCCCGAATCCAATGCTCCGGAACTTCAATGCTGAGCGTTTTGCAGTCATCGAAAAAGGCCTGCGCAAACTTTTCCGTGTATTCGCGGATGCTTTTCCCCGCCGCTGCCGCGTTAGCGATGATGCGATCGTCGACATCCGTCAGGTTCATCACGTGGTTCAGCTTGAATCCGCGCAACTTCAGGAACCGCCGCAGAATATCCTGAAACACGAAAGTGCGGTAATTCCCGACATGCGCGTAGTCGTACACCGTCGGCCCGCACGTGTACATCCGCACTTCACCGGCTTTTTGCGGAACGAATTTCTCGATTTTCCCGCTCAGCGTATTGTGTAGCTGGATTTCGGCCATGGGCACTACAAGGTCTCTTTCCGCAAAGGAATAAGCGCTCGATTGTAGCCGAGCCGTTTGAAACGTAGCAATGTCGAAGCTTCGCGAAGTTGCTGGGAATTGAGGGCAATGCGACCTGGTTGGTCCTATTTGACGCTGCCCGCTCACGCGGTTAGAGTCCTCCTTCTCGTCTCGCGAAGGAGTTACCAAATGAATCGCTCCCTTCTGGCTGGCGCTCTGTTTGCCCTGTCCGTTCTCGGCTCACCCGTTCTTGCGCAGGAATCGCCCAAGGCGGCAGGGCCGAAGTTGCTCACTCCCGAAGCTTCTTTGAACCTGCGCAACATTTCCGACCTGCAATTCTCTCCTGACAGCAATCGACTGGCATTTGTGGTCACGGAACCCGCGAAGGGTGAGCGGCGGGCGCGACACATTTGGATTTACGAGAAGCAGTCCGGGTCGGTCCGGCAATTCACCTATTCCGCGAAGTCCGAGTCCAACCCCCGATGGGCGCCCGACGGCAAGCAGATCGCTTTCCTTTCCGACCGCGACGAACAACAGCAGGTTTACATCATGCACGCAGAGGGCGGCGAGGCTAGTGCTGTGACCAAAGGGAAGCGCAGCGTGAAGAATTTTGCCTGGTCGCCCGATGGAAAGCAGATTGCCTTCCTGGCGCCTGACGCAAAAACCGAAGCCGAAGAAAAGAAGGAAAAAGACAAAGATGATGCTCACGTTGTGGACAAAGAGGATAAACACGCACGACTTTGGCTGCTCAGCCTGGACAGCGGAGAAGCCAAAGCCCTCACCGAACCCAAATGGGAAATCAGCGAAGCTGTTTGGCACCCTTCCGGCACAGGTCTGATGCTCAGCGCTACAGATCATCCCGAGTCGGATCAAAACACCGAGCACATTTTTTTCTTTCGCCTCTGGGACGTTGCTAGTGGCACCCGCAAAGAAGTCAACACAATGACGCAGGTCCTTGCCCCTCGGGGGCCATTCAGCAATATCCGTATCGCTCAGGATGGCATTAGGATGGCGTTCGTCGGCTGCCGTGAGGACGGCCCCACGCCGCACGACCTCATACTCGCGCGTCACGGCGAGAAGGGCGTGCAAAACCTAAGTGGCGCTAGCGTGGATCGGCCGGTCTTTGACTTCCGCTGGTCCAAGGACGGCGGGCTGCTCGCTATTGTGGAGGATGGATTCCACACGAAGTTCATTGCATTCACCGCGGAAGGCGCGCTCAAGGACGTTGCCCCGATTGCGGCCAATCCAAACGCTTTCGGCGTCTCCGATTCGGGCGAGGTCGCTTTTGCCGGGCAATCCGCGACGACTCCCCAGGAATTGTGGCTGTGGGACCAAAAAAGCGCGCCGAAGCAAATCTCTCACTTGAATGATTCCTGGACGCAATACTCACTCAGCGCCCCGGAATTCTACAAATACAAGTCCTTCGACGGCCTGGAAATCGAAGCGGCTCTTCTCAAGCCGCTCGCGTACGATGGCAAGTCGAAGATGCCGCTCGTCGCCCTGATCCATGGCGGCCCCACGGGTGCCTGGCAGGACTCTATCGAAACCTGGGGGCAGCTCCTTGCAGCTCACGGCTACGTTGTATTCTACCCAAATATCCGCGGATCAAGCGGTTACGGAGAGAAATTCATCGAGATGAATCGCGGCGACTGGGGCGGCGGCGATTACCGGGACGTGATGGCCGGTGTCGACGACCTGGTCAAACGGGGTATCGCCGATCCCAAGCGGCTCGGCATCGGTGGATGGTCTTACGGCGGATATATGTCCGAGTGGGCGATCACGCAGACCGATATGTTTAGGGCCGCTGTCTCCGGTGCCGGCCTGTCCAATCTCATCTCCGAATTCGGCACCGAGCAGGGCCCTTCCTACGATGAGTGGTTCTACGGCCTCCCCTATGAGCCGGAGAAAGTTGCCGGCTTCCTGAACAGTTCGCCCTTCGTGCATCTAAAGAATGTGAAAACGCCTACATTAATTCTTCAAGGCGACGCCGACCCCGTCGATCCTCCGGGCCAAAGCCAAGAACTCTACCGCGGCCTCAAGCGCTACGGCGTCGAAACCGAATTGGTCGTGTACCCTCGCGAGCCTCACGGCTTCCATGAAGAGAAACACTTGGTGGACCGTCTGAACCGCATCCTCGCCTGGTACGACAAGCATCTCAAGGAAGGGGCGGCGTCCAGCAGATTGCCATAGTGCGTTATTCCGGCGCGCGCTTGTGGTGCTACCGAACCAGCCACAAATTGTAGGGTAAGGCTTTACACGCGCTGTGCATCGTGTTACTGTTTTTTCCCGTACCGCCATCCTTGCGCCAGGCGGCTGGGCCTCTGACTGAGAACCTGCCAAACGTTTTGACAGGCGACCGGTGTACGGTCGACCTATTGAACCAAAGACCCTCCCCTCGAGGAACGAAACGTCGTCTCTCTTCGCGCGTTCTAGCCCTAGCCGCTGCGGATGGCTGGCTTTCGCAGTTATCGATTTGTTTTCGAGTTTCGTGCTGGCAGCCGTGGAGTAGTTGACGACCAAAGGGGATATCTTGCTGAAGCTGCGAAAAGTCGAAATCGTTGGCTTTAAGTCGTTTTGCGAACGCACCGTGGTCACGTTCAGCGGGTCTGGTACCACGTGCATCGTCGGCCCCAACGGCTGCGGCAAATCCAACGTCGTTGACGCCATCTCCTGGGTTCTCGGCGAACAGAGCCATAAATCGCTCCGCGCCGAGCGCATGGCCGATTGCATTTTCAACGGCACCACCAAGCGTCCTCCTCTCGGACTTGCCGAAGTCACTATCACCATGGAAGATCCCGAGCTGGCTGAAGCCGCGCGCTTTGTGATGGAAAGCGCGGTGTCAGACACGGATTCTGAGGCCCTTGCAAACGCAAGTAACGAAACCTCGGGCCTGACCGATACAACCACTGTAATTCTCTCGCTCGACCTTGCGCAGGCCCCCGGAATGCAAGAGGCCACCGCTGATGGTTCAGCTCTATCCACGGCTGAGCCCGGTGGCAAATTCAAACGCAAGAAAAAACAAGCCGACAAACCAGTTCTAGCGACGAAACCGGGGGAAGTCGTTGTCAGCCGGCGCCTCTATCGTTCGGGCCAGAGCGAGTACTTGATCAATGGCCGCGTCGGAAGGCTCCGTGACATTCAGGAAATGTTCATGGGCGTCGGCCTTGGCCCTGACTCCTACGCCATTATCGAGCAGGGCCGCATCGGCTTGATTCTCTCTACTAAGCCGATGGAGCGCCGCGCCATTATCGAAGAGGCCGCCGGCGTCACGAAATTCAAAACCAAAAAGCGCCTCGCCGAGGCCAAACTGGAATCCTCAAAGGTAAATCTCTCACGCGTCAACGACATCGTAGTGGAAGTTGAAAAGCAGCTTGGGTCGCTGAAGCGCCAGGCCGCCAAAGCGCGCCGTTATTCCGAAATCCGCGACCAGATGCGCGGCATCGTGCGCCAGATGCTGGCAGGCAAGGCGCGCGAACTTGATGCGCAAGCCGAGCGCGTCACCAAGCAGCTCGAAGAACTGAACGCTGCTGAGTTGCAACGCGCCACCGCCATCCAGCAACAGGAAGGTGAGCAGGACCGGCTGAACCAGCGGATTTACGAGCTGGATGCCGAGATCCGTCAGAACCAGAATGTCTTGAATCTTACGGCCCTCGAAGTCGATCGTAGCGAGAATCGCATTGCCTTCAACCGCCAGCGCGCCGGGGAGCTTGCCGGGCGGCATTCCCAGGTGAATGCAGAGCTGGCGCAAGCCACTGCGCAAGCCGTGGAATGGGAATCACGGAGCGCTTCACAGATTCACGCGGTCACAGTGCTGCGTGAAGAATCGGGCAGTTTGACCGCTCGGGTGGAAGAGCTTGCAAACCGTGCCGAGTCTCGTGCAGCGCAGATTTCCGAATCCGAAGCGCGAATCGAAGCGCTCCGCCGCTCTTCGTCGGAAGCCGGCGAAAGCCTACTGCGCCTGCATGGCGAGCAAAAGCAAGCCGAAGAAGCGCTCGTGCATCAGACCGAAGCGCTGCGAAAGCTGGAAGCAACCGAGCACGATTTGCTGGAAACCTCCATGCGCGCGCGCGATGATGCTGAGCGCGCCGCTTTCGACCATGAATCCGCTACCAGTCAACTCAACGCGCTGAAACAAAAGGCAGCAGAACTGCAGGCCAGGATCGCCGGATTCCGTGAACAGCGAGATTCCCTGTCGAAGGAGTCAGGAGCCCTCCGTGATTCGCTCGCAGGAGTTCGCGCGCGTCATTCGACGCTCACGCAAATCCTGAACGACCGCTCCTACACTGCGGACGCCGTGCAGAAACTTTTTGCCGCCAACGAGCGTGGCGGCGGCCAGGATTTTCGCGCCGTTGGCGTGCTGGCCGACTACGCCGAAGTCGCAGAGCAGCATGAAACGGCTGTCGAGCAGTATCTTCGCGACGAGTTGGAATATGTGGTTGTGGAAACCTACGATCACGCGCGCGCCGGCGTTTCCATGCTGCGCGATGAAGTTGGCGGCCGGGCCACTTTCTTTGTGGATTCGCTCCGCAACCTGCGTCTTTCCTCCGAATACGAGCCGATCGTGAATTTCCGCGCGGAAGACGGCGTCATCTCCCGGCTCGACAAGCTGGTGGAGTTCCGCGATCCGCTCGGCGCGGCGGCAAAGCAATTCCTGCCAAGGTTGCGCTCCGCGTATTTGACGGACAGCGCGACTGCAGCGGAAAAACTGTCGAAGGAAAACTCTCAATATGCCTTCGTCACCCCCGACGGCACCTGCTACCAGGGCCGTATGGTCACCGGCGGCCGCCCCGACGAAGTCGGTCCCCTGGGCATGAAGCGGGAATTGCGGGCTCTCGACGCGGAAGTCATGCAGTTCGAACATAAAATGCAAGAGAAACAAGCCGCTCTAGAATTAGTCGGCACGGAACTGCGTTCGACGGAACAGGCACTCGCCGAAATCGATGAAAAGCAGCGTGAGTCAGATCGCGAAGCCATCTCCGCAATGCACCGTCACGGCCAAATGCAGAGTGAACTGGCCCGCCTCGGGCTGGAACTCACCATCTGCCAAAATGAGCTCGCACGCATCCGGCAGGAAGTGGAAAGTGCGCGGCAGCGTGCCGAGATCGCGAAGAACCAGCATGCCGCCGCTGCGCTGACCCGCGCCGAAGCCGATGCCGAAAGCACGCGACTCGCGGAGGCACTGGTTCAGCTTCGCGGCTCCATCCAGTCGGAACAAAATGAACTTGCCGCCGCCCGCGCCAAATTCGCCGCTCTGAATGAGCGGCTAATGGCCGCCGAAGCACTCTCCTCTCGGCTGAACGAAGAACGAGCCGAACTCGGACGCCGTGAAACCGCGCTTCAGCAGCAAGTAACATCTATTCTCGACGAAACTAGCGCCCTCGCCAAGCAAAGCGAAGACCTCGCCCTCCAACTCGAAGGCCTCCGCGGCGAAAAGCTGCGCCTGGAAATCCGCCAGCGGGAGCTTGAGCAGGAATGGGATGCCGCTCGCACGCGCGTGACCCAGATGGAAGACCACCTGCGCATGGGCCGGCAGTCGCTCCAAGAACTGCGCGAGCAGCGCAGCCACGCGGAAGTCGACCGAGCCAAGAACGACTCCGACCGCCAGCACCTGCGCGAAACGTGCGTGAGCGAAGTGAACGTGCAGCCCGAGGATCTGATCGCCACCGAAGCGGCTTTCATGTCCGGCGACGAGTTGGCCATTGCCGAAACAAATTATCGCGAAATGAAGCAGCGCATCGAATCCATGGGCCCGGTCAACATGATGGCGCTCGAAGAGTTCAACGAGTGCGACCAGAGGTTTACGTTCCTCACTCGCGAACGCGACGATCTGTTGCAGTCGATTGCGGACACTCAACAGGCCATCGCCGAACTTGACCTCGCCACCAAGGAAAAATTCGAGCACGCCTTCCACGCCATCAACAAGAGCTTCTCCGAGGCCTTCCACACCATTTTCGGCGGCGGCATGGCGGAGATGCGCTTGACCGAGCCGGACAGCTCCGGCGACGCGGGTATCGATATCGTCGCCTCACCTCCAGGCAAACGCCTACAAAACGTGCTGCTGCTCTCCGGCGGCGAAAAGGCTATGACCGCGCTGGCCTTGCTCATCGCCATCTTCCGTTATCAGCCCAGCCCGTTCTGCATCCTCGACGAAGTTGACGCGCCTCTCGATGAAGCCAACGTCGGACGCTTTACGCGGCTGATTGCCGAGATGAGCGGCCAGACCCAGTTCATCATCGTTACGCACAACCGGAAGACCATGGAGATGGGTAGCGTGCTTTACGGCGTGACCATGCAGGAGCCGGGCGTCTCCAAACTCGTCAGCGTCCGCTGGGAAGAATCGGAATCGTCTGATTCTAAACAGAAAGCGGCTGCCGCCTCCGCTGCGTAGAATTCATTCGCCGTCCAGCAAGTGGGCAGCCTCAGCAACTTCCAGGAAATCCATGCGGCTTTCCTCGCCACCGCATAATTTTTTCTTATGTTTGCTCCGCAAAAATTTCCACCGGCTTGCCTTTGACTTCGCGTTGCGCTGCGCTAGAATGCTTCTCACTTTGTCGGGGGAACTTGTTCTGTGTCATCTGCTCCTGCCATGAAAGTTATCCGGGAGACGCAATTCGCCGGCTTGACGCCTGCCGCGCGCGGCAAAGTCCGTGACATTTACGATCTCGGCGATAAGCTGCTGATTGTCGCTACGGACCGGCTCTCCGCTTTCGACGTCATCCTTCCCACCCCCATTCCCGACAAGGGCCGTGTCCTCACGCAACTCTCTCTCTTCTGGTTTAGCTTGTTGCGGGACATTATTCCCAACCACGTCCTCAGCGCGACTGATTTTCCTCCGCCATTCGACAAGTTCGAGGATGAACTCGCGGGCCGATCCATGGTCGTTCGCAAGACGCTGCCACTGCCGATCGAATGCGTCGTGCGCGGTTATGTCTCAGGATCGGGTTGGAAAGACTATCGCGTCACTGGAAAAATCTGCGGCATTCAGCTGCCCACGGGACTGCGCGAGTCTGATCCCTTGCCAGAACCGATCTTTTCTCCGGCGACAAAAGCCTCCTCCGGCCATGACGAAAACATCTCCTTCGACGAGGCGACATCGCTCGTTGGCAAAGACCTTGCCGAAAGAGTTCGCGCCGTGAGCCTGGAAATCTATCATCGCGCCGCTGACTATGCTGAACCGCGCGGCATCATCCTCGCCGACACGAAATTTGAATTTGGCCTGCTCAATAATGAATTGATCTGGATCGACGAAGCTCTCACGCCTGATTCTTCGCGCTTCTGGCCCGCCGCCCACTACAGCCCCGGCGGTCCGCAGGCTTCTTTTGACAAACAGTTTGTTCGCGACTACCTCGAGCGAATGCAGTGGCCGAAAACCCCGCCCGGCCCGGAGCTTCCTCCCGAGGTCGT
>Ga0137415_10003843_pt1 | contig 14895 bp, 16 predicted proteins | sample CZODoug3_1_1_16f_FD_183082 | JGI IMG/M metagenome (GOLD analysis project Ga0137415, IMG submission 183082) | Vadose zone soil fungal communities from Angelo Coast Range Reserve, California, USA - CZODoug3_1_1_16fungal (Hybrid Assembly) | ecosystem: Environmental > Terrestrial > Soil > Vadose... | reverse complement strand
GACGGCAAGCTCCTCTGCTCGGTGTGTCGCGACCACGCCCGGGTGTTCGAGGGCGGCGCCACCACAGCCAGAATCCCATCTTGATCACGCGCTACCCGGTACGTTTCGGGTCAAACCGTACCGGGTCGGCCCCTCCGCCCCGGCGACCGCTGCCGGTTGGCGCCCCGGCGTGTCGCTCTCCCGCGGGAACCGACGAGAGGCCCTCCCGGCGACCAGGTCCTGAAGCGGTGAGTCCGGTCCGCCGGGATCGTCTCAACCAGGGGAATCCGGCGTGGACGGCACACCGGCGTGACAGAAAGCCCGGGTAGCCAACCGGGCGAGAGGACCGGCATGACCATGTTCGCGAACACCAGGGCCTTCAGCGTCTACCCGAAGCCCGGTCACGTCCCGGCGGACTACACGATCCTCAACTTCCCAGTCGAGGACATCGACTCCGCCGTGGCCGAGCTGACCTTTCTCGGAGGAACGCCGGGCTGCGCGACCCGCTGAATTGCACGCCCGAGGATCGCGCTGCGCACTGCGCCGCCCGGATGGGCCGCAACTGCTACACTCCGCGGCCGTGGCCGAGCCCGGCACTTCGCTGACCCTGAGCACTCCGCAGGCGCCCGCGCGCACGGGCCAGTACGGGCCCTTCGCGCGCTGGCTGCTGTCGCGGATGTTCCGCTCCATCACCTTTCCCGAGGAGGCGGGGGAGGCGATCCGGGCGGCGTCGTCGCGCGGGACTCCCGTCTACGTGCTGCGATCGTCGTCGCTCCTGCATCTATTATTCTTCAACTGGAGCTTCTGGCGGCTCGGGCTGCCGATCGCGCGCGCCGCCACCGGCCTGGGCTACCGGATCTTCGCTCCCTTCGCCCGCTGGTACCTGGGCGGGGCGCAGGTGCGTCCGCCGGCCGCGGCGCAGGACAGGCCGGCCGCCCAGGTGATCGAGGCGGTGCGCCAGGGCGAGCCGGCCCTCGTCTTCCTGCGCATGCCGCGGACGCTGCCCAGCGCGGTGGCGGTGCTGGCCGATCCCTTCCCGGGCTTGACCGCGCTCCAGCGCGAGCAGCCGATGCGCCCGATCCAGCTGGTCCCGATCACGCTGGTCTGGAGGCGGCGCCCCAAGAAGCTCCGCGGCGGGCTGCGTGACTTCCTCTTCGGCGATCCGGACGAGCCCGGCGCGCTGCGCAGCTTCCTCTCCTTCGCGCTGCACCGGAAGCAGGCGATGCTCAAGGTCGGCGCGCCGATCGATCTGGCCGCCGTGGTGGCGGAGCAGCCGCAAGCCGACGCGGGCCGCATCGCCCGGCAGGTGCGCGGGGCCCTCTACCAGCACCTGGCGCGCGAGGCGCGTGTCGTCACCGGACCGCCGCTCAAGTCGCCCCAGCGGGTCATCGATCAGGCGCTCAACGACCTGCAGCTGCGGCGTACCCTGGCGGAACTCGCCCGGGAGCGGGGACGCGCGGACGACTCGCTCGATCGCCAGGCGCGCAAGGACCTGCGTGAGATCGCCGCGCGCTACAACCCGTTCGCGGTCGACGTCCTGAAGCGCATCGTCGGGTGGATGTTCCGCCGCATCTACGACGGCGTGGACGTGGACGAGGCCGGCATGAAGCGGCTGGTGGAGGCGAGCGCGCGCGCGCCGCTGATCCTGTGCCCGTCGCACAAGAGCCATTTCGACTACATGGTGCTGTCGGTCGTCTGCGACGACTACGGCCTGCAGCCGCCGCACATCGCGGCCGGCGACAACCTGAATTTCTGGCCGGTGGGCCGCTTCCTCCGCATGGGCGGCGCCTTCTTCATCCGGCGCAGCTTCAAGGGCGACCGGGTCTACGCGGCGGTGATGCAGGCATACGTGCAGCGCCTGCTGCGCGACGGCTTCACCAAGGAGTTCTTCGTCGAGGGAGGGCGGTCGCGCACGGGCAAGCTGCTTCCACCCAAGCTGGGGATGCTGACGCTGGAGGTCGAGGCCTGGCTCACCGGAGTGCGCCCGGACGTGATCTTCGCGCCGGTGTCCATCTCGTACGAGAAGATCGCCGAGGCGGGCAGCTACCAGCACGAGCTCCTCGGGGGCGAGAAGCAGAAAGAGGACGCCAGGGCCCTCCTCTTCGCGACCAAGGTCCTGCGCACCCGGCTGGGGCGCATCACCATCCGGGTCGGTGAGCCGATCTCGCTGGCGCAGTTGTTCTCCGAGCGCGGCGTCGATCCGAAGAACCACACCCAGGAGGAGCGCCGCGCGCTGGTCCGCGCGCTCGGGCTGCGGGTGGCGGCCGGGATCAACCGCGCCACCCCCCTGGCGCCGATCGGGCTCGTCTCCGCCGTGCTGCTCAGCCACGACCGGCGCGGGATGTCCGAGGAAGAGGTGCTCTCGCGCGCGGAGTTCCTCCACCAGGCCGCGCTCGACGCCGGCGCGCGCACTCCCGCCTGGCAGGTGGGGAGCGCCGGGCCAGGACTTCCGCCGGCCAGCCTGCGCGATTCCGGCCTGGTGGAGCGCGCGCTGCAGCGGCTGGTGGCCGACGGGAACGTGAAGCTGCAGGAGGCAGGCGGGCAGCGCTTCTACTCGGTGGCCGAGGAGCGGCGGATGGCGCTCGACTACCACAAGAACGCCATCCTGCATTTCCTGGTCGCCCCGGCGATCCTCGCCCTGGCGGTGCGCAGCTACGGCGGCCAGCCGGCGCCGCGGACCGCCGTGCTGGGCCGCGCGCGGGAGCTGTCCCGCCTGCTCAAGCACGAGTTCATCTTCGAGCCCGGGCGGTCGCTCGAGTCCACCGTCGAGGAGATGCTGCAGCTCTTGGTGCGCTGGGGAATCGTGGTGCGCGAAGGCGAGGAGGTGGTCCCGGTCCCCGCGGGCGTGCGCCTGGGCCAGCTCCTCGGCGACCTCTTGCGTCCATACCTCGAGGGCATCCTGATCGCGGTGGACGCGCTCGATCCGCTGCTCGCCGGGGCGATGCCCACGCGGGAGTGGACGCAGCGGGCGCTCGATCGCGGGCGGGCCGCCTGGCTCGCGGGACGCGTGCGGCGGCTCGAGTCGCTCTCCAAGGCCACGTTGGAGAGCTCGCTCGTCATGCTGCGCGAGCGCGACGTGGTGCGCGGCGCCCGCCTCGAGCTGACGCCCGAGTTCCGCAGCCGGGAGAAGATCGCGGCGCTCGCGGACGAAGTGGACCAGTACCTGAGGTGAAGCCATGCAGCTCGAGCGCGTCTTTTCCAAGGCACGGTGGGAGCCGATCGTCGGGTATTGCCGGGCCGTTCGCGCCGGCCAGCACATCTACGTCACCGGCACCACCTCGGTGGACGAGTCCGGGGAGCGCGTGCACGCGCCCGGAGATGCCTGCGCGCAAGCCCGCCGCTGCCTGGAGTTGATCGAGCGCGCGCTGGGCAAGCTCGGCGCCGATCGCACCGGCATCGTGCGCACGCGGATGTTCGTCACCGACATCTCCCGCTGGCAGGAATACGGCCGCGCCCACGGCGAATTCTTCGCCGCGTGCCCGCCCGCCACTACCATGGTGGAGGTCAAGGGGCTGATCGACCCGGCCATGCTGATCGAGATCGAGGCCGACGCGGTGGTGGCGTGACGCTATTGCGCCAGGTCGGGCACGAAGGAGCGACTGAAGCGCTGCTCGAGCGCGGCCGTAAGCTCGGAAGGCAGGCCGACCATGCGGGCGAGCTCGGAGGCGCGCTCGAAGCTGGCGGCTGAGAACCGGTACGTGGCGTAGAACGCCGCGCCGGTCAGCGCCGCCAGCCCGAGCATGGGCGCGCCGGCCTGCCAATCGTGCTGGATCCCCAGGCTCATCACCAGTCCGACGACCGAGCTGATGCCGCAAGCAATCCAGAGCGGAGTGCGCACCCAGGCGAGCAGGACGGAGTTCCAGCGGAGCTTCTTGAGCTCGATGCCCCTGCCCGCGCTGCCCTTCTCCTCGAAGATCAGGAAGGAGGCGAGAGGGATGAGCGGCACGAAATTGACGTGGAAGAACCTGGTGCGAACGCAGAACAGACCGGCCACCCGATCGGCCTGGCCGAAGAGCCTCGTCCCGAACACTCCCATGCGGTCCCCCTGACCCTTGAGTGTCTCGCGATCGTACCGGAACGCGGGCGGGGCGTTCACTGTGGACAACCGACCCACCAGCGACCACCGCGCACTTTCCACGTGGCGGCGGCCGTTTGGCGCTGGCCCCACCCGCCCATTCACGGCGCCGTACGCCAGCCCGCTTCTCGACAGAGCAGGCACGGATTTCTTGAACCTTCCCGCGCGCGGCTGTTAGCTTCCGGCTCTTCGAAACTCTTGAGAGGCCGACATGGAATTCACTGCGCGCGTCCGCGAGATCCTGAGCTGGTACCCGTCCGACAACCCAGGCACCAAGACCAACATCGCCCGCATGCTCAACCACGGCCGGCTGGCCGGGTCGGGCAAGATGGTCATCCTTCCGGTCGACCAGGGCTTCGAGCACGGACCCGTGCGCTCCTTCGGGCCCAACCCGCCGGGCTACGACCCCGAGTACCACATCCAGCTCGCCATCGACGCCGGCTGCAACGCGTACGCGGCGCCGCTCGGCTTCCTCGAGGCCGTCGCCGGCAAGTACGCCGGCCAGATCCCGCTGATCCTCAAGCTGAACAACAGCGACACGCTCTCCAAGGGCCACCCGCCCTGCTCCGCCGTCACCGGCGGCGTCAAGGACGCCGCCCGCCTGGGCTGCACCGCGATCGGGTTCACCATCTATCCGGGGTCCTCGGCGCGCAACACGATGTACGAGGAGCTTCGCGAGCTGATCGCAGAGTCGAAGGAGCACGGGCTCGCGTCGGTGGTGTGGAGCTATCCGCGCGGAGAGGGGATCACCGACAAGAAGGGCGAGACGGCGGTGGACGTGGCCGCGTATGCCGCGCACATCGCGTGCGAGCTGGGCGCCCACGTGGTGAAGGTGAAGCCGCCCACCGAGTTCATCTACCAGCCCGAGGCGCAGAAGGTCTTCGAGAAGTACAACATCCCCATCAAGACGCTCGCCGACCGCGCGCGCCACGTGGTGCAGAGCTCGTTCAACGGAAAGCGCATCGTCATCTTCTCGGGGGGCGAGGCAAAAGGCACCCAGGAGATCCTCGACGAGGTGCGCGGGCTGCGCGACGGCGGCGCGTTCGGCTCGATCATGGGCCGCAACAGCTTCCAGCGCCCGCACGACGAAGGCGTGAAGCTGCTCCGCGACGTGATGGACGTGTTCGCCGGGCGGAGCTGATCGTCCGGAAGGGCGACCCTGGCGCCGTTCCTTGCTAGTCCGCTTCGGCCGGTGGCCGCGCTTCGTGCCATTGCCGCGCGCTGGGCGCGAGCACCACTTGCAGCTCCTCGCCCACCCCGCCGCGCAGCTCGGGAGTGCAGGCGCCCTGGCCGCACGCGAGCCTGGGATCGGCCACCGGCCCGGGCTGGCCGGCCGGCAGCTCTGGACGCACCAGGCCGACCCGGCAGGCGCGACCATGCGGCAGGTACAGCGTGGCGCGCCCATCGAGGAGTCCGGCACGCGCCTCCCAGCTCGGCGGCGCATCTTCACCCGGCACCTGCTCGCACAGCGCGCGCACCGCGGGCGCGGCGCGCGGCTCTCCCCGCGGGCGAACCACCTGCACCACCGCCGTCGCGGGCCGCTCCACCCGGGTGGTCCACATCGCCGGTTTTCGCGGGACCACGGTCGCGTACCCGACCACGGTGCCGGTGTGGAACTTGGGCGGCGGCAGCGCCTCGCACCGCCAGGCCCCCTGGGCGAGCCCGGGCCACTTCGCCTCGCCGAACACGTCGGTCAGACCGCTGAAGCGCTTTCCGTCGGGACCCTCGCAGACGACCTTCGCGTTCATCACGCCCTGGTGCGTGTCGTCCTCGACGTGCACCACCAGCGGACCGGGCAGCTTGACCAGGAGCCAGTAGAAGATCGCCAGCACCGCCGCGATGACGGCGGCGGCCAGCGCCCCCTCGATCTTGGCGGGCACGCCGCTGCGGAAGCGCGGCTCGAACGCGGTGGGAGCGCGCGCCTGGACGCCGTCGCGCATCAGCGGCAGTACTCCGCGCGGTTGTTGTCCGTCTCGAAAACCTCGACCTTGCAGATCCTCACCCGGCGATCGTCGAAGCGCCGGCCCAGCTCCTCCGCGAAGAACCGCGCCAGCTCTTCGGCGGTGGGGTTTCTGCCGCCCTCGGTGAACGGCTCGACCTCGTTGATGTTCCGGTGGTCGAAGCGCCCGGCGACCTCCATGGCGGCCGCCTTGAGCGCGGCGAAATCGAGCACGTAGCTTACGGGATCCAGCTCGCGCGCCTCGGCGTGGACCACCACCCGGTAGTTGTGCCCGTGGAGCGCCTCGCAGCGACCCTCGCTGAGGCGCACCTGGTGCGCGGCGCTGAACCACAGCTGCTTGCTGATCCGGTACGTCGGCACGCGCGATTTATAGCAGGGCTGCGTTCGCGGGGCCGCCTCGAGCTCACGCCCCGTCCTCGCCCTTGCGCAGGAAGTCCCACCGCACCAGGATCTGCTTTCCTTGCATCTCCAGCAGGCCGCGGCGGGTGAAGTCGTTGAGCGCCCGGGAGACGGTCTCGCGCGAGGTGCCGATCAAGCCGGCGATCTCCTGCTGCGTCGGCCGTTCGCGGATGAGCAGCCCGCCGTCCGCCGGCTCCCCCTGCTTGTGCGCCAGCTCGCGGATGGTCCGCGCCACCCGGGCATAGACGTCGAGCAGCGCGAGGTTCCCGATCACCTCGTCCGCGTGGCGCAGGCGGCGGGACATCTCCGCCAGCACCGCCAGCGCGGTGGAGGGATGCGCGGCGAGGTGCGTGCGGAACGCCTCGTGGTCGAGCGAGAGCAGGTCGGCTTCCTCCACGCAGACCACGTTCGCCGAGCGCGGCTGGCGGTCGAGCAGCGACATCTCCCCGAAGAAGTCGCCCGCGTGCAGCAGGCTGAGGATGATCTCGCGGCCCGTCTCGCCGTAGAGCACCACCTTCACCTTTCCGCGCGCGATGACGAACAGGGAGTCGCCCGGCTCTTCTGCGTTGACAATCACCGATCCGGCTTCCGCGGACCGCGGACGCACGCGCCCCGCGAGGTCGGCGAGCACCTCGGCCGGGAGCTCACGGAAGATCGAAACCTGGCGGAGCAGGTTGACAGTGTCCAATCGGCCTCGCGGGAGTCGGAAAACGAGGAGTCTTGCACCGCCCCTGCGCATGCACAAGGCACACAGCGTTCCGATGTGCGCAACCCGAGGAAAGGCCCCGTCTTGACCCGAGGCGCCGCCGCGCCTATTCAGCCCCCATGCAGGCCACGGTGAACGGAGAGCGGACCGAGCTGCCCGACGGGCTCACCGTGTCCGGCCTGCTGCGTCACCTGGGCGTGCGGCCCGAGCGCGTGGCGGTAGAACGCAACGGAGCGGTGGTAAAGCGGGCGAGGCACGGCGAGGAGACGCTCGCCCCCGGCGACGTGCTGGAGATCGTCACCTTCGTGGGAGGAGGCTAGCGTCATGTCCGACGAGCTCTCGCTGGGCGAGCATCGGTTCACCTCCCGCCTGGTGGTGGGGACCGGCAAGTACAAGGACTTCCCCACCATGCAGAAAGCCATCGCGGCCTCCGGCGCGCAGATGGTCACCGTAGCGGTGCGCCGGCTCGATCTCCAGGCGCAGGGAGAGAAGTCCCTGCTCCACTGGATCCCCAAGGACTGCGTCCTGCTCCCCAACACGGCGGGATGCTTCACCGCCGACGAGGCAGTCCGCACGCTCCGGCTGGCGCGCGAGCTGGAGATCGGCGGGCCCCGGCCGCTGGTGAAGCTGGAAGTGTTGAGCGATCCGAAGACGCTTCTCCCCGACGGAGAAGAGACGCTGCGCGCCGCCAAGGTTCTCGTCGCCGAGGGATTCACCGTGCTGCCGTACTGCAGCGACGACCCCGTGCTGTGCCGCAAGCTGGAGGAGGCGGGTTGCGCGGCGGTGATGCCCCTCGGCGCGCCCATCGGGAGCGGCCTGGGGCTGCGCAATCCCTACAGCCTGCAGATGATCCTGGAGCAGGCGCGGGTGCCGGTGATCGTCGACGCCGGCGTGGGGACCGCCAGCGACTGCGCCATCTGCATGGAGCTGGGAGTGGCGGGGCTCCTGGTCAACACGGCGATCAGCGGTGCGCAGGATCCGGTGGCCATGGCCACCGCGATGAAGCTTGCCACCCAGGGGGGGCGTCTCGCGTACCGCGCCGGCCGTATCCCCCGGAAGCTCTACGGCAGCGCCTCGAGTCCCATCGCCGGGCTGATCTGATATGCGGGTCTGATTGGTCCGCATCTACCTGGTCACTGACCGCGGCGCGATGCCGGATCTCCCCGGCGCGTTGGCGGCCGCGCTCTCGGTCCTTCCCATCGGAACGGCCGCGGTGCAGCTGCGCGAGAAGGACCTCGCGCCCGCCGCGCTGCTCGAGCTCGCGCGGGCCCTCCTGCCTCTGTGCCGGTCCGCGAAGGCGCCTCTCTTGATCAACACCCGGCTGGAGGTGGTCAAGGCGGCGCGGGCCGACGGCGTGCACCTGCCCGCCGGCGGACCGCCCATCGCCGACGCCCGCCGCCAGCTCGGTCCCGGCGCGCTGATCGGACGCAGCTGCCATTCCTCCGCGGAGGTGGCGCTCGCGGCTCGGGACGGGGCGGATTTCGCGGTATTCGGCCCGGTCTGGGAGACCCCCGGCAAGAAGCCGCAGGGGATGACCGCGCTCCACGAGGCGACCAAGGCGGCCTCGCTGCCGGTCTACGCCATCGGAGGCGTCACGCCGCCTCGGGCGAAGCGTGCAGTGAGCGCGGGCGCCTACGGCGTGGCCTGCATCCGCAGCATCCTCGGGGCGCCGAATCCCGCCGCCGCCGCCTTGGAAATGTGGAAAGCCATCTCCGGCTGACTCGAAGCGGTTCCCGCGTGAAACGCCGTTGGTCAGCGCTTCGCCAGGTTGGGGCGTTCGGACAAGGCGCGGAGGAGTTTGATGACGGCCTCTTCCGGAGAGGAGGCGGCCACCACTTCGTGCTTGTAGAGCTTGCGGCCGCCGACCATCTCGGCGGCGCCGCCGGTGTGCGGCAGCGCCACGACGGGCTTGCCGTCGCGGAGCAGCAGGCCGATCTCGCTGAGCGTGCCGCCGCCGCCGCCCACCACGATCGCGCCGTCGACCGCCATGGCCACCAGCGCGGACTGGGCGTCGCCGACGCCGGTCGGGATCGGCAGGTCGATCCAGGGATTCGCCTCGTGGCGCGATGCTCCGGGCAGGATCCCGAGCACGATTCCTTCGCCGCTGCCCTCGCGGTACCCGCGCGCGGCGGCGGCCATGCAACCGCCCAGGCCGCCGCAGACGAGATGGCTGCCAGCCCGGGCGAGCGCCATTCCCACCGCGTGCGCCTGCTCCTCGCCTACCGGGTCCTCGAGCCCGCCCCCGATCACCGCCACCACCAGCTTCTGCCGGATCGCCGACAGCGGAGGCGGCGGGCCGCCGGCCAGCTTCGACCGCGCTTCCTCGAAGGTGTCCTCCAACTCGCGCCGGAACGCCACCGTGTCCAGGAGCAGGTCCTCGGGCAGCGGCTCGTCGGCCGCCTGGACCCTCTTCTCCAGAATTCGCGCCTGCGCGCCCAGCTCGGCGAAGCCATACGTGCCCGCGCTCCCGGCCAGCTTGTGCAGCGCGCGCCGCAGAACGTCCCCTGCGCCAGCCTCGCCGGTCCGCGCCGCCGCGAGGGCCGCTTCCAGCGCGGCGAGCTTCTCTCCGGCGCCGGCCAGGTAGTGCTCGAGGAGCTGGCGGTCGAGGGCTTCCTCTGCCGGCTGTGCGGCGACTTGTCCTTCGCGTGCCATGGAGGATCCTAAGGCTAGCCGGACGCGGCCGGGAGCGTGAAGAAAAATGCGGCGCCGTTGCCCGGCTCGCTGTCGACCCAGATCTCGCCGCCGTGCGCCAGCACCAGCGCGCGGCAGATGGCGAGCCCCAGCCCCGTTCCCTCCTGCTCACGCTTGGCGCGGTCGGACTGGGCGAACTTGGTGAACAGCTTCTCGCGGAAATCGGCCGGGATGCCAGGGCCGCGGTCGCGCACGCCGAAGAGGACCTCCGCGCCGCGAGGCGAGACGTCCAGCTCCACCTCGCTGCCGCGGGGCGCGAACTTGAGCGCGTTGGAGAGCAGGTTCGTCAGCACCTGGACCACCCGGTCCCAGTCGGCGCGCACGCGCGGCAGCCCGGCCGCCATGCCGGAGCGCACGGTGACGCCGACCTTCTGCGCGAATCCGTCGATGCCCGCGACCGCTTCCGCGCACAGAGCGGCGACCTCGTGCTCCTGCAGGTCGAGCTGCAGCCGGCCCGCCTCGATCTTGCTCACGTCGAGGATGTCGTTCACCAGCCGGACCAGGCGGTCGGCGTTGCGCTTCGAGACCTGCACCAGCTCCGCCCCTTCCTCGTCCAACCCCGTCTCTCCGTCGAGCAAGAGCGCCATGGAGGCCTTGATGCTGGTGAGGGGCGTCCGCAGCTCGTGGGAGACGGTGGAGATGAACTCGGTCTTCATCCGGTCCACCTCGCGATCGCGGGTCACGTCGTCGAAGACGCCCATCCAGCCGATCGGCTCGCCGCTGGTCCCCGCCACCTTCGCCGAGTAGGCGCGCAGGACGCGCGGCTTGGGTTCGCCCGGCAACTGGACCTCCAGCTCGCGGTCCTCGCCGCGCAGCGGCTGGTCCCCGAGGACCGGCTTGACGGATGCTTCCACCGCCGCCACCGGCCAGCCGGTCAGCTCGTGATCGTCCAGCGCGAACAGGCGGCGGAACGCCGAGTTCACGAAGGCGACCCGGGAGTGCCGGTCCACCAGCAGGATGCCGCTGCGCGACGCCTGCACCAGCGCCTCGATCTGCCGCGTGGCCGCCTGCGACTTCTCGCTCTCGGCCCGGACGTCCTGGATGAGCTTGGCGCCGGCGATGGCCGTCGCCGCATGGCGGGCCAGGATCCGCAGGGCCTCCAGCACCTCGTCGCGCAAGTGCTCGCGGCTCCACATCGCCACCACGCCCACCAGCCGGCCCTCGTGGATCAGCGGGTAGCCGGCTAACGACTTGAGGCGCTCGATGCGCGCCCAGTCGGGATCGGCGAGGCCAGGCTCCTGGTCGAGCCGGTCGGAGGTGATCATGCCGCCCTGGGCAGCCACCCGGCCGACCGAGAAATCGCCGATCGGCACCCGCCGCAGCACCCGGTCGAGCGGTCCCAATCCGCCGTGCTCGACCAGGTGCAGGCAGCTCTTCCGGTTGTGGCACCGGTCGGCCATCTCGCAAGTGCCACAGCTGTCGCCGGGGCCCACCAGCCACACGCGCGCGGCCGCTGCCCCGAGGCTGCGCGTCAGCGCGTCGGTGACTGCGGCGAGGATCCGTTCGCGCTGGAACGCGCTGGAGACGTTGTCGACCACCCGCAAGGCGCCGCGCAGGGCGCGCACGGTGGCCTCCAGGCGCTCGCGCTCTTCCTCGAGCTCCTCGAGGGTCCGCGCGGGCGGAGCAAGCGCTGGCCTTGCGCCAGGCAGCGGGATGGGGCTTTTCGCGCTCACTGACCGAGGATGCTGTTCACCTCGCCGAGCAGCTCGGCGGGCTCGAACGGCTTCGTCAGGTACCGGCTGGCGCCCAGGCGCAGGCCTTCCTCGATCTCGTCCTGCTGCGCCTTGGCGGTGAGGAACACGAACGGTACGTCGGCGCGTCGGCGGCGCACTTCGGCGAGGGTCTCCACTCCGCTCATCTCCGGCATCATCCGGTCGCAGAGGATCAGGTCGCAGACGGCGCCGGAATCGAGGTGCGCGAGCGCGGCGCGCCCGGAGTCGGCCACGGTCACCTCGTGCTTGCCGCGCTTCAAGGCGACCCGCGCCACGAACCGGATGTCCGGATCGTCGTCCACCACCAGGATGCGCGCCATGCCTCGCCCTCCCCTACGCAGCGAGCAGCTCGAGCAGCGCCTTCTGCTTGAGCGGCTTGGTCAGGTACCCGTCCGCGCCGCTGTGCTGGGCGAGCGCGCGCAGCGCCTCGTCGTCGGCCGCGGTGATCACGTAGAGCTTGGAGGCGCAGTTGCGGACGTCCGCGGAGAAGCGGCGGAGCAGCTCGATGCCGTCCATTCCCGGCATGAAGATGTCGACCAGGACCAGGTCGTACGAGCCGCCCGGCGGCAGCATGTCGCGGAAGGTGGCGGGATCCTGGATGGCATCGACCACCGCCCCCGCCCCGGCCAGCACCGCGCGGCAGTACTCGAGCACGTCGCGGTCGTCGTCCACGACCAGGACGTGCGGTCGGCGCGGAGCGGCTCCGGGTTCCGGCGTGAACGGGGCGGGCACTGCGATCGCCCCGCGGTCGGCGCCCGGCGCGCCACGCTCCCCCAGGCCCACCAGCGCGAGGAGATCCGCCTTGCGGATCGGCTTGGTGAGCCATCCGTCCGCACCGTATTGCGCGGCGCGCTTGACCGCCTCCGGGTCGGAGGCGGCGGTGATCATGCAGATGCGGACGTCCTCGCCGTAGTGCTGCCGCAGCAGGTAGCACAGCTCGAGCCCATCCACCTCGGGCATCACCAGGTCGAGGAGGACCAGGTCGTACCCGTCGCCCGGCGGGGCCCGCAGCACCTCGCTCGAATCGGCGATGCAGGTGACCGAGCAGCCCGCCGCCTCCAGCGCCCTGCGGGTGACCTCGAGCACGTCGGTGTCGTCGTCGACGAGCAGGACGCGCCGGCGGATGCCCGAGGCAGCCTTGGGGCCTCCCTCCAGCAATGGCCGCAGATCCCGGTTGAGGCGGTGGAAGTCGAGCGGCCTGCGGAGGATGGCGTCGGCTCCTTCCACCTCGCCCGCCTCGGCGAGCGCGACGATGCGCGCCTCCGGCAGCCGCTGGCGGAGCTGGACGCAACCGTGCGTTCCCGCCGCATCGGCGATGACCAGGTCCGGCGCCATCGCGGCCAGAGCGTCGAGCCCGGCGCGCGGGCTGAGCGAGCTGGAGGCGACCCCTTCGCTGGAGAGGAAGTAACGCAGCAGCGCCTGCTCGACGGGGTGCTGGTTGAGCAGCACGACGTTGCTGACGCGAGCCATGCGCACCTCCCAAGGCGGGTATCGGCGCGCCGCGGCGGAGCTTTAGGATCCGTCTGCCTACCCATGCGCATTTGCTCCGTCCCGGCCGGGTAGGACGGCTACGGCGGAGCTCCCACTTGCTGCGCGAACCCGGCGCTGCGCGGCGTGCGTCCCAGGTGGTGGAGCAGGAACGCCGCCAGCGGACGCGACGCCTGGGCGCAGGCGTCCTCGAAAGCGCGCGCGTCGGCCGGCCGCCCGCTGCCGTCGGCGGACAGCGGGGCGTCTGCGGCGGAGAGCCCGGCCCGCTGCAGCTGGGCGAGCGCCGCGCGCGCTCCGGCGGTGAGGAGCAGCGCGCCGGGATGGGCGCACCGCCCGCAGGCGAGGCCGCCGGCGCCCGCATCGAAGGCAGCCTTCCCCCAGGGGACCAAGGAGCCGCAACGCGCGCACGCGGACAGCTCCGGGGAGAGCCCCGCCGCCGCCAGCGCGCGCAGCTCCAACGCGCGCAGCCGGGCGCTGGTGGCCGGTCCGGTCGCGAGCCGGTGGAGGAACTCCGCCACCAGCGCGAACAGCTCGTCGGCCGGCTCGGCCGGCCGGGACAGCTCGTGCGCGAGCTCGGCGGCGTATCCGGCGTGCGCGATGCGGTGCAGATCTTCGCGCACCCCGGCGTACGCCTCCGCCACCGCCGCCTCGCGCAGCATCCACAGCTCCTGCCCGCTGCGCTCCGCGAGCAGGACCTCGACCAGCTGGAACGGTTCGAGCGCGGCGCCGAACCGCCGGCGGCTGGATCGCGCTCCGCGAGCGAAGGCCGATACCCGGCCCCGGCCGCGCACGAGCAGGTGCGCGATGACGTCGCTGTCGCCGTAGGCGACCGTGCGCAGCACGATCGCCGCCAGGCGCTCCGCCCGGGTGTCCACCGGCTCAGTGTATCCGGCCCGGCGACAAGAAGATCGCTGCCTGCTCGAATGCCGGGGCTACGGCGTCAGCTCGCGGAGCAGGCGCTGGCACTCCTGCGCCACGCTCACCTCGCGCTGGTCCTTGGACCCGGCGCAGCGCTGGAAGGCGACTCGGGCCTCGGCCGCGCGGGTCTGGCGGGCAAGGATCCTCCCGGATTGGAGATGTGCGTCGGCCGTCTCCGGGCACGACGCGGCATACTTCGCGAACGCCTCGGCCGCCGCCTGCAGCTCGCCGCGCTCCGCGTGGATGGTGCCGAGCTGTCGCCAGCCCAGGCAGTACTTGGGCGCGATCACCAGGGCGGACTCGATGCGCCGCACTCCCTTCGCCGCCTGGCCCGTCTTGTAGAGACCCCAGCCGAGGTTGGTCTCGGCCACGACGCGGTCGCGGTAGAGCGGATTCGCCAGCGCCAGCTCGAACTGGGGGACGGCCTCGGCGAATCGCCCGCGCGCCATGTAGAAGGAACCCAGGTTGTTGCGCGCTTCGGAGAAGTCCTTGTCGAGCGCGATCGCCTTGCGGAAGTGCTGCTCGGCCTCCTGCGGGCGGGCCAGGGAGTAGGCGTAGAGGAGGCCCAGCGCGTTGTGCGTCTGCGGCAGGTCGTCGTCCTCCTTCTCCCCCTCCAGGTACTCCTGGAGGGCCCCCTGCACGTCCCCGTTCTGCAGCAGGTTGGTGCCGAGGTCGTAGTGGATCTCGGCGCTCCGGCGCCGCTGCTCGGCGGTGACCCCGCTGCACGCCGCCGTGGCTGCCGAAAGAAGCAGTGCGAAAGCAGCGAACAGTCGCGCGACGGCGGAGAGCGCATCGGCCGCCTTGGGACGCTCGGGCGGCCTCTCGATCTCCTTCGGATGCGGCGGCTGGAACGCGCTCATCCGCCGCATGTTCTCTTCCTTCTGCCGCTGGTCGAGCCCCGCCCAGTTGCCTTCCAGGATGAACCCCATGCTTTCGGCGAAATTGAGCGCTTCGTCGACGGCCTGCT
>Ga0137415_10003840_pt1 | contig 14904 bp, 16 predicted proteins | sample CZODoug3_1_1_16f_FD_183082 | JGI IMG/M metagenome (GOLD analysis project Ga0137415, IMG submission 183082) | Vadose zone soil fungal communities from Angelo Coast Range Reserve, California, USA - CZODoug3_1_1_16fungal (Hybrid Assembly) | ecosystem: Environmental > Terrestrial > Soil > Vadose... | reverse complement strand
CTTGCTTTAATCGGAGCGTTCTCCAGTATCGGCCGGCATGGCCTTGCCCCTCCTCGCAAAGCAGCGAGCGTAAAGAAGGTCCCTGCCAGGTGGACAGCAGCCCCTGCTGTTCCCTGGTTTGGATCATCCAAATGTATTTCGCCAACGTCATCGAGTATTTCTCTCCGCTAGTTCTTCCCGACGCAATCGAAGTTCGCGACGGCCAACGCAATCGCTGGGTTACTTGTTATCTGTTTTATTATGTTGGAGCTGCCCTGACACGATTTACGTGCATGGAGAGATGTTTCCCCGCGTTTCCGAAGCGAAATAAACCATCGAGCCGTGTCGAAATGCTGTCGATATACCGACGTTACTTCCCCGAATTGCTCCCCACAATTCTTAGCGCGGTACATCCGCTGGCCGAGCTAATTGACTGAACGAAACGGAGATACCCGGACGCCCGGGACCCGGGTAGGTATTGGAACACGAGTTGCTCTCCGTGATGTTGTTCGATGCACCGCAAATAAATCCAGGTCAGAAATGAGGTAAATCCAAATGGCGAATTTGGCAGCAAGAGACACAATTTTCAACGATCTATTTGATTTCAGGCGAGATCTCAACGGCATATTCAATCGTCTCGTAACCGGCTCACAGTCTGGAAGCGAGCGGTCGGCAAGGATCCTCGCCGCGGTGCCGCCAATTGAGGCTTGGGTAGATAAGGACGAGAAAAAATATCACCTGTCGATAGCTTTGGCAGGTGTGGATCCCAAAGACATTGAACTCAATCTTCAGGGAAACAATTTGACGGTCAGCGGTGAGCAGAAAGTCAGCGAGGAGAAAAAAGACGCGGACTTCGTATACCAGGAGTTCGCGTATGGCCGCTTTGAACGCTCAATCACACTGCCTGAGGGTGTGGACACTTCGAAGCTTACCGCCGAATACAAGAACGGTGTGCTGGAAATTGCTGCGCCCATGAGCGCGAACGCCCTTCCGAGGAAGGTTGAAATCAAGACGGCAGTGGCCGCCAAAGGAGCCGCTGCCTAGCGCATGATGCTGACAGCAGTTCGGCCGGCCTGCAACGAATCAAGCTGAAAACCGAGGTGCCGAACGCGGAACTGGAGGCGGCCCAAAAAGTTTATGTCCCGGCGGCGTTGTGGAAGCGCAACTGGCTGCCAGGACAGCGGGGAATCAGGGTTTATTCCCGCGTCGCGCGAAGCAAATTCCCGGAGGGAGAGGAGGCAGTCGCTCCCTCCGGGAAGAGCTAAGCGTAACGGTTCGGCAGAACACAAATTCGGCGGGCAGTAAGCGTGCGGGGAGCCAGCGAAGGGAGAAAGGTAAAGTCGTATGGCGACCGGAATGCCAGGGAGCGGCGCGAAAGCAGGACTTCGAAGTTTATCCAATATGCTGCCGCTTCTATTTTTCTTCCTCGCGGCGGCTTTGAGTCTAGCCGTAGATTGCAAGGCGCAACAAACATCTTCCCAGCAATCCCACCAAGGTTCGCACGTCACAGTTCCCCAAAGGCCTGAGAAGCCCGTCTATATGGGAGAGCAGGGCACGCAACGCTCGGAGATCGAATTTGCTCCTGGCACCCGGACGGTCACCGTCAAACTTCAAGTCGAGGACCCGAATGGATATTTCCTGCCAAACATCCGCAGGGAAAATTTCGCTGTGTTTGAAGACGGAGTGCGACAAAAGATTGTAGACGCGGAAGTCGAGCATGCGCCAATCACCGCGGCATTGTTGATGGAGCTCGGCGGACGGTATTCCGAAATAAATAAATTACTCGCGAATGAGGTGCCCCGCGCCGGCCGCGAATTCCTGAATGTCATCGGTCGCGACGACAAGATTGCTGTATTCAAATACGACGACAAATTGCAAACCCTCGCGGATTTCGGTCAGGGCCACGAGACCCTGGAGAAAATTTTCAATCATGTTGATCCGCCGGCCCCTTCTGAAGCCAACTTTTATGACGCCCTAGTAGAAACTTTGAACCGCATGAAGGGTGTCAGCGGTCGAAAGGCAGTCATCGTCATCACCAGCGGCGTCGATACCTTCAGCAAAGCAAATTTTCAACAAGCTATGCAGGCGGCTCAGGATTCCGCAACGCCCATCTATTCGATTGGCCTGGGTCCCCTCATGCAACTGGAATGTGCGGTCTATGGGGAGTCGGCGCCGTTTGCGCGCATCGATTGGACTGGCGCCGAGAAAAGACTTGAGACTTTAGCGAAAATCTCGGGAGGACGAGCCTACGTGCTAGAAACCGGCGTGGGAGTTGCCGGAATTTACGACGACATCATGGAGAATCTTCGCTTGCGGTACGTGATCACATACACGTCCTCGAATCCCGTAACCTCCGGGCCGCCCCGCAACATCAAGGTCGAGCTGATTGATCCTCAGACGGGCAATCCGCTGAAGTTTCAAGACTCAAACGGCAAACCAGTCTCGGCAAAGGTATTTGTTCAAAAAGATTACCGCCCCGACGGCACCCCGGGCGGCTAATCCTCAGATTTTGGAAGGCACACGCTCGTGAGGTGGTGCCAATAGAAGTAAACAACTAATCATGAATTTCAGAGATTTCAATTTCAGAAACGAGACTTTTCTGCTGTTCGGGGGTCTCGAGGGGAGAAGTTATGAGCGCCACAACAAGCGTTACAATCGGAAAAGAATCCATGGGATGGTCAATCGGGATTAGTATCCTGATGATCGTCGCGGGTTTTCTTGCGATCACCCTGCCGCAGGCAGCAGGAATCGCAGTGAATATATTCGTCGGCTGGATGCTGGTTTTCAGCGGCGGAATGCATTTCGTTTACGCCTGGCAATCACGTCATAGCCGCGCAGCCCTTTGGGAAATTCTCCTGGGTATTCTCTATCTTGGTATAGGCGGATATCTGCTCATCAATCCAATTCGGGGTCTGGTGACGCTGACAATCGCTCTTGCGTTCTATCTTTGGATGGAAGGCGTCCTGGAATTCATTATGTCGTACTGGCTTCGGACGCTGACAGGGGCCGGCTGGATCCTGTTTGACGCGATCGTTAGCGTAATTCTCGCCTTCCTGATTTGGAGAACCTGGCCATGGAGCACGGAGTGGGCGATCGGCACTCTGGTTGGCGTCAGCATACTTTTTAGTGGTATTTCTCGTTTGATGTTTTCTCTGGCGGCCCGCCGCATGGCGACCAAGTTGGCGTAAAGCCTGACTTGGACGAAATCCTCCAGAGCTCGGAGATCTTCTCGGACGAACTCCACGGGCGCTCGAAATGTTCGAGCGCCCTCCTTCGAAAACGATTCGTGCACCGCGGTTCGAATGGCGTGGTAGGGCAGGCACTCCTGCCTGTCCGGTTTGTATGCGCGGTGCTCGCGGTAGCGATCCGCCGAACCTCGGTCTGGGTTTAATGGTGGAAACGCAATTCTGTGCACCATAGGCAAGCTACAAATGCTTACGCGCGGCTAGGCCCGAGGCGGGAATTTCTTAAACATTTTCTCAATCGCCTTATTGAGTTTCTTGGCTGTTTTCTCTGGCTTGTCCGGCACGGTTCCAGTCGCGGTTCCGCGCCAGATAACTTGCTTGGTCCTGGTATCAAATAAATCGATGATGAGCGTCCCTACCGTGTATGTTTCGGGAATGGTCGTAGCCATCCCACTACCCCATCCTCGCCAACCCCATCCACCGAATCCACTGTAGAACGTCTGAAGAGTGTGCTCCTCGGATGTAGCCCCGTGGGCAGTGACGCCCAGGTCCCCACCTTCGGTGACGAGTTGCAGACCCTTCGCGGTCAGTTGGGCATTAACGGCATCGATCACCCTGCGTTTCATCAGAGGGTCGCGTAAACGAGGTTCTCTGAGCCACATGAACGTCTTGTATTGGGAGAAATTGACCGAATGGTCGAAGTCGGTCTCCACCTTTTGAGCTGAAAGAATTGCAGGAAAGAGTAGAAGGAAACTCAGAAAAATGCCTGTTCGAACGATGCGCATGGCGAGATGCTCCTTCCAGCTGGCGATAAAAGGCATAGGGTCTGGCGCAATTCTTGTGCTTGCGAGCCCTCGTTTCGTCATGGCTTTCTAAGCTACATTCCTCCGGTAAGGGCGACGTGCGCGCACTTCACGCAGGAACTGGTCTGGCGGCACGAAAAACGGATTTTCCTGCAAGAGACCACCGACGATCACCAATGGATGCGTACGCACGATGTCCATAGCGACTCCGGAGCCGAATTTCGTGCAGTCATAGACGCATACAACGGGGTCCCTATATCTGGGCAAGACGTGGTTTAACCGCGCTTCGTATTCGATCAAATCATTGACCCCAGGCATATTGGACAGCGCCCACCCCATGTGTGCGACCACCCGAGTCTGTCTGTATCCATCGTTGTGACCGGATTGCAATGCCTCCTCAATCACCGCAATCATGCGATTCTTATCAAAGTGACCCTCCCGAAGGTAAGTATCCTGCCAACTATGCACATCGAGGTGGCCGTCGCATTCTTCCGCCAGGGTATCAATCCCGGCGGCCTGAAGACTCGCTAAATGCTGGTCCCGCAGATCTGGATCGACGATGTGGAACGCCTTTTCTCCTCGTTCCAGTCCTTCTTTAATGAAAGGTAACAACACGCGGTGTTCCTGTTCGCCCGTGTAAAAAAGAGCGCAGATATGCCGCTGATTTCCCAGCGTTGTCCCTGCGAAATGCACAGCATGCTCATTCGGCTTCATATAGAGAGTCCCCTGGTTAATCACTGCGCAGCCAGCACGAATCTGCATTTGATGTTCCAAAATGCGCCGGATCTCTTTAACTCCACGCAATCAAGAGGTTAGTCAATCGATGAGATGTTTCTGCGGGGGCAAAAGTCTGGTTACTGTCGGTAAACCGACAGCGGGCCGTCAGTCCTCGTGGAAAAGTTCGTGGCGCGCAAAATGCGGCGACTCCTGCGACCCGGCACTACCCCTGCGGAGCGCCAGATTGTGCTGTTGTTTTGGAGGGGAGGAAATACCCGGCCCGGGTGCGCACGGATAACTTTCCCCGGCTGGGGGCGTTTACCTTGACTCTAACCGGGCGGTATCCACCACCTTCGGGATTTGGCGGACTATAGCCGAGAGTGTACTGATGGCGGATATCCGCGGCGATCTCCTTACAAACACTCACGACTTCCGTGGGGGACATGGGAAAATACACTTGTGCCCCCGTGTCCGCAGCGAACTTTTTGAGAACTTTCGGATTCTGGTCAGCGGCGTTTTCGTCAAATAATCCAACGGTGTAAATCACCACGTTGGCGGCCTGGGCCATCCGAAGCACTTCCGAAAAATTGTGCCGGCTGGCGTTGTCTCCTCCGTCGCTGATCAAAAGCAGAACCTTTTTATCGCGTTTATCTTTTTGAAGGCGTTCCAAGGCCGCGGCGACGGCGTCGTACAAGGCTGTTTTCCCGCTTAAAGGCGTGGCAAGCAGCGCGGCCTGCAGATCTTCCGTATTGCTGGTGAATGGAATATCCGAAGGCAGTCCGAATGTGACCGTATCACTAAAGTTGACGACAAAGTCGCGATCCTGCGGATTACTGGCCTGAACAAATGCCCTCGCGCCTTGCATAACTTCGTCGCGCTTGTTGCCCATACTTCCGCTGTGATCTACCACCAATCCTGCGGTCACGGGAACGTCTTCGTTCCGAAACAGAGTGATGTCCTGCATGAGGCCTTTTTCGTAAACCTGAAAGTTTGGTTGTTCCAGGCCTGAAACAAATTGGCCCTTGCTGTCTCTCACTGTTACGGGCAGCTCGACGAGGTTCACAGTTTCGGAGATGACATAGCTATTCTGGTTGTCTTGCTCATCAACGGCAGGTTTCGGCAGACCGGAAGAAGTCTGAATGCAGGCAACGAGCAGCAGAGCAGCGGATAAGGTCCAGTATTTCAAGCGTGAGTCAACTGCCCGCCGCCTTACAAACATTCCTTTCAGCTCCTTTACATGTGCACACACTTCCTCAGTTTATAGCGAGCACGTTTTCTCCCAATGGCGGATTTTCCTGGGGTGCCGTGACTATCCTCGTTCCAGTGAAGCGAATAGCCAAAGTGGGTTATTCTTTGGTTGAGCGGTGAAGGTCATGAGTCGCGTCGGTCTTTCGACACTGCTCCGACAGCATTGTTATAGAGTCGAGGCGTCTTCCGGGGTGGGGGCGTAACGCCGCAAGAGTGTAACAGAAAACACCAAAACGAGGATGAGCACGACGAGCAGTCCCAGTTCAAGCATCGACGCGCGAAAAATGCTTTCGCCATTCGTCGTCCAACTGTCTCCTTTGGTAAGGGTCGCCATCTCCAAGCTGATCACAAGCATACGCCGAATCGAAGCGATCAGACCCACAATCAGGAAGGGCTCGGCGGCAAGCAGAATGTGCGAACGGATCGTGATGCGTACGGTATGAAGAATCTCCACCAGCATAAGAACAAGCAACAATTGATCCAGAACCCGCAATATCTCAGTTGAGACAGTCCAACGAACGATGCTTTGCCAGAGCAACTGGCCGGCGCCAAGAATAGTTACGAGCGCCGTAATGGTTAGCAATACGGCAAGAATTACATAAATAGCTACTTCAGATGTGCGTAAGTAGTCGTCGAAGCGGTGGGTTTGCATTTCCGGCGCCATTCGCGGACCACAATATCATTAGATGGGCCGCGATCACTTTTGAGCACCTTGCATTCCAACGGCGGGCCTGCCACACGCGTTCTGCGCATCCTTGTTCGTGCTAATGAAGTGATTAAGCCGCGTCACGCGGGTTGTTCCGCGAGGCGATCTGAGAGGGAGGTGCACAGTCGCCGTCGGCCTTTCGACAGCGTTGTTCGCGCGAGATTGCAGCGCCTACGAGTGGAAGCACTGACCGATTACCGTCAACATACTGACTCCTCCCTAATTTTCATCGGGCAATTCAAGTGCCGCGAAGGCTCTAACTCGCGTAAGGAATTCAGCTTCTTGCACGTAAAGTCCTCCGCGAGATTCCAATTATTTTGGAAATAAAGGTGCATACAGCGCATTGTGAGAATTTGAGGCAGATGGGGAGAACTTATGATTTCGAAATGCGCGAATGCAAAAGAATCGAACGGGGAAGGATGGCCCATCCATCGAAGAAGAGGAGTTCCAGCGATTTTGGTTGGAAAGCTAAGCTGGCAACGGAAACGAAGCAGGTACTCTGCAAAATCATCTATTTGAGGTGAACAATGGTTGAACAGACGCACGCACTCACAGTATGGCGCACCGAACATTCCCTGCTGACACTTGAGGACTTGGCCACCGCGGCCGGCTTGCATCCGGAACTCGTCGACCTGTTTGTCCGCTATCAGCTGGTCGAGCCAACTGTGCACACCAGCTCTTGCCCGCTGTTTCCACCCTCGTCCGTAGAGCGACTCAAGCGCATCCTGCGGCTGAGGCATGAGATGGGCGTTAATTTGGCGGGTATTTCCGTGATCCTGGATATGGCCGAGCAGATCGAAAACCTGGAGACGGATCTGGAGATGTTGCGGAACCAATTACGACAGCCGAAACAATGATACCGACCCGGTCCGTCTGTGAAACCGCAGTCGAGGGCTGAGCAATGCGTCCCATCATCGTTCCTCGTCGCCGTGCGAGAGCTATCGCCAGCTGCATGGCCGCCATCCTGCTCATCGGATCGTGCGCTCAAACGGCAAGGGCCCAGGTATCGTATTCCCCTGAGGAACTCGACGAGTTAGCTGCACCCATCGCACTTTATCCCGATCCCCTGTTGGCTCAAATTCTCACTGCTGCCACCTACCCGGACCAAATACCCGACGCCGCTGCGTGGGCGGACGAACACCATTATCTGACCGGAGACGAACTTGCTCGAGCCATTGAGGCAGATCACCTTCCGTGGGACCCAAGCGTGCAAGCGCTACTCCCGTTTCCCTCCGTTTTGGAAATGATGGCGTCGGACATGCAGTGGACCATCAAACTGGGAGATGCCGTTCTCTCTCAGCATCAGGATGTGATGGATGCTATTCAAAGAATGCGGCAAAAAGCGTGGAAATATGGGTACCTGCGTTCCAATGCGCAAATTATTGTGTCGGGCGGACCATACATCACGATCATGCCGGCCGATCCTGCGGTGATCTGTGTCCCTGCATATGACCCATTAATCGTTTTCGCGCCGCCTCCGCCGGGTTTCTACGTGGGTGCTGCAATCCAATTCGGATTTGCCGTAAGGATCGGCAGCGTATTTCGTCCCTGGGGGTGGGGCACAACTCGCATCCTGTGGGATCGCCGAGAAGTGATTGTCAACAATGTGAGGTGGGACCGAGTCTGGACCAATCGCGCCAACTATGTCCATCCTTACCCGCGAGTGGTGCGCTATGAGCCCCGTAGGATCGTCGAACGCCACCGATTAGTGGCACGAACTTTCCGGGAGCGGGAAGACGCGCGTTTGGGCCACGTCGTGCGCGAAGTACATCGCCGCAGATAGTGGCAGGAGTAGTAGACGAAAGGACGGGTCAAAACCGGTCACTCCGGCACGGCTGCTCCCGTCCATTCACAATTACCGCCTGTTAAATGCGTCCTGGTAACCGCGCATAAATCCCCGACGATATAGTTCCTTGTAGCGATTCTTGTCTCCGTAGCTTTTGTGATATCCGTGGTCGGCATCTTCGTACGCATCGTGTTTTTCCGGATGATAGTCCTTGCGCCGGTCCAAATCCTGCCGTCCAGCCTGAAGACCGTCTCGATAACCGGTGTCCTGGGCTACGTCGGAATATCCCCACCTGGAGTACGCGTCGGCGTCCTCATCCCTACGTGGATACCGGTCCGGATCGTAACGCTCGTCCAATCCATAAATATCAGAGCGCATCTGACGGCCGTAGTAGCCGTCGTCGTATCCGGCCTTATACCCGTCGCGATATCCGTGTTGGAAATCATCATGTTCGCCCATGTACCGGTCGTAACCTTCGTCGGCACGTTTGAATTCTCTAGTGTTGAAATTATGTTCTTCATGGCGGTATAGATCCTCACGTCCTTGGCGCAGCCCGTCCCGGTAACCGTGCTGATAACCATGCTCTTTTGCATTCAGCGACCCGCCATAACGATCCTGAGCGATCGCCATCCCAGCAACGAACAACATCGCAACAACCGCCATTCCAATCACTTTCATTTGCTTTGCCATTTGTGACCTCCGACGGTCCACAACCAATTCCAGTTACGGGTGAAACCGGAATGAATTTGTTAGGATCTCCGACTGGGCGGGCTTGAGAGGTTTGATGCGCGGAAACACCCAGTCGTTGCCGCTCGACGTTCTCTAAAGACGGTACGCGCCCGATGCCCATCCGCTAATTGTCAGTGGCCTCGAATCTGTCTTCGACGACCATATCCGTTTTCGTCTTCTCATTTTTTGCTGCGCCCTCGGCTGCTTTCCCCGAAGGTTTGCAATTCTTCTCGTGTTCCAGAAGTTGCTCGACAGAGGCAAACGTCCTGCCACAGCGTGGGCATTTATTGGTTGTTTGAGGAGTGTTGGCTCGTATCATTTTTTGTGCTCCTATCAGAAGGCCGGCTCTTAACGAGGCTAACTTCACATGTGGTAACGGGGAATCAAGGCTATAGCGTATTTTTGGCTCGCGTGTGCAGTATCAATGGCCGCGAATTATGATGATTTCCTAAAATATCCGGGCCGCTCATTCGTCTACAGGAGTGAATGAGCAAGGCTCTGAGCACAAACTGGATGACCGGCGAGCAGGATCAACGGATTTCCGAAGCATTCGGGCTCGAACGGGCCCGGCTCCGGAATTTCATTCGCAGGCGTGTTCCCGACGAGAACGATGTCGAGGACATTCTGCAAGATGCTTTCTACGAACTCGTGGAAGCCTACCGAATGATGAAACCGGTGGAGCAGGTGAGTGCCTGGTTATTCCGAGTTGTCCGCAATCGAATCACGGATCTGTTTCGCAAGAAAAGGCCGCAGGCGATGCCGGACGCTCCCGCGAGTTCGACCGACGATGGCGAAACGCTATTGCTGGAAGACCTGCTTCCATCGCCCGACGCTGGTCCCGAGGAAGTGTATGCCAGAAACGTCCTGCTCGAGGAAGTCGATGCGGCCCTGGACGAATTGCCCGAAGAGCAACGCGAAGTATTCATCGCGCACGAACTGGAGGGCTACAGTTTCAAAGAGCTTGCTGCGGCGACGGGAGTGCCCGTAAACACGCTGCTCTCGCGAAAACATTACGCCGTGATGCACCTGCGCCAGCGCCTGCAGGCCATCCACGATGAATTTATGAAAGCATAAGGACAAAAAGATGAAACCAAAACGAATCTTAAGGGTATTGAAGTTTGTGTTGCTCGGGATGCTGGCAGCAGGGGTGCTCAGTTTTGTGGTGATGAGTCTCTGGAATTGGCTCATGCCGGCACTGTTCGGCTGGCATGTAGTCACTTTCTGGCAAGCCCTCGGGTTGTTGGTCTTAAGCAAGCTCTTTTTCGGAGGGTTTCGCGGCCGATCGGGTCCGCCCATGTTCTGGCGGCGGCGCATGATGGAGCGCTGGGAACAGATGACGCCCGAGGAGCGGGAAAAATTCCGCGAAAGCTTGAAAGGCTGCGGGCCGTTCGGCTCGCCGAGGGCGGAGTCTAAACTCTGACAATTCTCGGTCGATTCGCCGAGGACCCGCCCCGCCACGTGGACCGTTTGTCCTGCGATAATCTTTTTCACTTGACAGTGTAAAACATGTGTTTCAAACTAGTGTTTGAAAATGACCACCAATCACACAGGTCGGAAAACGAAAGCAGCGAGGCGCAATCGTGAATCGCGTGCCGCCGATCCCACGCGCGACAAATTGCTCGAGGTTGCGGAGCAGGTTTTTGCCGATCGCGGCTATCAGGCGGCCACCATTCGCGAAATTTGCGTGCGCGCCGGAGCAAATGTCGCCGCCGTAAATTATCACTTTGGCGATAAATTGGGACTCTATACCGAGGTGTTGCAGCAATCCATCCGGGCCGCCCAAATCGACGCCGTTCGGAGCGCCTTCGATAAAACCGCCCCTCCCGAAGATATCTTGCGCGCAGTCATTCGAGCTCGCCTTCAAGGTGTCTGCAGGGGAGACCTACCGGCGTGGCACCTTCGCATCCTTACACACGAAATGGCGCAACCGTCGCCTGCATTCCAACAATTCATTAACAAGATAGGCCGGCCAATCTTTAAGCGTCTGCTGGAGCTCATCGGCGGAATGATTGGCTTGCCTCCCGATGATGAAAAGACCCAGCTTTGTGCCGTCAGCGTAATCGGACAAGTCCTCGCGTACGTTACTCCCGTTCCATTTTTGTCGGCAGTCTGGCCCGGGCTGAAGATGACACAAGAGCAAATAGAACGCATCGCCGACCACATAGCCGATTTTTCACTTGCCTATCTCCACGAGTTTCGCGTGCATCCTAGAGCCATGACGCCGGTACGAGCACAAAGGATACGAAAATGACCACGAGCTCGATTCAACGCCCGCCAGAGCAGGTCGAACAGCGGCCGCAGCCAGACGTGAACAAACAGGCGGAGCCCGTCGCGCCGCCCAAGCGTCGAATGATGGTGGTTGCGTCAGCCGTGATCCTGATTGTGGCGGGAATCATTATTTGGAGAGTGTTTTTTGCAACGCCAAGTCTTCCTGACAGCATTGTGGCCGTCAGTGGCCGAATCGAAGGTGACGATTCCGCGGTTGCGTCCAAGACCACTGGACACATTCTTGAAGTCCGCGTGCGCGAAGGTGACGTTGTCAACGCCGGAGACACGATCGCCATTCTTGACGACGACCAGATTCGTGCGCGTGAGAATCAGGCTCGCGCCACTCTTTTAGAGGCGGAAGCAAAGGCCAAGGGCGCACAGGAGCAAATCGCCGTTCTTCAGGAACAGTTACAGCAGAGCCAATTGCAGGTAGGCCAGTCCAGACTCGACACGGCAGGCCGCGTACGGCAAGCCGAAGCCGAGCTGGCTACCGCGCAATCCGATTTGGCTCAGCAAGAGGCGGCCTATCAGATCGCGGCCTTCGATAAAGATGCCTACACGCGCCTTGCGAAATCCGGAGCGGTTTCGGAGCGCCAGGGATTGCAGGCTTCAACGACTGCCGATCAGCAGGCCGCCGCAGTAGCTGCTTCCAAGCGCCGTGTTGAGGCGGCGCAAGCCGCACTGACGACCGCACAGGCCAACCTGTCAAATCCCAGCATCCGTGAATCGCAAGTCGCGTTGGTTCGAAGGCAGATCGCGCAGCAGGGAGCGGAAGTCGCGAGCGCCACGGCTCAGACAGCGCAGGCTCGTGCGCAACTTGCGGAAGCGGAAGCAAATCGCCAGGACCTCATCGTGAAGGCGCCGTTCTCCGGAACAGTTGTGACGCGAGCGGCGGAACCCGGCGAAGTGGTCACCGCGGGAACCGCGGTCATCACGCTGCTGGATTTGACTAAAATTTATCTGCGTGGATTCGTGCCGGAGGGCCAGATCGGCAAAGTAAAAGTAGGGCAGGCGGCGCGTGTCTATCTCGATTCGAATCCGCAGCAGCCCATCGATGCTTATGTTTCCAGAATCGATCCGCAGGCGACATTCACTCCTGAAAATACTTATTTTCGTGATGATCGAGTCAAACAAGTCGTTGGCCTCAAATTGCAATTGAAAGGCGCCTTTGGATTCGCGAAGCCCGGCATGCCTGCTGACGGCGAAATTCTTGTGAGCGGAAACACCTGGCCGAAAGTTCGGAGATGATCGCGGCGAGTCCAACTCGAGCAGCAGAAAACCATCAAGACAGCGCGGAGCAGCGAGCGATCGATGTGGGCGGCCTGAAAAAGCGCTATGGCGCTCTCGAAGCTATTCGCGGAATCTCGTTCGACGTTCGTCGCAACGAAATATTTGGCTTGATCGGTCCGGACGGAGCAGGGAAGACCTCAACTTTTCAAATTCTCGCGGGAGTAATGGAGGCGACTTCGGGCACTGCTAATATTTTCGGTCGTCCGGCCCGCGAGATGCGATCGCAAACCGGTTATCTCACTCAGACATTCAGTTTATATCTCGATCTGACTGTAGCGGAAAACATCCGCTATAGCGGCGACCTGCGGCGCATTCCGCCGGACGAAATCGAGGATCGCGGCCAAAAATATCTGCAGATGTTCGATATGGACCGCTTCAAGGACCGCCTCGCAGGGCAATTAAGCGGCGGAATGAAACAAAAACTGGCGCTGGTGTGCGCGCTTGTTCCGCAACCGCACGTGTTGCTGCTCGATGAGCCGACTACGGGAGTTGATCCGGTGTCCCGCAGAGAATTTTGGGACGTGCTTGCTCACCTGGCAGCGGAAGGTTTGACGATTCTTGTGGCGACTCCTTATCTGGACGAGGCCGAGCGATGCCACCGAATTGCGTTGATGCATCAGGGCGAAATTCATCAGATCGGGACGCCCATGGAAGTGCGAGCGAGCCTGGGGGCAAAACGGCTCGAATTAAGAACTGCGGACCTGCGAAAGACGGAAAGTTTGCTCTTTGAAGAGGCCGGACCCGACAAAGAAATCATCGATGTCCAGCGTTTCGGCGACCGGCTCGACTTGTTGGTGCGCGATCCGGACAAAGACCGGCAAATGATTTACGAAAAAGTGCGGAGTGCGGGCGTGTCAGTCGATGAGATTCGTGTCGACGAAGCGACTCTCGAGAATACATTTGTGGCCAAGTTGCGCGCCCTGGGACAGAAAGCAGAAGCGGTCGAATTTCCAGCGCGGCACAACCACAGCAACCTGCACGGACAAGTCGCAATCGGCGCGAAAGACCTTGTCAAAGAGTTTGGAGCATTTACCGCCGTCAAAAACGTCAGCCTGCAGATTCGCAATGGTGAAGTTTTTGGCCTGCTTGGAGCAAACGGCGCCGGAAAGACAACCACGATCAAAATGCTTTGCGGATTACTGGATGCGACGCACGGAACGATTGAACTGGCTGGAACAGCGGGAAATCTTAGATCCGAACGTGTGCGCCAGCGCATCGGATACATGTCTCAGAAATTTTCGCTGTATGACGATATGACGATTCGCGAGAACCTGGAATTTTTCTCAGGCGTGTACGGCGTCCCTGAACACGAGCGCGAAGAAAAAATTCGCTGGGTGCTTTCCTTCTCCGGCCTCCAGGGCAAACAGGACCAAATCACGGGCAGCCTCCCGGGAGGCTGGAAGCAGCGCGTAGCGTTTGGCGCCGCCATCATGCATGAGCCGGACATTCTTTTTCTCGATGAACCAACTTCCGGTGTCGATCCGCTCGCGCGCCGCGCGTTCTGGACCATGATCAACCGGCTGGCCGACTCGGGCGCGGCCATTCTGGTAACAACTCACTATCTCGAAGAAGCCGAGCAGTGCAATCGCCTGGGAATGATGGTTGCAGGAGAGCTTGTCGCGGAGGGCACGCCCAGCGGAATCAAAAGCCGGCAATCCGGACACTTGCTTGAATTCATCGTGGACCAGCCGCAGCGCGCCGCCGACCTGCTGAAAAGCGATACGGAACGCTGGCGTGTTTCTCTGTTCGGAGAACGTCTGCATGTGATTACGGAAGAAGCTCCAGCCCGCGCAATCGATCAAACCAAGAGGCGGCTCGCGGAGAATGGACTTAAGGTGATCAGTGCCCGAGAAGGCCGCTTCTCGCTCGAAGACGTGTTCATCGCCATCGTTGAACAGGCACGGCAGCAGGGCAAGGTCGTCACGGAAGATTGAAGAAAGGCTCGTATGAGGCGTATCGTCGCGCAAACGCGAAAAGAATTGACGCAGATCGTTCGCGATTGGCGCACGCTGGCACTCGCGCTGATTCTACCGATCGTCCTGCTCCTGCTGATGAGCACGGCCATTTCCCTCACGGTGAACGATCTTCCTATCGTCGTGCAGGATTTTGATGATTCGTCCGCCTCGCATGACTTTATCGATGCCATGCGCGCCTCGATCACGTTGCATGTGGTTTCCTGGCCGGTGAATAAAT
>Ga0137415_10003838_pt1 | contig 14905 bp, 11 predicted proteins | sample CZODoug3_1_1_16f_FD_183082 | JGI IMG/M metagenome (GOLD analysis project Ga0137415, IMG submission 183082) | Vadose zone soil fungal communities from Angelo Coast Range Reserve, California, USA - CZODoug3_1_1_16fungal (Hybrid Assembly) | ecosystem: Environmental > Terrestrial > Soil > Vadose... | reverse complement strand
TCAACCCGCTGACCCGCGTCCCGCTCGGCGGGTACGAGCCGCCGCAGGCGACACCGGCCGACGCCCCGAGTCGCGCGCTGCTCCACGGTCAATCCTTGCTGCCCAACAGCAACCTGGCCGGCTACCTCGGGCAGCCGCCGCAGCTGATCACCACGCTGGACGCTCTGCCGGCGCTCGAGAACACCGACGCCTACAGCGGGGACCTCAGCGAATCGGCCCCGATCAGCGCCATCCGCGTCCGGGTTGCCGGGGTGCACGGGATCGACCCGTTGTCGCGCGCGCGGGTCAACCTCGTCGCCCAACACATCATCGAGGGCACCGGCCTGCAGGTGGACATCACCGCCGGGTCGTCCCCCTCGACCCGTTCGACCGAGCTGCCGGCCGGGCGGTTCGGGCGTCCGGACCTCACGATCACCGAGGGCTGGGTCCACAAGGGCGTGGCCCTGCAAATCCTGCACGCCGCCGACCGCAAGAGCCTCGTGCTGCTCGTCCTCATCCTCTTCGTCTGCGGGCTGTTCGTCCTGAACGCCACGTCGGCCGCCGTCCACGCCCGGCGAAGACAAGTGGGGCTGCTCGCGTGTATCGGCTGGTCGCCCCGGCAGGTGTTCAGCAGCATTCTCGCGGAGCAAGCGATCCGCGGCCTGGTTGCCGGGTGTCTTGGCGTCGGCGCCGCGGTGCCGATCGCTGGGGCCACGGGGCTGCACGTCACTTGGCAGCGCAGCGTGGCCGCCGCGGGTGCGGCCGTCGTGCTCACGATGCTGGCGGGAGTGGTCCCCGCGCTGTCGGCCTCGCGCGTTGCGCCGGCCCAGGCCTTGCGTCCGCGGGCCGGGAGGTTCGCCGGCCACCGTGCGGTGCGAAGTCGTCTGGGCCTCGCGGCTCGCAACCTGGTGCGCACCCCGGCCCGGAGTCTTACCGCTGTCGGCGGCCTCGCCTTCGGCAGCTGTTCGACGCTGCTGCTGCTTGCCGTGACGACCAGCTTCCACGGCGAGGTCGCCGGCGACCTGCTGGGCAACGCAGTGATCATCAAGGTGCACAGCGTCGACTACGCGGCCGTGTTCGTGATGCTCGCCATCGCCTTGTTCGGTGTCGCGGACGTCCTGTACCTCGGCATCCGCGAGCGCGCGTCGGAGCTGGCCACGCTGCGGGCCACCGGGTGGTCGCGGCGCGAGATCGACGGGCTGGTCGTCCTCGAGGGCGCGCTGCTCGGGTTCGTCGGAACGCTGCTCGGCGCCGTCGGCAGCGTTGTCCTCGACGCCCTGTTCACCAGCGCGCCTCGCAGCACCGCGCTGGTGCTTGCCGCCGGGTCGGTCGTCGCCGGGACGGTGCTGGGGGCGGTCGTCGCGATCGCGCCGACCCGGGCGCTGCCCCGCCGGCTCGCCGCAGCGCTCGCCGAGGAGTGAGCCCGCTCGATCGGTGTCGGCTTACCGGCTCAGCGGCTCAGCAGGCGACGATGAGGTTGAACGCGTCGTCGACCGGCTGCCCCGATCCGTCGACGATGATGACCCCGATGAGGTTCGTGCGGATGAAGTAGACAGTGATGGTGGGATGGACGACCCCGACGCCGGCCGCGGGGGTAGCGACGGGCACGCATGAGTCGACCGGCTGGGTGAACCCCACCCCGTACTGGCCGGGGTTGTTCGCGTACCTGGTGGTGACCCCTGGTGAGCGGTCGACGGTCGGCGATGCGGCGGCGATCGTCCCGTCCGCGTTCAGCCGGGTGAACATCCGGATCGCCGGCTGGCCCGGCCGGCCGGCCGGGCCTTGGGGGCCGGCTGGTCCGGGCGATCCTGGTGCGCCGGCGGGTCCCGTGGACCCAGCCTGGCCCTGGGGTCCCGGTTGACCCTGCGGTCCGGCCGGGCCAGACGATCCGGCCGGGCCAGGCGATCCGGGCTGGCCCTGCTGGTTCCAGTTCAGCGCCGTCTCGTTGGCGGTGCATTTCCCGCCGGCGGACAGCACTCGCAGCTGACCCTGGCCGAGCCCGAGCAGGCCCTTGCTGACACAGCCGTGGATGACGGCGCTCCCGTCGTCGGCGGCCGCCGCGTAGCCGATGCCGATGCCGCCGGCGACCAACGCCAGCCCGGCGGCGGATGCGATGAGCAGTGACTTCTTCATGCCGCCAATGCTGGGGCGGCAATGTGGCGGTTTACGGATCTTGACGAATCTGGCCGGGCCTTCGTCCTTTCCACCGTCATGTAGCGGATCGATCCGCGTCATCTGGTGTTCGTCCCGGCTTGTCCGGTCGCGCATAGCGTCCGGTCGACCTTGTTGCCACCCCGAGAGGTGCACCTATGTGCGTTCGCCCCGACGCGGATGGATCATCGGCGAAGACGGGACCGAATCGGCGGACCTTCCTGCGCACCGCGCCCTGGCCGTCATGCCCGACACCCAGTTCCTCTACTGGGGCAGCCAGAACAGCATCAACTCGGTCCCGCCGGAAGAGTCGTTCCGCTACGTGATCAACAACAGCGGCTCGGGTAGCAACATCGTGTTCATGGCGCACCTCGGCGACCTGACCGAGGACGCCGACCCGTCGTCGTTCCAGGCGGTCGGCCAGGCGTTCGGGATGCTCGACGAACACGGCGCCGCGTACAGCGTGCTGGCCGGCAACCACGACGTGAGCGGTGACGACACCTGCGGCTCCACGCCGTACCTGCAGACGATGGGCCCGCAGCGCTTCGCCCGGTCGAAGACGTTCGCCGGCGCGGACCCGAGCGGTTACAACACCGCGCACAGCTTCCCCTGCCGCCGGACGGGAGTGGCTGCTGCTGGCGATGGACTGGCGGGTCTCGGCGCAGGGCTTCGCGTGGGCCGACCGGTTCATCAAGGACCACCCGAAGCTGCCGGTCATCCTCACCTCGCACGAGATCGTCGGCTCGATCTATGACGACAACGTGTACCCGTACGAGTCCGGCGACCCGGAGAACAACGCCGTGTTCACCGACTACGGCGAGCAGGTCTGGCAGGAGCTGATCAACGACAACGACCAGGTCTTCCTCACCGTCAACGGCCACTTCTGGCCGCCGGGACGCGTCACGCGCCAGAACGCGGCCGGTCACGAGGTGCACTCGCACATCACCAACTACCAGAACCGCTACTTCGGTGGCGGCGGCATGCTGCGGCTGTACCACTTCGACCTGGCTCGCGGCGCGATCGACGTCGAGACGCTCTCGCCGTGGATCCTGGCCCAGGAGCCGGAGCAGCGGAACGCGCTGGCCGCCCAGGAAGCGCGGCTCACCACGGCCGTCGACAACTTCTCCATGGCGATCGACTTCGAACAGCGCTTCGCCGGCTTCATCCCGGTGCCGACCCGCCCGGCCCGGCCGGCCAAGAAGCTGCTGGTGCCGGGCACCCTGGCGTACTGGCGGTTCGATCAGGGCGGCGCGAACGGCAGTCCGGTCACCGGCAGCCAGACGGTGCGTGACCTGTCCGGGCACGGCAACGACCTGTCGCTGCTGTCCGTGCCCGGCAGTGCCGGCGATGCGCTGACCTGGTCCGACGACCACCACCCCGACCAGCCCGGCCACGCGAGCCTGCGATTCGTCGGTGGCCGCAATCCGCTGCACGGCGCGTACCTGACCACGGGTTCTCGGGCGCCGCTCAATGCCGAGACGTTCACCCGCGGGTACACCATCGAGACGTTCATCAAGATCCCGCTGGGCTGGGACGCCGGCAACAACGGCTGGGCGGCCGTGCTCAGCCGCTGGGGCGAGGCCGGGAAGGCCGGCAAGATCGGCCGCAACACCGACCCGCAGGAGCCGGTGGTCTCGCTCAGCATCTCCAACAACGGCCGCGAGCCGCAGTTCAACTGCTACCCGCTGAACAACACCTACCCCACCACGAACTGGGGTCACGGCCTGGTCGAGAACACCTGGTGGCACCTGGCCGTCGTCAACGACAGCCGGCACACCAAGCTGTTCGTGGACGGCTGCCCGGTCGTCGACAACCCGTCCACCGTGTCGGTCGGCATCACGACGCTCGGGCTGCCATGGTTGCTCGGCGGGCACGAATACGGCGGCGCCATCGACATGGTCTTCCTCGGCTGGATCGGCGACGTCCGGATCGTCAACCGGCCGCTGTCCATCCCGGAGTTCATGACCGGCCGGTAGCGCGCGCTGACTGACCTCGGCCCCCGGCTGCACGTCGGCTGGGTAGGGTGCGTCCGCCGGTCGTACCGGTGGCTCGGATGGAGGGACGACGCATGGGCAGACGTATCCACGTGATCGCGGCGGTTAGTGCCGTGCTGGTCGTAGCGGCGGCGTGCAGCTCATCCGGTTCGGGTGGCGCGCCAGGCAACAGCTCATCCGCACCCAGCAGCCGGGCAAGTAGCAGCTCCTCGAGCGCAGGGCGCGGATCGGACAACTCCGCGCTGTCGGCGAAGGAGCTGGTCACGTCGGCGATCTCGGCGATGACGTCTGCGGCCTCGATGCACGTCACCGGAGAGGGGCCCGCGCCCACCTTCGAAAGGCTCGATCTGCACCTCGGCCCGTCGAAGGCGGCGGGGACACTGACCGACTTTGAGGACAGTAAAAAGATCGTGCGATTTCGGGTGATCAACGACACGGCGTACGTCCTGGCTCCTGACTCCGCGTACCGGAATCTGGCGACCGGCGCACAGCGGGAAAGGATTCTCGCGCTGGTGCACGGCAAATGGGTGAAGGGATCGATCGGCTCCAGTCTGTGGGCCAGTGTCGAGATGTACAGCTCGAAGCAACGCTTCCTGTCCTCGAACTTTAAGAAACTGACCAGCGCCTCGGACTGGACGAAGGGCGCGCCGGAGACGGACAACGGAGTCGCGACGGCGACTGTCACGTGCCCAGACGGCACCTTGTACGTCGCCAAGTCCGGGACCGCCTACCCGGTCGAGTTCAGAACCACCGACGGCGGTTACTCCTTCGGCTCGTGGAACGAGCCCTTTTCCGTGTCCGCGCCACCATCCGCTCAGGTCGTCGACCTGTCGAAGCTGGCCCAGTAAACGCATTGCGCTGACAGCGTGAGGGCCGCTCTCCGACTTTCCAGAGCCGCCCCACGCGTGGATTTCCTTACCAACAAGGGAGATCTTGTGGCGGAGGATAGGAGATCTGCACTCCTTACCAGTATTGCCGCTCCCTTGGCTTGATTTGTTCAAGCCGAACGCCGAGTCACGCGCTCGGCTTGCCCTCGCGCCTGCTTGAGGTCGAGACTCGTCGTTCGCCGCGAGGGCGCTTGTGACCGGGGGCGCTCGGGTGAGCACCTCTTGGGCCCGAGCCGAGTACTAGGGGCGGGTTTTGGTGGGGTCCGGGCTGGCTCGCCAGCATGCAAGTGAGACTAGAAATGAGATTAAGACGCGGCATCGCAACAATCAAAGGATCATCCTAGAAAGACAGATTCCCCTTACTGGGTAAGGGGAATCTATTGGCGGAGGATAGGGGATTTGAACCCCTGAGGGTGTTAACCCAACACGATTTCCAATCGTGCGCCCTAGGCCACTAGGCGAATCCTCCGCGAGACAGAATACGGGCCGGTGCGTGGGCGCTGCGAGCGGCCGGGCTCCGGCCGAGCAGAGCTGTCGGCCTGCGAGGGCTGTCGGCCTGCGGACCCGCGGCCGACGTAGCGCGGCCGCAAGCCTGGGCGGGGCTGCCGTAGACTGGCCCGCCGACCCCCCGTGCGGCGCCCATCCTGCGAACCTCCCCAGGGCCGGAAGGCAGCAAGGATAAGCAGGCTCTGGCGGGTGCGCGGGGGGTCCCTGTGCGTTTCGACCCAGGTTGTTCGACCCCGGCGGAGTGTCGCGCTCCGCGGGTCGGGCCGGTCCGCCGAGGCGGCCGCACGATCTTCCCGACGTGACTCCTCTGTTAGGCTGCTTGCTGTCACGAGTGCCAGCGTTTAGCCCCGGCTTGCTGGCCGGCAACCCTCCTCCGCGGTGGGGTGCCCCGGGTGATGACACGGCTGGCATCGACCGGTGCCGGCAAGCGCGGACCCGTGCTCGGGTCCCGAGCACGAAGGATGAATCGTGTCGACCACCCCCCTGCTACCCGTCACCGGCGCCGATCTGCACGTCCCGCTCGTCCAAGGCGGCTCAGCCCGCTACGTCAACCTCGACTACGCGGCCAGCGCACCGGCACTCGAGTCCGTCACCGCCCACGTGCAGCAGCTGCTGCCGTCCTACGCGAGCGTGCATCGCGGAGCCGGATATGCCTCGCAGGTCTGCACTACCGCCTACGAGTCGGCCCGCGCGGACGTCGCCCAGTTCGTCGGCGCCCGGCGCGGCGACGTCGTGGTGTTCACGCGCAACACGACCGACGCGCTGAATCTGTTGGCCAGCGCGGTGCCGGGTGAAGTGCTGTTCCTGGACGTCGAGCACCACGCCAACCTGCTCCCGTGGCAGCGCGGTGCGCATCGTGTCGTCGAGGCGGCCGACACTGCTGAAGCGACCGTGGCCCGGGTCGACGCCGCGCTGGCGACTCGACCGGCGGCGCTGGTGGCCGTCACGGGAGCGTCCAACGTCACGGGCGAACTGACTCCGCTGGCGTCGCTCGCCGAGGTCGCGCACCGGCATGGCGCGCGGCTCGCGGTCGACGCAGCGCAGCTCGTGCCGCATCGTCGCGTCGACATCGCCGCGCTGGGCATCGACTACGTCGCGTTCTCCGGGCACAAGCTGTACGCCCCGTTCGGCGCGGGCGCGCTCGTCGGGCGACGCGACTGGCTCGACGCCGCCCCGCCGTATCTCGCCGGTGGTGGCGCGGTGCGCTCCGTCGAACTGGACGATGTCCGCTGGGCCGACGCCCCGGCGCGGCACGAGGGCGGCACGCCCAACGTGCTCGGCGTCGCGGCCCTCGCGGCAGCGTGCCGGACCTTCGCGGCGTTGCCGGACGGCGCGGTCGAAAGTCACGAGCGAGCGCTGTTGGCGTTGCTCGTCGACGGGCTCGACCAGATCCCGGACATCACCGTGCACCGCATCTGGCCGGACGCCGACGCCGTGGGCATCGTCAGCTTCAGCGTCGCCCGCTACGACTGTGCCGCGGTCGCCGCTTATCTCTCGGCGGAGCACGGCATCGGGGTGCGCGATGGACGGTTCTGCGCACATCCGCTGCTAGCCCGGCTCGGCGTTCCGGCCGGGGCGGTGCGCGCGAGCCTGGGAGTCGGCAGCTCGCTGGACGACGTCGACCGCCTGCTCGACGCGCTGTGGCAACTCGTGGCGCGTGGACCGTCATGGGCGTACTCGTCGGTGGACGAACGGTGCGTGCCATCGCCCGAAACGCGGCGCCTGCCCGAGTGGCTGGGCGGGTCGCCATTGGGCGACGGCGTGGCCACGCCGTGCGAAACGCCGGAGCTTGCGCTGCTAGCCAGCTGATCATCCGAACCACCTCTGCCGGCCGGCCAGCCAGGCGGTGACCTCACCGACGAAGCGGTTCGGATACGCGTGGACGGCCGATGGTGGCCGGTGCGCCACGCTGTAGCCGAGCGTCTCCAGGACGAGGTGCCGATCCATGGTCGCGGACCAGTCGGCGGGATCGAGGTGGTGCTCGGCACTGTCGATCTCGAGGACGGCCCACAAGTCGCGCCACAGGAAGTCGGCCACGTAGTAGCCGCCGCCGGGCAGATCGATCCGCGCGTTCTGCTCGAACGGTGGCACGCCCGCCGCCCGGCGGAGCAGCCGGGCGGCTCGAGCCTCGGGCGCCGACCAGGCGCCAGCCCCGACCTCGTCGACCGCCTGGCGGAGCAGCGCACTGCCATTGCGCGGCCCAGCGTCGAGTTCGGCCGCGATTTCGTCCACAGTGGACAGTCGCCGGCGTACCGCCTCGGCGACCACGGTGCGTACATCGTCGATGCGGCGAAGGGTCAGCGCGTGGTCGGCCACCGCTCGCGCGGTAGGCACTCGGGGCGGGCCTGGGCCGAGGTCTGCCTCGGGGAGGCGATCCGTTCGGCGGACCTGTACCCATTGTGTCGTCCGAGCCCTATTCGCAGGAGGGACGAGCACCAGGACCCGGGGCGGACGGCGCACGCTGCGCAGACCCGCGTCATGAAGCACAACCGCGCCGGACAGCAGGCTGCCTGCGCCAGTGAAGGCAATCGCGGCGGCCAACCGATCGGGCCAGGTGAGGGTGTCGACGGTCAGATAGGTATGTGGCAGGACATTCCGCCAGCGTCGGGTGGACACTCGGTGTTCTATTGCGTGCCGAGTGATCCCCCGGCGCAGGGCGTCGGCCCGGCTCAGCACGCGAGGCAACGCCACCGGATCGGTGAGCGGCACGAGTTCGTCAAGGTCCACCAGAACACCGTGCCTGGCGGAGCGGGGCCAGGGTCGAGGAAATCTGACGTTGTGGATTGCGTGGGTGGCTGTGGACAAGAGCGATGCTCGTCCATGATCAAGACCCCTTCTGACCGCCTCGAACCGGTCAGAAGGGGTCTTGATCATGGACGGGAACGGAGGGCGGCTACCGCGCGGGCGGACGGCGGCTGCGGGCCGCGCCAGTAGGGACGTCGGAGGCGTGTTCTACTGTCGTCGCGTGGCGGGCAACCTGGCGCTGTATCGCAAGTACCGTTCGGCGACGTTCGCCGAGGTGATCGGCCAGGAACACGTGACCCGGCCGTTGAGCCAGGCGTTGGCCGCGGGGCGGATCAATCATGCCTATCTTTTCAGCGGGCCGCGAGGGTGTGGCAAGACGTCCAGCGCACGCATTTTGGCTCGGTCGCTGAACTGCGAGAAGGGGCCGACTCCGACGCCGTGCGGGGTCTGCGACTCGTGCAAGGAGCTCGCTCCGAACGGCACCGGCTCCATCGACGTCATCGAGATCGACGCGGCCAGCCACGGCGGCGTGGACGATGCCCGCGAACTGCGCGAGCGAGCGTTCTACGCCCCCGTCCGCGACAGATACAAGGTGTACATCGTCGACGAGGCGCACATGGTCTCGACTCAAGGCTTCAACGCGTTGCTCAAGCTCGTCGAGGAACCGCCCGAGTTCCTGGTGTTCATCTTCGCCACCACCGAGCCGGACAAGGTGCTGCAGACCATCCGCTCGCGTACCCACCACTACCCGTTTCGGCTCATCCCGCCGGGCGTGATGCGCCAGCACCTCGAACGCATCTGCTCCGACGAGGGCGTCAAGGTAGAGCCCGCGGTGCTGCCGCTCGTCGTCCGCGCGGGCGGCGGCTCGGCGCGCGACAGCCTGTCGGTGCTCGACCAGTTGCTGGCCGGCGCGGACGACGGCGGGGTGACCTACGCCGACGCCGTCGGACTGCTCGGCGTCACCGACGTCACCCTGCTCGACGACATGATCGACGCGCTGGCGGCGGGCGACGCCGCGAGCGTCTACGCGACCGTGGACGGCGTGGTCGAGGCCGGCCACGACCCGAGACGGTTCGCGGCCGACCTGCTCGATCGGTTCCGCGACCTGATCGTCGTCGACGCGGTGCCCGACGCCGCTACCCGCGGCCTGATCGACGGCTCGCAGGACGAGTTGGACCGGATGGCCGACCAGTCGGCGCGCCTCGGCGCGGCCACGCTCGCTCGCAACGCCGAGATCGTGCACACCGCGCTGATCGAGATGCGCGGGACGACCTCGCCCCGCCTCGTCCTCGAACTGCTCTGTGCCCGGATGCTGCTGCCCGACGCCGCCGCCGACTCCGCCGCGCTGCTGCAGCGGATCGAGCGGCTGGAGCGACGCAACGCGGCCATCGCCGGGGCTCCCGAACCGGCCCGCGCCAATCCGGCCCGCGCCAATCCGGCCCGCGCCAATCCGGCCCCCGCCAATCCGGCCCCCGCCAATCCGGCGCCGGCCAAGGCAGCGCCCCCCCAACCGGTGCCCACGAAGACGGCGCCGGCCAAGGCAGCACGAAGCGAGCCCGAGACGACGCAGACGCCGGCCCCGGCGTCCGAGGAGGCGCCCGAGGTTGCGCCCGAGCCCGCGGCAGCTGCCCCGGAACAGCCGGCACCAACACCGGAACCCGCCGCCCGGCCCGAACCCGCAGCTACCAGCCCCGAACCCGCAGGTACCAGCCCCGCACCTGCGACGCCCACCGGCGAGATCGACGCGGCGGCGCTGCGCCGCCTCTGGCCCGACGTCTTGGACATCGTCAAGCAGTCCAGCCGCCGTACCCGAGCGCTACTCGACAACGCACAGGTGTCCTCCGTCGAGGGTGACCGGCTGATCCTCGGCGCCCCCAACCCGACGTTGGCCAAGATGATCGGCGAGGACGGCAACACCGAGCTGTTGCGGACGGCGCTCACCTCGATCGTCGGCGGCACCTGGCGGGTCGACGTCGAGGTCGCCGGCGGCACCATCCCGGTTCCCGCTACTCCAGCGGCGTCGGCGACACCGCAGCAGGCGCCCGCCACCGAGCCCGATCCGCGCGAGGAGAGCGAGCCGGTCGATTCGCCGGACGCCGAGCGTGTCGATCCCGAAGCCGAGGCGCTCCGCCTGTTGCAGTCGACCCTCGGCGCGCGCCCGCTAGCCGACGACTAACTGACCAGACGACCAGACGGCTAGCGCGACTAGCGGCCGAGGTAGCGCAGGATCCCCGCCGCCACGGCGGTCGCGATGCGCTGGCGTCCTGACGTCGAGGTCTGAATGGCGGCGTCGCCCGGGTTGCGCATGTTGCCGATCTCGAGGAACGTCGCCGGCCGCGTCGCGAGGTTCAGCCCGGTGAGATCGTCGCGCGGGAAGTAGCCGTCGTGGCCGAGGTAGCTGGACACGGTCAGGCCGGTGCCGGACAGCAGCGCGTTGTGCAGGGCGACGGTGAGCTGATGCGACTGGGCGGCGACCGCGGCGCCGCCGGGTTGGTGGCTGTCCTCGCACACGTGGAACCCGTGACCGGAGGACGCGGCGCCGTCGGCGTGGATGGAGATCTGCGCGGCCACGTCAGGCCGGTTGCCCAGGAAGGCGCGGGTGTTCGCGCACGGGCCGACCCCGTCGTCGCTCGGCCGCGTCATGAGCACCCGAACCCCATGGGCTTGCAGGATGGTGCGCACCCGCAGCGCGACGTCCCAGTTGAAGGCGTGTTCGGGGTAGCCGCTGTCGGTCGACGTACCGGTCGTCTCGCACGCCTTGGTGCGGCCGTAGCCGGCGTTGATCGGCTTGTTGATGATCTCCGGATGGGCGGCGTCCTGGCCGTTGTGCCCCGGGTTGAGCAGCACGAGCGGCCCCGGTGCTGCCGCATGCGACGTGGACGGCAACAACGACCCCGTGGCTGATGACGACGGGGCCGGCGCCTGCGACGAGCTCAGCCGGGTCGCCGACGGCAGCTGCGGACCAGGCGAGACGGCGACCGCCGAGCTCCTCACCACCACGGTGTGCGAGCTGGTCGCGCGCGACGAGGTACAGGCCGTACTCGCCGAGGCCAGGAACACCACGGCGAGCAGGCCGAACACTGAACGCACGGCGCCCACTGTGCCACGTCCCGCAACCGCCGCCGCGCCGGAACGCCCCGCGGTCACCTAGGCTTACCTCGACGAGAGGAAATAGACGTGACTTCGCGTGGCGGTGGCTTCGGTGGACAGCCGAACATGCAGCAGCTGATGAAGCAGGCGCAAAAGATGCAGCAGCAGCTTGCCGATGCACAGGCCGAGCTGGCCGAGGCCGAGGTCACCGGCACCGCCGGCGGCGGCCTGGTCAGGGCGACCGTGTCTGGTTCGGGTGAGCTGAAGGCGATCGAGATCGATCCGAAGGCCGTCGATCCGGACGACGTCGAGTCGCTGCAGGATCTGGTTGTCGCCGCCGTCCGCGACGCCAACCGCGCAGTCGGCGAGTTGGCCGCCGAGAAGATGGGCCCGGTCACCGGAGGCCTGAGCGGGATGGCCGGCGGACTCGGCGGGCTCGGCCTACCCGGTCTGTAGCGATCATGTACGAGGGCGCCATCCAGGACCTGATCGACGAACTCGGTCGGCTGCCCGGCGTCGGGCCGAAGAGCGCCCAACGCATCGCGTTCCACCTGCTGTCCGCCGAGCCGGCCGACGTCGAGCGACTGGCCAGCACCCTCACCCGGGTGAAGGACGAAGTGCGGTTCTGCCGTATCTGTGGCAACGTCGCGGAGGCGGACGAGTGCCGCATCTGCCGTGACGCCCGGCGCGACCCGAGCGTGATCTGCGTGGTCGAGGAGCCGAAGGATGTCGTCGCAGTCGAGCGCACCCGCGAGTTCCGCGGGCGTTACCACGTGCTCGGCGGCGCCATCAGCCCGATCGACGGCGTCGGTCCGGACGACCTGCGCGTCCGGGAGCTGCTCACCCGGCTGGCCGACGACACGGTGACGGAATTGATCCTCGCGACCGACCCGAACCTCGAGGGCGAGGCGACCGCCACCTACCTCGCCCGGCTGGTGACCCCGATGGGAATCACGGTGAGCCGCCTGGCCAGTGGCCTGCCGGTGGGTGGCGATCTCGAGTACGCCGACGAGGTGACGCTGGGACGGGCCTTCTCCGGCCGCCGGCGAGTCGAATGACCGCCTCGACCGACTCGCCGGCGATGCGGCCGTCGAGTGTCGGACCCGAGGCGGGCACCGCACCGGCTCGGCACCGGTCGCTGCCGTCGCGTCGGCGCGGGTTGTTCTGGGCCGGCGTGCTGGCGGCCCTGGCCGCCGTGGTCGGCGGCGCGCTCATCACCGTCACCGCGTGGGTGAGCGAGTCCGCTCCGGAGACCACCGCCGTGGCCTACTTCCATGCGCTCGGACGCGGCGACGCCCCCGCCGCGCTCGGTCTCGGGGACGTGCCGGCCGGCGTCCATACCTATCTGACCAGCGACGTGCTGCAGGCGGGCCTCGAGATCGCCAAGATCAGCGACGTTCGAGTGCTCTCGGTGACCCGTACCGGCCGCACCGCACGGGTCACGCTGCAGTACCAGCTGAGCTACTCGACTGGAACGCCGACGACGGTCACTGATGCGGTGACCACCGTGCGGCGCGGACGAGGTTGGCGGCTGACCAGAACGGCGGTGCCGGTCCGGCTCGATGCCCAAGCCGCCGGCGCCCGGATGAACGTTGCGGGTGCGCCGGTGCCGACGGGCAGCGTGCTGCTCTTTCCCGGCGCGCTGCCGGTCAGCCTCGACACTCCCAACCTCGACGTCGACAAGCTGGTGGTGCACCTCAACGGCGCCGTCCCGAACATCGTCGTGCCCAGGGTCAGCCCGACCGGCAAGGAAGTGATCGGCAGTGCGGTCGGCGCGGCGGTGCGCAGCTGCCTCACCGGCGATGCGGCCGGCCCGTGCCCGGTGCCGGCCGACCCGCGGGTCGTTCCGGGCTCGGTGCGCGGCACGGTCACCGGCGATCTCGCCAACCAGCTGTCGATCAGCATCCAGCCTGACGCCAACGGCCTGCTCGCCGTCACCGGGGTGGTCGACGTCAAGGGCACCTATAAGCGGCTCGACTTCAACAACCTGCCGGTCACGAAGACGGGCGACGTAGAGCTGATGATCAACGCACGCTGCTACGCGTCCAACCCCGGCAAACTCGTGTGGGAATCGACGTCATGAGACGGGTGGCAGCGGTGCTTGCCGCGATCCTGCTCGGCGGAGCCGGCTTGGTGGGATTGGCCCAGCCGGCGCTCGCGACCCCCGGGCCGCCCGATGCGCCCGAGTACTGGTTCGACGGCTGGCAGGTGCAGAGTCTCTGGAACGGCGGGGCCCGGGGCCAGGGCGTGACCATCGCCGAGATCGACACCGGCGTCAACGCCGGCTTGCCCGAACTGTCCGGCAGCGTCCTGCCCGGCAAGGACTTCGGCGTCGCCGGCGGGGACGGCCGCACCGACCACGCCGTCGACCCGTTCGGCCACGGGACGGCGATGGCGTCGATCATGGTCGCCCATCCGAAGTTGCTGGACATCACCGGGCTGGCGCCGGACGCGCGGCTGCTTCCGGTCGCGGTGCCGTTGCGGGGCACGAGCGACGCACCGGCGTCCGGCGACGATCACCTGGCCGACGCGATTCGCTGGGCGGCCGACCACGGCGGCAAGATCCTCTCCATGTCGCTGGGCGGCACGCGTGACGAGCACGACAAGGTGCCCTGCCCGGACGACGAACAGTCAGCGATCACCTACGCGATCAGCAAGGGCGCGATCGTCGTGGCGTCGGCCGGCAACTCGGGGCAGAAGGGCAGCCCCGTCGAGGAGCCGGGCGTCTGCCTGGGCGTCGTCTCGGTCGGCGCCGTCGATCAGCACGGCAAGGTCGCGGCGTTCTCGTCCCGGCATCGCTATCTCACGGTCACCGCGCCGGGGGTCAACGTGCCCTCGCTCGGTCGGGTGGCCGGGGGTGCCTTCGCCGGCGATGGCACCAGCCAGTCCACGGCGATCACCTCGGCCGTTCTCGCGCTCATCTGGTCCAAGTATCCGACGCTGACCGGCCGGCAGATCGTCGCTCGGATGCTCGCTACGCTCGATCACCGGACCGGCAAGCAGGACCCCGCCTACGGCTTCGGTGCTGTTAACGCCAATCGCGCGATCACCGCGGCGGTTCCGGCCGATGCGCCCAATCCGGTGTACGACGCCCTCGCCCCGTTCCTCGAGACGAACTCGGCGAAGGCGCGGGCGCTGCCGAAACCGAAACCGGCCGTCGTCCGGCCGGCCCCGCCCGGACACTTCGCGATCGGAAAGGCGCCGAGCGTGTGGTCGCCGCGGGTGTGGGCGGCGTTGACCATCGGGCTGCTGGGCGCGCTCGCGCTGGTCGTGCTGGCCGTTGTCGGGACGCTGCGGGCCCGGCGATTCGCGGCGCTGGCCGGCGACGGTGGCCGCAAGTGGCGGGCCCGCAAGCAGAGTCGCGATGTCCCACCGTCCCCGACCTATCGGGACGAAGCCGGACTTGTCTGGCACGACCTGACCGCCCAGCGCGACGAGGACGACTACCTCCCCTCGTAGCGATCCTGGTGTCGCGCTAGTGGTCTGTCTGCGATATGACCTGGTGGCGCCTGCGGCGCCCGGATGCACGCTGGCCGCGTTGTCGTCGTCGCC
>Ga0137415_10003837_pt1 | contig 14906 bp, 12 predicted proteins | sample CZODoug3_1_1_16f_FD_183082 | JGI IMG/M metagenome (GOLD analysis project Ga0137415, IMG submission 183082) | Vadose zone soil fungal communities from Angelo Coast Range Reserve, California, USA - CZODoug3_1_1_16fungal (Hybrid Assembly) | ecosystem: Environmental > Terrestrial > Soil > Vadose... | reverse complement strand
CAGGGAGGCGTGGGTGTTGGCGATCGCTCCGATTTCAAGTTCACCAGCGCGGGCGTGCGATTAGGGAAGGTTTTAACCGATCCATATCTGCCTGGCCTGCTGCGCGGCCAGTTTGAATATGCTGCGGAAATCATGCCTTACTGGCAGGCTTTCACTCCGGCGCCGCACCAGCAGTCCTATTCCTATGTTTTTGATGGGCAGACTGGCACCATCGTAGAGCCAGTCGGCGGCGGTACCTATACGGGCGTCAGCATCACTCCTATCATTCTCCGGTGGAATTTCAAACCAGGCGCTCATTTTGCCCCATTCATTCAGGGGGCCGGTGGCCTGATCTATACCACGCACAAGTTTCCGCCGGACATTCTGGTACCGCACGGCGAGCCTGGTGGAACCAGTGTTTGGAACTTCACCCCGCAAGGGGGTATCGGTTTTCACTATTTCGTGAAACCGCGCCAGTCGATTACATTCAACGCAAACGCGATCCACATCTCCAGCGCGTCTTTAGGCGATAGAAATCCTGGCGTCAATGCCAGCATGCAGTTTCAGATTGGATATACGTGGTGGAAATGAAGAACAGCGAACAGGCAATAGGGAACAGGGAGTAGAAAAACACCATGTCTGACTCGCTCATCGAATGCGTACCGAACTTTTCCGTGGGGCAGGATGCTGCGGTTGTCGAGTCTATCGTGGCTGCAATGGCTGTTGAAGGCGTCTCGCTTCTCGACTGGTCGCTTGACGCCGATCACAACCGCTCTGTCGTAACCATTGCAGGGCCGCCTGCTGCCGTGGTCGAGTCCGCCGTGCGAGGAGTAGGTCGCGCTGCGCAGTTGATCGATCTCACCACGCAGGCTGGCGTTCACCCTCGCATCGGTGCGGCAGACGTGATCCCGTTTGTCCCTGTCCGTGGTGTTTCTCTGGAACAGTGCGCACTGCTGGCTCGTCAGGCTGGAAAGGAAATCTGGGAGCGTTATGGCATTCCGGTCTATTTCTATGAGGCTGCTGCTGCCCGGCCTGACCGGGCACTGCTAGAAGAGGTCCGTCGTGGCCAGTTCGAGGGACTTCGTGACGCGGTCAAGAAAGATGTAGCCCGCCGCCCGGATGTGGGTGGCCCCGATCTTCATCCCACCGCCGGAGCGTCTGCTGTAGGCGCACGTAAGTTCCTTATTGCCTATAACTTGTATCTCGACACAGCAGATGTTGCCACGGCACGGGCCATCGCCCGCGAAATCCGCCAATCAAACGGAGGTCTCTCCGGGGTAAAAGCCATTGGCGTCCTCGCGCACGGGCAGGCGCAGATTTCCATGAATATCACGGATTTCATAAAGACGCCGGTAGGGGAGGTCTTCGAGGCGGTCAAGCGGCAGGCAATCCGTTTTGGGGCAGTTCCGGTACGCGGCGAATTGATCGGCCTGCTTCCCGAGGCCGCTTTTGAGCGGGAAAGCGAGTGGGTACGTCTTTTCCATGAGTTCGATCCCGAAGAGAAGGTGTTGGAGCGGAAGCTGAAGCATCCCCTAAAATGGCCAGTGTCATCCGCTGCGCATTCGGGTCTAAGATAATAACGCGGTCTTCTACACATATATTTGAGGTTCTTCTAAGCCTTATTGCCGCACAGAAGTTTGGAGAGATAGGTTCAAATGAGATTCCGTAAACAACCTTGGTTGAGCGCATGTGCTGCTGCAATTTGCGCAACAATTGCGTTTCCCGTATATGCTGCACAGCTTGACAATGATGCTCGCTCGGCAATTCCACGCGATGTGCAGCAGATCATCGTGATCGACTATCGCGCCATGCAGAACTCGCCGGCAGCCATGAACCTCAAGGGTCGCGTTCTGCCGCCCGAGCTGAAGCAGTTAGAAGAGGCACTCAGTCATTCCGGATTCAACGAGAACCACGACGTGGAAGAACTGGCCTTCGCCGCTTTCCGTGCCGGCAATGGCGACAGCACCAAAATTGCTGGAATCGCACAGGGACAATTCTCCATCGCGGATATTCTGGCAAACTTCCGCAAGAAAAAGGTCAAGCCGACGCTGATCCGCACCAACAAGGTTTATCCGATGGGATCGAGCGGCATGCTGGTCAGCTTCCTCAATCCCACGACGATGGTCTTTGGTTCGAGCGATGCGATCAAGCCGGTACTTGACGCCCGCGACGGTATTGCTCCCAATTTTCTCAGCAACGACTCGATGATGAGCCAGATGAATTCTGTCGACAGCGAGCCCCTTTGGAGCATTCTGGACCAGAAGGGAACTCAGTTCATGATGCGCTCCTTGTTAGGACAGGCATCGCAATTGGCTGACTATGACACCGTCAAGAAGCGCATGCTCGGTTCCAGTTACACCATGAGCTTTAATAACGGAGTGAAGTTCAAGCTGAACGTGATGACCACCGATACGTTCACCGCTGCGACCATGTCCTCGCTGTTGAATGCTGCGGCCATGTATGAGAAGGTGAGCGGTTCGGCTGTCGAGAAGCAGGCTATCGACAGTACCTCGATCAACTCAAGTGCTGGAAAGCTCGAAGTGGAATTCTCCGCATCCGACAGCCAGTTCGCCAGCCTGCTGCAATCGCCACTGTTCCAGAACGTGGTTAGGAATTAGGCGTATCTACTCTCAATCATTCTTCCGCGTTCCTTTCAAACAGAGATCCCAGCTTGATAGCTGGGATCTCTGTTTCTGCAAGTGTGGATGTCCCTCCCTGGGTGAGATTTTGACGATTATCCCTTTGACAGAAGAACTCATTGAAACCAGGTTGCATCGACATATAGCTGTCTCACAAACCCTGTGATGTGGCGGCTCGGACGACGTACCGTCGTCTGAGATACCCCCTACCCCCATTGATTTTGGAAGTGTTCGAATCTTAAGGACTTATCGTTTATTTATAGATTTGACAATAAATAACTCCTTTGTTTTCAAACATCCTGTGTTAGGCCCTAACATGCATTCTGTGGTCGAGTCAGGTCCTGACCTGCTTTTTGTGGCCTGATCAGGGCTTAACCCGACCATAGAATTCCTATCAGGTCCTAAAGTGTTTATGCCGGAAAAGCGAAGGCCCGCCACGAATGGCGAGCCTTTCTTTCCCTCTATTTCTATTCTATCGAATCCAGCGGAATTTCATGCCAACTCAGTCTTTTGACAAGTCTCCTGTAATGAAGCAATTATCGCTTTCCAGAAATAAATATGCTTGACAGACCTTAACGGCCGCAATCCGGCGTGACCCTGTTCTCAGGGTAGTGACCTGTGTTGAAGATCGCGAGATTCTTTTGTTGTTGTGCCAGATCTGGAACGCAGAAGTCCTTACGAAGCGAGGCAGGCACAAGCTGCGGATCAAACGGTGCCTGTGTGCGAATGACATTGGCTACGCGGACATCTACTTGTTGCTTGGGAGGTGATTTGGGGGCTTTTGGATCAGCCGGAAATTGAGTCCCGAAAATCTGCGGTTGTCCTAGCTTTTGCAAGTACCGGTCGAGGGTAGCCGCAGCAAGCCATTTGGAACTGTTATCTCCCCGGCTCATTGCCTCGATGGCGAGTATGTGCGCTAAGAGGTAATCATCCGCGCTCCGGCCGTGTTGATAGATCGCGGCAGCATCGTGGAAATCACTACCGGATTGGACCTGGCCGCCGTCCAGCATTTGTCGAATCTCTGCTCGCCGCGCATCTCCATGCTTGTAATAGTCGGCCTCAGATATGTTGCCAGGATTCTCACTCTGGTCTGCAAGGTAGAGGTCATGAATACGGGAGGAGGCCGATGTGGCTGTCTGCGACCAGGAACGCATGACAATAACGGAAATGCAGGCGGCGACGAAGAGGGCTCTCATCCTGCCGCGTTTGCTGACATTCATCTGATAGGGCATTTGAATATCTCCTGCGGTTATTAAAAGTAGCATACTACATAGCAACTCTGCCAAATATTATCTGCAACATACAGCCTTAAAAACTCTTTTAAGAATTTCCAAACCATCGCCAAAGACGCGAGAGGGGCCAACCCAGTATTTCTGCATACAGCTTAGGAGTTGATCCGGGAAATCGAAGCTGCTCTGAGAAAAAACCGGGCATGAGATCGACTCAGGAAGATTCTGCATTTCTGGCATCGTTTGCATTCATTCCCTCAGATATTGAGTGGTCCTGATTATGGGGACCATCCCCCATCCAATCGGCGTCTAGCCAGCTTCAACTACCGCCCAAGCTTGACAAGAATAGGAGACGATCACGTGTTAGGTGGAAATTTATTGTGTCTGTGGAAAGATCACAAGCACTGTCCGGGCTCTCAGGAGACCGACAGCTCGCAAGCAGAGAATCCAGTTCGATCAACCAGAAGGGTCTGGATCACGGTTGCAGTCCTCGGTCTTTTGACGGTATTTCCGGCGATGAGAGGGCAGACAAACACGGCTGGGCCGGCTCGCCTGCAGACCCCACGGGCAGTTGCAGAGGGCACGGCCAAGCTTGCCGGGCATTACAACTCCACGCAAAAGATGCGGCTCGTGATCGGGCTGAAACCACCGCATATGGAGGAAGAAGAGCAATTCCTGAAGGAGCTGCAAAGGAAGGGCTCCAAGGAGTTTCATCATTACTTGACGGCAAAAGAGTGGAATGAGCGCTTCGGGCCATCGATTGAGGATGAGCGTGCGGTCGCAGACTGGGCTCAGTCTCAGGGGCTGACTGTGACGCACCGTTATTCCAACCGGCTATTGGTCGATGTAGAGGCTCCGGCGAGCACTATCGAAAAAGCCTTCGGAGTTACGATGAACAGCTATCAGATGGGCGCCAAGTCCTTTTTCTCGAATGACCGTGATCCGGTGCTTCCTGCGCACCTGACCAAGGTTGTGCAATCTGTAGGTGGGCTGAACAACCTGTATGCCATGCGTCCGATGAGCAAGAGTGCCAAGGAGCCTGAGTTTGCGGACTATGCGCCTGAAGTGGCTGGTGCCCAAGGGAGTTCAGGATCGCATGACGGCAGCCGAGCGGTGCTGAAAACGGCGATGTCCAAACTTCACCACAAGGGCGTTTCTCCGAACATGACGAATGGAGCCTTTGATCCGACAGACCTATACAGTTCGGAGGCCTATGATACCAATGCTCTGTACAACCTGGGCTTCTGCTGTAACCCTCGCCACGTTTCCGGCGGTTCACCGAATACAGCATCGATTGCAATTGCAACGGTTGGCACTCAGGATGGGAACGATTTTAAGGGATTTTCCAATCAATATCCCTATCTTGCCTATCACTGGCAGCAGATCTATGTGGATGGGACGCCTGCGTGCTGCGATTCCGAGGGAACGATAGACATGGAGTGGGCCACTGCGATGTCTAACAGTTTCGGCAGCTATCTCGATACCTCCACGGTCTATCTGTATGATGGCGTCAACGCATACATTTCTACTTTTAACGATATCTATAACCGGATTCTGACTGATAGCAAAGCGCGAATTATGATGACGGGCTGGGGTTGCGCTGAGTATTCCTGTTATGACAGTCCTGACTTGAATACTGCTCACAATATTTTTAGCCAGATGTCAGGAGAAGGCTGGACTCTGGTTGCGCCGTCTGGCGATCAAGGTCCAACGGCGGGTTGCAGCAATGTCAATGCCGTACAGTTTCCAGCTTCAGACCCAATTGTGGTCGCAGTCGGTGGTACTACTCTTTCCTTGACCGATGGCTGGCTTTATAACTCCGAAGTAGCGATGACTGGAGGACCCTACGGCTGCGCAGACGGCGATGGCGGCAGTGGTGGCGGAGAAAGCAAGGCTTTTGGCATTCCGGAATATCAAGAGTTCTACAGCTGGCCCAATGGAAGCGTCTTTGTTGTCTATAACGGGCGAGGTGTTCCTGACCTTGCGCTGAATGCCGATCCAATAAACTCTCCTCAAAACGTCTTTTTTGGCGGATCGCTATTTGCCACTGGAGGCACAAGTCTTGGCGCGGCTGAAATGGCTGGCTTTTTCGCACAAGAGAATGCCTATATCGAATACCTGGCCAGTTTTATTCCTCGAATGGATCCGATCGGCGATCCGCACAATGCGCTTTATGCGTTTACCTGGAGTGGAGTTTCACCTATCTATCCGTTCTATATTATTACTGCTGGTTGTAATAACAACGACATTACCGCAGCTAATGGCAATTTGGCGGTCCAATGCGCAGGCACCCCATATTCTGAGGTCACCGGCGTGGGTTCGATAAATATGCTGCAACTGGCCTGGGATCTCAACTGGTATCAGGTAAATCCAGGAGAGGCCGCGACAGCGTTGGCTGCGACATTTTCCGGACCAACCACGGATCAGTGGTACAACACAGATCAAGTTATAAGTTGGAATGTGACGAATATTCCTGGGGACGGTACTTATGGAGCCGGTGTCTCAGGCTACACTTCCACCTGGGATTACGCCATCCACAGTTCTTTTTGGGAGGCCACGCCTGGATCGGGCAATTCCTTCTACGATGGTCCGGCAGCCCCCAACGCTACTAATGGCTCGGCCTACTTGTCTGAAGCTGGGCAAGGCTGCCACACAGTGCACCTGAGTGCATGGGATCATGTGGGCTCAGAGTTGTACGACCAGACCTACGGCCCTGTGTGCTACGACACTCTTGCACCACAGACTACAGCCAGCTTGAGCGGTACCCTAAACGGCACTGCTTATCAGGGCTCGGTCAACGTAACTCTCGGTGTTAACGATACCTTCAACAACATTGCAGGCAGCGGAGTTGCAAGCACAACCTACCAAGTGGATGGTGGAGCACAGCAGACTTATGCCGGGCCGTTCACGGTAACAGCCGTTGGCAACCATACGGTCACCTTCCACAGTTCGGACAAAGTTGGCAATGTAGAAGCTACTGAGTCCATTGGATTCATGATTCAGTGAAGAAGGTCGTGAATGTGTAGACATCATGAGTTCAGGGTTCAACCCTGGACTCATGGCACTTAATTGGTGGACGTTATGTGTATCGTTCCGGCATTTGATGATGAATTCGTAGGCGGTGAGGCCACCGAGAGTCTTGAGCCGTTTGATTTTCCATTCGCTGTGCGCAGAATGGCTATCAGCCTTTTTATCTGCAATATATAGCCTTAAAACTCTTTTAAGAATTTCCAAACCATCGCCAAAGACGCGAGAGGGGCCAACCCAGTATTTCTGAATGTATGGCTTTCAGTTTCGTTTTGGAGCAGGAGCCACACGAAGAAGGAGAAGTTAACGGCATGGATGGAAGAACAGTGACTTTGGACAGTTTGGATATTTACGTAGAAGAGTTTAGGAAATGTGGGACAGCGCTAGTCCCACCTGATTTGATCTTCAGCGCAGACGAGCTTGAGCACCTCAATGCTATCCAATCGCGTATCCCAGAGGAAAAGGTCAGCAACGGCGATGCTGGGGACACGCATGACATCTATGTTCGTCGCATTATGACCGACAAGCCCGGTGAAATACCGACGTTGGTCAATAGGCCCTTTTCCGATCAGATACTTGAAATCATCGGGGATGAAAAGCGGCAGGCGATATTTTCCGAGATGCTGCCATCACCCTCTGATCTCTTCATTCGCCGAGGTCAGATGAACCGGATGATTCAGGACTCCTTTATCGGTCTTCATCTCGATGCTGCGAGCAATCCAGATTACGAATTCTCAGTTGTAATCCAGCTTGGCCGGGATTTCAAAGGCGGCGAGTTTGTCGTTTATCCCGACGATGGAGAGAAGCAAATTTTCTTTCCTACATACGGAAGTGTTCTCATCAGTACTTGCAAGTTGCACCATGAGGTCTGGAAGGTTCTAGCAAATGAACGGAACTCTTTGGTCTACTTCTACTCCAGGTACGGTGGCGTCAATCGTCGAGAGGTTTCCACTACTTCTGCTTGAGTCTTATTTGCTGGATATAAGATTCTCCGACCAATTTACCGAGCCATCGCCTGTCACCGTCATCTGCAGCAATCCCTTCTGGCCTTCTTTCAGCTGTGGGCCAGTGGATGAATGCGTTTTGCCTGCAGCATCGGTGAAATTGATCGCGACCGGACCCGATCCCTGGATCTTGAAGTGGTAGTGGTAAGTGGCATGTGGATCGAGTGATTGCTTGCCGAAGCTGGCGCTTGGGTAGTCGACTTCGATCAGATGGATCGGTTTATCGGAGTCGTTGCGAATATCGGTTTCCACATAAGGAGAACGGCATCCGGCGGCAGCCAATCCCAGCAGAACCAGGAGCGTGCAGGTCTTCCAGCTTTTCATCATAGTGTCCCGAGTCCAAAGTTCATTTTATAAATCCAGCATCCCAACCGCAGGTCCTTCGACTCCGCTCAGGATGACGGCGTATTTTTGTAATCTATTTTAGATTCAGGACAATAGATTAGTTTTACGTTCACAGAGTGGTTTTGCGCTCTAAGATGCGCGCTGTCAGTACTACACCTGTCTCACGCGTGTGCAGCGTGATCGCAAAGGCGAGTACGTTCCAAACCCACGCCTCGCCTTTGCGCGGCAGATTGAGCAGCCCGCGATAGGTGCGGTCTATATACGTTTCGCGCGTTTTGGCCACGGTCTCAAGTATCTCTTGCCAGTCGGCAGCCAGCTCCGGCATCTCATCGAACATGTTGCGGCCTGGAAACCAGTCTCTGGGACGTTCAAGCAGCCGTGCACAGGTCTCGTTCACATACTGCCAGTTTCCATGGCTATCGAGGATTTCCAGAACGACGTCGTCGCCTATCGCCATGTTGATGCGTGAGTAGAAGAAGTCGCGAGCATCCACGACAACGGGTCTGCCGCGGCGTTTCGCTTCAAAGGAGCGCAGTGCAGTGATCAGATCATCGATCGAACTGTATCCCTTGAGCAGGTGCATATCTTCTACACCGCCGAAACGGTGTTCCAATGTTGCGGAGAGGATAATGATGGGAACCTGGGGACGCCGCCTGCGAAGATCGGCAGCCACCTCGGTTCCGAATTTCCCGGCGCCCAGGTGATAGTCCAGGACAGCGATATCAATTTCGTCCAAAAGCTGTTCAGCTTCTTCAATCGTCTCGGCAGTCTCGGCCAGGTAGCCATGCTTGCGAAGAATCGTTGCACGGAGCAACAGGTTTTCCGGATGGTCGTCGAGCAACAACACCCGAATGGGATCTTCCACTATCTGCAATGTTTCCTGGCGTTCTTCGTCTGTCTTGTCCCGCATGGTTCCTTAGTTGGATGCGAATTTAGCTGCGGTCGCTGCTGAAAACTCTGGTTTAAGCCATGGTCCTGAAGGGGACAGTCTTTATGGAGTCCGCCTAAGTGTTGCACAATGATACGGCTTTAGTCTCTGAGACATTTACTGCATAGCTAAACAGGTCTGTTACTTCTCCTTCCGTTGCAACTGCCTGACTATATCCGGCAAACGGCTGAAGAGCGCCGTGGCGCGCAGCCATTGCTTATTGTCAAAGGCTGGCGAACCGCTCAGAACGCTGCCCGGTGGGATATCACCATGCAGACCGGCCTGTGCCGTGGCAATCGAGCCGTCACCAATCTTGCAATGGCCGGCGACGCCGACTTGCCCGGCCAGAATCACATTCTTGCCGACATGCGTCGATCCAGCCAGGCCGACCTGGGCACAGACCAGCGTATTCTCATCAACCGATGAGCCGTGGCCGATCTGCGCCAGATTATCGATCTTGGCGCCATTTCCAATACGGGTTTCGCCGACACTGGCTCGGTCGATGCAGGCGTTGGCCTGGATCTCGACTGCATCTCCCAGGATTGCTGGCCCGGATTGCATGATCTTGTGCCAGGTACCTTCGCCGGTCTTCGCGAAGCCGAAACCATCCGAGCCGACGATTGCACCGTTTTGCAGTACAACCCCATCGCCGAGTTTGCAGTTCTCGCGGACGATAGCGTGCGCATGGGCAAAGAAGTCGCGGCCAATCTGGACGTTGGGATAGATGACGACATGCGGCAGGATCGTGGCATTGTCGCCGATCTCCGCGCCTTCGCCGATGACCACGTATGCCCCGATGTGGGCTTGCACGCCTATGCGCGCCGACTGGTCGATCACCGCTGTCGGGTGCACACCCGGCGCATATACAGGAGGGCGGTAGAAGGCCTCGATGGCCCGTGCGAAGGCAAGGTATGGGTTGTTGAGGCGTAGAGTGGCGGCTTGTATCTCGGGGAAATCCGGGTTTACCAGGACTGCTCCGGCGCGTGTGGTGCGTGCGTGCGCCGTGTATTTCGGATTTGCCACAAAAGTGACGTGCTCCGGCCCGGCATCTTCTATTCCAGCTACACCAGTGATCTCGATGCTTGTATCACCATGGCATTCGGCATTCAGGGTACGCGCAAGATCGCCTAACTTCATGCTCGCGATTGTAAATTACAGGGCTCAGAGCGCAGGGCACAGGGCTCAGGAGAACCAAAGTCCAAGTCCAAATCCAAAGAGCACGCTTCGCGTGATCTGGTTCGACCCACACTTCATTCGCTGACGCGAATAGAAGTATGGGGCACCCGCAACTTATCCAAATAAACTTTCCTGGGCGTCAGAAGTGGACGTAGATAGGGGAACCTTCTTCTTTGCGGCAGTTCCGATCACTGCGATTACTTCGAATTCGGCGAGGGAAGTGCGTGGTATCCAGAGCCGTTGAGTATTTGATCGGGTATCGGGTGGAGTCAGGAAGAGGCCTTCTCCGGAGGTGAAGCTGAGATCATTTGCAGCCAAGCCCTCGATTGTGTCTCCGTCGGTTAGTTTCAAGCGAACAAAGATCCCTTCGCTACGAGGGCGGCCGGTAAATGTCTTACGCAGGAGCCGCTCTGGGTTGCTGGCTTCGCCTGAATTGAAGTCGCGGACAAAGCAGATCCATTTCAGACCGGAAAGCTCAAGCGTCATAATTTTCCCAGAGAGATCGAGCAATTCGATTTGCTCGTCGTGCGCGAATCCGTCGGACGGCAGATAGCCGGCTACCCAGTCGCGGGTGAACTTGCGAACAATCGCTTTTTTTCTGCTGGAAGGCATGACGGGTGCGTAAGACAGAATAGAGCAAGTCCCAAGATTGTTGCATGCAAGTGACTCAATAGCAGCGGAAATTGTGCAAAGCGGTAGCCAACAAAATAACGGTGTGTTACATTGTTCCTTTGTATCGATAAACCTGCAGTTGCTAAATGTAGATGTTTCAGTAATTTAGCTTTTAAGTGTGCAGGTGGATCGCAAGATTTGTTCTCGACTGCAAAGCATGCCCGATTACGTATACCTTTTAAAAAACCGCCTCTCCCCCGCCCAGCAGAATGCATTGAAGCAGGTCCGGGACGCCGCCCGCGAAGCTGGCATGACAGTTTTCCTGACCGGAGGCGCGGTACGCGACCTTACCAGCGGATCGCCGGTGCGCGATCTGGATGTAACGGTGCAGGGAAATGCCCTTAAACTCAAGAAATCACTAGAGAAAGCCGGTGGAGAACTTTTGGGCGAATATGAGCCCACAAGAACACTCTTCTTCTGGTTTCCTGGTAGTGTCCGGCTGGAAGTCTCCAGCTCCCGGCGCGAGGAATATCCCAAGCCAGGTAAGCCTGTCTATCACTGGGCGCCAATTCTCGAAGATCTGCGCCGTCGTGATTTCACGGCCAATGCCATGGCGATCTCTCTCAATGAGGGGTCGTACGGACTCCTGCTCGATCCGCTGAATGGCGTAGCCGATATCGAAGCGCGCTCGCTCCGGCTGGTAAGCAGCTACGGATTTCTCGAAGATTCCTCCCGCCTGGTTCGGGCAACGCGTTTTCTGGCCCGTTCGGGATGGACCCTGGATGAGCGTACTCAGACCCGTTTTGAGAATGCCAAGGCAGAGGGCGTGATCGACTCTATTTCTTCATATCTGAAGGGATATGAGCTGGAAGAGATCGGTCACGAGGAAGACGCGTATAAGGCGTTAAGAGCGCTTGAAGATGCCGGGTGGATGAAGCATCTTTTCCCGTCCTGGACGCACTCGAAGGCCGACGCGCATGGTCTTGAGAACCTGCATCGTGTCCTGATCCAGCTCCTCATGCAGGGGATTCACCCAGACCTCTTTGCCGCTCAGATGGAACTGCTCACGGCGAAGATGCAGCCGAAGGACCTGGCTAGTCTGAAGAAGCTCTTTCCAAGACAAGGTTCTGTTGCGCAATGGAAAGGCCTTGAAAACGCAGCGAAGGAATTTGCTAAGGCTTTGACCAGCAAGGAGGCGGCGACGCCTTCGGCTACCTGGAAGCTCTTGACCAGCTATCAGCCCGAGCCGGTGTTGTGGCTGGCGTACAGCAGCAAGAGCGCTCCGGTGCAAGCCAAGTTCAAGAACTTCTTCACCGTCTGGCCTGAGGCGCGGCAAAAGGTTCCCACTGCACTGATGCTCGAGCTGCGGATCACTCCGGATTTACCGGAATATTCGAAGTTGCTGGAAGAGATGTTCTTCCAGTTGATCGATGGCAAGCTTCAGACGGATGAGGAGATGAAGGCGTTTCTGGAACCGTATTCTCCGCCAGCACCGCCTCCGCCGGTCAGCATCAAGCGGTCGCGTGGACGCAAGGCCGAGCCGAAGATCAAGGTTGATGAGGAGGAGGAAGAGGTTGAACTTCGCGATCTCGATTCACTTGATGAGGACGAGAGTGGCGAAGACAAAGAGTCCGACGGGGAAGATGAGGACGAGGGAGAGGGAGCTCGGCATCCAGCCAAATCAGCTGCGGTGAAGGGAAAGGCAGCAGCGAAAACGGCTGCTCCTGCTAAAGAGACAAAGCCTGCGGTGAAGGCAACTGCGCCTTCAGCGAAGAAAGAAGAGCCTAAGGTAGCCGCGAAGGCTGTGGCTCAACCTCAAAAGCCCGCCGCTAAAAAAGCCGCGCCAACTAAGCCGGTGAAAGCTGAGGCAAAGAAGCTTGAACCTGCAAAGAAAGCAGCAAAGGTAGTAGCGAAGCCGAGTCCGAAGCCCGCCGCGAAAAAGCCAGCCGTAAAGAGCGCAGCTGTGAAAAAGCCGGTGAAGCCTGCGGCGAAAGCTGCTTCGAAACCGGCGAAGAAGACCAAACCGCCGGTGAAGAAGGTGAGCAAGCCGCATAAGCCTGCTCCTAAACCTGCCAAGGCGGCGAAGAAGAAGCGTTAAGGCTAATCAACCAGGCCAAAGTGTTGGCGTGATATCGTCTTCACTATCCCAGTGGAGTGATGCCCGATGTCCCGAAAGAGCCGATGTCTTGCTAGCTTCGTAGTTCTTGCCTTTGCTTCTCTTATTACATTTGCTCAATCCAGCGCAGCGAATATCGATCCGCGTCTTGAGGGTGCCTACACCTTCGAGCGTGGCGGATGGACGTACGTACATCTGCAAGGAACTCCCGAGCAGATCGGCTATCAGCATGGCTACCTGTTGGCGCCTCAGATCGAGGACGCGTGGAAGGTCTTTAAGCTCGAAGACGAGCATTCGACCAAGCGCGACTGGCAGTTCTTCCGCGATGCGGCGAAGAACATGTTCTGGCCGCAGATCGATCCTGAATATCAGGCTGAGTTAAAAGGCATTGCTGACGGCGTCCAGGCCAAAGGCGTCAAGCTGGATGTCTGGGATATCGTTGCCATCAATGGCACGATGGAGCTCTCCGAATACTACGTTCCGTGGCTCGACAAGCAGCAGCATGCTCTGAATGCGCCGTCGATTCATGCTCCAGGAAATTGCAGCGCCTTCATTGCAACGGGCAGCTATACCAAGGACGGCAAGATCGTCATCGCACATAACAACTGGTCGTCTTACGCAGAAGGCGAGCGGTGGACGATCATCTTCGACATTCAGCCGGCGAAGGGTCATCGCATTCTGATGGACGGTGTTCCGGGCATGATTACGACCAACGATGACTTTGGCATCAACGACGCCGGCATCATGATGACTGAGACCACGATCAGCGAGTTCATCGGTTGGGACTCAAAGGGCACGCCGGAGTTCATGCGCGCGCGCAAGGCGCTTCAATACGCGGAGAGCGTCGACGACTTTGTCGCAACGATGCTCGAAGGCAATAACGGCGGCTATGCGAACGACTGGCTCATCGGTGACCGCAAGACTGGCGAAGTTGCGTATCTGGAGCTTGGCCTGAAGCACACTCCAGTGTGGAAGACGAAAGATGGATACTTCGTCAGCGCGAACTTTCCTCGCGATCCCGGCCTCATTAAAGACGAGACAGAAGGCTTTGATGTCCATGATCGCAGCTCATCGCCGAATGCGCGACACGTTCGCTGGGAGCAGGCGATGAAGGCGAATAAAGGCAAGATCGATGTCGCGATGGCCGAACAGTTTTTGTCCGATCATGCCGACTCTTATCTGCACAAACAACTGCCAGATCAACGCACTCTCTGCGGGCATGTGGACACGGTGAAAGCTGGCATCCCGCAGTGGGGTTGGGGAGCGTATTATCCGGGCGGAGCCGTGCAGGGCAAAGCCACCGACAGCGATATGACTAGCAAGATGAGCTTCGTTGCTCATGCCGGACATCCTTGCGGCGATGATTTTCTCGCCAAGCCATTTCTGGCGGCTCATCCGGAGTATTCCTGGATGGCGCCAGTGCTGCGCGATATGAAGTCCGGTCCGTGGACTACGTTCGCTTCGGGGGAAGCGAAGTAAGAAATACGCAACTCGGATTAAGCGGCTCGGGTGATTGTGATTCCCAACTTTTCGTAGATGGCGACAGTCTCTGGCGGTACAAATTGCGCCACGATCATGCCTGATGCTTCGGTGATAGGAGCTATGATGTAGGGTGAGGCTGTGTTCAGTTTTTCTGAAGAAGCCATGACGATGGTTTCCGCAGCGCTTGCGCTCAGTGCGCGCTTGATGTGCGCCTCTTCCAGATCTCCGGTGCTGAGTCCAATCTCTGGATGGATGCCCGTGACCCCCATGAAGTAGATATCTGCGTGGATACGGCTGATGGCCTCTATCGCCGCTGCTCCTACCGAAACTACGGAATGCTTGAATAGCTTGCCGCCGATCAGGACGACC
>Ga0137415_10003836_pt1 | contig 14908 bp, 12 predicted proteins | sample CZODoug3_1_1_16f_FD_183082 | JGI IMG/M metagenome (GOLD analysis project Ga0137415, IMG submission 183082) | Vadose zone soil fungal communities from Angelo Coast Range Reserve, California, USA - CZODoug3_1_1_16fungal (Hybrid Assembly) | ecosystem: Environmental > Terrestrial > Soil > Vadose... | reverse complement strand
GCCGGAGAGAGCGGCCCCGACCACCAAAAGGTTTTCCAGATCGAAGTCTGGATTGACGGGGAGTGCATGGCGACAGGCGAAGGCAGCACGAAAAAAGAGGCGGAGCAACGTGCGGCACGGAGCGCTTTGGAACAACTCGAACGCGCGGAAGCGAAAGGCTGAGGCGGAATGCCGGACGAGACAGTGACAGAAATCGAAGAACGGGCGCCGGAAAAGAAGCAGGAGCACCGCCCGGACCAGACCACCATTTCCGAATATCTGGAGTCACTGCTGGTGACGGTGATTCTGGCGCTCTTCGGCACAAGTTTCATCGTACAGGCCTTCAAGATTCCGTCGGCATCGATGGAAGGCACGCTGCTGATTGGCGACCACTTGCTGGTGAACAAGTTTATTTTTGGCGGAACCGGGGCCTGGTACGAAAAAGTGCTGCCTTACCGGCAACTGGAACGCGGCGACATCATTGTTTTCAAATACCCCTATGCCGATCACCAGCATTTCGTGAAGCGCGTCATCGGTTTGCCTGGAGATCGTTTGAAGCTGGTCGACCAGGAGATATTCATCAACGGGAGAGCGCTGCCGGAGCCCTATGTCGTTCACGATTCCGGCGCCCCTTATGACCCCTTGAACTACAACTTTCCTCCGCCGAGCAGGCAATTGATCACCTCCGCGATGCAGCCGGAATGGGCGCATGAAATGCGTAAGTACATGCATGGGGATGAAATCATCGTGCCGGCGGGCAGATACTTCGCGATGGGGGACAATCGCGACCGCAGCCTGGACAGCCGCTACTGGGGATTCGTCGATCGGGATGCCATCATGGGGCGGCCGTTCCTGATTTACTGGTCTGTGGATGCGAAGAGCGCCGACTACAGTGGGGAAAGTACTTTCTGGTCGCGGTTGTCCGGCGTTTTCGAGACGCTGGTGCATTTGCCGTCTCGAACGCGATGGAGCCGGATGCTCCGTACTGTGCATTAGAATTCCGATCGGGGATAGAGAAAACAACTGCAAGCAAACTCTTCAGTCCGTTCAGGTTACAGGCTCGCCCCTACCTTTTTGCGTATGACTCTGCGAAACTTCCGAGCGAGATGAGCAAGCTGCAAAAGTGGTGGAAACCGGCGCTGGTGATCGTAGCGCTCGTCATCGTCTTGCAAGCCGGGGTGTCTATTCTGGCGCGAACCCACCGCGTGCATGCGTACCTGGCGGCACATCTGGAAAGAGCGTTCGGACGGCAAGTGGAAGTCGAGAGTTTCGACGCGCGGATTCTGCCGAGTCCGCGACTGGATGCCAACGGTGTGACCGTGGGCGAGGACCCCGCGTTCGGCCACGAATACTTTCTTCGTGCGGAACACCTGAGCGCCGGCCTGCGATGGAGGGGCCTTCTCCGTGGGCATTTTGAATTTGGAACCATGTCGCTCAACAAGCCGAGCCTGATTCTGGTGCGGAATTCGGAAGGCCGCTGGAACCTGGAGAGGTGGCTGCCGCCGGCAAAGCCCAATCCCGCGCAAAGCGGGCGCGTCTATGGACCGCCCTCGCCGGTCGCTCCAGTGAATCGGCTGGAAAGAATCGAATTCGATGAAGGTCGAATCAACTTTAAGACCGGGAATGATAAGTTACCTTTTGCGTTCACGAGTGTTTCGGGGAGTGTGGAGCAGATCTCGCCTGGGCGCTGGCAATTGCAACTGGACGCCCAGCCATGGCGGAGTGGAGTTTCCCTGCAATCGGCGGGAACGATCAAAGTCCTTGGCGACGTGGCAGGGACTTCGACGCGGTTACAGCCCGCAGCAGTCACTTTGCACTGGAGCGAGGCGTCGCTGGCGGACGTCTTCCGGCTCTTCCGCGGACAGGATTACGGTTTGCGCGGCGTGTTCGCGCTGGATGCCACGGCGAAGAGCGGCGTCGCCACGGGCGATGGTCCAGGAGACTGGGCATTTTCCGTGCAGGGACGCGTCAGGCAGATGCACCGCTGGGATCTGACGGAACGTGCTGACAACCCCCGCCTAAATGTGAACGTGAAGGGACGTTGGAACGTCGGCGTAGCGAGCCTGGTCGCGGAAGAAATCGCTGTGGAAGGGCCGCGATCGAATCTCCGCGGAATGTTCCGCCTCACTGGCGGGAACGCACCGTCGATGGAATTGCGCTTGGATTCGGTGGGGATACAGGCGTCGGACATGTTGGCCTGGTATCGCGCGTTTCATCCGGACGTGGCGGAGGGTGTCACGGCGGAACAGTATTTTACGGGTGGGATGATCCTGCGCGGGTGGCCGCTGGTGCTGGAATCGGCGGCACTTTCGAGCGGCGGCGGAATCGTGAGAGTGCCTGGTTTTGCGGAGCCGGTTCGAATCGGTTCAATGAGCGGAGGCCGCGAGCGCGGCGTCCTGGCAATTGGGCCGGTGCGCGTTGCTCTTGGAGGCGAAATTCGTGACGTAATGGCGCCGAAGCGGCGGCGTGTGGCGCTGGCGATGGAAAATGCCGCGGACCTGACGTTTGCGCACGATCTACATACGCATGCAGGAAGCATCAGTATCGAAGGAAACTTCAACAAGGTAGAGGATTTTCTGAGATTATCTGCGGCGTTTGGCCACCAGCTGAATCACGGCTGGGAATTGAGCGGTCAGGCGACTGCGGTCACGAGGTGGGACTGGAAACAGCCGCTCACCGGTCGGTGGAATGGCAGGATTGTTTTTAACAAAGCGAATTTGACTGTGGCAGGGTTGAACCAGCCGTTGAAAATATCCGAAAGTGCGTTGGAGTGGATCGACGGGCGGCGCATCGCGGGCGTCATGAGAGTCGAAGGATTTGGCGGGATGTGGACGGGCAACATTGAGGAAACCGCAAGGGCCGATGGGGAAAATGGGGCGAATTGGAATTTTCATTTGTACGCGGACCAGTTGAACGCGGCGGACCTGGATCGCTGGGTCGGGCCGAGAGCGCGGCCCAGTTGGTTGCAGCGGCTCTTGCCCCAGCTTCTCGGTGGATCTGCGCCGAGCGCGCCGGCGAGTGAACTGGTCCGCCGCGTGAATGCGGAAGGCGAGCTGGGCATTGCGCAATTGACGATCGAAAAGTTGAAGCTCGAGCAAGTTCTGGCAAAGGGGTCTCTCCATGATCTCCAACTCGATGTGCGTGAAGCGCAGGCGGAATGGGCGGGCGGCAAAGTGCGGGCAAAAATAAATGCAAACTTCTTGCCGCGGCCCGTCTATGAGATCGCCGCGGAAGTGGAACGCGTGAACCTGGCGCAACTGCCGGGAACGGGGCGAATTGCGGAGCGATTGGGCGGCGTGGCTTCGGGGACTTTGCGCGTGAAAACCGAAGGCGTGGGCCGCGACGAACTTTTGGCGAAGCTGGCCGGCCGCGGCGAATTTCATTTGAACAAGGTGGAGTTTCGCGGTTGGGATGTGAACGCCAGCGTCGCGGACGGAGCGGCGCATGCAGGAGTCTCGCGTTGGGCCACGGGTGAAGGCTCACTACGTTTACGGGACAGCAGCATCCTGCTGGAGGATTTTCGGCTCGATGGCGGGCAACAGTTGACGCTGGTGAATGGAACACTCAGCTTTGGGCGAAACGCTGACTTAGCGATCGAAACGACGAACGCGCGAAAAAGCAAAGACCACAAGGCGGTTTATTCCGGAACTGGACACGTGCTGAAGATTTCAGGGCCTCTCGATGGACCGAAAGTTTCGGTAGAAGAGGCGGGCGTCCGGCAGCCCGCGGATTGACCTTCAGACATTTGAATGAAATCCATGAGCGGAGAAGTCTCCGAAGACTTGCGAAGCAGTAGCAGTGCCATGAGACGCCAACTACAACGGATTGCCGGGATGTTTCTTCTTGCAGCCGCCACTCTCTGCGCCGGCGACAGACGCGTCCATCTCCTGCCCAAATTGCATCCCGGACAAACCATCACCTACCTCATCCGCTTTCAGAGCGACAAAACCGTTAAGACCGAAAGCAATGTTGTCGCGCCCATGGCGCCGAATGCGGCGCAGATCGATGCTCACGGTTTGCTGCGGGTTGAAATCCTGGATGCACAGGAGATGGGCAGCAAGGCGGCAATTCACGCGCGTGGTCAGTTTCTGACTTTGGACTCTGGTGTGCGGTTGAAGGCGCCGGGTGACAAAAAGTCCGATGGGGACAAACAGCGTGTGGACCCCGACGGCAAGAGCATCGAGTTCACGATTTCATCGGATGGCTCGGTAAACAGTGTAAAAGGTTTGGATTCTCTTTTTCCCGAGCAGCAGCAGGCCTGGCAGCAATGGGTGGCGCGTTTTGCGCTGGCGTGGACGCTTCCTGCAAACGGCATGAAGTTCGGAGAAAAATGGAAGTCGCAGCAAGCGGAACAGGCGGGAGCGCCGATCGCCGGATTGCATTGGGCGCGGGAGTCGATCTACGTAAGAGACGAACCATGCCAGGCGAGTCAGCTTTCCATCACGGGAGATGTCTCCGCCTCCAGCGGCCCTCCCGATACTTGTGCGGTGCTCCTCACGACGGCAACGCTGAAACAGAAATCGTCATCGAAAGATGCGACCCCCGAAGATTTTAAACTTCACGAGTTGCGGACCATGGGCACTGCGAAAGGCGCCGGCGAAATCATCACGTATATTTCCCTGAAGAGCGGCCTCGTCGTGCGCGCGTCGGAAGAGACCAGCCAATTCATGGATGTCGTGGTGGCCAAAGCCGATGACTCGAACCGGGTGCACTACAACGTTGACGCGAAGAGCCATTCAGAAGTGCTATTAGTGACGGAAACGCCGCTGAAACAACCCTGATTCGAAACTGCGATACTTTTCGCTATCGAAAGCAGAGCTTGCGTGCCGGAGTATAATAAAGGTTTCGCCAGAGGCCGGTAGGACTGCAGGAGACTCTTCCCATGAAATTCAAGCTGCACAGCAATTATCAGCCGCGCGGCGACCAGCCCGCGGCGATTGATCAGCTCTATCGCGGCGTGGAAGCCGGCGAGAAGCAACAGGTGCTCCTTGGCGTGACCGGGTCGGGCAAGACCTTCACCATGGCCAAGCTCATTGAGCAGGCCGATCGCCCCGCGCTGGTTCTGGCGCACAACAAAACTCTGGCTGCGCAGCTGTATCACGAGTTCAAGGGATTCTTTCCAGAGAACGCCGTCGAATATTTCGTCAGCTACTACGATTTTTACCAGCCCGAAGCGTATGTGCCCTCCGCGGATATCTACATCGACAAGGAAGCGACCATCAACGACGAGCTGGACAAGCTCCGCATGAGCGCGACGCGTTCCCTTTTCGAACGCCGCGACGTTGTGATCGTCGCCTCCGTGTCTTGCATTTACGGCCTCGGCTCACCGGAAGCCTATTACGGCATGCTGGTCATGCTGGAAAAGGGGCAGCAGACGTCGCGCGAAGCGCTCTTGCGCAAGTTCGTCGATATTCAGTACGAGCGCAGCGAGGACTTGCGGCGCGGCACGTTCCGCGTGCGCGGCGATATGATCGAAATTTACCCCACGTATGAGGATCAGGGTTACCGCATCGAAATGTGGGGCGACCAGATCGATGCGCTGCGGCAGATCGATCCCGTGACCGGGGAGGTGCGCGCGGGGCAGGAAAATTTGTCGCGCGTGCCGATTTATCCGAAGACGCATTACGTGATGCCGCAGGAACAGCGGGACCGCGCCATCGTGAGCATTCAAGAAGAGCTTTGGTGGTGGAAGAAAGAAATGGAGAAGCAGGGAAAATTCGTCGAGGCCCAGCGCGTGGTACAGCGCACTATGTTTGACATCGAGATGATGCGCACCATCGGCTACTGCCACGGCATCGAGAATTATTCGCGCCATTTGAGCGGCCGTTTGCCGGGGGAAGCCCCGCCGACGCTGTTGGATTACGTGCCGCAGGACTACCTGTTGTTCATTGATGAATCGCACCAGACGGTAGGGCAGGTGCGCGGAATGTTTAACGGTGACCGCGCGCGCAAGCAAACGCTCGTGGATTACGGCTTTCGAATGCCTTCCGCGCTGGATAACCGGCCGTTGACGTTCGAGGAATTCGAACACCGCATCAATCAGGTGGTGTACGTCTCCGCAACGCCCGGGCCGTATGAGCTCACAAAGGCGGGCGGGGTGATCGTGGAACAGGTGATTCGGCCAACGGGCCTGGTGGACCCCCAGGTGGAAATTCGTCCGGTGAAGGGCCAGGTGGATGACCTGCTGGAAGAGATTCGCGTGCGCGCTGAGAAAAACGAGCGCGTGCTGGTGACCACGCTGACGAAGCGCATGGCGGAGGATTTGTCCGAGTATTTTACGGAGATTGGCGTCAGGTGCCGCTATCTGCACTCGGAAGTGGAAACGCTGGACCGCATCAAAATCTTGCGCGACTTGCGGCGCGGGGAATTTGACGTGCTCATCGGAATCAATTTGCTGCGCGAGGGTTTGGACCTGCCCGAAGTGTCACTGGTGGCCATTTTGGATGCGGACAAAGAGGGATTCTTGCGAAGCACGACGTCGCTGATCCAGACGATTGGACGTTGCGCCAGGCACATCGAGGGAAGAGCGATTCTGTATGCGGACCGGCGGACGGACTCGATGAATCAGGCCGTCGACGAAACGAACCGGCGGCGCGCGAAGCAGGTCGCGTACAACAAAGAGAACAATATCACCCCGATGTCGATTATTAAGTCCGTGGATATGGAACTGGCGAGAATCGTCGAGGCGGATTACGTGACCGTGCCGGTGGACGATGCCAGCCTCGATGCGGCCACTGCGAACATCAAAAGCGAACAGCAGCTCGCGGAGATGCTGCAACAACTTGAAACCCAAATGCGCGAAGCGGCCAAGAAGTTTGAATTTGAAAAAGCGGCGCAGCTCCGTGATCGCATCCGTTCACTAAAGCAAAAGGATGTGGCCGGACTGTTTTCAATGGCAGCAACTCCCGCGTCGGCGGAGCCGGCAAACTAAACTACGCCACGTTTCAGATCGTCCAGCGGGTAAAACGTGTCACGCCAAATGATGCCGCCCTGCTTGAGCGTAACGACGGTCGAACGGAGAAGCATGTAGCTGAAGAGAAGCGCACCGAGAGGATGCGTGAACGCGTACAACGGCGAAACACGCATGCCGATGTCCACGCCGGTGTGGAAGCAGAGCGCGATGACCAAGGCGATTGCCGCGAAAATGCGAATCCACCCGTGGCCGAACAAAATACCGAAGACTGGTGCTACGTTCATGAGCAGAAGACCGGTAACGGTAATCACCACGACAGCCACGCTGTAGCCCACGCCGGCGAAGAAATTTTTCGTGACGCCGCGAATCAGATTGCCGAGGCCGGCGTGCCAGCGCACGACGACGAAATCCTGCGCAATACCCGCTCCCGAACGAAAGCCCGATTGCTTGACGATTTTTCCCAATTTCATATCATCCACAACTTCCATGGCCAGGCGGCGGTGGGTGCCGCTGGCTTCATAGGCGTCGCGCTTGAGGAGTTGGAATGCGCCAACCCCGATATAAGTGCGCGAATTGGGATTGGCCACGCGATAAGGATCGATGGCAATGTTAAACGCCATGCCAAAAAAAGTAATAAGCACCGTCTCCCAGAAGCCAACCATTTCGACATCGCCCATGAGCGTGAGGTGCTCCAGGTTGCGCGCTTTCGCGAGAGCAATGGCGCGGCGCAGGGCATCGGGCTTAAACCGCACATCGGCATCAGTGAAGAGCAGCCAATCGCCGTTGGAGGCTTCGTAGGCTTTCTGGACGGCGTGAGGTTTGCCGAGCCACCCAGCGGGTAGTTGCGTGATGTGGACGACCCCAAGCCGCGGATGCACGGCAGCGAACTCGTCGAGGATGCGGCCGGTAGAGTCCTGCGACCGATCATCGACCGCAATTACCTCCAGCTCCGGGTAATCAATTTCCATCAGCGTGGCAAGTGCGGCGGGCAGTTTTTCTTCTTCGTCACGCGCCGCGAAGAGAATCGAGATGCGCGGACAATCGGCGTCGCATGCGGGCGCGAAATCCTTGATCCAAGGAAGGCGCATGGTGCCATAGGCAACGCGGAGGCCGTGGGTGAGCCAGAAGAATGCAATGAAACCAAAGAGGACCAGTCCGAAAAGATGCATGGAAATTGGTGTCAGCGTTGCCCTCGGGTTATCCTAACACGGGATGCCAAATAGCCTGGCCATCATCGGGGCGGGACGCGTCGGACGAGCGCTGGGACGCCGGCTCCGCGAACTGGGGTGGAAGATTGGAGCAGTCGTTACCCGCAGCGACGCGAGCGCGCGGCGGGCCGTTCGGTTCATTGGAGCAGGGAAAGCTTGCGCCCGAATGACGCGGCAGATCCTGGCATCGCGGGTGATCCTGATCGCAACACCCGATGACGAAATCGCGATTGTTGGGCAAGAACTGGCGCGGATCGGCGAAGAAGAGTTGCGCGGGAAAGTTGTACTGCATACCAGTGGGGCGATGGACTCTCGTGTGCTCGATGCCCTGCAAATGCAAGGCGCGACGGTTGGATCGATGCATCCGCTGCAATCGTTCAGCGGAGTCGCGGTGCCGTCGCTGGAAGGCAAGGTTTTTACGATTGAAGGGGAAACGCATGCGGTCCGGGTAGCGCGGCAGATCGCGCGAGCGCTCGGCGGATCGCCCGTGCACATCGCGGGAAGCAAGAAAATCTTGTATCACGCGGCAGCAGCGATGGCCGCCGGTCATGTGCTCGCGCTTGAGGAAGCCGCCATGCAGTTGCTCCTCTCGCTTGGGATGAGGCGGAGCGAAGCCGTGCGCGCGTTGTTGCCGCTGACGCGCCAGGTTCTGGAGAATTTGGAAACGTTAGGGCCACGCGCGGCGTGGACCGGTCCGCTCTCTCGGGGCGATTACAAAGTGGTGCGGGCGCATTTGGACGCACTTCAGGAATCGCCGGAAGAATTTGCGCAGGCCTACGATATGCTAAGTCACCTGGCGGCGCGCGTGCTCGCAAAAGATGCTGCCGGGATGTTGGCCGAATTGGAAAAGATTTCCCTGGAAAAGAAACCAAAAGCAGAGGCCATAGGGGGCAATGCGTGAAACGACTCCAGATTCGGATGGAAAGTACGAAGCTGGCAAACGGTTTGAACGTGGTGGTCGCGCCGGATACCACGGCGCCGGTGGTTACCGTGGGCGTGTATTACAAAATCGGATTCCGCCTCGAGCCGCGGGGGCGCAGCGGGTTTGCGCATCTGTTCGAACACATGATGTTTCAGGGCTCCGCGAACGCGCCGAAGATGCAACACATCAAGCTGGTCAATTCCAGTGGCGGCGTGCTGAACGGCTCGACGAGTTACGACGTGACGAACTACTACGAAGCGGTCCCTTCGAATGCGCTGGAACGCGTGCTGTGGCTCGAAGCGGACCGCATGCGCGCTTTGAAGGTGGATGATGAAAATCTGAAGAACCAGCGCGACGTCGTGAAGGAAGAAGTTCGCGTCAACGTGATGAACCAGCCATATGGCGGTTTCCCGTGGCTGGACATGCCGCCGGTGGCGTTTCGAAATTGGGCGAACGCGCACAATTTTTACGGTGATTTTGCCGACCTCGATGCCGCGGACTTGGCCGACGTACAGTCATTTTTCAAGACGTACTACGTGCCGAATAATGCCGTGTTGCTGGTGCTGGGCGATGTGAAAGCGGAAGAAGGCATCGCGCTGGCAAAAAAGCATTTCGGCGAGATTCCGGCGGGAGCGCCGCCGCCGTTCGCCGATCCCAGCGAGCCCGAACAAGCAGAGGAGCGGCGCGGCAACGTGGAGGAAAAATTCGGGACGTTACCCGCGATGGCCATTGGATACGTGTTGCCAAAAAGGCGCACGGTCGATTGGTGCGCCATGGCGCTGCTGGATCAGGCTCTGCACGGCGGACGCGCGGGAAGAATGCATCGCGAGTTGGTGCTGGAGAAACAGATTGCCGTCGATGCCGGCGGCGGAATTGACGACATCTTCGGTTACAACGGGCCGACGCAAATGACCACGCGCATTCTCCACAAGCCCGAGTATTCGAACGAAGCGACTCTGCAAGCGTTTGATGCGGTGATCCGCGAAGTGCAGGAAAAGGGCATCAGCGCGGACGAGCTGGAACAATTGAAGGTGAAGTGGCGCTCGGATTATTTCGCAACGCTGGAAGGCGGCCGGGGTGGCTACATGCCGAAGTACGGCCTGATGCATCTCCTCGCGTGCTTCACGCTGTTCGATAACGATCCGCAACTAGTGAACACCATTCTGGATGGGTTTCTTGCCGTCACGCGCGAAGAGATCCAAGCCGTGGCCAAAAAATATCTGCGAAACGAAAGACGCGCGATTGTGTTTCGCACGCCGGTCAAGGCCGGAGTACCCGCGGACGCGGGCGCGAAGGAGGCGGCGTAATGGCGACTCGCGTTGTGGAAGTGGCCAACGGAGTGCCTGGCCTCGCGGCGGAACGCGCGGTGACGTGGCCGAAACGGACCAAGGCGCGGCTTTCGAACGGACTGGAAGTCATTCTTGCGGAGGCGCACTCGATTCCCAGGTTTCATGGCGAACTGTTTTTTCGCTCAGGAAACGCAGCTGCGATTCATCGCGCTCCGGGGCTCGCGGAAATGACTGCGACGGTGGTGCGCACCGGAACAACGAAGCGCGCAAGCCGCCAGATCGAAGAAGATCTGCGGCGCATCGGCGCGGACCTCTCTTCCAGCGCCGGAGCAGATACCAGCGCAATTTCGTTTGCTGGTTTGTCGGAATTCTCGGAACCGCTGCTGGGATTGGTGAATGAACTGGCGCGCGAAGCGGCATTTCCGGAAGCCGAATTCGAACGCGAACGGCGGCAGAAGCTGGAAGAAGTAAAGTTGGAGCGCACGCAACCGGGATTTCTGGCGAGCGAGATATTGCGTAAAGTCTTGTTCGGCGCGCATCCCTACGGGCAAGTGTCGCCGAGCGAAGAGCAAGTGGCCGCGTACAAGCGCGAAGATTTGCGGGCGGTCTACCGCGAATTTTACACGCCGGAAAATGGACTCTTGCTGCTTGTCGGCGATTTCGACGCGCAGGAAATGTTGAAGACCGCCGAAAAAGTATTTGGCGGATGGACCGGAAAAAAACCTGAGACGAGCGCAGCTGCGGCTCCGGCGAATCCGCGCGGGCGACGGGTGTATCTGGTGCACGTGCCGGGAGCGGTCCAGACGCAGGTCCTTGCGGGATGCCACGTGATCACACGGAAGCATCCGGACTGGATCAAGCTGGGTCTCACGAACAGTTTGTATGGCGGAGCATTTAATTCCCGTTTAGTAATGAATATCCGCGAGGATAAAGGCTATACCTATAGTCCTCGCAGCGGAGTAAATGCGCTGCGCCAGCACGGCTACCTTTCGGTTTCGGCCGCGGTGCGAAATGATGTTGTGGCGGCATCGTTGACGGAAATGTTTTATGAGATGGACAAACTGCGGTCCGTGCCGGTGCCGGAACCGGAGCTGGCCGACGCGCAAAATTACCTGAGCGGAGTCTTTTCCATGGGACTGGCGACGCAGGATGGCTTGCTGTCGCAATTCTCCACCGTGGCGCTGAACGAATTGCCGGACGACTACCTCGAAACCTATCGCCAGAAAGTTCGCGCCCTCACGCCGCAAGACCTGCTCGCGACGGCGCGCAAATATCTGGACTCCGCAAACATGCAAATTGTCGTCGTCGGCGACCGCGCGCAAATCGAATCGCAAGCCGCCCTCTTCGGCGAACTTGAAATCTACGACGCGCAGGGGAAGCGTCTGGAGTGAATGCGCCTTTTGTTGTTGATTTGTGTATCTAGTCGGAAAATTATATTGCCGCTATGCCGCGGCGATTTCCAATCCAACTCCTTTCCATCGTTCTTTTTCTCGGCTTGATCTTTTCCGCCTCAGCGGACGCCGGAAAGAAAAAACCGCGGGCCAAGCCGGTGGCTCTCAATACAGCCACGTCGGAAGAACTGCAGCAAGTGCCGGGAATCGGGCCGGCGACGGCGGAGAAGATTTTGCAAATGCGCAAGTCGTATGGCCCGTTCAAGAGCGTGGACGATTTGCTGGCCGTTCGCGGGCTCGGGGCGAAGCGCCTCGAAAAAATGCGCAAATATCTGACTGCGGGAAAACCGAATTCCAAAAATGCGGCGCCAGCAACGGGATGCTCCGGCCGCGCGAAACCCAAGGTGCCCCCCGGAAAATCACCGATCAAAACTTCCGCACAACCAGCGTCTTCGCAAACCGCTGGGGGGTCCCGACGAGCCACCACTTTAGACGCCGAAGGAAAAAGCAGATTCCTCGCTTCGCTCGGAATGACAGATGGAAGTGGATCTTGTGTGCTGGATCATAAGGTTTGGTGCGTCGGCTTGGGTTGGTCGATGCGCAGGGGGACCTGGTCGGCGATGCGGATGCCGTAGCCTTCGAGGGCGACGACTTTTTTCGGGTGATTGGTGAGGACGCGAATGTCCTTGAGGCCGAGGTCGATCAGGATTTGCGCGCCGATGCCGCTTTCGTGCTGGACCATGCGCTGGCGCGCAGGCTCGCGATCGAGCTGGCCGCGCTTGTGGAAATGAATCTGGGGGAGCGCACCGGGCTCTTCGGCGGTCTCGACGCTGAAGCCGCGTCCCGTGTGGTGCAGGTAGAGAAAAACGCCGCGGTCTTCCTTGGCGATGGCGGCCAGCGAGCGCGAGACCAGTTCGCTGCAATCGCAAGCGGTGGAACCGAAAACGTCTCCGGTGAGGCAGTGCGAATGGACGCGCACCAGCGCCGGCTCCGCGCCTTCCAGATCGCCGCGCACAAGGGCAACGTGCTGATCGTGGTCCACGTCGCTGGCGTAGGCGATCATGCGGAAACCGCCAAAGCGCGTGGGCAGGACCGCTTCCGCGACGCGCCGGACGTAGCGCTCGTGCTGCATGCGGTAGCGAATGAGGTCCGCCACCGTGAGCATCTTCAGGTTGTGTTCCTTGCAAAATTCAACAAGCTGCGGCACGCGAGACATGGTGCCGTCATCACCCATGATTTCGCAGATGACGCTCGCAGGAGTGAGGCCGGCGATTCGGGCGAGGTCGACGGAGGCTTCCGTCTGGCCGGCGCGGACGAGCACGCCGCCGTTGCGCGCACGCAGGGGAAAAATGTGGCCGGGGCGCGCGAGGTCCTGCGGCTTCGTTTTTGGATCGATGGCCGTCAGAATCGTGATGGCGCGATCGGAAGCGCTAATCCCCGTTGTGACGCCAACGCGCGCGTCCACCGCTTCAGTGAAGGCCGTGCCGTGAACGGAAGTGTTGATGGGAGACATCAGCGGGAGGTGGAGTTCGTCGCAGCGCTCTTCCGTGAGGGGCATGCAAATCAGGCCGCGGCCATACTTGGCCATGAAGTTGATGGCGTCGGGGGTGATTTTTTCGGCGGCCATGGCGAGGTCGCCTTCGTTTTCGCGATCCTCGTCGTCGACGAGGACGACCATGCGGCCCTGGCGGATTTCTTCCACGGCATCTTCGACGGTGGCGAATGGTGAGCGCGCATCAGTCATCGCAGGTTTTCCCTCGCTGAATGATGATGATAACACTAGCGATGGCTGAGGTGGCAATGTCCGGATGGAGGGAAATTCAAAAGCCCCGCCGTCCGGGAACCCGCGGACGGGGTACCAAAGACCATTCCCCTCGTTTGGCATGTTCCACTCGCTGGACGGTGTGGAATTGATTTCAGTTTGAGGGCTGCTAGAATGGCGACTCCCTGGAGGGAATGCTAATGCCTCCCACACTTGCGAATGGAAGGATCTGTTACATCGAGATGCCCGCCGCAGACATTGCGCGCTCGGCCGACTTCTACAAGCGGGTCTTCGGCTGGACTATCCGGAAACGCGGCGATGGCAGCACTGCTTTTGACGATGCGAGCGGCGAAGTGAGCGGCACGTGGGTGCTCGGGCGCCCGCCCGCAGCAAAGCCCGGCCTCCGGTTTTATATCATGGTTGACAGCGTGGCCGCGACCATTGACGCGGTGGTAGCCCAAGGGGGCGAGATCGTGCAGCCGATTGGCGCGGACGCACCGAGATCACGGCGAGGTTCCGCGATCCGGGAGGAAACGTGATCGGCCTCTACCAACAACCCGCCTGATGCTGGGATAGGACAGGGCTGTCTCTGTTTTTTTGAGACAGACTCGAGGCCTGTGCGGCACTTACGCTGCGCCAGCGCGGCAAAGCCCTGCCACCAGCCGTTGTGGCGCGAGGTGTCCTTCTTAGAGCTTGCGAAGTGGCGGGGGCAAAGCGTTTCGGAGCGAATAGGCGCCCGGGCCGGCAATCAGCAAGCCGAAGGCAAGGAGCAGTTCGGAGAGCGCAAATTCGTACCCGCTGTGATTGATGTCGAAACCATGCGGCAGGTGGACGAGGAAGATGGCGCCGAGCATGACGATTATCACGCAGACTGCTCCGACGCGCAGAAAGGCGCCGGTGAGAATGGCGAGGCCTCCGGCGAATTGGGCCAGGCCGACGAGATAGCCGACGGCCGCGGGCGCGTGCATGAAAGCGGCAAAGTTCGCCGGTCCCGGTCCGCCGAGAACGCCAAAAAGAATACCGCTGCCGTGATAGAGAAATGGGAGCGCGCAGGCTACGCGCAGGACCAGCAGAGCAAAATTGAGCTGCGGTGACTCCGAAGAGGGCATTCCTGGTGTGGGATTCATGAGTTCCTTCCCTTGCTTGTCGCCTCGGGCATAGGATGCCACAAAGCGCAAAGAAGAATCACGGCCGGCGGGGAAGCGGCCCGACTAAGAAGGCGGGCCCTAGGAGAGTAAGTGGCGGAGGAGTTGGAAGAGGGCGGCGCCGAAGAGGGCGGAGCCGGGTGTGCCGACTTGGCTGGCGTACTCATCTAAAGAACTGAGCATCGGAATATCCGCTGGACTGGTTCTATTGTGTCCGGCTCGGGAGTTTTGCATGATCCCATTCTCAGTTCTCGATCTGGCGCCCATTGCCGAGGGCGCGACTCCGGCGGACGCTTTTC
>Ga0137415_10003835_pt1 | contig 14909 bp, 13 predicted proteins | sample CZODoug3_1_1_16f_FD_183082 | JGI IMG/M metagenome (GOLD analysis project Ga0137415, IMG submission 183082) | Vadose zone soil fungal communities from Angelo Coast Range Reserve, California, USA - CZODoug3_1_1_16fungal (Hybrid Assembly) | ecosystem: Environmental > Terrestrial > Soil > Vadose... | reverse complement strand
TAATTGTGATTCACTGGATGCTGCAGGTCAAAGCTGCTACACCATTTGCAACTAGCCTTGAATTTGTTTACTTGTCCGCACAGATAGACCACTCCAAACAGTCCGATTTTAGTTTTGACATCAAGCCAGATATTTGCATGTACGCTAAGGATAGTCAGCATCGAGGGCTCACATATATTGCTCATGCTGAGCTCATGATTGAGTTCAAGTGGAACGCATCTGATGACCCATTCTGCAATCCATATATACCTGCCGGTGACAACGAGTGATCCATTCTTCACGAGGGCAAAGCTTGTGCAGATACGCTTGCACAAATCACTTCATACGCCACAGCTCAGCTTGGCTCTCAATTCTGCACATGCATCTATTCGATTCTCATCATAAAGGACTCAGCTCAGATTATTCAATGGGATAGAACTGACGCCATTGTAACCGAAGCCATTCCCTACAATACGGACCCCGCAATTGCGGAATTCTTTTGCAGATATCACAAAGCACCATCAAAGGTCTGTGGGGTTGATGAGATTCGACTTGCGAGGGAATCCTTAGCACTTGGAGATGATACGCTCTTTGTGAAGATGACTGTACCTGTTTTCGACTCAGAGCGGTCATACATTGCTCCCATTCCCAGGGACCAACCCTACACCCCTCCTGGACATGCCACACGTGGATTTATTGCATGGGACCTGCACAGGAACCAATAGGTGTTCATCAAGGACACGTGGCGAGTGGACTTGCCAGGTATTGAGAGGGAAGGCGAGACATATAGGCTGATGGAGGAAGCTCAAGTCAAAAACATTGCTCCATGTTCTGCTTCTGGTGACGTTGAAAACCAACACACGCTCATGCATCTGTACAAGCATGAGCTATGGGCATGCAAAGCCAAAAAACCGCTGGTTCTGCATTGCCACTATCGGCTAGTGTTGGATATCATCGGAGAGAGTCTAACAGAGTTCTCATCATCATCTGAAATGTTGAGATGTGTGGTAGATGGATTGGAGGGTAAGTGGCAATCCTGAAATGCGAGTGCCGGCTTACTTATTTTTATTACCATGGCCCATGAAGAAGCATACATAAAAGCTGGAGTTCTGCACTATGACATTAGCATCGAGAACATTATCATCGTTTGGGGACGAGGCATTCTAATTGATTGGGATCTTTCGAAACAGATGATGGAAGACTCATCTGAGTGCGACAAAGTAGGGCAACCCACACAAATGGTGAGTCTTGCGCTCTCAACTATCCGATCATGTTATACTGATGCTATCATCTCTGTAGGGCACCTGGCAATTTGTGTGGGCCGCTCTTGTTAAGTGCAATGACGGGCTGCATACTTTTGTGGATGACCTTGAATTGATGTTTTATGTCGTTCTGTGGCTTGTGTTGATGTATTCACCAAATTCCATGATGGCAGAGGTTTGCACATCCTTCATGCAACAAGTCCTGGATCCAGTGCAGTATGCTGGCATGGGTGGTTGCACCAAGGGAGATTTCTTGCAGGGACGCTCTGCGTTGCAAGACCTCAAGCTTCACAATCTCAATTGACCAGAGCTCCAAACACCCCTTTTAAATTTGGCAACCTTATTTTCAGTTCGCTACAAGCCTGAGCCCGACCAAGCTGCCTGGGATTTACTTCAAGGACTTGATGACAAGAGGCTGAATCAAATGTCAGCCTGGCAATACCAGAAACGTCGCGAACACCTCAAATTGCACCAGCATGTCATTCAATTGATTTCTGGGGTTGTTTGCGATGTGAGCGGGTGGCCCAGTGATGATCGTGCTGTTGAGCAGGTGTTGCTTCCCACCCAAAATGAAAGGTCGAAGAGGAAGGTAACAAAGACTGTTTGGGGTGTGGAGTTGGGGGACAGACCAGTCAAGAAGCTACGGTTGACGTCGGATAGCTCAACATGAGGCTGATGAAGGTTTGGCATTGGACTTGGTTGTGGGGAACTATGGAGCTCAGTGGATGCTGACTTGTATTCTTGTATTCTTCTACCTATGTTGTATGTTTTGGCTCCATCTTCAATCACTGGTACTATTGGCATGGCTATACCGAGGAACAAATCAATAAGCGGGGGCAATTCCTCCTCATCAACCTCATCAACCTCCTCTTCTGGCCTATACTGGATATAATGTAGTATATTAAGGCCATAATCCAGCATCATGTACTGCTAGCACAATCATGGTGAGCATCGAATAACAACAAGAGTGTATTCTGAAGCACCTGAACAATGAGATTAAATTGATGTGCTCAACAGTGATATTGCGCTATTGTGTCAGGCATCGCTATACTGGTCTTGTGGGCAGCAAGTGAATATTATGAATCAATTTCAGCACGATGTTACGGTACGACTTTGCAATGAATTGATGGAGGATTGTCTATAAACCTCAGGCAAGGCCAATGATCAATGATCATGCACGTGCATGTGCACGTTCAAACTGGTCCAACCATCTTTACATTGTGCCCTTCTACAGTCTTATTCCCTACCCGGTGGACACTGCTCATTAGCTGAATCAGAGGTCTCATGACGTTTGCTGTCATGACGGTCCAAACCATGCACACATACCTATGTCGCAAGTCCGGCTTGCCTCCACATTTTGGCCCGATTAGAGTGCAATCAACCATGCACACAACCTTGTGCGTTACAAGTCTCCACACTATTAGTGCAATTATGGTGCAAATCTGTGTCTGATCTGTGCCGCAAGGCATTTGGGGTGACGGTCCGAACCATTAACATGACTTGATTACATTTTCAATTGTTGATGTACCCTTCCTTGCCACGGTCCTGTACTCCATGAGAAATTCAGGATGGACATGCACGGTGTCATTGCGATTGATCAACGATTCAATTTTCTGATGTCTGCCTTTGAAGCACACAAACAACATGCTCGACAAACAACATGCTCTTTCTATAAGTATTGCCTCGTATCAACTAATTTCTTTCAAGTCCTGACCTGATCATGGTGCGCACCATCCACCGTGGTGGTGCCTCCACTAATGCCAGCACTACCCGTCAGACAAGACAACTGACCAGAACTCCTGTTGTTGAGGATTCTGACATTGGGGAATATATTGACGTCGAGGTTCTCGAAAGCTCTGATGAAGAGGACTCAGAATCTACGCAAGGCCATTCCCATTTAGCCCCCACTCCAAATGCCCCAGTTGCCGCCCTGGTTTCCCTGCCCTCCGATGCTGCTGATGGTTCCATGGCATAAGGTTCTCAGGGCAGCACTTGCACTGCTCATGACATCAACTATTTTTTCCGGCATGGGAAAAAAAATGTGGTGGGAAGCAATACAGTCTGTACAGTATGCGAGTGTATGTATTTCAAGTTGATGCTCAGCTGTCAGTTTACCACAATCTGGTGATAACACAGGTGGGACACTGGACACTGGACAATGCTCCGAATAATGGTCCATTCATGCAAGAACTTGGACGCTTGCTCCATAGCCGCAACATTGATTTTGATTACTTGGACAGACAGATCATGTGCTTCCCACATGTCATTAATATTTGTTGCCAGCATATCATTGCCAAATTCACTAATGTTGCATTTGGTGACCTCAACAGTGTGGCACAGCTTCCCTCGCCTGCCAACAATCAGTCATTTGATGACGCCATTAAGTCCAACCCAATCGCATATGGTCAAAATCTTGTGCACGTTCTATGAAGCTCCGGTCAGCGCTGTGAAAAATTCAATGAAGTTATTGTGGATGGCAATGCTAAGGGGTGGTTTTTAGTTGCAGATAAAGTAGTCCAGCTTCCCGTTGTCCAATTTCTCTGTGATGTTCAAACTCGATGGGACTCAGTCTACTTCATGATCAGATGCATTTGCCAAATGCGACCGGTATGTCACATTTTTCCCACACGGATCGCAACAAACTGATTCGGCCATAGGCAATTGACCATTTTCTTGCCCTTCCTGTTAACCATGAACTGGCGAAGCACAGGATAACTGACATGCAATGGTCGGTACTCTCAGATTTCCAGGATATTTTAGAGGTATGGGTTTCACTGAATGATCCCTAGGTGAGATCTGACCGCCAGCTCAGATTCCTCATAAGGTTCAGATGGTTATGTCCGGTAAAACAAACCCAGTTCTTTCTGGTGTGATCCCAGCTTTTGAGATGTTCATGTCCACATGGGAGGACCTTGCAGAACGACATCTGAGACTCTCGCAGTGGATTGATATTGGTATGGACAAGGCAAAAGAGTATGATGAATGGATTGATCGCACCGCTGCTTACATAATGTCAATGTGTAAGTCGGTTGATTCATGGATCGTTCTTTCGCTGACAGTTATAAGTTTTGAATCCCTCAATTCGTATGAGTTGGATCCGGAAGCACTGGTTGCCTGAGTACATTGAAGACGTTGAACAGAAGATCAAAGCAATAGTAAGTTGTGCCAATGATCTGTCTACTGTACAATATGTTAAGTACACTACCTTAGTTGGTCGGATATCAGGAGCAGGCTGAAGCCGCAAGGGGTGCCACCAGTTCCTTGCCTAATCCTGAGCCCATTTGGTCAAATCAAGTGCCAGCATATGCCACACTTGCTGCAGATTATGGTCTACCCCTCGACATGTACTTTGTAACATCTAACAATGTTGAGCAGATGGTTGAGAAAGAGTTCCACTCGTACGTATCGGGGTCGCTTTCTCCACCAGAGACTCCCCTGTTGAAATTCTGGGAGGTAAGAGATATGCTTACAGTGGCACATTAAACCTCAATTGACCATTCAACATAATAGTCTATGCAGGCGACGTGGCCCACAATTTTCCGGGGAGCCCTAGACTACCTTCCAATTCAGGCCTAAGGGATATGTGCTCCTGAACCCACTAGTGGCCTCAGGTCACCCACCCACCCACCTCGTTCACGCCCACACCATCCCCATGGGTGCCCCACCCCCCTCCTGGCGGTCTCCCTGTCCCGTTCCCGACCGCTTTTCCGCATCGGCTTTCGTTTCTGGCGGGTCCTTGCCTTTTAGGGGTGGGGCTGTGTCGCTTTTGGGGCCGGAACCGGCATGCACCGGGAAAGCCATGAAAGGCTTTCGTTCTTTGTGCCAATCGCGGTCGCCAATCGCTTGCTAATTTCATTTCGGTTAACAAGGGAATTCACCGCATCGGTCTGAGTGATTTTTTGTTTGAAGGATCATCCGTTTGAGAGCAATTCGAGCGGTCGAACTCACAGCAATTTCACAGCAGTGCAATCCCCCCCAACGCGCTGCTGGCTCAGCACAATCCCGATTCGCCCCATTGTACGTTAAAACCTGGCATAGTTTCCGCAGGTGTAATGCTATTTAAGTCATTCCCATTCAACCTGTCCCCCAGATACACCACCATCAGATGTGCTACCGAAGTACCAGCAGCAATATCTCACAACACAGACGGCTGGTTGGTTATCTGAGCCAGTTAGATGGGATCTGGGAGGGGCTATGTCATGATGAAGAGGAGGAGAGCAGGGCACCAGGTGCGCTTGCCGCCATTTCTTAAAATTTTATGCCTAGTTAATTAGGTTGGTTTGAAGCTTCCCCCATTACCCCCTATCGCCTGTACACACAGCGTCAAGCGTGGCCCTACGGTGTGCATGACACACCCCAACTGGCATGTGCGCAGTTTTTGTGCGTTTTGGCCGAATCACCCCACCCCACTCATTCGTTTGAACGGGAGCTCCCACCACGGCATCCGTGCCATTCGCGTCACCTCCCGCATCCACTGCACTCTTGTCCAGTGTGAACCTACAGGCTAAACGAAAACTGAGTGCGGGTCATCAGGTTTTCGGTTTTCCACGCCAAACCACCCTCGCCGCTAGCGTTTGCACTTGGCGCTCAGGGTTTCTTGCAGGTACCTGGCGTCAATTATTTCCACACTTTTTCACCCACAGCTCATCTTGCCACCATTCGCATGGTACTCGCATGAGCCGCCCACGACAACATGGAGGCACACCACATCGACATTACCTAAATGGCGAACTTACCTGGCAACGTGATTTGTATGTGCCAGCCTCCTGGTTACAAGTCTCAAGATTACCCGCGTCATGTATGTCAACTTCGCAAGACCCTATATGGCCTCAAGCAGAGCGGCCGCCAATGGTACCAAACACTTGGTTCACAAACTCGGATTCATTCAACGTGATGTCGATCAGGCCATTTTCTTCAAACGTATGGCACACGAGAAGTTGATAGTTGTCATGGTACACGTGGACAACTGCACAATTGCATCATCGACTTACGAGTTGCTGGTGGATTTAAAGGTGCGTATGCGTGAATATGTTGAAATCACTGATCTGGGGGACTTGCATTGGTTTTTATGAATTGAAGTGTGGTGAAATCGGGAAGAACAAACCGTTTCCCTCTTCAAGGCTTGCAACGTTGCCCTATTGAGTCCATAACGCGCAATCGTATTATTCTCAGCTGTCGTTGTACTTGAGTTCTGGGTATTCCAACATTGGCCTCTCAATCCTGTTCTCTCTGGCGAGTTTTTTCCATTAATATTGTAGACGCTGAGCATACATGTATTGTATCGTTTCGACTGTAGGTTCAGTCGTATGTCACAACCGGTGCTGAATTGAGCCTAAGGGGCAAATAATAAGGGACTAATGCAAACATGTCATCATCCAAGGCTCATGCCCACTTCAGCCTCACGGGCCCCAAGGATCTGGCGTGGCCAGGGTTTACATCAGCAGGTCTTCGCTCAAACTCCACAGCAAGGCAGCGCCTCCCACTTGCCAGCGCTATGAAGATCACCTGCTAACCTTTTGGGGCTTATGCGGGTGTCAGTGTTGTGGTGAGATCCTCGTGATTTGCATTCACTTTATTACTCTCATTTCGGACCGGTGGGCATGTGGATCAACCTTGTGCGTAAAATCTATTGTGTCTCCCGCTGCCATCCTGTGAAGATCCTTACCTTTCAGAGCTTATCCAGGCATCTGTTGTGGCCAACGCCCCACGATTTACATTTGTTTTGTTACCCTCATCTCAGACCAGTGGGCACGTGGATCAACTTAGTGTGTAGGATCCATTGTGTCTCTCGCTGTCAGTGCTGTGAAGATCGCCCCTTACCTTTTGGAACTTATCCGGGTGCCTGTTGTAGACAACGCCTCACGATTTGCATTCTTTTTCTTACTCTCATTCCGGACCGGTAGGCATGTGGATCAACTTGGTGCGTAAAATGTATCGTGTCTCCTGCTGTCAGTGCTGTGTGCTGGAGCCTATCCGGGTATCTTTTGTGGCCAGCACCTCGCGATTTGCAGTCGTGTTACTATATATACAGCTCATATGTCGCCCATTCTGTATGCTTTGCACTCGTCCGACCGATTTCAGTCATTTCTTGTTTTGTTCTTAAACCAGCGAACACAAGTCGCGCAATTTCTTCGAGGCACACACCATCGCCTTATTTCACCCTACGCACCATAACTATGGAGTAGGCAGATCCTCTTGCTTCATCATATACGAATTCGCTAATCCCTGTAGTTTCACTGTGTTTCAACATATGGTCACGTCTGCCGCCGGTATCCTTATGGGAGAGTGGCGGGTGCTTTGTGCGGCCATTCGAAAGGTCGGCCATGAGACTGACTTTCGGTTGTGCGTATATTAAGTCAACTGTGATGGCCGCATATACTCATATAGCCAAAAAGATTGCAACCGGTTGCAGGAGCACCACAGTTGTCCGACGAGGCTACCACTCAAGTTCGAGAGCTGATGGCTCGTTCATATGGTATAGTTCTTGGTAAGTCATGCACTCCGGTGAGAGTATCATGCATCATTGCTGAATTGCTTCCCTGATCGCTCAGATGACATTGATCCCGCTCAATCAATTTTGGCCAACGAGCAGGATGAGCTTGATGATACCGACTCTGAATTTGATATTGTCGATCTAGATGAATTAGTCGACGATCGAGAGTCGCAAGTTGATCCGGTTGTTCTTGACCTAGTTGATATGATGTCAGGATCCTCTGACGGAGGCGGACAACGTGCTGATGGGGAGCCGCATGATGCTTCCGTTGACAATTTATTGACTGGCGATGAAGAAGTGTCCATGACAGATAATGACGTCATTGTTGATGAGAATGACATATTTCCAGAAGCTGACACCGGCTGGACCTTCGGTGAGCCTGCTCTCTGCCCGTACATGTTATCTCCATGTCGAACATCATGCCCCTTAGGAGACTCAGACTTGAGAGCTGGTGTCGGAAGTGATGGCGTGCCTGATGATGTTGGCGATGGCGATGATTGCAGCGCGAATGAATCTGATCCGATGAAAACTGATTCTGATCGCAAGTCAATGTTATCCACCGAGATGAATTGCATTGAGGAGGAGACTGATGGGGATGAAGATGACGTGGCTGAAGCTGATGAGGAAGATGGAGTCACGGATGAAGCAGACACTGAGAATGGGGAGCCAGAACTTCTTCCATTGATTATGGTCTCTCGCCCGAACCAGAATCCAAAATCCATGCCGAATGATGCCGGGTATGTGTCGTCAAACCTTTTCACATAACCAAGTTACCAATTCTGATGTCATTTTTCTTTCACAGGATTTCGAAGCGAGGAGCTGAGGCAAAGAAGAAACACCCATCGCTGTATACAGGCCAGCACCACCCATCAGTACCCATGACCACAACGCATACTGAGAGATTCGCTTCAACACCTTCGAGCGCTAATACCAAAGGCAGTGTGACAAATGCTCCGAAGTCCATTTGTATTTCTTCGCCCAGCGGAGCAACGCGGTATGCTGACAACACCGCCTTTGCAGATCGTCCGAAAGCACGAGTTCTGCAACTGACTCAGTCTTGAAGGGGCATGCAATACCGACAAGAATGCTGAGGTCTGCATCAGTTCCGCTAGTGCACGTGTCCGCACGGTGAGCCATGGATGTGATCTCTGGCCCCAGGACACTTATGCTAGATTTGACCAACAAGAAATGCAAGTCGTCAATCAGTCCCCGCATCCGATAGTAACAGGAAGAATGAATCCTCCCCTGGGTGAGCCCATGTCTACTTACCTCAAATCGGAACTGTTTGACCTCAGCGTTTCCAACAGATTACCGGAAGAGAAACTCGTGACCACGCCAACCCTCTCGAAGGTCAGCTGTGTCTTCAACACAAGATACCACGGCATTATCTGTCAGAGTTGCAAGGCCATGGTACCACTTTCGCGATTACACAAACACGTCACAACGCCCTTACAAAGCAGCAAGGTTCCAAAATCGCAGCTCGTGGCTGGGATGGAATCCAGCTACACGTCTCATATCACACACGGCATCACTATCGGCATACCTAAAGCGCGGTTTAAATCTATGATATTGGAGGAGCTGGCATCTATACTCAACATTGGCCATGTCCGTGATGTTGACGAACACATAATGCGTTGTGATCCGTAGGTGTACCACATCACGGAATCTCCATTTTCGCTGATACGCAAGCGTCGCTCCTGCAGACATGGCAAGCACAAGGCCAAGTACTTCAAAGCACCTGCATTTAAAAAGCAAAAAACTAGCTATGCTCAGCTTGAGGTGCAGTTTCTCCACTGTTCCATGCTCTGCGCAACAAGAAAGAACGGTCAACTTCCATCGCCCATGACATTCGATAAAAATCAGCATTCACGTCTCATTCTCCTCAACAAGCTCCTCAACAAAACAGGGACGGCTTACAACAAGGCTGCCGCTACTCAAGCCATGTACAACGCATTTGACTCTCTTTACTTTGCCGATGACTGGACGTCTATCGCGGACTCCATTTTCAACTCTCCGGTCGCGGTTTTTTTGGCCCTCAAATGTCTCCATCCAGATAGCGGCTATATCAGCATCTGGGATTTCCCTCCCATGATGACGAAGGCCCAATTTTCAATCTGAGTGCGAGGCTGCCGAAAACTTCATGATTCCCTCACCGCCTGCTTAAGTGATGGTTCTCATAAGAAGAAGCCATGGTTCGAGTGAGTCCCAAGAGTTGACGCCATCTGAGTCTGCGTGTGCTTATTGTCGAATTAGAAACACTGTTGAACCGTTTTGCAAACGGTTCTTGCAAGAAGACGTACTCAATGTGTTCTCCATCGTGCGGTTCTGGATGCATGACTCCACCACATTTTGTTTAGCAAACAAAAGGCCATACCTGTTGCAGTGGCACCAGGAGACACTTGTCATTCAGACGAACAAAATTACGAAGGACAGCTTCGCCTTGAACCTTAGGAACAGTCTTGATGAACTCGAAAAACTCGTTGAGGAAAATGTCTTATTTGGCATTTCCCTTCAGTCCATTGGCGTTTCATGCGAGCTTCACCACTCAATGGACAATGGTGATGACGTGACTCCCGGTTACGGTCCATTCTCCTCAGGTACCACAACGGCGTTGGACAATCCTGACTCTGACAAGTTTTTCCGTGTGATGATGAAGATTGCAGATCGCTCACCATGCAGACGTGTTGGCGGCAGTCTGGAGTGGGATAGGGAAAAGAGTCTACGCTGGGAGACTGAGATTCACCAATCGCTTCAGTTGGCATTCGTCCAGACTCATGCCACTTGTGGTCTTACTGGACGAGGGGCAGAGGCAGCATTGTATAATTGGACCAATGAGGCGTTTGGATCCCGTCATCACTTACGAATTCACAAGGGTACCTGCGCTCTGGATGGGAATTACCACAAGGGGACATTCACAACTGGCCTGTACAAGAACATTTTGCGCGTGCTTCCCTACCGTGTGGCTCAAATTCTGTTCATCCTCCTTCGAGTCATCAGGCCAATTCAGCTCATGTCCCTGATGAAATTCATCATACCTGCCGGGAAGACAAACATCGAGGCCGCTACGAAACTATATGCGACCCGTATTTTTGTCAGTTGGAACAAACCGTGGCCGGCCATTTATTTGTCCCACATTTTGATGGCTTGGTTTCACAAGCACCATGGCTTTAAAATTGGTTTGCGGATGTATCACCACTTCGCCACAGCTCTCCAACGCCGGTACATTAAGTATAGGACACATGATAACCCGGAGGACATCCAGGAACTCGCAGATACGCAAGCCGGGCGGCAGCAGAAAACTGGAGATTTGTATTATGCGGTGGAGAAGGGCAAGTCGTCCTCAGAGTCTCATGTTTGTGGATTTGAACTAATGAGTGCTTACTGGCATGAGATGATACGTTATGAGACATATCCACCAAAATAGATACAACTGGAACTCCATCGCTCGTTTTAGATGTAATCACTGTCACGTGTCAAACATAATGCAGTTTTCGATTTTGGTCACCGGTCACGTTGTGCAGCACCCGCCACAAAAGTATCCCACAGTCAGCAAATGCCTCTAGAATTCCTAAACTACGGTAGTGTTACTTGCGTGCGCTCATCTTCATTTTCTGCGTCGCCTCTGCCTCAATCCCACTTCCGTCACTACCAGCATCGTCAAATTTTGGCGGTAGCTTCCTCTGCCTTTTTTGGGCCTGATCTGGAGTCGTGTCTGATGTTTCCCAGATACATGACAGTCTGACCGAGACGAAAATTCAACGTGCTGTAAGCGTGGCGATGGACAATAGCGGGCCTAACTGATCAAAGAGATAATAAAAAATATTGATACTCAATTGGCACCGCAACTACAATCCCATGTCTTCGTCTACTAGCACTGATCTGCCGATTTCAACGTTGGGCATTTATGTCGATCCAACTATGTCTGTGTGGGGTTTATGCAAAAAAAAAAAAAGGTAGCTGATCACATCACACAAACATACGACTTGGATCCTCCTCTAGCGACAATGGATTTGCGAGGTAGATACCTCCCTGCTGGTATGCCATCTATATAGGCAGATAGATCATCTACTGTATGCTATCTTTCTCTCAGGACCAGGTGCCAAGCTAACTGATCAGCTCAGTGTCGTCGGGAACACTGGTCTCACGGCACTGTTCTACCCTAACGACAAACAGAGCCGTTGTATTCAAGACCCCATCACCCACCTGGCCCGCCAGGAGAAGGAAAACTCAGCCTTAGCTGGAGTGAATTCCATCACCTGAACCAGGGATCACATACAGATCGCAGAAGTTTCCAGAGCAAATTGAAGATATTGAAACCCTCCGATCAGGATATCGATGGTTGGTTGAACGAGATGCTGGGCATTATCCGGGACCTATGAGACAAGTCGTAGAACAAGAAACCAGATCGTCGTGAGGAGCTGGCGAAAGAGAGACAAGATCGTCGCGAGGAGCTGGAGAAAGAGAAGGAGGCTCGTGACGAGGATGTCAAGTCGTTACCTACGCAGTTGGATGAGGAGAGAGCCAATCGAAAAGAAGATGTGGAGGCACTTAGAGGGGTAAGCCCATATGTTCGCGTAATCATTCAGCTAACAGTAACCACCGCAGGTCACGCTGCTTATCACACTTCTTCATCTCCGCGTTCTTTTGGACCTTGCACGACAGAAGGATCTCGAGCACGTTGACTGCGCCTCTTGGGAAGACCTCCGCGAAAACAAAAGCGTACACAAATTAGCCGGCAACATATACAGCAGGCTTCCGAACATTCATAACTGTCAAGTTTGGCGGAAGCCAATACTTTTTTATGTGCCTACAATAACGTACGTCGTACTGGCGATGCTGCCGCACATACTGCAAAGCAGGAGGATGTTAGAGCAGCGGTGACGACGAAACCATTGGGATCAAATGATCGACAATATCTGGAACAAATCTTCGCCTTCACTTATGGACAACCTGTTTAGATGATGATATTTATCTCTTTTCCCGCCACGCCATTTATGAACATAGGAACACATTCCGAACATATACCAAGTTCCTTATTACAGCTATGACTATGAATATATCGATGTTCTGGGTATGTTTATGAAATTCAACCTTCTACATTGCTGAAAGACTAACGACTGCAAATCCGATCGAGCCAACGGAAGTACGAACGGCTGTACGGAATTAGCGGGCGAAATACAATGGCAAGACTGCTGTTTTGTGCAGGTCAATGACTGGTCAGATCAGGTCACGGCTTGAGCGCGTTTTGACTTGACTTTGACCACGGCAGACCGCGGTAGACATAACAAGACAATTCTCGCTTCGCTCCGAAGAATTTATATGTACCTTACATAAATTGAATGTATAATGGAATGGACACCCCCAAATCAAATAATTAAATGTAAAATAATTTGACAAACTTGCTGGTTGTCAAGTTCATGGCAATAAATGACATCCCCCCTTGCAGACATTTCACCAGGAACATGAAAACCACTAAAGTATTTAAACAGTATCAATGAAATTCAATCCTAACCTTGCCTCAGTGAATTTAATGATATTTACAGCATCCATTTTGCTTGCAGATGTGGCAAGGATGTGGGTGGATGTGGAAGAACCATAAATGGCTGTCAAGGTGTTGACGTCACTCTCACAATATTAATTATAGGAGGAATCAATATTTACGGGAGTATGCAAACAAATGTAAATGCAGTGAGACATGTGTAACTTGCTTCACTTCAGTGCATGATAATGTAATGTATTATGAGTATGTTTGGGTGGATTTGGTAATACTACAGTAACAGCAAAAGCAACTATGGCAAAAGCAACTCATGGTAAGTTACATTGGAGGTGGATGTCTCTCCAGGACACATACACGTGATTGCACATGTGTGATTGGGAATTCTGGAAAGTCTGTATATAACTGACCATGGGAAAATATTGGATTGGTTAGATTGACACCAACACAACCCAGATTGAGACCCTGGGAACCTAGTATTTTCCCATGGTCAGTTATATACAGGCTGAGAGTCAACAGAAATTGTTGGCAGAGGAGGGTGTGTCCTGAAGGTGGTTCATGATTACCTTTGACCAGTTTGCAATCCACAGAAAATTTGTGTATCAAATTGGTATTCCAATTATGGAGGAGTAATGAACATACCTTAAAAACAGGATGTATTTGCCCACCTGCATAGTGTTGTGCAGAAAAGTGGTGACAGGCATTGGTGGAACAATTTTCCCTGGCAATCATATTTTGTTGCAAGATGACTAGCCTTCTTGGTCAAGGGCTGAACATGAGTGATGTGGTGCAACACATCAAATATTGTGTTTACTACTACATCTGAAGCCTGATGAGAGACACCCAGAATAGATCTTAAGCACCTCATAAGTTCTCAAACTTGCTGGAAAAATCTTTCTACCTTAGCTACACTACAATTTGCATGATCTATGTATCCAATGCAAAAGCCATGATATTGATATTTAGCATCAACTGGGTAAAAACATCACTTTATTGTTTACATGCTTCTAAGCAGCCCAATGTCCACTGTCCCAAGATCATGGCACACTTAAAATTGCTTCAAATGGAAAGTGTGCAGATGCATTTTTTTGTAGAAATTTTATTCCTGTGCAGGCACTGCTCAGACATGATTCTGCAAATACAAATGTTGTGATATCTATTCCATTAGAAAGTAGACTCATGTGATAGGTAAGGCTGTTGCAGATTACCTGTATGTCAATTGACTTGGTTGAAGCACTCTGGAGTCTGTAATGGATTGTTGGTATTCAGTGAGGTGAAGAAAATATCATCCAGTCAGACATTAATATAATGTACTCATTTGGTTGCTATTTATGTGGTTCGATCTTGACCTCAATGCAAGAGCAATCCCTGTCTGAGTTTGGATTTAATTGTACTGTACAATTTCAATTGATTCATTGGTCATGGGTCACAGGGGTACCTGATGTGCCAAAATATGTGTGTTGTCACAGGTCATGGAGGGGTCCTGATGAAAGGTCAGAACTGTGACATCCCACCAGATATGGCAATTCTAGCCTAAATTTGAGCATTCCACAGGTCAACAGCTCATTTTGGCTCCAGCAGCATACTCCCACTGTATATTTCATACCAAACTGGCCCAAACAACACTAAAATATCCAGATATAGAGCTGCACCTGAGAAAATCTGGACCCTGTTACAGCCT
>Ga0137415_10003834_pt1 | contig 14909 bp, 13 predicted proteins | sample CZODoug3_1_1_16f_FD_183082 | JGI IMG/M metagenome (GOLD analysis project Ga0137415, IMG submission 183082) | Vadose zone soil fungal communities from Angelo Coast Range Reserve, California, USA - CZODoug3_1_1_16fungal (Hybrid Assembly) | ecosystem: Environmental > Terrestrial > Soil > Vadose... | reverse complement strand
CGTAAGCGACGCCAAATAGGGCATTTAGCATTTTTACTCTTATGGCTACGAACCAGAAGGTCGGGAGTTCGAGTCCCCCCGGGCGCACCACTCTTTGAATCTAAATGATTTAATCAGCGTGAACTTCACCTTGACCGTCTGGCGTGGTAACCAGAAGGTCGGGAGTTCGAGTCCCCTGGCGCGGCATTCTTCCCTCAAGTTTTCAATCACCTAGGCCACACTCCCAGTGAGGTTGGTCGACTTTTTTGGGTGCATTGGGTGCAACAACGCTGCTTTGAGTCGGGAGCTCAAAGCCAATGCCCACCTTTTCGGCTACTTGTTCGCGGAACGTCACGTCTCCCTACGACTATTCGAGGCGGAGGGCGGGCGCACCACTCCTAGCAAATAAAACAAAGGCGATTTCGCGATTTGAATAATACGATGAAATATAATCCGCTCTCGAATCAGAATGCACAATGCAGAGCATTCTTAGCTTGGCGGCAAGGTCTCGTCGAAAACGTCAAGTTCGTCGAGCTTGGGAAAGAGCGTTATCCGGTCACGGCGGACCCCAAACGAGGTTTGCGACAAGTGGACTTCGTATTCGACGGGAACGAGATTCGTAGGTTGGAACAGAAATCCCGGTGGGCGCAGATGACACGCTCTGGGAAGAAGGTGGTGCAGTTCCTCAGCGATGGCCCGATGGCCGCTACGTGGCAAACATGGTTGACGGGAAGGTGACTTTATTCGGCAGGCAAGGGGGGGACGGGTCGAAGCCGACGCCTTCATCTAATCAGTCGTTGAAATGAATTCCCTAATTGGGTCAAGGAATGTATTCCGCTGGCTGTCCGGCAAAGTATCAACCGCGCCTAAAAGAGATTCTGCTGCCTGCCTCAGCCCGGCTTTCAGATTGTTTGGTGCTTGAGGTGCCAGCGTCTGATTCTCATACGAGATCGAAAGCAACCCTTCGGGCGTAACGTCGATCAAGAGCGGCTGTGGCTCTTTAGAAATCTCCAGAACGACGTGATCCGCCTCACGAGTTTGGTTGTAGCCTGCGACCAATGCGGCCAACCATGAATCCAAATAGGTAGTCTTGATGGTAATGGTCGAAATGCCGTCGGAGATCGTCAAATCGCCAAGCGGATCAATTGCATCAAGCCCGGATTCCTTTTCGAACGCGACATTGACGGTTAACATAGAGCACCTCAATTTGGGAAGACTGTACGCAACTTATTATTCGCGTTCACGGCCGCTGTGCCTACCGAATACTTGTGCCTCCCGACCGAAACGTCTGAGCGGATGGGGGTTATATTTCTTTCATAATTCTCGCCGATGCCCATTTCTCTCACGACACTCCTCGAAACTCTGTCCTCGATCTTCCGTTCGCGTGCTGCCCTCGGACTCGAGAACCTGGCTCTGCGCCACCAAGTCGGCGTACTTCAGAGATCCGCAAGAAAACGCCCGAAATTGAACTTGTCTCTGGCGAATTGATACTGTGCACCGCAAAAAACTCCGTCAAGCAATTTTCAACCAATGCAACAATGTTACAGGGGGTCGAAAGAACAATTCGCCAGGGACAGGTCGTTCGTGTAGCAAGCAGGGCGCGCCTGCCTGCCGTCTGCCTGATCACCGTATCAATTCGCCAGAGACACGTCCACCAACCTAACCAATGCGAGGACGCTTCGGCGCAAGCACTACGGCGCTCGCTACTTGAACGGATTCAAGACGGCCACGTCGAAGTGCGCGAAATCACGTTCGTTCCGAGTGGCCACGGTGAGGCCATGAACGCGAGCCGTGGCGGCCATCATGGCGTCCTCACCTAGGGTATCGGACCGGCGGTGCATTAGGCGGGCATACTCGCGAAAACACGCTGCATCCATGGACAAGACTTGTGAAGTACGTTCCAACTGCGCGGCCCAAGCCTCGATTTCGTTCGCTTTTACAGGGTCCTGTCGACGCGTGAGTTCCACACCCTTTTGAATCTCCCCGAACGTTACCGCCGAGAAGAAGCCTTGGCCCAATTCAAGACTTTGCAACCAAGCGACTGCCGCACCGTGGGGCTTGGGCTTGCGCAATTCGGACACCACGTTCGTGTCGATCAGGTAGCGGATCAATCGAACACCGGAGGCTTGCGCGATTTGACCGTGCCACGTTTGGGGAGTGGGATTTCGAATCGCGGACCTTCACCCAAAAGTACATCCTTCCAGGTCAAACGGTTTTCGTCTTTTAGCTTGTGCCATTCGTCAATGGAAACGACAACCGCCGTATCGATTCCCCGACGGGTCACGACTTGTGGTCCCTTCTCGAGCGTGTCATCGATCAGTTCACTGAACCGCGCCTTCGCTTCCTGTAATTGCCATTTGGTCATGGAATACTCCCGGGATGTCATTGTATGGCTAGTCAGATGGCTAGTCAAGTCCCAGATTATGGTTAACAGTGTGAGGCGAAGAACGGCACGTGGGTGTCTCTGGCGTCTGGAGGGTACGAGTGCGCTTGGAGCGCACGTATATATTTATATTAAGGACCAGCGGAAGTCGATCCGAGCTAAGCGCTTCTGGAACGGAGCTTCATAGTTCCCATAGTTCGGGACCAGGAGGTCGGTGGTTCAAAATCCCTTTGCCTAAGCCGAACTCGGCTTTTCGGATTGAATTCATGAAGTGTTCCGTACAAGTTCGATATAACGCGGTCTTGGGTGCAAGATTGGGTGCAGCTAAGTGAGGGAAGAATGGCGTTTCCAGTTCGTAAGCGACGCCAAATAGGGCATTTAGCATTTTTACTCTTATGGCTACAAACCAGAAGGTCGGGAGTTCGAGTCCCCCCGGGCGCACCACTTTCTCCTTCAACCTCATTTAATTACGGACCTCAGCAATTTGCGGAGGTTCCTGTGCTCCGCAAAAATTCAATGGATGACATAGATCCCTCATTTGAATGTTCTGCCTTTGCAGTCTGCACCCTGGTGTTTCACTCGTCGGGACCGCGGCGTGAAGTTGCCTCGTCATCCACCCAGTCTTCCTCTGTGTAACTCATTCCATGACGGCCGGGGACCTTGCGCGCCGGGCCGGATCGGTAGAGAGGACAGGAGCGAGGGCCGTAGCAGAAAGTCTCAGTGCGGTAGCGGCGCTTGCTCGGGTTCCAGTGATCGATGATCATCTCCGCCGCCATTTGGCATCCCCAAATGCAAGTGGTGCACTTCTCCTCGTAGGTTCGTGTCGCCAGTCGCCGGTGACCGCGTTCGCGGTAGACCGAAAGCGGCGGTGGAACACCACGCCACGGTGGCGGCGGTGTCTCTTCCGCAACCTCACGTACAGTATCTTTCAGATTGCTGACCTTGTAGAACTCAACGGTCTCCAGACGCGGATCGGCAACCGGAAGTGCTTCGCCGGAGACGGTATCACCCACCTGGAACTGGCAGCGCCGGAACGATCGTATATGTGTTCCACCCACCCGTTTTCCGGGTATGCTTGGACCAATTTGTAGCAGAGAGGCTTTATGGCGACGCTGAGCCAAACAACGCCAATCACGGAAACGACCGCGATTCTACGGGAGGCGGCCCCCGTAAAACCAGCCGCGGTGCGCAACGTCGCAATAGACGCGTATCGCGGATTGGTCATGCTGTTGATGATGGCGGAGGTGTTGCAGCTTTCCCGCGTGGCCGTGGCGTACCCAACGAGCCTGTTCTGGAAAATTCTGGCCTTCAATCAGACTCATGTGGAGTGGTTTGGCTGCTCTCTGCACGACACCATTCAGCCGGGCTTCTCTTTCCTGGTTGGTGTGGCACTGCCGTATTCCATAGCCAGCCGCATCGCGAAGGGTGCGCGCTTCGCGGAATTATTCGGGCACGCACTGTGGCGTTCATTGGTGCTGGTTGCGCTGGGCGTATTCCTCCGCTCGATGGACCACTCCATGACCTATTTCACTTTTGAAGATACGCTCTCACAGATCGGATTCGGCTATCCGTTTCTATTTCTGCTCGGATTCTATTCGTCGCAAGCCGGATGGGGAAAGTGGGCGTGGGCAACGCTCGCCTTGGTTCTCGTAGGATATTGGCTAGTGTGGGCGCTATATCCCGCGGCGCCAGCGAATTTTTACTGGACGAGCGTGGGTGTTTCTCCCGAGTGGAACGCTCAGCATAATTTCACGGGTTTCGCCGCGCACTGGAACAAGAACTACAATTTTGGAAACCGCTTCGACCAGTGGTTCCTGAACCTGTTCCCGCGTGAAAATCGTTTCGAATACAACTCCGGTGGATACCTCACGCTGAGTTTCATTCCCACGCTGGGCACGATGATCCTGGGCCTGATTGCGGGAGTCTGGTTGCGCGAATCGCGGCCCAAGATCCCGATGAAGAAGCTGTTGATTGCCGGTGTGTCGGGGATTGTATTGGGATTGGCGCTGCATTACTCGCACATTTGCCCGGTGGTGAAGCGGATTTGGACGCCGTCCTGGACCATCTTCAGCGGAGGCATCTGCTTCTTGTTCCTGGCCGCGTTCAGTTGGGTGATTGATGTGAAGGGTTTGAAAAAATGGGCCTTCCCGCTAGTGGTCATCGGCATGAACTCCATCGCTGCATACTGCATCGCTCACTTCACGGAAGGGTTTCTGGAGAGCACCTTCCGAATCCACCTGGGTCCGAGTTTCTTTCAGTTCGCCGGCGCGGGGCTGCAACCATTTTTTCAGGGCGCCGCGATTCTGCTGTGCTATTGGCTAGCGCTGTTTTGGATGTATCGACGAAAACTGTTCCTGAAGATTTAGGGCCCGGCATCCGTCAAGTGCAGCTGCACAAATTCGAGCAATGAGTACGGCTATTCGCTTCGTTTCGCTGGTTTGAGGGTCCAAGCCTGCAGCCGCGCCAGTTCCATCAGGTGCTCCGAATGGAATCCCGTCGGGAAGATCGGCCACGACCATATCTCCGCTGAGTCCAGAGCGACATACTTTTCGGTGGCAAGCCGCGCGGGCGCGACCGTCACGTTTTCCGGCGCCACTCCATTCGCGCTCTTGCTCGCGATCTTCGCCATCGCCACAAGAAATACCTCGGGAGCTACGGGCTTACTGCCCAACCAAACTGCGTTAGGAATCTGGTGATGGCGCTGAATGAAGCTGTGCAGGTCATGCACGCTACGCTCGAACTGCGACCAGGGCACTTCGATCGGCTCGGTCAGCCGCGGCGAGGGCAGGCTCGGTCCGTAGACGGTGAAGGGAAGAGCCACCTCCGCGTCAGCGCCGGGCTGGGACACCATCCACTCGGTAACGAGCGTCATGACTTCGGCGGGTGAGAGCGTGTATTCCTCGCGAACTTGGAAGTTGACCTCCGATTCCACTTCGCGTGCGATTTCCGCGAGTTCGCTGGCGCTGAACCTGTGTCCGCGAACGCCATCCGCGTACAGGCGCGTCGCCTGCGGCCCGGTTATGAACTGTACCTGAGGAAATGACTTCATGTAGCGCATGAGTTGTTCAAAGTAACTGAACGCGCGCTCACGCGAATCCGAAGACCGTAGGGGATACCTTTGCCATTGGTCGCGTGGCGGATTGGCGCCGCGGGCGAAGTTCATGTCCCAGAACTGGCTATGGATGAACTCGCACGGGTGAAAGTAAAGGCTGATCAGCCCGCCGCCGTTGCTGGTCATCTGTTCGTAGAACTGGCGAAACTTTGTCTTGCTCTCTTCAATGTTGGTCCACTCGTCATTGGGCCGGAGTTGCGGGCCCTCTCTGGTATTGAAGATATTGAGTAGCCCGCCGTAATAGAAGGGTTGGCCATTCAGCCCGACGTGCGCCGCCTCGTCGAGATACAGACCCACACCCCAACTGGCCAGCGAAGGAAACGCCTGCGGCGCCCACGAGTTGCCCGGCTGTCCGTAACAGCACGGCTTCTGTTTGAAGATGCGCTGCACGTCGTCATAGCCAGGGCGCTCACGCCGCGTGAATTCGGCCACGCCAGTTTCCCAATTCAACAGCGACTCATACTCCGCTGGCGTCGGATGCTGGCTATGCGTATTGGCGTGATAGCCGATAGCATGTTTCTGTAGTGCTGCGATGACGTCGGTGCGGTGGCGTCGCTCGAGCGTGCGCGCCTTCTCACCGACGACCTTGAATGTCGCCTGAATACCCTGCTCGGTGAGGAACGTCGCCAGCCGTTTGGCCGCGTCATCGCTCTCCGGCAGGATGTAGTCTTCGGTGTCGAACCAAAGGACGACATAGACCTTGCCGGGTGTCGGCCTCTGGCCGATAGCATCCATACAGATCAGAGCGAGCGGCAACAACATGCAAATGACGCGCGAGAGGTATGCCAATCGTTTCACTTGCGTCCCATAACGATGACGGGCGTTCGTCCGTTTTGTGTTGCACGAGGCCGGCGTGAGGGCGCTTGTTGGCCGGGCCAGAAGTCTCAGAAATAGAACTTGAGCGCAAACTGAATCTCGCGCTGGTCATTCTGGCCGTCACGCGTGGACGCAATCTTACCGAAGTTACCCGAAGTGTAGTCGAGAGAGCCTGGCGCAGCCACCACACCGTTCCCGCTAAATCCGGGCGCCGAGAAGTTAGGATGGTTGGTGAGGTTGAAGAACTCCGACCGGAATTCCAAGCGTGTGCCCTCCGACACACGGAAATCCTTGAATAAGGAGAAGTCCAGGCGATGGAATCCAGGACCATCGAATTGCGTAGGAGCACCGCCGAGAACCGAACGATCGGACTGGCCAATCGCCGTCGCGACCGGCGGGCTAGCGAAGGCAGCCGGGTTCAGCCACTGGTCCACGTTATGCGGGCCGGCGTAGACGTCCTGTCCGGGAACGAGCAGAGCGTTGCAGCCAAAACCCGAAGTCGTTTGATTGATGCAGTGAACGGTAAAAGGCTGACCGTCCTGGAGCGTGAGAATCCAGTTGGTTTTCCAGCCTCCCAGTATGGCGTCGACAGCCTTCCCGCTGTTGGCGAGATAACGCTTCCCGGCGCCGACCGGCAATTCATAGGCGCCGCTGAGATGGAAAACCTTGGTGATATCGAAGTCGCAGAGGCCGTAATCTCCCTGAATACCGAATCCGGGGAGCAGAGGAGCGCGATAGGAAAGCGCAGTTTCGTTCAACACGTCCGTGGCATCCGTGCGGCACTTTGACCACGTGAAGTTTGCGAGAACTTGCAAGCCCGCGCTGAACCGGCGCTCGTAGTTGAGTTGCAGCGAATGGTAGTAACTATTCCCCGCGAAACTCGTATAGATGAACCCGGTGGGAAAATCCGGATAGGGTGAGAAGGCGAAGGAGTTCAGGCCAGGGGGAAGAATCTGGCTGGGAGAGTTCGGATTGATGTACACCCCTAAATGCCGCACGCCGTTACCCACATAGGCAGCCTGGACTGTCTGGCTGGGGGAGAGCTCGTACTGCAGGGTGAGATTGTAGCTCTGGGTGTACGGCGTCTTCAGATGGAAGTCCTGTCCAACCAAACCGGCGCCAGCCGGCTCTGCGGCGCCCGAAGTGATGGGAGTAACCGCCGAGAGCCCGGTTTCGAGCGTTCCGATCGCCCCATTGGAAAAGGTGATAGGCACGTTGGGAGCAAGCGAAGGGAACACCAAGTTGAACTGGAAAGGAAAATCAAAATAGGTGCCTATGACGGAATTCTCAAAACCACCATAGAACAGACCTGCCCCGGCCCGCACAACGAACTTGGGCGTCATCCGATAGGCAATACCGATGCGTGGACCAAAGTTGCCCTTCTGCGATTCGCCTAGACCAGGGTTGCTGAGGCACACGATGTTGATGTTGTCAGTCGCGGCGGCGGCTTTGAAATCCGCGGAAAAAGGCACATCACAGCGCTTCTTAGTGAGCAGGAATTGGGCCGGCGATGAAGGACTTACGGGCTGGAAATTCGTCGATGCCCCGTAGCGCTCCACGATTTGCCCGAAATACTCCCAGCGCAACCCTAAATTCAGCGTCAGTTTGGAATTCACTTTCCAATCGTCTTGGATGTACGCGGCGTTGTAGTTGCGGCCCATGTCCGTGTTGGCGTAATTGGAAGCCTGGACTTGATCTGAGCCGCCGACAAAATCGAACGCGCCGGGTACCGTACCCGGTATCGGCGTCAACAGCATTTGGGCCAGCCCGGTATTTCCTCCTCCTGTAGAAGGAACTTCCGTGTATACACCGCTGAAAGACCACGCTCCGCGGCCGGACGGAGGCTGGAGAATGGTGAACCTCAAGTGCTGGTGCTCAAAACCGGCCTTCAACGTGTGTCTTCCCCAAACTTTGGTGAGGTTATCCATGTATTGCGTCGTCAAGCTGGTCTCGACGGACGGCAGGAATTGATTGCTCCCTAGCGTGTTTAGCCCCGTAATGAAAATGGTCCCCAACCCGCCGTTAAACGGCACCTGAGGAACAGCTTGAATACCAAATCGTCCCGGGATGTTACTTAGATCGTTGCTGAACGGCTGAACGCGAGTGGTTGCGATGCGGTTAACACCAAGGCGTGCTTCGTTCACCAGGAAAGAGGAGAACGCGTGGGTTTCACTCAGCGCAATGTTCCACGATGTGGCGGTTTGGTCGCCGGCGGAAAAAGAACCTCCATCCGCGATTCCTGAGAACGGTCCAGGGATGAACTCCGGAGTATCGGAGTAACTGACCCGAACAAACATTTGGTCCTTGTCGCCGAAATTCTGGTCGCCGCGCGCATCAAACTGGTTCGCATCAACCTTGAGCGCCGGGTTGCTCCCAAAGTTGGTGAACAGTTGGGAATTGTTGGGAGCGGGGAAAAGATTCAGCAGCGCAATGGCGTTCTGGTCAAGCCGATTGGACGGAACGATGTTTCCCGCGAATGGCTCGCGCACGAAGCCTGCGGGTGTGCCGTTTGGGGTTCCCGCAGGACAAGCCGTATTTGGCCCGCTTGGCGGGGTCATTCCCGTAACCGGATCCACGACGCCGCAGGAAACCGTCCGGGTAGTCGCGGGATCAAAAACCTGACCGAGCGGCGTGGTGCGGCCGAGCACATCCGTTTGCTTGCCTCCCTGGGTGAGGAGCTCCGAGAAATTTGTGTAGCCGCTCGATCGTTCAAGGGCCGTCGGAACGGTTGAAGCATAGGGAACCGCCTGCCGGATGCGTGTGCCCTCGTAATCGAAAAAGAAGAATGTCTTATGTTTGCCGCTATAAATATGAGGAATGATCACCGGGCCGCCGATTGATGCGCCAAATTGGTTCTGGCGGAATTTTCCTTTTCCAATTCCTTGTGAGTTTTCAAAGAAATTAGCAGCGTCGAATTTGTCATTGCGAACGAATTCCCAAAGGGTTCCGTGAAAATCGTTTGTTCCGGACTTAATGGTGGCGTTCAGGATGGCCCCGGCCGAACGTCCAAACTCGGCGCTAAAGCTATTGGTTTGGATCTTAAATTCCTGGATTGCATCCACCGGAGGGCGAACGACGAAGTGCGTGCCATTCATGAAGTCAACGAGTTCGACATTGTTGTCAATGCCGTCCAGCAGGTAGTTGTTCTGCGCGGGACGCAAGCCGTTAGCTGCAAAGCTTCCGCTGGCCCCCAGTCCGCGCGTGTCCTGTTGACCCTGAGTAACGCCCGCCGCGAGTTGAGCGAGAAAAGTGAAGTTGCGCCCGTTGAGAGGAAGAGCGTCTACGGTTCGCTCGCCGATCACCTGCCCAACAGAGGCATCTTGTGTTTGGAGCGCCGGCGGTTCGGCGTTTACCATCACCGTCTCCGTCGCTTGGCCGGGCGGCAATGCGAAATCAACAACCACTCTCTGCTGCACGGCTACCGTGACGTTATTCTGCTGGACCTTTTGGAAGCTTTTGATTTCCGCTGAGACGGAGTAGTGCCCAATCTTGACCGGCGAAAAAACATATTCTCCCGCGGATCCACTCGTAGTCGATATAGACAGTCCCGTATCCTCATTACTGATGGTCACTTTCGCCCCAGGAATCACACCTCCACTCGTATCTTTGACCGTCCCCGAAATCGCGCCCGTATCGACCTGTGCCGACATCTTCATGGGAGCAACCAGCCCTAGCGTCATAAGCGCGAAGATAGGCGCTAACTTTTTGCAGAAGACGGGGGTAAACATAGAAATTTCCATCCTTTCCCTATGTCAGTACTCGGTCGAGGAGTTCGCTTACGGCACGCTCGGACTCGAGGAAAGCGTTACGGTGATCCATCGCTCCGGCCAAATCGGAATGCGAGAACGCGATTCTGCCGAAAGGACCATTGCGAAGGGCGTCGCGGGGAGCGGGTTTACCGTCCAGCCCGAAGAAGAACCCGGGTTGTGGATTAACAAAGGCATGGCCAAAGCGATTGAGCACGATTCCGGCGATATCGCGCTTCGCATCGAAGCCCGAAGCAGCAAACATTTCCGTCATTTGCTCGCGGATTCGCCGTTCGTAGTCGGCGAAAGAAGTGGACAGCAATTCCGCGCGGCCCAGTTGACCCTGAGAGCGAGCTGGGAGCCCAGGCTTCGCAAAATCAACGAAGAACGTCAGCACCGTAGGCAGATCGGGTCCCGTGGTAGGCGAATCGACGCCAAACGTCGCGTTCTTGCGCACGTTGACATAACGGCCGAACCCTTCGAACCACGCGGCGCTCGAAATGCCGAGGTCATACAGGAAACGCCAGTTGCGAACCGCGACATTCACGGTCATATAGGGTGAGTAGTTGAATTGCTCATAGCTGTTGCGCCGCGCTTCATCCAAGTCTCGAACGACGTGCTTCGTAATCCAACCTCCGCCTGCCATAACCACGGTCTTCGCTTTTACCCGTTGAAGGCGACCGTCGTTTAAGTAAGTAACAGAAACGAAATCCGATTTAGCAGGCTCGCCTATGTGTTCAACGCGAACCGCTGTGGAATTGAGCCGCATCCGAACGCGCTGACCGGCTTGATCTAAAGCAGCGAAGTTAACCGAGTTCTTCCAAACAGCCTCCATCGTCCGTGGACCTTCGATCGCTTCGGGAATCAGCGTCTTGATCAGCAACCGGATCATGCCCGAATTGCCGCCCGGAAACATTTGGATCCCCGTCGCCATACTGTCGTCTACTGTCGGAATTGTCTTCGACCATTCGTACTCGAGGAAGCCGGATAAAGCGTCGGGGCCCAGGCCAAATCCGCCGCTCATTTCGCCGGCGACGAAGAAACGGATGGTCTCACGACTGACGCCGTAGGTGCGGATGAGATAGTCCTCAAGGGTCATACTGTCCAGTTGTCGCGAGACCGGGTCGCCTGGATAGTCGTAGACCAACGGCGGTACGACAGGCTGCTCGCTATTCAGCCTCAGCATTTCTTTGCGGGTGGTCTCGGAAAATGGCGTTCCTTCCAGTTTCTTGCCCCAAGGATCGGTGATCCAGATTCCGGGCTTATGGCCGTACTTCGCTCCGAAGAAGAAGCCACTCGCCGGCTTGCCTTTGATGGTTCCTTGACCGTAGGCGCTTCGCGGCAAAGAAATTTCGGGCGAGGGACCTTGCCATTTCTGATACGACTTGAACGCGTCCCAGTCCAGGCCCATCGCGTCGTAAACGCCTTTTAGGAAGCTGTTTGGATAGGGCGGCTGAAAATGAACCGACGCCTGCGGAGCAAAGAGACGATGACCATCGACGACGAACTCATTTCGCTTCGCGACACCGCCAAAGATTCGCGCATTGTCGAGAATGAGACACGTGCGATTCGAAGTCGCTCGTTGATTGAAAAACAATCCAGCCGATAGGCCGGCGAACCCGCCACCGACTACAACGCAATCGTATACTTCCCTAGTTTCGGTTACTTCAGATGGAACTTTGTCGTACTTGCCGTCACGCACAGCATGTGCGCTTTGGATCACCGGCTCGGTGTTGCCGGCAGCGGCCTTGTAGTCGCCCTCTCCCGTATAGCCAGTCCAGCCAGAACTGATTTCACTGGCTGCCTGACCACTAAGCGGAAATGGACAAGCGCCAGCCACCAACATGCCAGCCGACGCCACCAATGTGCCATCGAGGAAATCGCGGCGAGAAATAGGCTCGTTCAGACCAAGGATCTTATCGAGATGAGGACACCGACCCACCGCGATCTCCCGTTCAGCTCGTTTTCACGACGGCGTTGGGAGCGCCCCCGAGAACTTTCCCATCGCTTATTTTCTAATATCTTCGGTTGATACCGTATGCTTTCGTTGTCTGTCGTTCGTGGTGCACGTTATTTAAGATCGTCGGTCCTGTCAAGCAGAAAGGCGAGAAGCGGCTAGATTCTTGGCGCAGGTCGTATCGATGAAACGCGAGAAATCAGGCATTGGAAAAAGCGAGGGTGCCGTGAAAAAATCGACTGGCGAAAGATATGGTCCCGAAGGGCTAGGGTCTTCTCTCGTGGCGAAAGCAACCTCTCGAGTTCTCCTTCCGGTGGCGGTGTGCTTGATCACATTCGCAGGCTCGCTCGCCGGAACTGGCGACGACAATATACCCAATTACGTTGCCGGGAAACTCATTCAACTCAACGACAACGGCGCCTGGTCCTGGTTTATGGATCCGCGTGTCATCGTGGATAACGGCAAATTAATTGCCGGATCCGTTCGTGCCATCGGTACCTTTCAGACCGGCGCAGGCGATCCACGCTGGGGTAACGTTGAGATAGCCGTCTACGACGTTGCGACTGGGAAGGTCGCCACCACGGTCCTGCATCCGCACCTCGAGCAAGACGATCACGATGCGCCGGCCTTCCTGGTCAGGCCCGACGGGCGTTACCTCGCCATGTACTCGAAACATGCCGCCGAGCGAAAAATGTATTACCGCATTTCGGAGCCGCACAACGCGCTCGCCTGGGGACCCACGTTGAGCGTAGAGACGCCGGGCTCCGACGCCAACTATGCGGGCAACAACGACACCTATGCCAACCCGTTTCGACTACCTGACGGACGCATGCTCAACTTCTTTCGCGGCTTTCATCATGAGCCCAACTATATGGTCTCGCAAGACGACGGCCAGACGTGGACGTACGGCGGCCACTGGCTCTACGGAAAGGGCGGCTACAGCCCGTATCTGAAATACGCGTACGACGGCAAGGGCACCGTGCATTTTGTCGCCACGGAGGATCATCCCCGCAATTTTGACAACAGTCTGTATCACGGATATTTGCGAAACGGCACCATCTACGATTCCGACGGAGCGCGTGTCGGCGAGTTGAGTACTTCAACAGAAGCGACCATCCCCACTTGGGAGCTCACCAAGGTGTTTCAGTGGACTCCCGACAACGTCGCCTGGATGATCGATCTCGAACTCGATCGAGACGCTCGCCCTTACGTCTTGTTCTCCTGCCAAATCGACGGCCGCGGCTTGCCGCGCGGTCAGGGCGGGATGGATTTGCGCTACCACTATGCGCGCTGGGACGGCACGGCCTGGCACAGCGAGGAAATCGCTCACGCGGGCACTAGGCTTTACACGGGCGAGGACGACTATTCGGGTTTAGGCGCACTCGACCCCAAAAATCCAGACGTCGCCTACATTTCGACCGATGCCGATCCCGTCACCGGTGCGCCGCTCGTAAGTCAGGCCGACCGCCGCCGCCACTATGAGTTGTTTCGCGGCAACCGCGACGCACGCGCCGATAAATGGAATTGGGTCCCCTTTACACATAATTCCACTTACGACAATCTCCGCCCCATCATTCCCAAGTGGAGCGATTCAAGAACGGCGCTTGTGTGGATGCGCGGCTCCTACTCCAACAATCACGGAGAATGGACAACCTCCGTCGTAGCTGTCATCCTGCCGCCCGCCTAAATACCCGCGCCTCCCCGACCCGATCCCTGCGTCAACAGCAAGCGGACCTCACTGCCAAAGCGTGGGTTAGAGGGCCACGCTCAAAACAGTCCAGACATCCTACAAGCCATGTGAAGGACAATGAAAACCAGACGAAGTTGAAGAAAGTAATTCCTACCCTCTTCAGCTGCTCCTCCGGATTCTCGCTGCGCATAAAGGACTGAAACGTCTTTACGAAGACGACCCGCGCGGTTTCATCAGCCAGTTAATCTACATTCTCGGTTATTTTGTATCATACATTCAGGGATGCACCCCATTCGGTATGCTTGGCGGTCGCTCCTCTAATCGCCTTTCGGCTCACGATCCGCATGAGGAGTCTTCGCATTGTGGGACGTTTGTGTCAACATGCAGAAAGCACATCTGATCGAAGTGTTGTACTTGGTGAATCAAGGCAGCGGCGAAGCTGTTCGTGGTCTGCAACGACTCAAGAAGCCTCCGGGCTTTACGGAAGAGACTTACGGGGACACCCTGGCGAGACTTGAACATGCTCGCGCCCAAGTGAACTTGCAGTTTTGTGACGACATGCAAGACAGCGAACAAAAAGACGCAAAGCGCTACGAACGCGAACAAAGCAAAGGCGGCAGAAGGGATACTGAACCATGAAGCTTCGCATATTTGTTGAATCAGTGTGTCGCTCAAGTTCCCGCGACCTTGCGTTGCATGGAGAAGTCTCATTTTCTTACAAGGACTCTTAACGTTCTGCTCAGGCCGAGATTGAAGAGGTCTGCGCCAGCACGAATGCTGATTTCGTCGAGGGCCCGCGCAAGACGGTCAGCTGCCGCGGACAAGTCGCACTGCTCAATCACCGGCGTGTCTTTGCGATGCTGGCGCCGCTTTGGAATGCTCACCATCCTCAGAGCCACGTTCCAGATCACCAATCAGCAGACCCAAGACACTCTCTTCTAGCACGGCCTTCCCACGCGAATGCATCTGTGAGGAAAGTTGATCATCCCAGATCGCATCGAGGGCGCAGCCGCGGAGAGATGGGCCAGCCGTGCTAACGGCGGAAACATAGTCGGCAGCGCTCATCCGCCATGGGTCGACGGCGAACCGCTGCATCAACATATTCGCGATAGCGATTCCTGGCGGGTCCAAATCGCCGTGGTAGCGCAGCCGGCAGCCGGTCCGGCACAGAAGGTCCAGCAGAAGCTGTGCGGCGGAGGCGGGCTGCCCTGCTGTGCAGATGAGCG
>Ga0137415_10003833_pt1 | contig 14911 bp, 10 predicted proteins | sample CZODoug3_1_1_16f_FD_183082 | JGI IMG/M metagenome (GOLD analysis project Ga0137415, IMG submission 183082) | Vadose zone soil fungal communities from Angelo Coast Range Reserve, California, USA - CZODoug3_1_1_16fungal (Hybrid Assembly) | ecosystem: Environmental > Terrestrial > Soil > Vadose... | reverse complement strand
CTTCGCCTGTGCCGCGGGCTGCCGCATCCAGCACGTTCACGTCGGTGCGCGGGATGTCCACTTTTACGCCGCCGAGGGTTTCCGGGACCTCGGTCTCCGGCTCGAAGATCTTCGCCATCATGATCGTCCCTGGCGCCGTCATGATGACCGCCGTCAGCAGATGGCGGGCTTCGATCCCAAACGCGATGTAAGCGGCCATAATCGATCCGGAAACGTGCGCCATACCGGCCGTCATCACCGTCATCAGCTCCGAGCGAGTCATGCGCGGCAAGAACGGACGGATCGTGAGCGGCGCCTCGGTCTGTCCCATGAAGATCGACGCCGCGACGTTGAGGCTCTCGGCGCCGCTCGCACCCATGATCTTGTTCATCGCGATCGCGAACGCCTTCACGACGACCTGCATGATGCCGAGGTAATACATGATCGCAAAGAGCGCCGAGACAAAGATGATCGCCGGCATGATCTGAAACGCGAACACCACGCCGATGCTCGAGTGCTGTTTCCCGATCTCCCCGAAAACAAACTCCGACCCCGCGTAGGAGAAGCCGAGGATCTTCGTGACGGTCGCGCCGAGCCAGACGAACAGGTCTCGACCCTGCTTCACCCGCAGGACGAAGATCGCGAAAAACAACTGGAGGCCAACGCCCCACGCGACGACGCGCCAGCTGATCGCGCGCCGATTGCGCGACATGGCGAAACCGATCCCGAGAATCACGACCAGGCCGAACACCCCTGTGAGGCGGGAGCCGAGGGAGCGCGGCGTCGGCGTCACGGCGGGCTGCTGCTCGACGGGCGCGGGCGGTGCCGCTTGGGCCTTGGTCGTATCCTGGGCAGGGGTCTGGACGGTGGCGCCGCTCAGCGAATTGAACACGAAGCGCGGCAGCGTGAATACGACAAGCGCGCAGACGAATGTGACCATGAACGCGAAGACGACTCGGCGCCAGGACATCACGGAGTTCCCCCCAACTCGTCGAGTTCGCTCTGCACGCGCGACACCAGCGCGACTTTTTCGTACTCCGGGAGAAATGCGCTTTCGCAGGCGTTGAGGACCACACGCGCCATATCGTCGGGCGAGAGACCCAGCACGGCGTGCGCGAGAAAATACTCGTCCGTCAGGGTGATGCCATCGGTCAACGGGCCGTCGGTGTTCAGCGTGACGACGATGCCCTGCTGGAAATAGCGCTTAAAGGGATGCTCCGCCACCGACGCCACGACGTGGGTATGCACGTTGCTCGTGAGGCACATCTCGAGCGGAATCTTGCGGGCGACGACTTCCTCGAGCAGCGCGGGATCCTCCGCGAGCCTGGTCCCATGCCCGATGCGCTGGGCGCCAACCTCGTGGAGGGCCTGATGAATCGAGTCCGGCCCGTCGCCTTCACCGGCATGGCACGTACAGGCCATCCCATGGGCCGCGGCGTATTCGAATGCCGCGCGATGATCGCGTGCCGGGTGCCCCCGCTCCGCTCCGGCGAGGTCGAATGCGGTCACGCCGGCGCTGCGATACTCCGCCGCTGCGCGCGCCAACTCGAGGGACTCGGCAGGCGGCCGCGTGCGCATGGCGCAGACGATCAGCCCGACCTTCGTGCCGGTTTCCGCGGAGGCACGCCGGATACCGGCGAGGGGCGCTTCGATCGCCTGGGCGAGCGTCAGCGCGGGGCGATGCAGCAACGGCGAGTACCGCACCTCCACGTAGCGGACGTTTTCCGCCGCCTTGTCGACCACGAATTCGTACGCGACACGCTCCAACGCCGACGCGGTCTGGAGCACCGAGAGCGTGATCTCGTACTTCTGGAGGTACTCCTCCAGGCTCTTGGCATCGCGGACCAGCATCGCTTTGGCGAGGGCGTCCGGTGTGTCGGCGGGCAGACGGATGCCCTGCGCGCGCGCCAGCTCGATCATCGTCGCCGGCCGCAGCGCCCCATCGAGGTGCACATGCAGCTCGGCCTTGGGCCAGCGGCGCAGCGCGTCCTTCGTCAACCTCGGCTTCGCTGCGCGCCGCGCGGAGATGACGACGCGATAGACCGCGCCGGCCTCCCCCACGGCGTCTCCGGCGTCGATCGGCCGGCCGGCGGCGTCCGTCACATACGCGGCACTGTCGAGCAGCCGAGCCAGGCCGTCGTCCGCCTGCGCGACGGCGTCGCGCACGCGCGCGCCGCGGGGTACATCGACGGCTTTGTCGTTGACGAAAACCCGCATCAGCGGTCGGTCCGATGGAAGCGCAGGTCGTCGGGCGCCTCCACGGGAGCGCGCAGCACACCCAGATAGCGGGTCAGGGCGTCGACATCGACGACGTCGAGGTCTTCCTTCGGAGAGCCCAGCAGCATGCCGAATCCCGAGCCACCCGTCGCCATGAAGTCGCTGACGACCAGGGTGTACGTGCGATCCTTGTCGAGATCCTTGCCGTCGAGGCGAACGCGGCTGATGCGCTTCCGCATTTCCTTCCGGGGGTCGTACCACACCTCCGCGCCGGCGACGTGGCAGTCCGGAAGATGATCCTGGCTCCCCGCCACACACTGTTCCAGCGCGTCCTGCAGCACCGAGCCTTTCACCGTGAGCCGCAGCAACCGGTTTTGGAACGGCTGCACCTGGTAGACCTGGCCCCACGTGACCGTGCCCTCGGGCAGATCGGCCCGGATGCCGCCGTTGTTCATGATCGCCACGTCGGCGCGGCCGGCGGCACGCTGCGCGTCCGCAATGAGCCGTCCCAACGCGTACTCGTCACCCGCCCGCTTCAGCGGGACCTTGAGTCGCGCGACGACCCGCTCGCTGATGTTGCGAACCGCCTGTTGCTGGCGGCCCAGCGCCTCGGTCAACGCGACATCCGGGGTGACCTGGTCGGCGTACGGCGTGACGAGCTGGACGCGCACTTCGCGCCGGCCGCCGGTGCGGACGAAGTCGACCACGCCAATCGAGCGGCCGCTCGACTGCGCCTCCACGATGGGGATGCCGTGGACGACGGTGTTGACGCGCAGGTGCGTGTGACCGGCGACGATCAAGTCGACGGACCCGGAATCGAGTTGACGTGCAACGTCGAGAATCTCGCCGTGACAGGCGCTCGAATCGCAGGCCGCCCCCACGTGCGCTATGACGATCACGAAGTCGGCCCCGGCGCGCGCCTCCGGCAGATAGCGCTTGATCGCCTGGGCGCCGTCACCGAACGCGAGGCCCTGGATGTTGCGCGCTGGGGTGCTCGTCGGTGTCTCCGTCGTCGTCAGGCCGATCACGGCGATCTTCACACCGTTCTTCGTCACCAGTTTCCATGGCGTCGCCCAGTCCGGCCGCGCCGTGCCTTGGGCATTCGTGATATTTGCCGAGAGGAACGGGTATTTCGCGTCGCTCATGCGCGCGCGCAGCGTATCGACCGACCAATCGAACTCGTGATTGCCGATCGCCGCGGCGTCGATGCCCAGCGCGTTCATGGCGTCGATCGTCCCGCGCCCAAAGGTGGCGTTCGACAGCAGCGTCCCCTGCATCTCGTCGCCGGCGTCGAGCCGCACCGAGGTGCAGCCACAGACCCGGGCAAGACTGTCGAGCCACGGCTTTAGCGCCGCCACGCCGCCGACCGGCCGGCCCTGTGACCAGTCCCAGACGCGCGACTCGAGCTGTCCATGGAGGTCGCTCGTCGTGAGCACCCGCAGGAGCGTGCTGTCCCTGGTGCTGACCGCGGCCGGCGCCGGTGCGAATGCGGCCCGCGCGGCGGCGCGGGCGGGATCGGGGATGATCGCCCAGCTCGGCCGGAGATACGCAGTCGCCTGGATCGTGCGGACGCGGCGGATTTCATCCACCAGCAGCTCGCGAATGTCTTCACCCTTGTCGTAGACCACGCGCGCGTTCGCCAGCATCGAGTAGCCGCCGCCGCCCGCCTGCCGGTAACTATTCACCGCCATCGTGAAGCTGTCCGTCGGCTGCACGATGCGCCCTTCATAGGCGAGTCCTCGGATGCGCTGCCCCGCCGGTCGGGAGAGATCCACATTGTAGACCACACCGCTGACCACGTCGTAGTTGTAGCCCGCGACGCTGTCGTTGATGATCGGCTGGCCCGGCTCGTAGGTGCGGAAGTAGCGGGCGGAATGCTCCAAGTACTCACGCAGCTGCTGGCCCGAGATCCGTACCGCACGGAGCGTATTCTCGTAGGGGTAGATCCCCGACACGTCACGCTGATGGACTTCGCCCTCTGGCAACCCCGGCTGCACGTCGAAGGCGGCGGCCGCGGACAGCTGCGCCCCTGCCCGCCGGCGCTGCACCTCATTGATGAAGTCGAGCAGCGGCGTGTCCTGCACGCGGGCGTAGCGCGCATCGAATCCCGGCGTCGCGGTGCCAAGCGGGGTGTTCGCCCACTGCCGCGCCGCTTCCTGCGCCGCGATGAGCCTTTGGGTGAAGCGTGGCAGCTCGGGCATGGTCGTGAGCGGGATCAGGTCGGCGTGGACGTTCCTCACGCGCCAGCGGCCTTCCTCACGTCTCAACGACACGTGCACCACCGCCAGGCTCTGCACCCAGTTTTTCGGCTGCACGAAATGCACGCCGTTGATCACGGTGTCGCGGATTTCGCGGTGCGTATGCCCCACGATCACGATGTCGGGTTTCGGATTCACCGCCGCCAACGCCGCGGCGTCGTTCTCCGGGCCAACACCCGTCGTGTCGTAAGTTGATAATCCGAATCCGCTGTGGATCAGCACGACCTTCAGGTCGGCCCCTTCGCCCTCCAATCGCGCCAACGCCGACGAAGCGGCGCCGGCGATCCGTCGCACGCGCACGCGGGCCCCGGCGAGCTGCGCGCGATCCCACAGCATCGTGCCCGGAGTCGTAAAGCCGGTGACGCCGACCTTCACGGCGCCGCGCGGCAGGATCACCGTTTTGGGGAACAACGCCGCGCCGCTCGAGTCCTCGACGTTGGCCGAGACGTAGCGATACGTGGCCTGTGTGGCGGCACGGCGCAGGAAATCGACACCGAAGTCGAAGTCGTGGTTGCCCGGGGTGACGACGTCGTACTGCAGGGCGTTCATCGCATCGACGATCGGTTGCGGCTGGCGTTTGTCGTAGCGGCCGTAGAACGTCGCGAACGGATTCCCCTGCAGCAGGTCGCCGGCATCGACCAGCACGAGCTGGCCGGGATAGCGGGCGCGCAGCGTTTCGAGAACGGTGGCGGCGCGCGACAGCCCGCCCGGGGCCGCGGCGTCACGAACGTAGTCCCAGCCGAAGACTCGGCCGTGCACGTCGGTCGTGGCGACGATGACGATGTGCGCGGTATCAGCCTGGCGGGGGGAGGGATTCTGGAGCGCGAGGAGCAGCGTGCAAAGAAGCCGCATAGTGCGCAGAAAACTACCGCGGCTTCCTTCTTCCGAGAAGGCAGGCGACTTTTCGTCATGCAACTGCTCGTCGTGCGGCACGGGATCGCGGTAGAACAAGACGAATGGGCGCGCGAGCACAGCGACGATATGGAGCGCCCGCTCACGGCAGAGGGCAAGAAAAAGATGAAAGAGTGCGCCAAGGGGCTGCGCGCGATCGTCCCCCGGCTGGATGTGTTGGCCACGAGCCCACTCACCCGCGCGATGCAGACGGCCGCGATCCTGGCCAAGGTCTACGAGAAGGGCGAACCGGTGATCGTGGACGCGTTATCTCCCGGCCAGCATCCTCCGGCCGCGGCGGCGTGGCTCCGCGCTCAAGGGACGCAGAAGACCGTCGGGATCGTGGGTCATGAACCGGGACTCGGCGCAATCGTCAGCTGGTTCACAGCGGGCAGCGAACGCTCTTTTCTCGAGCTGGGCAAAGGCGGCGCCTGCCTGCTCGACCTCGGCGACCGCATCGAGTCGGGCGATGCGATGCTGCTATGGGTGCTGCGCCCCAGTCACCTGCGAGCGCTGAGCTGATGGCTGACTTCACCCGCGAGCTGCTCGATCGCCCGGCCGTCCTGGCGGCGAGCACGGTCGCGCTGGCGTATCTCGACGACGCCGTCGCCGCGGCGACGCGACTGAGCGATCGCACCGACACGGAAGCGCTGCATGACTTCCGCGTGGCGATTCGGCGGCTGCGTGTCACCGTGCGCACCTATCCCGGTTTGCACGACAGTGTGACCCGCAAGCAGCGCCGCAGGTTGCGGAGGCTCGTGCGGTCGACGAGTCCCGCGCGCGACGCCGAGGTTCAGCTTGCCTGGTTCGTCGAACGCTCGCCGCGCTTTTCCAGCTCTGAGCGCGTCCGCCTCGGTCCCCTGCGCGCGCGCTTGCGCGCTCGCCGGCGTCGAGTCATGGCGGCAACGCGCGAGGAGCTACAAGAGCGGTTCGAAAAACTGGAGCGCAAGCTGCGGCGCCGGCTGACGACGTTGCGGCCCGACGCCGGCTCGCATGAGGCGCCGTTCCGAGCGGTCGCGGGTGCGACGCTCGCACGACACGCGAGCGATCTTGCCGGGCGGCTCAGCGCGGCGTCGCCGTCCGCGGATCCAGCCGAGCTGCACGCCACGCGCATCGCCGCCAAGCGCCTGCGCTACTTGCTGGAGCCGGTGCAATCCGGGCTGCCTGACGGTGCCACGCTCGTGCGACGGCTGAAGGATCTGCAGGATCTGTTCGGCGCGCTGACGGACGCGCATGAGCTCGAGGTCGTGCTGCGGGAGGCTGGAGCAGGCGCGGCGCCCGCCGCGAACCTGCTGCAAGCCGAAGTGGCGGCGCTCTTCATCAAGTTGCGGGATGAGTGGTCCACGGCCGGCCCGGATCTCGAGCGACAGATCGGTGCTGCTGCGCGGCAGCTGCGTCCGGCGAGGAAAGGTCCTCGCCCACCGGCGAGACGCCGCCGGCTACGTCGAGCTGTCGTCGGGGACTTTACGGGCGGATGAGCCCTTGGCGCCGCGGCGCACGCGCGGCGCTGTAGCGCTCCGGCGCGTCTCTCCCTTCCCGTTCTTGCCGTTGCGTCGGAGGACCGGCACGAACAGCCTTCGACCGCCGTGTTCCGTGACGGCCGACCCACGCGCCAGACTATGCAGCACGGTCTGCGATCGGATCGTTGCCTGGCCTTCCTCTGGAACCAGCCGTCGATAGGACCCATCGGGATTCTGCAACCGTGCCTTGACGTTGTCGCCGAGGATCGTGGGCAGGATGCGGTCCACGATGCGCGCCTTGAGGGCGGCAGCCTCCACCGGGAACATCACTTCGATCCGCCGGAAGAAGTTGCGGGGCATCCAGTCAGCGCTGGCGAGGAAGACCTCAGGGTTGCCGCCGTTGCTGAAGTAGAACACCCGGCTGTGCTCGAGGAAGCGGTCGACGGTGCTGACCACGCGGATGCGTTCCGACACGCCCGGTAGGCCGGCCCGCAGGCTGCAGATGCCCCGAATGACAAGATCGATTTCGACACCGGCCTGGGAGGCGCGGTACAGCGCGTCGATCACCGACACTTCGACGAGCGCGTTCATCTTCACGATGATGCGGGCCGGGTGTCCTGCTTCCGCGTGACGTCGCTCGCGGTCGATGAGCGCGATGACGCGCTCGCGCAGCTCCACGGGCGCCACGACGAGCTTGCGCCAGCGCCGGGTTTGTGAGTACCCAGTCAGCAGGTTGAACATCTCGCTGACGTCCTCACCGAACGCCGGATCGGCCGTGAACAGCCCGATGTCGGTGTAGATGCGAGCCGTGGTCGGGTTGTAGTTCCCCGTCGAGAGATGGACGTAGCGGCGCAGTCCCGAGCGCTCGCGCCGCACGACCAGCGCGGCCTTGCAGTGGGTCTTCAGGCCGACGATGCCGTACACGACGTGCACCCCGGCCTGCTCCAGCTCCCGTGCCCAGACGATGTTGTTCTCTTCGTCGTAGCGCGCTTTGAGCTCGACGAGTGCGGTGACCTGTTTGCCGTTCTGCGCGGCCCGGGCGAGCGCGGAAATGATCGGGCTGCCGCCGCTCGTGCGGTACAGGGTCTGCTTGATCGCGAGGACCTGGGGATCGTCGGCCGCGCGATCGATGAAATCGACCACGGCACCGAACGACTCGTACGGATGATGCACCAGGACGTCCTCCGCCCGGATGATGTCGAACGGGTTCTCCCCGCTCGCAAACGCCGGCGCGGGCCGGGGCACGAGCGCCTCATCCCGCAGGGTTCGGAATCCCTCACCGCGGTGCAGCGCCATCAACGCCGTCAGATCGACCGGCCCATTCACGCGGTACACGTCGCTCTCGCGCAGGTCGAGCGCGCCCATCAACATCTGGGCGAAACGGGCGTCGCCCGACGCGAGAATCTCGAGCCGCACCGCGTCCCCGAGGATCCGCTGCCGCAGCGTCTCCTCGATCGTCTGGAGCAGATCCTCGGCATCGTCCTCGTTGATGGCAAGGTCCGTGTTTCGGGTGACGCGGAAGACGGTGTGCGCCAGTACCTTGAAGCCGCCGAACAGGTCGCCGAGGTGAGCCGCGATGATCTCTTCGAGCAGGACAAACCGGAGCTTGTCCGGGTCTCCACCCGGCAGCGCCACGACGCGATCCAGCAGCGCCGGCACCTGCACCACCCCGTACAGCTGCTGGCCCGATTCCGCGTTTTCCACGAGCAGCACGATGTTCAAGCTCTTGTTGTGCACGTGCGGAAACGGATGGCCGGGATCGATGGCCAGCGGGGTCAGCACGGGATAGATCTCGCGCGCGAACAGTTTGTCGAGATAGTCGCGCTCCGCCGCGTCGAGCGTATCGAGGGCGACCCGCTGAATTCCCGCCGCCGCAAGACCCGGCATGATCTCGGTATCGAGCAGCCGGTGCTGCTCCGCGACGAGGGCGTGGACACGCGTCTCGATGAGCGACAGCTGCTCCGCCGGATCCAACCCGTCGGCGCCGTAGTCTTGCGGCTCGATCCCGGCGTAGAGCTGTTGCTGCAGACCGGCGACACGCACCTCGAAGAACTCGTCGAGGTTGGAGCTGAAGATGGCCGCGAACTTCAGGCGCTCCAGCAGCGGGTTCGTCTTGTCCGCCGCTTCTTCTAAGACGCGCGCGTTGAATTCGAGCCAGCTCAGCTCGCGATTGAGGTAGTGATCCGGCGGGAACGCCGGCTGGTAGGGCGCTGCCATGGTCACCCGGCCGCGAGGCGCAGCCGCGGACGCCGCTCAGCGCCGCGCACCCACACGAAGCGTGGCTCCAAATCGAAGGCACGCTGAAACAGTCCCGATTTGCGTTCGGCGTCCCAGATCTCGACCCGCGGATCGGTTCGCGCTTGCAGCGTCAATTCCACGAAGCCGCGATGCGTTCCGCACGTGACCGCGGTGATGCGCTGTGTGTGCGTGCGATCGAGCCCGTCCGCAACGCGCAGCATGCCGGCCAGCGCGCGCACCAGACGGCGGTCGACGCGCTCGAGACGCGCGAACGCGGTGTGGCGCTTTTTCGGAAAGGCCTTGCGATGATAGCGAGCCACGCAGGCGACGATCTCGAGCTCGCGCTGCGTGAAACCCTGCAGGTCGCCGTTGAGAATGAGATGATAGGCGTGCTTGTGGTGCTTCGCGTGATTGATCACGTACCCGATGTCGTGCAGCAGCGCCGCGGCCTCGAGCAGCTCGCGCGCATCGGCCGGCACTCCAAACCGCTCCGCCAATCCGTCGAACAGCTGCGTCGCGAGGTGGGCGACGTGCTCACAATGCCGCTCACTCGACCGGCATTGCCGGGCGAATGCTCGCGCGGAATCGAGCCGGCTGATCGGCCCTCCCGACTTGCGCGCCTCGGAGGGGAAACGCTCTTCGATCATCGCGAGCAGCAATCCGTCGCGCAGGCCGCCGCTGTTGACCAGGATTTGCTGCGTGCCGAGGCGCTTGGCGAGACGCGACACCGCCGCGGCGCCGGCCACGATGATGTCGGCCCGGCGCGGATTGAGCCCCGGCGTCTCGCGCCGTTCTGCGAGGGGCGTCGCGCGCAGGCGATGCAGCAGGTGCACGATTTCGGCGCGCGAAATGGGATAGCCCTGTACGCTGCGCGCCGAGCCCTCGCGGTCGAACTGCGCCATAGCCGCCAGGTTCGTGAACGTCCCGCCGCTCCCGATCATGATCTCGGGATGGAATGGCGGCTTGCGCAGCTTTTCGTCGAGCGCGCGGTCGATGGCCCGGCGCAATTTGCGCCAGCGCTTGGGCGACAGCGTGCCGTCCGTCCCGTAGCGCTCGGTCAGTCGCACCGCGCCGAGCGGCAGAGTCAGCACCTCGTCCACCACCGATCCAGCCGTGAGGGTGACCTCGACGCTGCCGCCGCCGATGTCTACCACGGCGACCGACCGGCCGGCGAGATCGAAATGGCGCAGCGCGCTGCGGAGCGCGAGCTGGGCTTCCTCCTCCGCAGAGATGACGTCTACGCGCAGGCCGCAGCGCCGCCGGACCTCCTGGCAGAATGCGCGGCCATTCGCGGCCTCACGCACGGCGCTGGTCGCCACGACGCGCAGCTCTGCGACCTCGAACCCCTTGGCGATGGTGTGCATTTTCGCGAGCGCGGCGAGGGAACGCTCCATCGGCTCGTTGAGCAAGCGACCGCGTGCGAACAACCCGTGCCCGAGCCGGGTCATCTCGCGCTCTTCGTCGAGCACTCGATACCGGCCGTCGGGTTCGACCTCGGCGACCGCGAGGCGAATCGAGTTGGTGCCGATGTCGATGGCGCCCAACCGGGTAGCAGTCGCGGTGCGGGAAGTGGCAGGCATAGCGGATCAAAAAGTTACCCCAGAATTCAGCGCCGCGTCGGAACGCCGTTTGTCACGAACCGGCTACATTCATGTAACCACGTGGCGATGAGCAGGGTTAGCCAATTGCGAGGGGCTCGCGCGACGGTAGTTTCCCCCCGTCGCGCGGCGCCCTTCCGCGCGGCTACGCTTCAGACGTCAAAGGAGACGACGTGACGACGCGCCCGGTCGCCGATCTGCTCGTGACGCTCGCCGAGCCTACGCGGTTACGCATTTTGAATTGCCTGTCCACCGCTCCGTTGTTTGTGTCCGATCTTTCGGCGATTCTCGATTTACCCGATGCGACGATCGTCGAGCACATGGACACACTCGAGTCGCTGGGAATTGCCCGCCCGTATCCCGTGGTGCCCTACCTGATTTATACGCTAGCGCCGCAGCCCGGCACGCGTGAGCGTTTGCTGCGTTCGGTGCTCGACGCGGTGCGGAGTGATCCGGCCGCGCAGGCCGACCGCACCGCCGCACTCGATCGTTCGCGCTCGCGTTTCGAGACGCGGGTCCGGGGCGCCGTCATGAATGCCTCCTGAGACCGCGGAACCACACCGCATTCTCGTCGTCGACGACGAGCCCGACATCACGGCGCTCGTCGCCTACCACCTTGCTAAAGAGGGTTACCGCGTCACGACCGCCGGCACGGGCGCCGACGCGTTGCGCTCGGCGCGCGAAGAACGGCCTGATCTGGTCGTCCTGGACTTGATGCTTCCCGGCCACTCGGGCTTCGAGGTGCTCGCGGAGTTGCGGCGCCGAGACGAGACGCATGACGTTGGCGTGTTGCTCCTGACGGCGCGCAAGGACGAGCCCGACCGCATCAAGGGCCTGTCCCTCGGCGCGGACGACTATCTCGCGAAGCCGTTTTCCCCCAAGGAGCTCGTGTTGCGCGTGGGGGCGATCCTGCGACGCCTGGCAGCGCCTCCCGTGGCGGCCGGCGGCCGCCTCGTCGGCGGTCCGATCGTCCTCGATCGGACGGCCCATCGGGTGACCGCGGAGGGGAAGGAAGTCGAGCTCACCGCCACGGAGTTCAAGCTGCTCGAGCGCTTGATCGAGCGCCGCGACCGCGTGCAATCGCGATCCCAACTCCTCGAATCAGTGTGGCAGGCACAGCCGGACATTCAGACACGCACCGTGGACATGCACGTGCAGCGCCTGCGCAGCAAGCTCGGCGCGGCCGGGGATTGGATCGAGACGGTGCGTGCCGTCGGCTATCGGTTCCGTGAACCGGTTGCCCCTCCAAAGAGACCTACGCCCGCCGCTCGCCGCCGTCGCACATGAAACTCGTCACGCGGCTCTTCGCGAGCATTGGTTTGCTCGTGGCCGCCGCGGTCGCCGGTTCGATCATCGCCGCCGACGTCTTGCTGCGCCGGCACCTCGAGCAGGAAATCGCGACGGAACTGGAGCGAGAGGCGCGGCTGGTGGCGGCGTTCGCGCCGGTCGACTCGACCAAATGGCCGGAGTTTGCGGCGCTGGCGGGCGCGCGCCTCGGTCGTCGCGTCACGCTCATCGACCCTGACGGCCACGTCCGCGGCGACACCGAGTTCGATCGCGCCTCGCTCGCTCAACTACAGAATCACCGCGACCGTCCTGAGGTACGCGCCGCACTCGATTCTGTGCGCGGGGTCGGGATGAACGAGCGCCTCAGCGCCTCCACCAACGAACGCCAGATGTACGTCGCGATCCGGGGCGGGCCGACCGGGCTCGCCGTCGTCCGCGTCTCCACCACACTCGCGACCGTGGACGCGCAGGTTCATGCCGTCCAACGCGCCGTCGCCGTAGCGGGATTGGTCATGCTGCTCGCGGCCTGGCTCCTCGCCTGGGTGCTCGCGCGCGCCCTGGCCTGGCCGCTGCTCCGCATCGCCGACGCGGCCACGGATATCGCCGCCGGCCGCCCGGCGGAATTCCCCGACGTGCGCGTCCCCGAGCTCGCCCACCAGGTCGACGCGCTCCGCGCGATGCATCACGAGCTCGAGCGACGCTTCGAAGACCTGCGCCGCGAGCGCGAGGAATCCCGCACGCTGCTCGAGGCGCTGTCGGACGGCGTCCTCGCCGCCGATAAGCGGGGCATCATCGTCGAAACGAACGCGGCCGCCCGCCGGCTGCTCGGCTACGCAGAAACGGAGCCGTTGCCTCCCCTCGGCGAGCTGTTCCATGACCGCGCCCATCGCGCGTTGATGCGCGAGGTCCTGACCGGCGCGGTGGTCGAGGGACGCGAGCTGGATCTCGGCGACCGCACCGTCGTCTTCTCCGCCCGACCGCTCGCGGAAGGCGGGACGCTGCTCGTGCTGAGTGATGTTACCGACGTGCGACGACTGGAAACGATCCGGCGCGACTTCGTGGCGAACGTGTCGCACGAGCTGAAGACGCCGCTCACAGCCATCGCCGGGTACGCCGAAACGCTCGCGGCCGAGTCGTCAGACTCCCAGACCACCGGCTTCTCGCGGACGATCGTCGACAATGCCCGCCGCATGCAGCGTCTGGTCGATGATCTCCTGGACTTGTCGCGCATCGAGTCCGGCGGATGGCAGCCGGAACCGCGCAAGATCGCGATCGACGCCGCTGCCCGTGAAGCGTGGCGTCCGTTCGCCGAGCGTGCATCCAGCCGGGACGTGCAGCTCGAAACCGACTCGGGGTCCGTGAACAGCGACCCGGAGGCGCTCCGCCAGATATTCACCAACCTGTTCGACAACGCGCTGCGGCACACGCCAACCGGCGGTCGTATCCGTGTCTCGGCGCAACGCGCCGGACATGACACGGTCGTGCGAGTCAGCGACACCGGCTCCGGCATCGGGGCGGATCACCTGCCCCGCATCTTCGAGCGCTTTTACCGCGTAGACCCCGGTCGCTCCCGCCAGGAAGGCGGCACGGGGCTCGGTTTGGCCATCGTCAAACACCTGGTCGAGGCACATGGCGGCCGCGTGGAGGCCGAGAGCGAGCTCGGTCGCGGCACCACAATCCTTTTGTACTTCCCGACTTAGCCCTCGTTACACAGCCGTAACGCGTACGTCACCGACTGTTGACCGCCCACGCGCAACGTTGGCTCGTGCGAATTGCGCTCGTCACAGACACGTACACGCCGCAGGTCAACGGCGTCACGACCGTGGTCGTCCGGATCGCGAATGTGCTGCGCGAATTCGGCCACGAGGTCGTGGTCGTCGCACCACGGTATCCCGGCCACTCGCCTGTGGACCCAGGTGAGCTTCGCATTCCGTCGGCGTCGTTTCCGCCGTATCCGGCAATCCGGTTGTCGCTCCCGCGGTTCGGGGTCGTGTCGCGGTTCCTCGACTCCTTTGCGCCTGACGTCGTGCACGTCGCTACGGAAGGACCGCTCGGGCTGACGGGTCGTCGCTACGCCGTGCGGCGCGGCATTCCACTGGTGACTTCGTATCACACGAACTTCCCGCAGTACGCGCGGCACTACGGCGCCGGCGTCATCGAGCCCCTCGTCTGGAAATGGCTGCGCTGGTTCCATCGGCCCGCCGTGTTGACGCAGACGCCCGGCGAGGCGGTCGCGAACGAGCTGGAAGGCCGCGGCATCGGCCGTCCGATCGTTTGGGGACGTGGCGTCGACACCTCGCACTTCAAGCCCGAGCGGCGCAGCGCCGGTTGGCGGCGCTGGCTCGCGGGCGGCGACGATACCGCGATCGTCCTGCATGTCGGGCGGCTCGCGCCCGAGAAGAACATCGACGTCCTCGCCAACGCGTGGAGCGCCGCGCGCCAGCACGTGGGCCAGCGTGCGACGTTCGTGCTGGCCGGGGACGGGCCGGAAGCGCGCCGCCTGCGCGGGCTGCTGCCCTGGGTCCGCGAACTCGGCTTTCTCGACCGTGACAAGCTCGCGGATGTATACGCGAGCGCCGACATCTGCGTGCTCCCGTCGAAGACCGAGACGTGTGGTCTCGTGGCCCTCGAGGCGATGGCCTCGGGGCTCGCCGTCATTGCGGCGGATGCCGGGGGCTTTCGTGAAAGCATCACGCACGGGCAAACCGGACGCCTCGTGGCGCCTGAGGATGCGACCGGGTTTGCCGCCGAGATTCTGTCGCTCGCCATCAGCCCACAGCGTCGCGCCGCGCTTGGGACGGCAGCGCGTGCCGCGGCAGTCGCGCGCGACGTCGCACCCGAGAACCTCGAGCTGCTCAAGCAGTACGCGAGCGCGGCGGGTCTTGCGGGCATGGGAGCTGCCCCATTCGCAGCGTAGTCCAAGGCGACCGTGTCATGTGCTGGCTCACGCACCTCGGCGGCGCGCGGGTAACCATCGGCATCG
>Ga0137415_10003832_pt1 | contig 14911 bp, 12 predicted proteins | sample CZODoug3_1_1_16f_FD_183082 | JGI IMG/M metagenome (GOLD analysis project Ga0137415, IMG submission 183082) | Vadose zone soil fungal communities from Angelo Coast Range Reserve, California, USA - CZODoug3_1_1_16fungal (Hybrid Assembly) | ecosystem: Environmental > Terrestrial > Soil > Vadose... | reverse complement strand
GCGGGCGTGCCGCTCACATCCAGGTGACGGAACTCCACGCAGTCGACCTCGGAGAAGCCGAGCTGCTTGATCTTGCGATGGAACGCGTCGGGCATCCGCTCGATCACGAACATCAAGCGCGGCGGCCGCGCGGCAGAGATCTCGACCGAGGGATAGAGCCGGCGAATGGCCTCCGGATACTCGAGGCACCAGGAGTACGCCTCGACCGCCTTCAGCAGCATGTCCTCGTCGGCGGTGAAGCCGGCGGTGAGCAGCACGAACGCGCCCTCGGCGTCGAGGGCGACGATATCGATGCTGGCGTGACCGAGCAGCACGCGCGAGTCGAGCACGGTGAGTCCGGACTCGATGCCGTCGAGGTGCTCGAGCACCAGCGACTGCATCTGTCCGAGATCCACGACTTCCAGCTTCTTGACCACCAATCTCATCGCCTGCTCCCCGCGCTGGATTTGCCCGTGACGGGCAGAGGAGGAGCAAAGGGGGTACCAAACCGGTCACCAGGCCTTAAGTTACTGAAAATACGATCAAACTAGGACACCTCGGCGGGCAAAACACCGGATGTCCGGTCGATTCTTAGCCGATCGGACCCGATGGCAAGCTGCGGTATGGCGAGGAACTGGCCAGGCGCGGGCCCGGGCGGCGGGGAATTAAGCTTCGGTCAGCTTCTTTCGGAGGGTCTGGCGGGTGATGCCGAGGACCTTGGCGGCTTCGCTCTTGTTGCCCTTCACCTGCTGCATGACCTTGAGGATGTACGAGCGCTCGACGGCGGCAAGGGTGCGGGCCGTCGGCGCCGCATCCTCGGCCGGCCGACCCTCGGGCAACTGGGAGAACTGCGCCGGCAGGTTATGGGCGTCGATCGACTCGCTGATCGACAGGATCACCGTCCGCTCGACGAGGTTCTTGAGCTCGCGGACATTGCCGGGCCAGGCGTAGCCGAGCAGCAGAACCTCCGTCTCCGGCGCGAACCGCCGGACCATCTTGTGGAACGTCCGATTCGCCTCCGCCAGGAAGTGGCGCGCCAGCGGCAGGATGTCTTCCGTGCGCTCGCGCAGGGGCGGAATGGTGATCGGAATCACGTTGAGCCGGTAGAAGAGGTCTTCGCGGAACTTTCCCTCTTTCACCATGGTCTCGAGCGAGCGGTTCGTGGCGGCGATAACACGGACGTCGACCTTGATGTCGCGGGTACCGCCCACGCGCTTGAACATCCGTTCTTGCAGGCAGCGCAGCAGCTTGGCCTGGCTGTTCGGTGCCATCTCTCCAACTTCGTCGAGGAAGAGGGTGCCGCGATCGGCCATCTCCATGAGTCCCTTCTTCGTCGCGCGCGCGTCGGTAAAGGCCCCCTTCTCGTGGCCGAACAGCTCGCTCTCGAAGAGCGTCTCGGTGATGGCCGCGCAGTTGACCTCCATGAACGGGAAGTTGCGCCGCGCGCTCTCGTAGTGCAGTCCCTTCGCCACCAGCTCCTTGCCGGTGCCGCTCTCGCCGTGGATGAGGATCGTGTGCGCCTCGCTGCGCGCGAGCTGGCCGATGATGTCCCGCAGCCTCCGGGTCGAGTCGGACTCGCCGATGAGCTGGTCCGTGCGGTACTTGCCTTCCTCGCGCTTCGTGAGCCGGGTGATCTCGCGTCGCGCCTTGACCTCGTCGAGCGCGCGGCTGACGGAGATCCGGAGCTTCTCGAGATGCTGGAAGGGCTTCTCGAGGTAATCGGTGGCGCCTGTCTTGATGGCGGCCACCGCGCTCTCGATGTGGCCGAACGCCGTGATCATGATGACGGCGCTGTCGGGGTGCTTGGCCTTCAGCTCGCGCACGACCTGGATGCCGTCCATGTCGGGCAATCGGAGGTCCACGAGGGCCACGTCGGGAGACAACTCCTCGGCGAGCTCGAGGCCCTCCTTGCCGGTGCCGGCGGTGTGGACCTCGACATCGTCCTGGGCGAGGACTCTGGAGACCAGCGTGCGGATGTTGCGCTCGTCGTCGATGACCAGGATGGTGTCCATCGCCTTCTGCGATTCTAGCCGAACCGGCCCTGCCAAGAAAATAGCCAATTGCGTTGAAATTGGCCAGACTCGCGGTGAAAAAACGCCTCCGAAATCTGTCGATTACATCAATGCACGTGGGCTCTTATACCGCGTGGCATATGCCTTGTAGCTGCGGGATGGCGGGAGGGAGCGACCGTGATTTCAGACGTCTCGAGAGAACCGAGAAGCCTGAACGACTTGCTCAGGCAGCTCATCCGGATCGGCATCGCCCTGTCGAGCGAGCGGGATCTCGGGGTGCTGCTCGAGCGGATCGTGGCCGAGGCGCGGCGCTTCACCAACGCGGAGGCCGGGATGCTGTTCCTGAGGGAGGGCGGCGCGCTGCGCTTCGCCGTCGTCCAGAACGAGCCCTTCGTGCCGCGCTTCGGCGCGGCCGACACCCGTGCCTGGATCGGCGCCGAACGGCTGGCGCTGGACCTGCCGGGCCTGGCCGGCCACGTGGCCAAGACGGGCGAGACGATCCTGCTGTCCGACGCATCCGGCGCGCCCGATGGCCGGCCCTCGACGTTCGACGCACCCACCGACGACAACACGCGCTCCGTGCTGGCGGTGCCGCTGCAGGAGCCGGCGGGCGACGTGGTTGGCGTCCTGCAGCTCATCAACGCGCGCGACGAGGACGGCGAGGTGATCCCGTTCGCGGCGGCGTTCGAGGGGCTCGTGCGCTCGCTCGCCGCGCAGGCGGCGGTGGCGATTCGCAACGCCACGCTCGAGGACCTCTCGTTCAAGGATCCGCTGACCGGTGCCTACAACCGGCGGTATTTCATGCTGCGCATCGAGGAGGAGGCCAAGCGGCACACGCGCTACGGCGAGCCCGTGTCCCTCGTGCTGATCGACGTCGACCATTTCAAGCCGGTCAACGATCGCCACGGCCACAGCACCGGCGACACCGTGCTCCGCGAAGTCACCCACGTGCTGATGGAGAACTCGCGCGACTTCTCGATCGTCACACGCTACGGCGGCGACGAGTTCGCCGTGCTGCTCGTCAACACGCCGAAGCCGGGCGCCCTGCGGTATGCCGAGAGGGTCCTCGGCATCGTCGCGCGTCACCAGTTCGTCCACGGCCACCTCACCGTGAGCATGGGCGTCGCCACGCTGCCAGACGATGTGCGCGCGGCCGACGAGCTGATTCCCGCGGCCGACCGCGCGCTCTACACCGCCAAGCAGGCCGGCCGCAACAACATCCAGAGCTGTTGAAGGTGGGGGGCCCCGAGATGGCCCCCCACGCCCCCCAACGTTCGGAGCGCCCCGGCCAAGCCGGGGCGCTCCTCTAAACGCGCCTCGGAAGAAGCCGGGGCGCCCCTCGACCCTGCGAGGTCAGGGCGAAGCCGGGGCGCCCGTCGATTCGCCCGTCGCCATCCTGCATATACTGGGGCTCGATGGAGCCGGACGTCGACTTCCCTGCGCTCGACCTGCCCGTCCGGCCGCCGTACGCGCCGATGGAGGCGCTCTCGGTGGACGCGCTGCCGCCCGGCGAGGAGTGGGCGTTCGAGCCGAAGTGGGATGGGTTCCGCTGCCTCGCCTTTCGTGAGGGTGAGCGCGTCGTGCTCCAGTCGAAGAGCGGACAGACGCTCACGCGCTACTTTCCCGAGCTCGTCGCCGCGCTGAGCGCGCTGCCGCTCCCGCGCGTCGTCTTCGACGGGGAGATCGTCGTCGCCCGCGACGGGCGGCTCGACTTCGACGCCCTCCTGCAGCGCATCCATCCGGCCGAGAGCCGTGTGCGGAAGCTCGCGCGCGAGACGCCGGTGATCTATCTCGTCTTCGACGCGCTCGTGGACGACGCCGGTCGTGACCTCACCGCGCTGCCGCTCACGGAGCGGCGCCGGCGGCTCGAGCAACTCTTCGCGCGCGTGCCGGCGGATGGGACGCTGCGGCTCTCACCCGTCACCGCCGACCGTGCGCTGGCGGGTCGCTGGCTCGCCGAGCTCGGCGCGGGCGGGCTCGACGGCGTTGTGGCCAAGCGCGCGGACGCGGCCTACGCGTCCGGGGAGCGGACGGCCATGCGCAAGGTCAAGCGCATGCGAACGGTCGACTGCGTGGTGGGCGGCTTCCGCTACGCGCAGACGGGCGGCGAGATCGGCTCGCTGCTCCTCGGGCTCTACGACGACGCCGGACTGCTGCACCACGTCGGCTTCAGCGCGAGCTTCACCGTGCCGGAGCGCCGCGCGCTCAAGCCCGTGCTGGAGCCGCTCATCGAGCCGCCGGGCTTCACCGGCGGCGCTCCCGGCGGTCCCAGTCGCTGGAGCGCTGGACGCAACACGGAGTGGAAGCCGCTGGCGCCGCGGCTCGTGTGCGAGGTCCGTTACGATCACTTCTCGGGCGGCCGCTTTCGTCACGGCACGAAGTTCCTGCGCTGGCGGCCCGACAAGGCGCCGCGCCTCTGCACGTTCGCGCAGGTCGAGGGCGGAAGCGATGACAGCCTCGCCCAGTTCTGGGGACGGAGAGCCGGGTGACCGAGCTCGAGATCCTCGAGCGCATCCAGCGCCGCGTGCTCTGGCTCTCCACGTGGATGGTGCACGAGGCCAATGCGCGCCCGAGCGTGGACGGCGCCAAGGTCGGTGGCCACCAGGCATCCTCCGCGTCGGTGGTGAGTCTCCTCACCGCCCTCTACTTCAAGGCGCTCCGGCCCGGCGACGTGGTCGCCACGAAGGCGCACGCGGCGCCGGCCTTCTACGCCATCCAGTTCCTGCGCGGGCGGCTCGATGGCGCGCGTCTGGCGACGCTGCGCGAATTTGGCGGCTTGCAGGCGTACCCGAGCCGGCGCAAGAACCCCGACGTCGTCGACCTCTCGACGGGCTCGATGGGACTCGGCGCGGTCATGACGACGTTCGGCGCTCTCGCGACACGCTACCTCGTCGATCATGGCGCGGCGCGCTCGCCCGAGCGCTTCGTGGTCATGGTCGGCGACGCCGAGCTCGACGAAGGCAACGTGTGGGAGGCGCTGGGCGAGGAGCCGCTCGCACAGCTGGGTGACGTGCTCTGGATCGTGGACGTGAACCGGCAGAGCCTCGATCGCGTGATCCCCGATGGGCGCACGCGCCAGCTCGCCGATCTCTTCCGCGCCCACGGCTGGCGCGTGCGCGAGCTGCGGTGGGGCGGCCGGCTCGAGGCCGCGTTTCGTCGCCCGGGCGGCGAGCGGCTGCGCCGCCGCCTCGAGGCGATGCCGGGCCGCGAGTATCAGCGGCTGCTACGGCTGCCGCCGGGCGCCGTGCGCAAGACGCTCGTCAGCACGCCGGACGGCGCGCTCGACGCCGACCTCGATCGCGCCCTCGCCGGTTTCCCGGACGACGCGCTCGCCTCGCTCGTGGCCGATGTCGGCGGCCACGATCTCGCGTCGATCCTCGAGGCACTCGACGAGGCCGAGCGCGAGCGGGGTCGGCCGGCAGTGATCCTGGCCCACACGATCAAGGGCTGGGGACTGCCCTCCGCGGCCGATCCGCTCAACCACACGATGGTCACGAGCCCGGCGCAGATCGCCGAGCTGCGCGCGGCATTCGGCATCGCGCCGGGCGAGGAATGGGCCGGGTTCGATCCCGCCGGCGCCGAGGCGGCGTACGTGCGCCGGCTGCCGCCGCTCTGGACGCCGCCGCCGCGTGCGGCCGCCCCCGCCGTGCCGCGCGCGCTCGACGAGACGTACGAGGGCGCGATGTCCACACAGGAGGCGTTCGGCCGCGTCCTCGGCGCGCTCGCGCGCCGCCCCGAGGGCGACGCGATCGTCACCGTCTCCGCCGACGTCGCGGTGACGACGCACCTCGCGGGCTGGATCAACCGCACGGGCGTGTACGGGCTGCACGCGCGGCCCGATCCGTTCGCCGACGCGCCGCAGGCCATGGCCTGGCGCGAGTCGCCGTCGGGCCGTCACATCGAGCTGGGCATCGCCGAGCACAACCTCTTTCTTCTCCTCGGGGCGCTCGGCCTCACCGCGGAGGTGTCGGGCACGACGCTGCTGCCGATCGGCACGCTCTACGACCCGTTCGTGCCGCGGGGCCTCGACGCGCTCTATCACGCGCTCTACGCCGGTGGCCGGTTCGTCGTGGCCGCCACGCCGTCCGGCGTCACGCTGTCGCCCGAGGGCGGCGCTCACCAGTCGGTGATCACGCCCTCGATCGGCGTGGCGCTGCCCGCCATCGCCTACTTCGAGCCGTCGTTCGCGCGCGAGGTGGAGTGGATCCTCCTCGACGGCCTCGCGGCCATCGCGGCGCGCGAGGGGGAGAGCCTCTATCTGAGATTGTCGACGCGCGCGGTCGACCAGGCCCTCGCGCCGCCGCCGTCGGACGACTACCGGCAGGCCGTACTCCGCGGCGCGTATCGGCTGCGCGACGCCCGCGAGGCGCCGGCCTATGCCGCTGATCGCGCCGTGCACGTCTTCGCCGCGGGCGTGATGGTCACGGAGGCGCTGGCGGCGGCGCGCTTGCTCGCGGCGCAGGCTGTCTTCGCCAACGTGTTCGTCGTGACCAGTCCGGATCGCCTCTATCGCGGCCTCCGCGCGCCGCGCCCGTGGCTGGAGACGCTCGTCACCGCCGACGAGGAGGACGTGCCGGTGGTCTCCGTCCTCGACGGCCATTCGCATGCGCTCGGCTTTCTCGGTTCCGCGCTCGGCGTTCCGCAGCAGGCGCTCGGCGTCGAGGACTTCGGTCAATCCGGCGCCCGCGCCGATCTCTATCGCCACTACGGCATCGACGCCGCGGCCATCGTGGCCGCGGCCCGCACGCTGCTCGCCCTATGAGTGGGCGGCATTCCGCTTGCTTCGTGTCGGGGACGAGTTCGACAAACGTTCCTCCGCGGTGGCGCGGCCGTCGGCAATCCAACAGGGCGGTCGGCGCGCCGCCGCCGGCCGGGGGGCGACGACGAAGGCCGTGGTGACTTTCGCGCGATCGCCGCTCGGCGCGTGCCTGCTCGACCTGGTCGAGCGGCGCGCCGCTGCCCAGCGCATGTGGCTGCGGGAAACCGCCGCCGCCTCCGACGCCCGCACGCTGGAGACCGCATTCGCGGAGACGAGCCGCCGTGTCGGCGCCGCCCCGCTCGCGCTGGCCGACGCCGAGCGCGCGGCGCTCTCGGCGCTCGGCGTCGACTGGTCGCTCGACGCGTGGGGCCTCGACGACGCCGCCCGCGCGGTCTGGCTCCTGCTCGTCGCGGAGCGCGCGGCCGCCGACCTGGAGGAACTGATCGAGCGCCGGCGCCGCCAGGGCGACGCGCGGCAGCGCGCGGCGCTCATGCGCGTGCTGCCGCTGCTGCCCGACGCTCGGCAATGGCTGGCCGTGGCGCTCGAGGCGCGGCGCGGCGACGTGCGTGCCGTGCTCGAGGCGCTCGTCTGCGACAACCCGTATCCGGCCGTCCACTTCCACGAGGTGCACTTCGACGACCTCGTGCTGGCCGCGCTCGACGCCGACCTGCCGCTGGCGCGCATGATCGGACTCGGCGCGCGCGTGACGGAGCGGCTCGCGACGGCGGCGGCGCGCGTGGCCGCCAGCCGGCGCGCCTCGGGACGCCGCCCACCCCAAGACCTGTGGCGTCTGGGCTGGAGCGTGGCGTGAGCCGCGTGCCCGCCACCGGCTCCGCGGCGGACTTCCTGCCGGCGCGCCGCACGCTGCCGGCGCTGCGCGCGGCGGCTGCGTCTTGCCGTGGCTGCCCGCTGTGGGCGCGCGGCACGCAGACGGTGTTCGGCGAGGGCCCGCGCCGCGCGCGCGTGATGCTGGTCGGCGAGCAGCCCGGCCACGAGGAGGACCTCGCCGGCAAGCCGTTCGTCGGCCCCGCCGGCCGCGTGCTCGACCGTGCCCTCGAGGCGGCCGGCATCGCACGCACGGACGTCTACCTCACCAACGTCGTGAAGCACTTCAAGTGGGTGCCCAAGGGCAAGCGCCGCATCCACGCCAAGCCCAACCAGATGGAGATCTCGGCGTGCCTGCCGTGGCTCGAGGCGGAGCTCGACGTCATCAAGCCGGTGGTGCTCGTGTGCCTCGGCGCCACCGCCGCGCAAGCATTGCTGGGTCCGAAGTTCCGCGTGACGAAACAGCGCGGCGAGTGGGTGCAGGCGCGCTGGGCGCCGTACGTGACCGCCACCGTGCATCCCTCGGCGATCCTGCGCGCGCCCGACGACGCCGCGCGCCACGCCGAGATGGAGCGCTTCGTCGCCGACCTCAAGCGCATCCCACCCATCCTCGCCGCGCGCGCCGCCTGACGGCGGGCGGTATACTCTGGCCGAGCCATGGCCACGCTGACCGCTGCTCGCAAGCCCGGCCTGCGCCGCGAGTTGGAGACGATCGTCGGCGCCGGCGGCGTGCTCTCCGATCCCGAGGAGCTGCTCGTCTACGAGTCGGACGGGCTCACGCTCTTCCGCGCCCTCGCCGACTTCGTGGTCTTCCCGACCTCCGCCGAGCAGGTGGCCGCCGTGGTGCGACTGGCCAACCGCGAGAGCATTCCCTTCGTCGCGCGCGGCGCCGGCACCGGCCTGTCGGGCGGGTGTCTGCCCGCCGAGGGCGGCCTGGTGATCTCGATGATGCGGATGAATCGCGTTCTCGAGGTGGATTACGACAACCAGATCGCCGTGGTCGAGCCCGGCCTCGTGAACCTGCACCTCTCGTGGGCGGTGGGGCCGCGCGGCTTCTATTTCGCGCCCGATCCGTCGAGCCAGCAGGCGTGCACCATCGGCGGCAACATCGCGAACAACTCCGGCGGTCCCCACACGCTCAAGTACGGGGTGACCGTCAATCACGTGCTCGGCCTCGAGGTCGTCCTGCCGGACGGCGAGATCGTCTGGCTCGGCGGCAGGACGCGCGATGCGCTCGGCTACGATCTCGCCGGCGTGTTCGTCGGCTCCGAGGGGACGTTCGGAATCGCGACCAAGATCGTCGTCCGCATCCTCAAGAAGCCGCAGGCGGTGAAGACGGTGCTCGCGGTCTTCGATCGCATCGAGCAGGCGTCGGCGGCGGTGTCCGCCATCATCGCGGCCGGTCTCGTGCCGGCGGCGGTGGAGATGATCGACCAGCTCACCATCCAGGCCGTCGAGGACGCGTTCGGATGCGGCTACCCGCGCGACGCGGCCGCCGCGCTGCTGATCGAGCTGGACGGGCTCGCGGTGGGCATGCCCGCGCAGGCGGACCGGATCGTCGCCGCCTGCCGCGAGGCGGGCGCGCGCGAGGTGCGCGCGGCCGCCGACGAGGCCGAGCGCCAGCTGCTCTGGAAAGGCCGCAAGTCGGCCTTCGGCGCCTACGGCCGCGTCTCGCCCGCCTACATGGTGATGGACGGCGTCATCCCGCGCACCAAGCTGCCGTACGTGCTCTCGCGCGTGAACGAGATCGTGGCCGCGCACGGCCTCCGCGTCGGCAACGTGTTCCACGCGGGCGACGGCAACCTGCACCCGAACATCCTCTACGACCCGCGCAAGCCCGGTGAGGAGGCGCGCGTCGTCGCCGCCGGCGCCGAGATCATGAAGGTGTGCGCGGAGGTCGGCGGCTCGATCTCGGGCGAGCACGGCATCGGCCTCGAGAAGGCCGACTTCATGCCGTTCATCTTCTCGGCGGCCGACCTCGCGCTGATGCAGCGCCTCAAGGCTGCGTTCAATCCCCGTGGCCTCTGCAATCCCGGCAAGGTGTTCCCCACCCGCAAGTCGTGCGTCGAGACGGGGCCCGTGGCGTACCGCCCCCACGCCATCGAGAGTCAGGGCCTGGCGCAGCGCTTCTAGCGCCGGGCGCATCGTGCCGCTGCTCGACAAGCTCCGCGCCATCGTCGGTCCCGCCCACGTGCTCGCCGGGGTCGAGCTCTCGCCGTTCGTGCTCGAGGGGCGCACGCCGGAGGCCGCCGTGCTTCCCGGCAGCGTGGACGAGGTTGCGGCGGTGATCGTGCAGGCGGCGGCGGCGGGCGTGCCCGTCGTGCCGTGGGGCGGCGGCACCGCCATCGGCGTCGGCGTGCCTGCCGCGCGCGCCGGGCTGGTCCTCCTGCTCACGCGGCTCAACGCGCTGGTGGGGCACGAGCCCGGCGACCTCACCGCGACCGCGCAGGCCGGCATCACCCTCGCCGCGCTCCAGGCCGCGCTCCGCGCCCGCGGCCAGTGGCTCTCGCTCGATCCGCCGGACGCCGCGCGCGCGACGCTCGGCGGCGTTCTCGCGGCCAACGCCGCGGGCCCGCGCCGGCATCTGTATGGCACCGCGCGCGACGTGCTCATCGGTGTCACCGTGGTCACCGCCGATGGCGCCGTCGTGCGCGGCGGCGGCAAGGTCGTGAAGAACGTCGCGGGCTACGACCTGCCGAAGCTGTTCGTCGGCTCCTTCGGCACGCTCGGCGTGATCGTGGAGGCCACCGTGAAGCTGCGTCCGGTGCCCGACGAGGAGCGCCTGGTGGCCACGCGCTTCGAGCGGCTCACGGACGCGGGCGCCGTCGTACGCGCGCTGCTCGCGAGCGATCTCATCCCGAACGCCGTGGATCTGCTCGATGCGACGTCGACGGCCGCCCTGGGCTTGCCGCCGGCGGCCGCGACGCTCGCCGTCGGCTTCGACGGCCTCGGCGACCAGGTGGACTGGCAGGTCGCGGAGCTGGCGAGCCTGGTCGCGCCGTGCGGCGGCGCCAAGCCCGTGGCGCTGCCGCCCCCGACGTGGGAGCGGCTGGCGTCGGCGGCGCGCGACGCCTTCGAGGCGCCGGCCGCGATGATGACGCTGAGCGTGCTCCCCGCCGTCGTCGCCGACACGATGGAGCAGGGGGAGGAGGCCGCGCGGCAGCGCGGCCTTGCCAGCGCGTGGTGCGCGCACGCCGGCGTCGGCCACCTCACCGCGACCCTGCGCGCGGAAGGGGCGCGGCAGGATCCGGCGCCCGTCGCCGCCGTCCTCGAGGTCTGGCGCGCTGCTGCGCGCGCCGGTGGCGGCCATGCCTCGGTGACGTGGGCGCCGCTGCCCGTGAAGTCTGCGCTGCGTGTCTGGGACGACGCCGGCGCGGCCGGCCGTCTCATGCAGCGCATCAAGGCGCAGCTCGATCCGAGCAATGTGCTCAACCCCGGCCGCTTCGTGGGCGGGATCTGACCGTATGGCGCACGCGACCTCCGAGACTCCGGCGCCGCTCACGCTGCACGGCCTCAGCGTGGAGGGCGTGAACCAGTGCGTCCACTGCGGGCTCTGTCTGGCGTCGTGTCCGACGTTCGCGGAGCTCGGCACGGAGATGGACTCGCCGCGCGGCCGCATCTTCCTGATCAAGTCGCTCGCGGAGGGGCGGATCGGCTTGTCCGACTCGACCGTGCAGCACCTCTCGCTCTGCCTCGACTGCCGCGCGTGCGAGACCGTGTGCCCGGCCGGCGTGCCGTACGGCCGCCTGATCGAGGCCGCGAAGGCGGAGATCGAGCAACAGCGCCCCGGCGGTCCGCTGCGCCGCGCGTTCCGCTGGGTGAACTTCGACCTCCTCCTGCGTCATCCGCGCATGCTGCGGCTGGCCGGCGCCGGCCTGCGGCTCTATCAGGCCAGCGGGCTGCAGACGTTCGTTCGCAAGAGCGGCCTCGTCCGCGTGCTGCCGGGCACGCTGCCGGCGTGGGAGTCGCTGCTGCCACCGTTGCCCGCCGCCGCCGAGCGCGCGCCGCTGGCGGGATTCACGCCGGCCGAGGGGGCGCGCCGCGGGCGCGTGGCGATGCTCACCGGCTGCGTGCAATCGGTGGTCTTCGGCGCACACAACCGCGCAACCGCGCGGGTGCTCGCGAAGAACGGCTGGGACGTGAGCGCCCCGGCCGGGCAAGGGTGCTGCGGCGCGCTCAACGCGCACGGCGGCGACCACCGGCGCGCCGTGGAGATGGCGCGGCAGACGATCGAGGCCTTCGAGGGCGAGCGCGTCGAGGCGGTCATCGTGAACACGTCGGGCTGCGGCGCGCACATGAAAGGGTACGGCGCGCTCCTCGCCGACGATCCGGCGTGGGCCGAGCGCGCGCGGCGCTTTGCGGCCGGCGTGCGCGACGTGGCCGAGTTCCTCGCGACGGCACCGCTGCGCGGGCCGCTGGCGCCGGTGCCGCTGACGGTCACCTACCACGATCCGTGTCACGTCGTGCACGGCCAGAAGATCCGCAGCGCGCCGCGCGCGCTGCTGGCCCAGATCCCCGGGCTGCGCGTCGTCGACCTGCCGGAATCGGACTGGTGCTGCGGTTCCGCCGGCATCTACAACCTCACGCAGCCGGAGATGGCGGGCCGGCTGCTACGGCGCAAGGTGCGTCACGTGCTCGGCACCGGGGCGGCGGCGGTCGTCACCGCCAATCCCGGCTGCATCCTCCAGATTCAGCAGGGGCTGCGCGCCGCCGGCTCGCCGGTGGGCGTGCTGCACATCGTCGAGATCCTCGACCGGTCTTATGGACATGAATCCGCCGGACATGAATCCGCGTAGAGTTCGCCTGTTGAAGTGTGCCGTCGGAGCGCCTTCGCAGGGCGATCCACGCAGACTCGCCTCGCCTGCGGCTGCGGCTCGCACCACGGCTCGACGGTCCGGCGAACGCCACCCGGAATCGGGATCTTGAGTAGTCGCGACGCCACCCCGCGGGAGCACAAGGCCACGGCGCCGAAGAGTGTCGGCTGCTTCGTGCTGACCGTCTCGGACACCAAGAATCCGGAGACCGACACGAGCGGCGCCGTCATTCGGGAGCTCCTCACCGCGGCCGGCCACCGGGTGGCGGGCTCGGCCATCGTGCGCGACGAGCCGGCGGAGGTTGCCCGCCTCGTGCGGGACGCGTGCGCGCGCGACGACGTGCAGACCGTGATTCTCACCGGCGGCACCGGTATCACCTCCCGTGACTCCACGTACGAGGCGGTGGAGGCGCTGCTCGACAAGCGCCTGCCCGGTTTCGGGGAGCTGTTCCGCATGCTCTCCTTCCAGGAAATCGGGGCGGCCGCCATGCTCAGCCGCGCGCAGATGGGCATCCACGCGCGGCGTATCGTCGTCTCCCTCCCCGGCTCGCCCAATGCCTGCCGGCTGGCGCTCGACAAGCTCTTGATTCCAGAGCTCGGGCACCTGCTGCGCGAGGCGAGCCGCTAGGCGCGCTATACTGCTGAGACGCGACACAAGGAGGTTGGTGTTTATGGTCGTACGCGTCCGCGCGGTGCTCGCTTTGCTCGCGCTCGTCACGTTGCCGCTGGGCTGCGCGCGTCCGACGAGCGCCGACCAGGCGAAGCTCTGGCAGGAGGCGCCGGCGTCGGCGGCCGCACCGGAGCTCACGCGCTTCAACGACCTGCTCGCCGACCTCGCCGACCGGCTGAGGCCGGCGCTCGTCCACGTGCGCGTGCGCCGCGCCGGCGCATCGCCGAAGGACGACGACTCACCCGCCGAGCCGCGCCGTTCCACCGGCTCCGGCTTCATCATCGAGTCCAGCGGCCTCATCGTCACCAACGCGCACGTCGTCGAGCAGGCCGAGTGGATCCAGGTGCGTCTGGCCGACGGCCGCCGTTTCAACGGGCGCACGGTCGGGCTCGACAGCCGCGTGGACCTCGCCCTCGTCCGCATCGACGCGAGCGGGCTGCCCGTGCTGCCTCTCGGCGACTCCAACCGCATGCGCGTGGGCGAGTTCGTGCTGGCGCTCGGCCACCCGTTCGGCCTCGAGCAGTCGGTCTCGTTCGGCATCGTGAGCCGCAAGGGGGCCCCGCTCACGGTGGCCGCGCCGGGGTTCGACTTCATCCAGACCGACGCCGCGATCAATCCCGGCAACTCGGGCGGGCCCCTCGTCAACATGGCGGGGCAGGTGATCGGCGTCAACAGCATGGCCGCGCGCAACGGCTCGATCGGCTTCGCGATCCCCTCGAATCTCGTGAAGCTCCTCGTGCCGCAGCTCGCCTCCAAGGGCAAGGTCGAGTGGGGCTGGCTGGGCGTGTCGATCGCCGAGGTCACCGACGAGGACGTGCCGCGGCTCAAGCTGCGCGAGGCGCGCGGCGTGCTCGTGCGCGGGGTGATGCCGGGCGAGCCGGCCGCGGTGGGCGGCGTCAAGGCCGACGATGTGCTCGTGGCCGTGGACGGCACGCCTCTCGAGAGCCCGCGGGACCTGCAGCGCGTCGTGTCCTCGACGCCGGTCGGCAAGCGCGTGCGGGTGGTGCTGCTGCGCGAGGGCCGCGAGACCGAGGTCGAGGTGACGATCGGCCTCTACAAGGAGCGCGAGGTCTCGCGCGAGCGGGAGGCGCCTGCGAACCCGAAGGACACGCCGAAAGACTCTCCGAAAGGCGAGTGAGTCAGGCGCGGGCGCGCGGCGCCGCCAGCGCGGCGAGCGTCGCGCGGGCCCACGCCGCGGCGAGCGCCGGCGGCGGCGCGTACGTGACGGCGCCGGTAATTCGCATCCCGCTCTCCCATGCCGCCGCCGTGTCCTCGAGGACGTCTTCGACGCCGAGCAGGAAGTAGCCCAGCCCCAGCCCCTCGTCGCCCGCCACGTCGAGCGGACCGTCCACGGCGCGCGTCTTCACGTACACGACGGTACCGGGCTCCAGGATCATGAGGGTGCCCGCCTGGCGCTCGGCCAGATTGCGCGCGCTCGCGCTGCGGGCCTGGATCACGAGCCCGAGCGTGCCGGAGTCGTACGCCCGGAGCTCCAGGTAGCTCACGAGCATCGCGTGGGGCCGCCCCTCGCGGTCCACCGTCACGAACGGCAGCGCGACCCCGAGTCGTGCCGGGAGGTCGCGCTGCGAGAGGCGTTCGACGAGCGCCGCCGGGAGCCGGGGACCGAGCGAGCGAGCCATGTCCGGCAGGGTAGCACCGTCGGCGACGCGACACTTTCGACGCCGCGCGCCGCCAGACCGGCACGCCCGGCGCCGACACCGCCGCCAACCCTGCGAAATCTTACGTGGCCGCGTGTGGTCCTCGCCTTGCACCGAAGGCGCGATGCGGTCCGCATCGGACCGGGCTCGATGGCTGGAGGGCGGCCTGATGGAACGTCTGCAGTGGTGGTTGCT
>Ga0137415_10003831_pt1 | contig 14916 bp, 16 predicted proteins | sample CZODoug3_1_1_16f_FD_183082 | JGI IMG/M metagenome (GOLD analysis project Ga0137415, IMG submission 183082) | Vadose zone soil fungal communities from Angelo Coast Range Reserve, California, USA - CZODoug3_1_1_16fungal (Hybrid Assembly) | ecosystem: Environmental > Terrestrial > Soil > Vadose... | reverse complement strand
CAAGAAGAACTCGCCGAACGACTCGGCGCCCGACAAGGCGACATCTCCCGGATCGAGAACCGCAGCGACCTCCTCCTCTCCACCCTGCTCAACTACCTCACCGCAACCGGCGCCGACCACGCCCGCATCGTCGTCACCGTCCACGGCCAAGAATTCGACCTCGACCTCGCCAGCCTCGGACGGAAGAAGACCGAGCTCACTCCCTGAACACGTCGAGCCCGCCGCATCCTGCGCATCCCACATAGCGCAGCAGAGCCAACCTGAGAACTAAGCGCCCCGCTATCCGTCGTTCTGCGCGGCCGGGAGGGTCCTGCATCGCGCACAAAATGAATCGGTCTGCGCGACCCGAGAACTATCCCGCGTTGGGCATATGGATCCGTTCCACGTGCCCGACTCGTCTACGGCGTGGTCGGTGGCGTTGTCTGAGTTCGCGCCTCGATGGCCTTCAGCGTGTTCGCGAATGCCTTGACGATCACACGCTTCCCGCCGAGTTGCAGCAGCGCGCCGAGTGCCCGGCCTTTGAAATTCTTTCCCTCGCGAACGACGACGACGTCGACTTTTGTCGTCCCGTCTGGCTGCGGAGCCAGCGCGTAAGTATGCCCCGACCTGCCACCCCACGTATTCGAGTCGGTTGTGGTGAGGGTGATGTGGTTGGGATCGGACCAGTCGTAATGAAGGCGCTCCCAGATGCCCGCCGAGCCCTCGGTGACATCGGCGTCCGTAGGGCCGAGCGAATGCACCTTGAGGTACCCATCCTTGCTGTTCGCGAAGAGCTTTGCTCGACCGGGACCGAAGTCGGTCAAGCCCGCGCGGAACTGCTCGGGTGTGGCGGTTGTCTTCAGCGTGAAGTGCATCGTCGGCATAACGCGCTCCTCTGGCCAGGCCGTGCTACCTACGATCAGCATGCACGGCATTGCAAGATGCGGTCGACTGAGGAAGCGCGGGATCAGGCCGATCTCGTCCTCAAACGACCTGCCCGAGACCGCTCGCGAATACGTTGGCGGTGTCGAAGAAATTGATGCCCACATCAAACACCGCTTCGGTGCAGGCTCGCGTCTGCTCGGCTGACACGCCCCCGGCGGGGGTAAGCCAGGAGCCGAGGGAGAGCTCGGACACCCCCAGATCCGAGCATCCAAGCTTGCGATAGCGCCTGACAGTGGTCCTCCGTGGTTGTCGTGATCAGCCGCAATTGTCGGCGGGGCAGGGCTGTGCCCGCTTCCGCCGGTGCACAGGGAGACTGGCCAGGGTTTGGCTCGGTGGATGGGCCCGGGCCAGCCCGGCGGAGGGGCTAGCGCGGCCCGGCGGGATCCGGGCCAGCGGGCAGCACGCGATCGAGCTGGCTGCGGGAGCTGATGCCGAGCTTGGTGAATACGTGGCTGAGATGGAACTGCGCGGTGCGCGGGCTGATGAACATCCGGGCGCCGATCTCCGGGTTGGACAGCCCATCGCGGGCCAACCGCGCCTGGGCCGCCTCTCGTACGCCGCCGGGCCGGCCCAGATCACCGGCGAACATCGCGGCCCAGAGCGCCCCAAGTCCGGCTGGCTGTGTCGGCCAGCCTGTAGCCGGCGTGGCCTGCTTCGATCCGGCGTAGGTGCGGCAGCGCGCCTCGGCGCCGATACTGCGACGCGGCGCGTTGATGGCGTGCAATCCCGGATGGGCCTAGCCCGATGGCGCGATTAGCCCTCGCCCGAGGCGTCTCCGTCACGGCGTCGGGCGGCTAGTGTCTTTCCTGCCAGCTGTGTCGCTCCCAGCAGCATCGTCGTCGAAGCAACGACGAGCACGCCGCCGAGCAGAGCCAGCAGAGCCCGGGAATGGAGCACAGTAGCGTCGATCAGGATCGACATTCCGACAGCCCAGTTCATTGCGAACACGGACACGAGGACCCAGAACTGCCAGGAGCGAAGGGGGTCACCAACCACTCTGCGGATCATCATCCGACCGCCCCTCCTCGTGGCGGGCGCACAGACCCCGGCCGTCTGAAATTCTCCCCTCGTGAGCCCTCCAGGTCTACGGCTGCCTTGACGCGGTAGACGTGCGCATCGACTTAGAACGCGTGTTCGACTAACGTTGGCACCTGGAACCTGGGCTTCCGGCACTGCCGGTGCCGTGGTGCGCTGAGCTTCAGTTTTATACGCAACCCGCAACCGAAGGTCGGGCATTACATGTTCCGGTGTCATACGTGCGGTGCCATCGCATTCGATACGAGGTGCGAGCCGTCGCCAGCACAATGAGCGACTTCCTGACCAGCGAGGGTCTCGGCGCGTACAGGTAGCCGATCCAGGTGATTTCACGGGTGCGTGTGGTCAGGATCGCTCGTAGCGTTCCGGCGGTACATAGGCAGGGAAGGCCGGTGCTTGCCATGACCACGACGGGGAGATCTGCATGCAATTCAGTCGAATTACCTGGGGTGCGTTAGCGGGCACTGCGCTTGCGCTCGCACTGACGACGACGACCGCCGGCGCCACGCCTGCACCGAGCGGCACCGCCGCGGCAATCGCGCCTGCGTCGGCGTCTGGACATAGCTCCGGCGCCGCGGGCCCGATCCGCGACGGTCACCCGCCGGCACCGTCGGCCCAGGCCAAGGTCACCCAGCCAGAGGTACATCCGGCCAGCAACCCGGCGGCGACCTACCGGCAGTTCATCGGCTACACCACGCCGTTCAGCGTGCCGGCGGGCGGGAACTGGTGGGCCGAGGTCTACTGTCCGGACGGCATGCTGGCCACCGGCGGCGGGGAGTCGAACACCAACCTGGGCGGATTCACGCTGCACGGTACCTACGCTCTCGCCAACGGCTCGGGGTGGCATGTCGATGTCACCAACGGCTCCGCTTCGACCGCCGGCCTGACCGTCTATACCGTCTGCTTCAGCGGCCTATCCGTCTACAAGCAGATCACCCAGACCGCCGTTCGCCACTATTCCAGCGAGTCCCGGGCGGAAGTCAACTGCCCGGTCGGCGACGCCATGGGCAGCGGCGGCTGGGCCGGCTCGTACGACCAGTTCATCAGCTTCCAGGAGACGACCGGCGGCGCGGCCTGGGTCGGCTTCGGGCACAAGGCGCCAGGCGGTGCCCAGCCAACAGCCCAAGCGATCTGCGCCGGCGGGATCAACAACATCCACCGGGCCGGCTATGGCACGGGGCCCGTCGGCCCCGGACAGGACGGATGGGTGCACGCCACGTGCCCGGCCGGAACGTGGGTGGTCAGCGGCGGCGGCGGGGTGATGGACGGGATCACGACCCTCAGGGTCACTGACACCTACCCCACGTACCCGGGGCAGGACTGGTACGTGTACGTGCACAACGACACGAACACGGCCGACCAGCCCGAGGTCTGGCAAGTCTGCGGCAACTGACACCCCCGATGTTTCTCGCGGCGCGATCCGCAGCATGAGCGTCGGGCGGTTCCTCGGACCACGCTCCGAGGAACCGTCCGATCCCAGCGGCACTAGGACTTCACCGCGCCGGCGGCGAGGCCGGCCACGAACCAGCGCTGGAAGACGACGTAGAGGATCACCATGGGAAGCGCGCTGATCGTCATTGCGGCGGTGAGCACTGGCCAGTTCGTGGCGTACTGGCCGATGAGTTGGGTGGCGGCCGGCTGCAGCGGCCGCTGATTGGGATCAGACAGTAGTGCGCTCGCGAACAGGAGCTCGTTCCAGACGTTGACGAGTTGCAGGATGGCGATGGTGCCAATGCCGGGCAGCGCCAACGGCAGCATGATCCGCAGAAATACTTGCAGTTCGTTGGCGCCGTCGATGCGCGCGGCCTCTGAGAGCTCCGCCGGCAGGGCTTCGAAGAACGTCCTCATCAGGAAGATCGACAGCGGGATGCCGCCCGCAACGTAGAGCAGAACCAGTCCGAATCTGCTTCCGAGCAGGCCCAGCTGTTTCATCTCGAGATACACCGGGATCAGGGTGGCGACGCCGGGAAGGAACAGGGCGCTGACGATCACCGCGAACAGCAGCTGGCGGCCGGTGAAGCGGAGGCGACCGAACGCATAGCCGGCCAGCGTGGCGCACATGACGATCAGGACGACCGAACTGCCGGTGATGATGACGCTGTTGATCACATTGCGCCAGATCTGCACCGTGTTCCAGGCGTAGGAGTAGGCCTTGAAGGTGAGGTGGGTCGGTATCAGCGATCCGGTGAGCGCGCCCTGTAGCGGCCGGAGCGAGGTCAACACCATGTAGGCGATCGGGACCAGGGCGACGACACTGCAGCCGATCAGTACCGCGTGCCACAGCAACCGTCGAACCAGCGCACGTCCTGAGAGCCGACGGCCGACCCTGGGAACCCGAGCCGCGGGGCGCGCGGCAGCTTGGAGGGGTGTGGTCGGACCGACGCTCAGGGTCACGGCTCGCTCCGGCGCAGGCGGTAGAGCACGATCGTGATGACCGCGGTGAGCAGGAAGACGACGGCGCTGAGAGCCGATCCGTACCCCAGGCTCGAGACGCCACCGCCGGTGGATCCGAAGGTGAGCTGGTAGGTGTAGGTGCTGAACGACTCGGACGCGTGCAGCGGACCGCCGTTGGTCATGACGTAGTTCAGATCGAATACCTTGAGCCCGCTGATGACATTGAGCATGACGACCAGATCGATCACGGGCCGGATGCTGGGAATGGTCACGCTCCAGGCTTCCCGCAGTGCGCTGGCGCCGTCGATGCGGGCGGCGTCGGAGATCGTGGGATCCAGTCCGGACAGCCGGGCATGGAAGATCAGCACGAACAGCCCGGTCGACTGCCACAGCGAGACCACGATGATCGCCGGCAGAACCGTCGACGTGTCGCCCAGCCATGGGTGTTGCAGCGACCCGAGGCCGATGTCGGCGAGGATCCGGTTGACGGGGCCGAACGTCGGCGCGAAGCCCAGGCGCCACAGCAGTCCCGTGACGGCCAGCGAGATGGTCGCGGGGACGAACAGGATCGTGCGGTAGATGATCGCGCTTCGCCGGGGCCCGGCATGGATGAGCAGGGCGAGCGCGAGCGGCACCACCGTCTGCAGCACGGTCGTCACGAGCGTGTAGATCGCGGTGACCCGCGCGGCCTTGAGGAAGACCGGGTCGTGGAGCAGCAGCCAGTAGTTCCGCAGCCCGACCGACACGCTGTCGCCGAAGCCGACGGTGGATGTCGTGGACAGCGTGAACGTTCGCACGAGCGGGTAGGCGATGAACACTCCGAACGCGATCAGCGCCGGCACGATGAACACCAGGCCGGTCGGCGTGGCTCCCCCGACGCGCCGCCACGCTGCTGGCCGTCCGGCGGGACGCACCGTCCTGATCGTTGTCACCTCGGGTCCTCCCACCCCGGCATCAGCGGCGTCGGGCTTGCACGACGGCATCCTCGATCGCCGCCGCTGCCGCCTGCGGCGATGCGTTGCCCTGGATGATGGAGGTGATGCCGTCAGTGAGGGCGGTGCCGGTACCGACGCCGAAGAAGATGTGCGAGCAGCCGTCGCCGTCGGTGAGCCATTGCGCCATCTGTTTGATGTCGGGCGAGTCGACGGCGGCGATGGACGCCTTGACCGCGGGCATCCCGTTGGTCTGGTTCATCAGCGTCGCGTACCGGGTCGGTTCATAGAGGTACTTCAGCCATGTCACTGCCGCGTCGATGTTCTTGGACCGCGAGCTGATCGAGAACGCCGTGCCGGCTTGATTGGCCGTCCAGTGCCGCTGGCCGGACGCCCACGCGGGAGTCTTGGCGATGGCGTACTCGCTCAGGAACTGCTTGCTCGCCGAAGACCGCAAGACGGTGACGTAGAAGGAACCGGTAAACAGCATCGCGGCCTTGCCGCTGGTAAATGCCGCCCGGCCGGTATCCTCGTCGACCGCCAGGAGACCGGGGTCGAACACCTTCGCGTCAACGAGATCCTTCACCTTGGTCAACGCGTCGATCACCGGCTGGGACTTCCAGGTCACTCCGGACTTGGTGTGCGCGTCGAGATCGAGCGCTACCTGGGGGTCATCTGCGGCCTGCGTGATCAGCGGCATGAAGAAGTCGCACAGGTTGTTGCCCGGGGTGCCGGTCATCGCAAGCGGCGTCGCGCCGGTCTTCGAGCGGATCACCGGAGCCATCCGGATCAGCTCGTCCCAGGTCTGCGGCGGCGAGACGCCGGCCCGAGCCAGCAAGGTCTTGTTGTAGAAGATCCCGAACGACTGAGCCTCCCAACCGATCGAGTACTGCTTGTCGCCGACCTGGCTCTGCATGTTGATCGACGGGAACATGCCGTCGAGAAAGCCCTGACCCATCGCCTGCTTTATGTCCACGATCCGGTTGGCGGCGCCCAGCTGCAGCGTCAGGTTGGCTCCGAGGAAGATGTCGGGCTCGTTCTTCGCGGTCAACGCCGCCTGCAGCGCGGGCTGGTAGCTGTTGAACACGATGGAACGCCGGGCGATCTTCGCGCCGCTGTTGGCCGCTTCGTAGGACTTGATGGTGGGGGCGAGGTCGAACTCCGTGGTCCAGTCCCACATCTGAACGGTGTCGCTCGCCGCGCCACTCTTCTTGGAACTGCTGCACGCGGCCAACAGCGGGCCCAACGCCACGGTGCCGACGCCAAGCCCGGCGACCTGAAGGACCCGCCGACGGCTCACGTCGGATGCTGCGAGGCGCGGACCGGCGGATTCCGAACCTTGATCTGAGATCATCATGGAGCCCTTCCGTTGGTGATGATGGGTGGAAGACCGTGACCTGAGCCGGATTCCGCCCAGGGTTCCCGCAGCACCGTCACGGTGGCGCCGGTGCGCGCCGACTCCTCGATCGCCAGGCCGAGCAGGTGATCCTGCAGGCCCTCGGCGAGCGGGTACGGCGCCGTGGCTTCGCCGCGCACCCAGCCCGCCATCTGCTCGACGAGGGCCGCCGCGGCGATGTCCTCGTCGGACAGCCGCGCGCCCTGGTACTCGTTGCGATACACCGCAGCGCCGTCGAAGCTGATGGTGTCCAGGTCGAAGCCCTCCAGGTTCAGATCGATGCCGGTCTGCCTCCGAACGATCTGCGACAGCACCGGCGTCCGCGGATCCTGCAGACGAATGACTCGGTCGTCGACCATCTCCCCGTGCGTGCCGCGCACGAGCAGGCGGCGCTGACGCAGCGGGTTGAACCACTGGTTCTCGGTGAAGTCGTAGAGCCCCATGCGGGCAGCGCCGAAGTCGAGGGTGGCGATCGTGGTCGGTTTGTCGACCGTCGAGCTGTCGCCCGTCCAACCGTCGAAGTCGTGCGGATCGACGATCGGCGAGATGAAGTCGTGGGCGCTGACCCGTGTCTCGTCACACCCCACGCCGAGCAGGAAGCGCATGATCGACACGGCGTGGTAGAGGTGGTTGGAGCTGACGTGGACGCTCGTCGGCCGGCCGATCAGGCCACGCTTGATGATTTCCGCGCGCGCTGCGTGCGACGGCATGTACTTGCTCTGGTCGGCCACCTGGACGAGGTTTGACGCACCGACCTCGGCCCAGAGATACCGCATGGCCTGCAGGTCAGGGGCGGGCGGGGTCTCCTCGAGGACGGGGACGCCGAGCCCCGCGATTCGACTGGTCAGCTCCGGAGCGGCCGGCCAGGGCACCGCGACGATCACGAACTCCGGTGGGTGCTCGCCGAGCAGTTCGTCGACGGTCGCGACGGTACGTACTCCCCACGCGCTGCTGACGGCGGCGCGGGTCTCGGCGCTACGCGCATGCACTGCGGTGACCTGGTAACGCTCGGGCATGTCCCGCATCAGCCGCAGGAAGAATGTCGACCTGCGACCACCGCCGACGATCGCATAGCGGGCCGGATCGCGGTCAGTCATGGCGCGGCTCCTCCTCTAGAACAGCCAGGTCTCTTGGGGCGCGGCGAGTGGGTCCAACTCGGCCCATAGCTCGTCCGGGATCGCCCAAGTTGCCAACTCCGCGGTCTCGGCGACGCGCTCGGGATGGGAGATGCCGACGATGGAGGAGGTGATCCGAGGGTCTCGGGTCGAGAACTGCAGCGCGGCCGCCGCGAGCGGGACGTCAGCGGCTGCGCAGGCCTGCTCCATGCGACGGACGCGGTCGAGCACCTCCGGACCCGCGGGCCGGTAGGCGTAGCTGCTGCTGGCCGCGGTGCCTCCGGCGAGGATGCCACCGCCGAACGGTGCCCCGTTGACGACCCCGACGCCCCGTTCGCCGGCCTCGTCGATCAGCTGGTCGGCCGAGCGGTCGAGCAGCGACCATCGGTTATGGGTGATGAGCGCCTCGAACTCGCCGGTACCCAGGTAGCGGCTCATCAGCTGCGTTGGGCCGCCAGCGACGCCGAGGTGCTCGGCCAGCCCCTCGTCGCGGATGCCGACCAGCCCTTCTAAGGCGCCGCCGGCACCAGTGGCCTCAGCGAAGGAGATGCGTTCCGGATCGTGCAGGTACAGCAACTGGATCCGATCAAGGCCGAGCCGCTCCAGGCTGGCGATGACGCTGCACCGCACTTGCGCTGCGCCGTAGTCACCGGTCACCGCGTCGCGGTCGACCTTCGTCGCGAGCACGAAGCCGTCCGGGAGCCCACCGGCATCGGCGATCGCGGCGCCGATGCGTCGCTCGCTCTCACCGGCCCCGTAGGCCGCCGCGGTGTCGAGGAAGTTGAACGGACCTCGAAGCACCTGCGACGCTGTCCGCACACCGCGCTCGGCCGGGACGACGTAGCCGAACGCGCTGGGCGCGCTCCCGATCGGCGAGCCACCTATGCACACCGACGTCACCTGCAGGGCGGTGCGTCCCAGCTGGCGCCGTTCGATTGGGCCCGTCATGTCTCTTGTTTCCCTCGGATTGCTGCGACGTGTGTGCCTGGTTACACGCCTCGCTCGTTGGCGCAGCCTGTGCAGTGGCGCAAGGCCTGTCAATGAGTTATTCCTGTCCCGTATCGCCACCATTCGGCCTGTGGGCGGCGAGGGATCCACGATGGGTCGGCGCGTGCGGAGGCGGCCGGCCGACGGCATGCTGAGGGTGGCTGACCTCAGCGCACTGAGCCGGCGATCGGAGGACCGAACTCGTGCGAACCGATGCCACGATGCGCGCCGTGCGTTGGCACGGCCGAGGCGACGTGCGTCTGGATGCGATCCCGGCGGCGCGCGGGCCTGGCCCGGGTGAGATTCGCCTGCGCGTCGCGTGGTGCGGGCTGTGCGGCTCCGACGTGCACGAGTACCGGTCGGGTCCGTTCGCGATCTCGCGGAGCGTCGATCCGCTGACCGGCCGGCCGGCCCCGGTGGTTCTCGGTCACGAGGTGTCCGGCTGGATCACCGACGTCGGGCCCCAGGTCGACCACTTGGGCGTCGATGATCTCGTGGTGCTGAACGCCCTGCTGCCGTGCGGGAGATGTGCCTGGTGCGCACGGGGCGATCTGCACCTGTGCCGCGCCCTCGGGCACATCGGCCTGACGGTCGACGGCGGTCTGGCCGACGCTCTCACCGTCCCCGCGGCAATGGCCGTACCCGTCCCACGAGGCGTCGATGCCGAGCTGGCAGCGCTGGGTGAGCCGTTCGCCGTCGCGGTCCATGCGGTGCGGCAGGCCGGCCAGCCGGTCGGCCTGAACTGCATCGTGGTCGGCGCGGGCGCGATCGGGCTGGCAGCGGCTCTGGTGCTGCGCGCGGCCAAGAATTCCGTGACCGTTCTGGACGTCGCCCGGCCGCGCCTGGAGCATGCGCGTCGGCTCGGCCTGGCCGCTCGGCGAGCCGATCGCCGTCGCCGGCAGCGGGTGCCGGTGGTCATGGAGTGCTCTGGGACGGCGCAAGGGCTGGCCGAGGCCGTCATGCACGCGGATTCGGGCGGTACCGTCGTGCTCGCCGGGCTGCCCGAGGGCCCGGTGCCGGTAGATATCGCCGATCTCGTCCGCCGAGAAGTGCGCCTGGTGGGCACGATGAGCCATCTCAGCGATCTGGACCTTGTCCCGGCTTTGGACCTGCTCGCCGAGTTCGCCGGCGAGGCACGAGACCTCATTACCGACCGGATCGCGCTGGAGGAGACGGTCAGTCGCGGGCTGGGCGTCCTTGCCGGCAAGGGCGGGGCGGCGCACGCCAAAATCCTGGTCCGGGTGCGCGACGCCGTTTAGGACACGTCCTAGTTGCGCGGCGCGTTCAGCAGCCGCATCGTGGGCTCGTCCTCGCCGGCCCAGGGCCAGGTCGGCGCCGGCGCCGAGGTCACGACGCGCAGGACAGCGGCGACGGCCGCCGACGCGGGGTGATCGCCGCGCCAGAACAACGCGACCACGCGTTGACACGACGCATCGCGGACGGGAACCAGGCGCAACCCATGCAGATTCGCCGTCGTCATCGCCAGCCCATTGGTGACCCCGACGCCCAGCCCGCTGCGGACGATCGAGACCAGCGTCTGCGGCTGGTTGGTCTGAAACATGATGTGGGGGATCAGCCCGGCGTAGGCGAAGGCGTAGTCGGTCTCGAACTCACGTTGGCGCGCACCGCCGGTCTCGCCAATGGTGACGAGGTCCAGCTTGGCGAGGTTAGCCAGTCGCACGGTGCGCGCCGAGGCCAGGACGTGCCGCTCCGGGAGTACGGCCACCAGCGGCTCGCGCCAGAGGATCGTGCTGGCCAGCCGCCGATCGCTGGCCAGGGGCATCAGTGGGCGCACCGCGAGGTCGATCTCTCCCGATGCCAGCATCGCCTCCAGCGCCAGCGTCGGCCCCTCTCGAAGCAGCGTCGTCACCTGCGAGTGCCGCTCCCGCAGACGCTGCACGACAGGTGGGAACAGGTAGGCCGCCGCGCTGGGATACATGCCGATGCGCACCTCGCCATGCACGGCGCCATCGTCGTCCGGGCTGAACTCATCGAGGATCGCCAGGCGCCGCATGATCGCCTCGGCATGGGGCAGCAGGGCGCGCCCCTCCGGCGTCAGCCGCACGGGTTGCAACGATCGGTCGAGCAACTTGACGCCGAGCGTCCGTTCGAAGTCGGCGATGTGGCTGCTCACCCGTGGCTGGGACCGGTACAACGCCGCAGCCGCCGCGGAGAAGCTGCCGTGCCGTGCGACGGCAACAAAGCTGGCGATCCACTCCAGGCGGAAATGCGACGCCTTGGTGGGCTCCATCCCTGCCCCCGGTTGCTACGGATCCGGTTAACGGTTCTGAGTCTAGGTTCCAGCGCCCTCGCCGGCGGTGGATCAGCGGACGAACTGATCGACGTAGCCCGCGCCGAGACCATTGCGGGCGTAGTGGTCCCGGCACATGGTGATCTTGGTCAAGGTGTCCTCATAACCGGTCTGCCGACCGTGCTCGTCGACGTAGATCATCGCGCCGGTGATGTTGAAGAACGTCACCATGTAGTCGCACGATTCCGGCACGCGCAGGGTGTGAATCTCACCCGGCGGCTCGTACACGAATCCACCAGTGTCGGCGATCCAGTCGTGTTCGTCGTACTTCCAGGTCCCGTCCAGAACGAAGCCGAAGACCGCGCCGGGATGCCGGTGTCGGGACACGATCCCGGACGCGGTGACCTTCAGCAGGTTGCACCACTGTCCGACCACGGTGTTGAACAACAGCGGGCGGAACCACACGTTGGGCGCCTGCGGTACCCACACGCGATCGTCCGCGGGGAACGCCGCGACGGCGAGCTCCGCTGGAAAATCGAAGGACTGCGCGATCAGCGGCGCGTCTTGGTTGGTCGTCATGGGTTCTCTCCTCGTGGGTGGCTTTGGTCAGCTGGCGAGATAGCCACCGTCGACCGGCAATACGGCACCGGTGATGAACGCGGCGTCCGGCCCGGCCAGGAAGGCAACCGCGCCGCAAATGTCGGCCGGCGTTCCCCACCGCCGCATCGGCGTCCGGTCGAGGATCCGCCGCTCCTGAGCCGGATCCTGCTGCAGCGCGCTCGTGAGGTCGGTCCGAATCCAGCCCGGCGCGACGGCGTTGACGCGAATCCCGTCCGCCGCCCAGGCGACCGCCAGCGATCGCGTCAGCGCCACGATCCCGCCTTTGCTGGCGCTGTAGGCCGGCGCCTGCGGACTGCCGAAGAAGCTGAGCATCGACGCCACGTTGACGACGCACCCACCCGCCGCGGCCAGCATCGGTTTCGCCGCGAGGCAGGCACGCATGGCGGAGGTCAGGTTGACCTCTAGCACCTCAGCGAACACGAGCGGCTCGAACTCTCTCCCGCGACGGATGACCCCGGCCGCGTTGACGAGCACGTCCAGCTCGCCGACGCCGGCGATGAAGGCGCTCAAATCGTCGGCCAAGCGCACGTCTAGCTCGGTGATATCCACCATCGCGGCAAGGCTCGCCGACGCCTGGTCGGCCCGCAGCCCGACGGCACGCACCCTGGCCCCGGCCAGCGCGAACCGTTCGGCGACCGCGGACCCGATGCCGCCCGTGCCCCCTACAACGACCACTGACCGCTCACCCATGTGCTCGTACCTCCGCTGAAACGGCCCGTACTAGAGCGCAGCGTTGCTGGTCAGGCCCAGGTGCCACCAACTCCATTCACCGACAGAATGGGCGGTATCCGTTTTCTGCTCCACCGCCGGCCCGGACCGCCATACGGTGGTCTGCCACCGGGCAGACCTCGACTTCCTGGCGAGATCGAGCGGGGACCGAATCCTCGCGAGGTGCAGTTACATCGGCCAACGCCAACTGGGTGGCACCGATCAGAATCTCGTCCTTGCCCTTGAAGTGGTAGTAGAGAGAGCGGATCAGCGCTGACGACCGACGAACGCCTAGGCTCACAGCGTTGGGTTAAATCAGCAGAGTCGTTGCGACATCGCCGTTGCTACACGACGTGGAATTCGATCCGGTAGACCACGGTGTCGTCGGTGATCGGGCCGGCGTGAGCGGCCCGGTCCCGAAGCGATTCTCGATCACGCTCGCCCGCGTGGCGAACGTCTGCGGCAGTCACGGCGGAGAAGGGCAGCAATTCGATCGAGTCGATCTCGATGACGACGCCCGCGGTCGCATACCGACCACCGTGCTTCACCTTCGAGCGGCTCCACAGCCGGATCGAGACCGTGATCTCGCCGCTCGCCACGGCCTCGCGCAGGTCCGGACTGAACATCACAGCTCAACGCTAGGCCGTGAGGGACTTCGGCACGATGGTGGGCACTCGGGCGCGTCGCGCCGGCGAACTAGGACAAATCCCGCCCGCCAGCCGTCCAGTTCTGTCAAGAAGTGTCAACCGGTTCCGGCGCCACCTGATACTTCGAGCATGACTCAACTGACGAGCACCACGGCACAGGCATTGCGGCAGGCGATCGGCGGTCACGTCATCGCGCCGGAGGATGCTGACTACGACGAGGCGCGCCGGGTTTGGAATGCGGCGATCGACCGGCGTCCGGCGCTGATCGCGCGGTGCACCTCTGCGGCTGATGTCGCCACCGCGGTGTCGTTCGCGGTAGCCAACCAGCTAGACGTCACTGTCCGGGGTGGCGCCCACGGCATAGGCGGCGCGTCCGTGGCCGACGGTGCCCTGATGATCGACTTGAGCGCTCTCAACGGGGTCATCGTCGATCCGGAGTCGAAACGCGCGCGGGTCGGTGGCGGTGCCCTGCTCGGCGACCTCGATGCGGCCACCCAGCAGCACGGTCTCGCGGTGCCGTCCGGGCAGATCAGCCATACCGGCGTGGGCGGACTCACGCTCGGCGGCGGCATGGGCTGGCTGACCCGGCGGGCCGGACTCAGCATCGACAACCTCGTCTCGGCTCAGATTGTGACCGCCGACGGCCAGATCCGTCGCGCCTCCGCCGACGAACACCCTGACTTGTTCTGGGCGATCCGAGGCGGCGGCGGCAACTTCGGCGTCGTGACCGAATTCGAATTCCGGTTGCACGAGGTCGGTCCGATCATTCAACTCGGACTGCCGTTCTGGGGCCTGGACCAGGGACGCGACGTGCTTCGCCTGGCGCGTGACGTCATCGCCACCCTGCCTCCAGATGTCAATATCGTGATCGCCGGGATGAACGCGCCACCTGCGCCGTTCGTCCCGCAGGAGTACCACCACCAACCCGGATACGCGCTGGTCGTTGTCGGCCTTGGCGCCGCCGAGGTTCATGAGGCAGTCCTCAAACAGATCCGCGAAGCGCTGCCACCGCTCTGGGAGTTCATCACTCCGATGCCCTATACCGCGCTTCAGCAGATGCTCGACCAGCCGAACGCCTGGGGATTCCACGACTACGACAAGGGCGCCTACGTCGAGGACATCTCCGACGACGTGATCGACGTCGTCGCCGATCACTTGCCGCGCAAGAGCTCCCCGCTGTCAGTCCTGCTGTTCTACCGGTTGGACGGTGCGTACTCCGCGGTCGCCGACGACGAGACGGCATTCAGCGGCGGTCGCTCGCCCAAGTACGCGGTGTTCATCATCGCGATCTGCCCGACGCCGGAGCTCCTGGACGCCGACCGAGCCTGGGTTCGATCGACCTGGGAGGCCCTGCTGCCGCACACGACCGAAACCGGTGTCTACGTCAACACGCTGACCACCACCGAAGAGAACCGCGTCAAGGCGGCGTACGGGCCGGCGAAGTACGACCGACTGGCAGGCATCAAGGCAAAGTACGACCCGGGCAACTTCTTCCACCACAACGCCAACATCAAGCCGTCCTGATCGGGCGACGTCGCCGACGAGCCATCCATGATCACAACCTCCCTTCTCGGCAATTTTGATCGGCCAAGGACCGCGGTCCGACGAGGCCGGCTGCGGCACCGGCGCCCTGTCCCCTAGGCTGTGGTCGTGCCCGATCGGTTGATCTTTCAACTCGGCACCAACAATTGGCAACGCGGCGGTGAGTTCGCGCCCGGCTCCGGCATTCTGCATGAGTCACACCATCGCGCGTACAACGCGTTGCCGGGCGTGCGGTGTTACTCGATGTATCCGTCCCGGCGTCAGCGATTCGAGGAAGAGGACGTCCACGTCTTCCCGCTCGAACACGACATCCCGATCTGCGAGTCGGTGTCGCCGGTCAGCAGCTACCGCTGGCACTCGATGA